>OGOQ01000608.1_pt1 | contig 34283 bp, 35 predicted proteins | sample 1552691 | NCBI WGS metagenome assembly OGOQ01 (sample SAMEA2580209, study PRJEB22360) | human gut metagenome | biome: human gut; feature: human-associated habitat; material: faeces | place: Denmark | collected 2008/2010
CGATGCTCCAAACCGGCAGATGTCGCCCTCCTCGCGGAGGGCGTGGATAGAAATACAGAGCTTGAGCTGAGAATGTACATCCTCATCAGTCGCCCTCCTCGCGGAGGGCGTGGATAGAAATATCCTCCAGCCATCGAATCGCTGCATAGGGCGCAGGTCGCCCTCCTCGCGGAGGGCGTGGATAGAAATACATGGAATGACACCGGCGGCTACTGGATGCTCGGGTCGCCCTCCTCGCGGAGGGCGTGGATAGAAATATGGCGGTGGCCTTGTAAGTAGCGTATCGGTAAGTCGCCCTCCTCGCGGAGGGCGTGGATAGAAATCTCATAGGCAAGGAACGTGTACAGCTTGTCCGTGTCGCCCTCCTCGCGGAGGGCGTGGATAGAAATTGCATAAAGGACAACCGCCGTGCAGTAGAAGCCCGTCGCCCTCCTCGCGGAGGGCGTGGATAGAAATTGACCGACGTTACCGACCCGGTCTGCGTGACTGCCGTCGCCCTCCTCGCGGAGGGCGTGGATAGAAATAACACGAAGCTGTCACCGCCAAAGTCTGCCACAACGTCGCCCTCCTCGCGGAGGGCGTGGATAGAAATTCCTCTATGCCGAGCGGTGAAGGCGCGGAGCTGGGTCGCCCTCCTCGCGGAGGGCGTGGATAGAAATTCCTTTCTCAGAACGGGATGTCATCATCATCGGGTCGCCCTCCTCGCGGAGGGCGTGGATAGAAATACTTGAGCGGCGACGTGCCTTGCGCATCTTCCGGTCGCCCTCCTCGCGGAGGGCGTGGATAGAAATCACTTTGCGCCGGATGCAAGACCGCCGAAAAGAAGTCGCCCTCCTCGCGGAGGGCGTGGATAGAAATCAGTTCGACAGGTTTTACAATCTCTGCAAGCAGGTCGCCCTCCTCGCGGAGGGCGTGGATAGAAATATCCAGAGAAACAGCAGTAAAGCGGTGCGGGTCAAGTCGCCCTCCTCGCGGAGGGCGTGGATAGAAATAGCAGCTCATTGGCATCCACAGGGCGAACATCATGTCGCCCTCCTCGCGGAGGGCGTGGATAGAAATAAGTGAGAACATCTTACCAGAAAATGGGCCGAAGTCGCCCTCCTCGCGGAGGGCGTGGATAGAAATCATACTGGGTAAGGCCATCCAGAGTTGCCTCGACGTCGCCCTCCTCGCGGAGGGCGTGGATAGAAATCTCCAGATTGCACACCAGCTCAGGGGCTTCCTGAGTCGCCCTCCTCGCGGAGGGCGTGGATAGAAATACAACCTCAAAATCAATACCAGACCTTTCGGCCAGTCGCCCTCCTCGCGGAGGGCGTGGATAGAAATCCAAACCTCGCATAGAAGCAGCCCGAAAAACGGTGTCGCCCTCCTCGCGGAGGGCGTGGATAGAAATCTGCATATCGCCCAGCACCTTGTACTTGGAGTTGGCGTCGCCCTCCTCGCGGAGGGCGTGGATAGAAATATCGAATAGCCCGAACTGGCCCTCAAAGCTGTCCGTCGCCCTCCTCGCGGAGGGCGTGGATAGAAATTCCTTTTTTGTGGGTTTCGTTCGGTCAGATAGCCGTCGCCCTCCTCGCGGAGGGCGTGGATAGAAATCTGCCTGGTATGCCGACTGCAGCAGACTCACCGGTCGCCCTCCTCGCGGAGGGCGTGGATAGAAATATAATGTGCTGGACGATGTAGGGCTTGCCGATGAGGTCGCCCTCCTCGCGGAGGGCGTGGATAGAAATATCGAGGTGCCGCGCGGCTGTTGCGTCACCGTGGTCGCCCTCCTCGCGGAGGGCGTGGATAGAAATTGGACGTTCAGACGATGCTCCAAACCGGCAGATGTCGCCCTCCTCGCGGAGGGCGTGGATAGAAATATCAGCCGGACTGCAACCATACCGCCATCCAGCGTCGCCCTCCTCGCGGAGGGCGTGGATAGAAATCAGACCCACGGTGTTTTGCGTCCGTTGCCCTTCTCGGTCGCCCTCCTCGCGGAGGGCGTGGATAGAAATATTTAAGATTGCTCTTACTTCTTTTGCGTCGGCTGTCGCCCTCCTCGCGGAGGGCGTGGATAGAAATATCCATGCTTGGCTCAAGCTCGGTACGCTTGTATGTCGCCCTCCTCGCGGAGGGCGTGGATAGAAATTGCGCAAACGGAGCCGGGATGCTTATATGGGCATGTCGCCCTCCTCGCGGAGGGCGTGGATAGAAATTTGAAGGCACACAAGTACAAGTCTTTCCCGACTGCGTCGCCCTCCTCGCGGAGGGCGTGGATAGAAATTTCGTCACATAGCCCATTGCGAAACCTCCAGAAGGTCGCCCTCCTCGCGGAGGGCGTGGATAGAAATACAGCAGCTTTGCCACGATGCAGGGCTGTCGCTGGTCGCCCTCCTCGCGGAGGGCGTGGATAGAAATCAACATGACGGATCTGCTGCACCTGCCCCGGCGGGGTCGCCCTCCTCGCGGAGGGCGTGGATAGAAATCCGTCCTTCGCATACGAATAGGCTTTAATCGCCGTCGCCCTCCTCGCGGAGGGCGTGGATAGAAATTGCCTGATGATCTCCGGCGCGGCAAAGGGGGACAAGGTCGCCCTCCTCGCGGAGGGCGTGGATAGAAATTGCTGTCTTACGATGTGAAGAAGGGCTTCGACGGGTCGCCCTCCTCGCGGAGGGCGTGGATAGAAATCGCTCTTGCAAATGCCAGAGCAACTGCCGCTGCAGTCGCCCTCCTCGCGGAGGGCGTGGATAGAAATTCTTTTGGCTGGATCGCTTCCGGGGAGGCAGCTTGGTCGCCCTCCTCGCGGAGGGCGTGGATAGAAATCTCTTGCTTCTTCTCTCCGGCCTCCGGCTCGATGTCGCCCTCCTCGCGGAGGGCGTGGATAGAAATACCGTAGCTTTTACCAGCCCTGCAAAATTCACCTCGTCGCCCTCCTCGCGGAGGGCGTGGATAGAAATTTTTATCGTTCGTGCGTTTATTTTTGGAGCTGGTGGTCGCCCTCCTCGCGGAGGGCGTGGATAGAAATAGGTTAACTCGCTGCCGTTCAGGGCGTATGCCAAAGTCGCCCTCCTCGCGGAGGGCGTGGATAGAAATCGATCGGTCAAGACGTGCATCAGGACTCGTCACCGTCGCCCTCCTCGCGGAGGGCGTGGATAGAAATTACGCCAACGATGACGACACACTGACCACATGGACGTCGCCCTCCTCGCGGAGGGCGTGGATAGAAATAGAAAGTCCTACACGAACAAAATCTACAACCGCTGTCGCCCTCCTCGCGGAGGGCGTGGATAGAAATCGTTATTAAGCTGGCCTTTGTTGTTGTAAAGAGCGTCGCCCTCCTCGCGGAGGGCGTGGATAGAAATTTTGTAAATGATCTGCGCAATGTCGCTGTCCAGGTCGCCCTCCTCGCGGAGGGCGTGGATAGAAATTTGCGGTCATCCTCGGTAGTGGCCTGATAGATAAGTCGCCCTCCTCGCGGAGGGCGTGGATAGAAATTGCACATCCTGCTCAGCACTTACCGGCTCCTGCGTCGCCCTCCTCGCGGAGGGCGTGGATAGAAATACCGCTGCGGTGGACGACAATACCGTGACCTACGTCGCCCTCCTCGCGGAGGGCGTGGATAGAAATTGTGCCGCTGCGATGACCTGAGAAAGCGCACTCTGTCGCCCTCCTCGCGGAGGGCGTGGATAGAAATCAGAATATCGGACTGATCTTCGTCAAGAAAAACACGTCGCCCTCCTCGCGGAGGGCGTGGATAGAAATGCACTGGTTGCGGCCGGCGTGTTCGCGGCACTCGTCGCCCTCCTCGCGGAGGGCGTGGATAGAAATGTCTGGGGGTGCACAGGCGGCATAAGGGACTACAAGTCGCCCTCCTCGCGGAGGGCGTGGATAGAAATCTCCTTCTGTTTATCTCCGCCAATAGCTGCTCTTGGTCGCCCTCCTCGCGGAGGGCGTGGATAGAAATCTTGCTGAACGTGTAGTAGTAGGAAGCGGACAGGTCGCCCTCCTCGCGGAGGGCGTGGATAGAAATCTGCCGACCGATCTGCCCGGAAACATCGATTGCGGTCGCCCTCCTCGCGGAGGGCGTGGATAGAAATTCCTGCCGGGGGAACTCTCCGGCGACACGAACACGGTCGCCCTCCTCGCGGAGGGCGTGGATAGAAATCATATCGGGTAGGTGGAAGCAAGCCGCACCGCACCGTCGCCCTCCTCGCGGAGGGCGTGGATAGAAATTGCGCAGTGGGTGGTGATCTCCAGCCGATCCGCGTCGCCCTCCTCGCGGAGGGCGTGGATAGAAATTTGTCCAGCTTGGCTGCATAAGCCAAAGCCTTGCGGTCGCCCTCCTCGCGGAGGGCGTGGATAGAAATTTGTGTCTGCGCCCATGGCCCGCTGTCGTTTTCGCGTCGCCCTCCTCGCGGAGGGCGCAGGTAGAAATCAACACAAAAATATGGTAAACTCTTATTAAGTTGTTGCCATGCGCTCTCTAAGGAACCGAGTATTTTGACCTACAATTCCGTCTCTTAAAGACGTTGGTTGAAATCAGTTTGTGTTCCCCGGTGCATTCTTCGACTTGAAGTCGCTCCTATTTGAGGGGTGTGGATAGAATAACATAATAATCATATCGCAGTTCTCAAAAGCGTAACCAAGTCGTCCTCTTCACCGAGGGCGTAGATAGAAATGGTCACAACCACGCCGGTCTTTTCAGCATCAAGGTTGCCCTCCCCGCAAAGGGTACGGATAGAAATCAGTTTCCTCCTCGAATCGGGCATCGCCACAATTTTTCCAAAAAGGAGTTTTCCATGCATACCGTTCCCCTTACCCATCAGCTCGTCACCATCCAGGACGACTTTGACCTCGACAAGATCATCGAAAGCGGCCAGTGCTTCCGGCCGCAGAAACTGGCCGACGGGCGCTACCGTTTTCTTTCCGGCGGCGCACTCCTTTATCTGACTCCGCTGGGCGCTGGGCAATACGACGCTGCATGGTATGGCTCAGATTGGGAGTGCTGGGCCAACTACTTTGATTTGGGCCGGAACTATGCCGCGCTGCGGTGCAGCTTGGCGGGACAGAGCAGCTATCTGGACAAATCGCTCGAATTTGGGCAGGGCATCCGAATCCTGCATCAGGACCCATGGGAAATGCTCATCACCTTTCTTATCTCCCAGCGCAAGAGCATTCCGGCCATCCGCACCGCCGTAGAACGCCTTGCCCGGTGCTGCGGCGAACCGCTCAGTGCCGAAGGCGATGAAGTCTTCCTCTTCCCCACCCCGCAGCAGCTCTGCGGCCTCTCTGGAGCGCAGCTGATGGGCTGTGGTCTGGGCTACCGCACCCGTTACATCCAGAACGCTGCCGCACAGGCTTCCAGCGGCACACTCGACCTCGGTGCTCTGGCAGCGCTGCCCGACGACGCTCTCTTTTCCCGCCTCCTCGAGCTGGACGGCGTCGGCAAAAAGGTAGCAAACTGCGTCTGCCTCTTTGGCTATGGCCGTACCGCGATGGCTCCCATTGATGTTTGGATACAGCGACTCATTGATGAGGAATTCGGCGGCCGCGACCCTTTTCCTTCCTATGGTCAGCAGGCTGGCATCGTACAGCAGTACCTGTTCTACTACAAGCGCAGCACCCGCCGCAGCGTCGCTCACAAAAAATAAAAAAGTTATTGACAACTCTCCTTTTGGCTGGTATAATAATATGCGTCGTCAGGAATGACACGCCAGCTATGGGGGATTAGCTCAGCTGGGAGCCCGGTTGGTATCAAAACACACCCCCAGTCAGATAGTCCTGCGACAATCAATTCCCAACAAAAAACTCCATCCAAGAGGTTCGCTTCTTGGATTTTATGGGGGATTAGCTCAGCTGGGAGAGCGCTTGCATGGCATGCAAGAGGTCACCGGTTCGATCCCGGTATTCTCCACCAAAAAAGCACTGTACTTCGTTTGAAGTATGGTGCTTTTCTTTTTGATTTCTTGGAGGCTACGGAAAAAATCAGTCAAAAGTCTGATTTTGCAGGCGCATGGACGGCAACCCCCAATTCTTGCTGTTTCGTTGTTTTTGAAAATACTTGTTCGATGCCCGACTGTTTTGCAGGCGGACGTATCACTCCCCCTCGATGTACGGAGTAAGGTCGAAGTTGAACGAGATGTTGATCTGGTATCCGCGATATACGTCTACCCTGCGGATGAGCTGGTTGACGATCATCTTCTTCGCTTCAAAATTTGCACTGTCGTACAGGTCAGCATAAGAAATCAGTTCATCATACAGCCGCAACACTTTATCCATCAGCTCAGCCGTTTTCTCCAGTTCTTCACTGGCCGCTTCGCAAAGGTTTTCCAGCTCCGTGAGTTTCTCTTCCTGCGCTGTAATCATTTCGGCAAGGGTTTCTCTCGGTAACACGCTTTCACCTTTGATGCAAGCTAAAACCTCGGTTTTCAGTGCCAACAGGTCTTTTTCTGCCTTGTTCCGCTGTGTCTGAAGGTCTTGCAGATGATTCTTGCGTTCCGCATTCTCTTTTTCATAGCGTTTTGTAACGATCTGCTCTTTGGGGATACCCCTCATCTTGGAGAAAATCTGGCGGACAGCTTTATCAATGATCTCATCCAGAATGTGGACGGTATATCCCGTCTGCCCGGTGCAGTTGGTCTGCTTGCGGAGCTTTCCGTAACAGGTATAGCGAATACGCAGCGTATCGTCTAACGAACCATCTGCCATTTTTCGCCATTTACGGCTGCTGGTCAGTTCCAGCTTTGCACCGCAGTGTCCGCAGTAAGCGTTGCCGGCAAGCAGCGACTTCCCATGGATGTTCAAAGGAAGGCGATTTTCGGCTTCCGCAGTTGAGCGCACAGAGCGTTCATTCCGAATGCGCTGTGCGTTTTCAAACTGTTCCTGCGGGACAATCTGCAAATCCGGCATCAATTCTGACCGTGCATCCCCACAACGGAGAACGCCGGTGTAGGTCAGGTTTTGTACCATCCCCCGAATACTGGATGGGTGCCAGCACTTTCCAGACCTTGCGCGATAGCCAGAATTGTTCAGATAGGTAGCAATGTGCTGCGGGCCGTAGCCCTCATACACATACTTGTCAAAGACAATCCGCACTACGGCAGCTTCCTGTTCGTTGATGTGCAGTTCGTACAGTTCATGCTTGCGCTTGTTGATACGCCCACTCCGTACAAGGTCATAGCCATAAGGCGCATTTCCGCCCTTGAAGTGACCTTCTTCTACAAGCTGGCGCAGACTGGTGCGGGTACGGACGGAAGTCTTTTCGCTTTCTCCGTCCGCCTGCCAGAATCGGATGTAGTTCAGCAGTTTGTCAGTGTGGTTGTCGAAACGCTGCTCACCCTCTTGGGTACTCCATACCCGGATGCCGTTCCGTACAAACCATTCCACAACAAAGGGAGTTTCATCTGCGATACGACCGATACGGTCGAACATGAACACCAGCAGGATGTCAAACTTGCCCCTCCGGGCATAGTCCTTGATGATTTGCAGCTTGTCGCGGGCGGCGGCCCGGACTTTGTGGCCGGACACGCCTTCTTCCTGTTCTTCATGGACGATGACCCAGCCCTTCGATTCAGCGAACTTATGGCAAGCCTTTCGCTGCATGGGCAGGTCAGCTTCATGGTTGGAAGTGAAATCCACCTGCTTATCGGTGGAAACGCGGTACAAGCAGCAGACGCGGTTGTTGTTTTCTGTCATTGTAAATTCCTCACTTTCATAACAAAAGTGGGGACAGGCTTTATTTCGTTGTCAAAGAACGTCCGGCAATGGTTCGGCTTGTAGCACCGCCCGTTACCGCACTCAGTATAGCGTTTGGTTTTGCATTCGTCCATGATGTCAACCTACCTTCTTCGTATAGCTGGTGGCAAGCAGGATGTTCCGAATGCGCTCAAATGCTTCCGGGTTGGGTTCTTTGGAAAAACTGAAAACAACAGGATAGCCATTGATTACATGATATTGCCGGTCGGCATCACGGTCAGCCGCAGGAAGGTTCTCTGCGACCTGTGAAAATTTATCGATCATAAGATTGTAACTCCTATTATGAATAAATGCTGTTGTCTTAATATGTAACAATGGGCATCTGCGTTGTGCGGATGCCCATTGTCTTTAAGGAGAGATTCCTGTAAATGTCAGAACTTCATCGGCAGGGCATCCTTACGGGATTTGCCGTTGTACGCCGCATAGATGGGGAAAACGTATTTCTTCCATCCGGGCAGCTTTGCCGGGTTGTCCATCCCGGTGCGGTAGATTTCCATGGGATGGACGCTGCGCAGGGCACGGATCAGCCGTTCCTCGTTGAACTCACCGTGATACACTTCCACGAAGTACATCACACCCTTCAGGACTGCGGCACGGAAGGAATCGGGTTTGCCCTCCCATGCGTCCACAATCAGCCGCAGAGCCTCGCAGTAGATTTTCTCGCCCATCTGGTTGTACAGCTTGAGTGCAGTGCCTACGCAGCTGATGCGGTAGTCGCTCAACTGCAAGCTGTCATAGTTGAAGTCCAGACCCACCCGGTTGGTGGCTGCGAGGAATGCCATGGAAAGAGCATCCTCGCCCACGACCTTGGCACGGAGCTTGATGCCCGCCGTCAGCGGTGCAGCGTGACCGTTTTGCTCTGCGAAGAACAGGGCTTCCTGCTGCATCGTCAGACCCGTATACACCTTGCAGAGAATCGGGAGGTCTTTGCCACCGTTGCGCAGGATACGCGCTTCAATGGTGTGCTGACCGTCCGTTACATAATACCGGCCATTGCGAAAGCTGACCTTCGGCTCATTCGCCGTATATTCATTGAAGTCTCTTGCAATCAGCTCAACGCGCTTACGCTGGATGCCCCGCTGATAAAGCTCGCGCGGGTAGATTAGCTTGCTGCTGTGAATGACCACCATCTGATAAGGAGTGGCCACATTGAAAGATGCGGAAAAGTTGTTGGTGTTGCTCAGTCGCATTGCATTTCCTCCCGGATTCTCCAGATGTATTTTTCGGCTTCTGCTAAAATCTCACTGACCTGCTGCTTACGCTTCGGGATGGCGAGCAGGCTGGGATTAAAGGTAAAGCTGTATTCGAGTCGCTGTATCATGGCATGAACAGCGGATTGCAGCTCGGTGTACAGCATCATTTCCTCCACGCTCCCTGCGTCCTCAAAGGACGATTTGATGGGTGTGTAGGGATAGATGGGTGGCTTTCCATCCACTACTTCCGGCGGCGCATACGCTGCCGTGGAGCGGATGATGGGCTTGAGCTTCCGAATGCTGCCCAGTGGGTTCAAGGCAAGACTGTTCTTCAAGGCATAATCGAGCCGCTGCATATCTTCCGGGGCGAGATGCCCTAAGTATTTCAAAATGCGGCTTTTGTCGATGGTGAAGATCTGTTCTGCCAGAGCCATAGAGGACATAGACAGCCCTTCGTTTTCCAACAAGCAGTGTGTCGGCTGAGTTACTTTCTTTTCCGTATTGCTTGTCAGAGGGACAACGATGAGGGTCGGTGCGTAGGTATTGCCCACATCATTCTGAATGATGACCGCAGGGCGGTCGCCGTGCTGTTCCGAGCCGGTACTTGTGTTTCCGAATTGGACGTAGTAAATGTCTCCGCGCCGGAACTTCCAGTTTTGCTGCAAATGTTTACCTCCATGTTTTGTTATGTACAAAGCCCGCTGCTTTTTCTTGGCAGCGGGCTTCGTTCAATTTATGGTGGCATTCATTTTAATGGGGTGTGTTATCACCTCCCCGGTGACAAAGTGCAGTGCCGGACTTACCGGTGCATAACAACATAGTCATGCCCACGGTTGGTCTGGCAGACCGTGCAGGTGTCCATGCTCTTGTCAGGGCTGGGCACGAGCGCAATTTTGAAAGCCTTAGCTTCCACGAAGTGCCGGAGGCAGGTCGCGCAGAGGGTTCGGATGGATTTGACCATTTCCGGGGTCAGCTCCATTTCCTCGTAGATCTCCTGCTCCCGCACGGTAGGATTCAATTCAACCATAGAGATGTCCTCCTATGTCGGGTAGTTGTTTTGCGGATAGATATGGATAAGTAAAAGTAACAGGAGTTGTCGGAGACCGAAAACGGCATCCGACCGCTCCTGCTTTATTGCAAACCAACGTGTTATTTGTTGGGGAATCGTGTTGGGATTGCAGATCACTGCTCTGCCGATTTGGCAGTGCGATGAAAATATGAATAAAGTTCTCTCATATTCGCCCTCGGCTCCCTGAGAGTGGGGAATCATCTGGCGGCGGGCTTGTACCGCTCCATTGGCATCTCAGCCACCCCGCCTAACGCTGACCGGGCTGCGTTGAACAGAAGTATCATTATCTTGAAGTACCAGATGATTGAACTATTCAGCTTTCAAGGTCCGTGAGTGTGGACATATCACCAGCGGCGAGAGCCGTCTGGTGAATTGTCCCCTCACTTACGAGCCATCGAGAAGCCTCAATCTACACCTAAAAATCCAAACTTCTTCAAAAATTTAGTAATTTTCAAGATTCGCTTGCTAATATTTTGCTGTGCAATGCCATAAACTTTAGATAATTCTACGGTACTATATTCGTCGCGGAAATACAGCGTGATAAGCCGAAGTTCTTCATCGGAGAGTTTTTCTAACCCTTCTTGCAAACGCTTGTCTTTGATTTCGCCTACCCATGCAAACCGAGTCCGGGTCTCGTGGTAAGTATCGGTTACAGTAATTGCCTTTTCATACTGCTTAAAGTCAGAAGATTTCCTTCCCGTGTTGTCATCACCATCGTCAACGATTGCCAGTGTGTTTGCAACGTAGGAACGCTCACTATTGAGAACGCCCAAATCAAAATCATACATGGCTTGGATTGCATCTTCACTCATTCCCGCCTGTTGGTACTGCACACGCAGCCGTTCCCACTTTTTGTTCAGTTTTCGACGTTCGTTGCCGTTATTAAATTCCATTGTTGACCTCCAAATTTTCGATAATTCGTAAAAAATTGAAAATCTGGAGATTCTAGGGATACTTTGCGGCCAGTTCCAGCCACGAAAAGAGGGCAAAAAGAAACATGAAGTGTCCTTTCCGCTGGATGCGGAGGATGAGGACACCTCACTGCTGGACAGGGCACTGGCTTTTCTTTGGGCGCAAAAAAAGAGACGCATTAAAGAAAAGGGTACAGACACTGTTTTCCATCCGTAGATGGAAAGCAATATGAGTATCCTCAGCCTTTAATGCATCTCAGGCTTTCGATATATTTTTCTTCGTTACAGGTCAAAAGCGGTTTATCCGGCTAAAAAAGGACAAAAAATAAAGCCCTCGCAGCCAGACAACAAGGCTTTGCCTTGCTATCATAGCACACGAGGGTCTTACAGAAGTCACATGACGGTCTTATGAAAGTCACATGGGGCGATTTTTGAAAAAATCGGGTCACGCAGAAGTCGCATGAAGGTCACATGAAAGTCATATAGCGAAACTACGTTGTTTTATCGTTCGAGCGAAATGAGCAGTTTCTGATACTCATCTTCGGGCAGTTTCTGCTTTGCAGCCGCAAGCTCGCCCGCTGCCATCTCGTCCATGTGCTGCTTCTGGTACGAGCGAATAAGCCAATAGTAGGCTTTTGTGTTTTCCGGCGCGATGGTCAGGGCCAGTGCAGCATCCCGATGAAGCAGATCGTATGCGTGGAAGTCCATCAATTGCTTCAGCAGTTCATTAACTGTACTCATAAATGCGAGGTGGTATCGGTTTGCGTAGTGAACCAGCCAATGTTCGCCATTGGCAGCAGAAAGAAGTTTGCCCTGATACAATGATGCCGCTTTTTCGAGCAATCTCACCTTATTTATAGCAGAAGTGGCTTTTGCGGCTGCAATGCACAACTCATCGAACCGCTGAAAATCGGTCGTGATATGGAGGTCGGGGTTGAATTGGTAGCCAGACGGCGTGGAGAGAATCAGCTGCTCATCCGAGATAATGCTGAATGCTTGCCGCAGCCGGTAAACGAGCTGTTTGACCTTTTTTCCGGGTTCGTCCTTATCCTCCAGTTCTTCTGGCCAGATTTCCTGTACGATTTCCAACGATGAAAGGGCTTTCTTATTGGAAAGCAGCATAAAAGTCAGCAGACGGCTGATTTTAGGAGATTTCAGGTCAGACTCCGGCAGGACACCGTGGGAAGTGTGGATTTTCAATTCTCCGAACAAGCTGATGAAGACATCATGGCTGCTCTTGATATTTTCTGGCGAGAATGCCATGCTCAGACTGTCAGCCATTCGCTTATCGTTGTATGCCGCCAGTAACACATAGGCCAGAAGTTTAAGCATACTGGTCTGATGGGTGTACCGCTGAGGGTTGCGCACGGCAATCAGGGCGATTTGCCGTGGTTCCAGTGGAATCGCAAGGACGGACTTAATACCTAAGCGCTCATACAACCGGTATTCGTCCGGGTAGGTGTCCTTGACATCTTCTGCATCAGAAACGACCATCGGGGTTCCTCTGCGCACTGCCTTTACCCAGCGGTCGAGAAATTCAGACGATTCAAACTCATTTGTAAGGATAGTGGTTTTATCTTCTTGGCATTCATTGTGCCACCAGAGCGGCTTCCACAGCCCCAAATCCAGATCAACCTAAATTAGACCGCACCAGTCGGCATCATAGAATTTACAGGCCGCTTCCATGACCCGCAGAGCAACTTCCTTCGGCGGCAGATGGCGATAGTATAACTGTGTCTCCAGCTCATTCATTGTGTTCTCAAAATCAAGCGCACACTGAACGTTCTCCGTGTCAAGTTCTTCGCTCACCGAATCAGATTGCCGCATAACAGACACCTCCTGAATAAAAAGCAGCATCCGGGCATTCTTCCGCTTAATACGGTGAATCCCGGATGCTGCTATGTAAAGCTATCTCTCCACCGCATAAGCTGAAGAATGCCCCATCATTTTGCTTTTAAATAACAAAAACCGCCTGTGAGTTGAAATCTTCACAGACGGTTCTAACATGGTAGAGGGATAAAATTATCCCATTCAAAAAGCAACCAGCTGCCATGACCTCGTATATGAGATTTTAGACTCATTTGGCTTTGTTGCCCTATCTTTCGGTAGGTTTACCAAGTATTAAGTTCTTTGATAATTTACTTTTTTACGATTGTTTTTATAAAAGCCGTAAGTGCATTGATCTGCTCGGCATCGAACTGTTTTAGCTGGTCAACAAGTGCATTCATTCCATTGGAGGTTTCCTCGCCGAAATTAAAAAATTCTTGTGGAGTAATGTTGAAATATTCGCAGATGTAAAAGAAATTTGCCATCGTCGGAAAGGCAGTACCACTTTCGATTGCACGAATATAGCCGGGATTCTGCCCGATTGAGAGGCTCATGTCTCTTGCAGACACACCCTTCTGTGTGCGCAGCTCAGTAAGCCTCTTAGAAAACTGTTCTTCGTACATGGCCACCACCATCCTTCTCAACTCTATTGTAGTCGAGAGCATAGCTGAAACCGAATGATTAAATCTATTATTTTTAATTGATATAATCAACTACCTGTGATAGACTAAAAGAAAATGGAAAAAATAAAAACTATGAATTTTTACATTCATGGTTTATGTTTCCTGTCGCAGAGTAGCCCACTCTGCGACAGGATGATTCAATTGAATTTTACCGCCGATTACACGGATGGTCAAGAGAAAGCAATCTGAAATTCTGAAAAAAAGAAAATAATGTCGTACTTACTCGACAATTTCAACAAATTCGATACAATCCGATTGTATGCTCCGTCAAATAAGCCGTCAACGAAAGGAAGGTTTTTGTGTCAAGAAAAGGATTGAACATTTATAAAAGGAAGGATGGCCGCTGGGAAGCACGCTACATAAAGTCGCGAAATGCGCTGGGAAAGCCCAAATATGGTTATCTGTATGCTTCCTCCTACCGCGAAGTGCGATGTGATCTACAGCACACGCTCCAGCTCCAAGGTAAACCATCCGGAAGCGAGGAAAGAACCAGAAACAGTACATTTGAACTTGTTTCCATGGAGTGGCTTGACGCCTTTTCCATTAACTTCAAGGAATCCACCTACATTCGTTATCGGACGCTAATCGAATGCTATCTCATGCCATCATTCCAGACAGTAAAAATCGAGAAGATCACAAAAGAAATGGTAAGGAAGCTTTGCAAACACCTTGAACTGCACGGAAAAAAGGATAAAACCGGTCTTTCTCCCAAGACAATCTCGGATGTGCTCTCTGTTCTGCGTCGCATTCTGAATTATGCAGGAACACTCGGTATATTCGTAGATTCGAAGGTTCTTGATATCAGGGTCAAGCAGACGCAAAAGTCGTTGCCCATTTTAAGCCTCCCAGAGCAGATGATTTTGCAGCAATATCTAGAGGAACATCCCGATGCTCTGAATCTGGGGATTCTTCTTTGTCTACTGACAGGAATACGTATCGGGGAGCTGTGTGCGTTGACGTGGGAAAAGATCTCGATTTCGGAAAGGAATATCTATATCTGTCAGACGATGCAACGTATCCAGAATCGGGTACCTGGGAGCAAAAAAACACATATCGAGATTGCGTCTCCCAAAAGCAGCTCCGCTAATCGGAATATCCCAATCTCAAATTTGCTGTTCGGTTTTCTGGAGCGCTATTCCCTGAGTCACACCGGATTCTTTTTGAGCGGTTCTCCTTCGAAGTTTATCGAACCGCGGTGCATTCAGCGAAGATTTCACAAGATTTTGGATGCCTGTGGATTGGAAAAAAGGAATTTTCATGTTTTAAGGCACACTTTTGCCACACGCTGTGTGGAAGCAAAAATCGACATCAAAACTCTGAGTGAGATTTTAGGACACTCATCTGTTACCATCACAATGAATCGATATGTTCATCCTTCGTTGGAGCTGAAGCGGGAAACGATGGAACAGCTGGCAGATTTTATTTCCGTCAAATAAGCCGTCAATCCGAATTGCCAAACGAATTACCGTTGTTTTTTCGCCATTATCGCAGAGTGGGCTACTCTGCGACAGAAAATAATCCCAACAACTCACCTGTGCATTGTTGTACACCGTATAGATTCGGGTGTAAAGGGAACTTTTGATTCTACGGCAGAAATTCGTCTGCTGAGAATATAACAAACTTTTTACTTGAGGAGGACTTTATTATGAATTTGATGAAATGCCCCAACGGCCACCACTACGATGCTTCCCGGTTCAGCAGCTGCCCCTTCTGCGGCATGGAAGGTGTGAACGTTGGGCCGGATCAGACGACGGTTCCTTTGGACGTCCCGGTGTCTCAGCCGGGTCCCAGCGTAGCGACTGAACCTCTGAGCACTGCAATCCCCGATGACGATGACCGCACGCTCCCTGTAACTGCAGATATGTTGGACGGTGCTACAGAAAAGTCGGCACCAGTTGTTGGTTGGCTCGTCTGCACGGAAGGTGTGAATAAGGGAACCGACTATCGTCTGCATCAGGGCCGCAATTTTGTGGGTCGTTCTTCGGAGATGGATGTCTGCATCCTTGGCGACAACACGGTCTCCCGCAGCTCTCATGCGATTGTTGTGTATGATCCGCGTAGTAATGTGTATCTTGCGCAGCCGGGCAGCTCTAAAGAGCTGTTCTATGTGAACGATAAGCTTGTGCTCAACCCAATTGAGCTGAAGGCCATGGACCAGCTCAGCATCGGCGACACGAAACTGATGTTTGTTCCCTTGTGCAGCGAAAAATTCCACTGGTAAAACGAAATAAGGGGGAATCGTTGTGATAAATCGGGCTGGAAATAAAGAAAAGGCAAAACGTGTTCTGAATGAAAACGGAAATCTGTCCGGAATGGTCGGCATGGAGATTCTGTATCGGGTGATTGCGGCAATCACAAGTGTCCTGCTGGGTGCGATGATTGCAGGCGGCATTGGGGTCGTGTCGGCGGTTGTGTCGGCACCGTTCAAGCTGTTTGGTCTGGCGGGAATCATCATTGCCTATGTGCTGATTACTCCGATTGCAACGCTCGTCGGTGCTATCGCCGGTGGAGCAGTTGCCGGGCCGTTTGAAGTGGCACGATACCGGTACTATCTTTCTCTGCGGAAGAATGGAATCCGACCAAAAGTCACCTGCATCTTTGATGCATTTGATTTCTTTATGCAATTTGCCCTTGTTACAGGAGTGCGGATGCTGACGATCATGTGGATCCCGGTTCTGATCCAGTTTGCTACGCTGTTGCTGGCGGCTGTTGTTGCAGCGGCTTCTCGGAGTTATCTGGCGGCAATGCTGCTGGTGATGATCGGCATGATTGCAGCTCTCGTTGTTGCGGCCTACCGTTCATATCAGTTCTGGCCTATGGCTCTGGTGCAGGCAGATCATCCGCAGCTGAATGCAGAACAGGTTATGGAACGCTGCAAGGTAATGACGGAAGGTCATAAATTCGACCTGTTTGTCTTTGACCTCAGCTATCTCGGCTGGAATATTCTGAGTCTGCTTACCGGCGGTATTCTTTCTGTCCTGTATGTTGCACCGTACAAGATGATGGCAACTGCTTTTGTTTATGAAGAAATGAAGGGCCGCCCGGTCATGGTGGATGACATCAAACCGTCCACTGACGGCAACGGAATGACGATTGCTGTAGATCCGAAAAAATTGATGGGGATTGGCAGCACCGGTGGAAAGAAGCCGACTTCTCATATCCCGGCTGCTTCCAGAGCTGCGGGAGCAGCTCTGGAGGGGGTCGCCGGTATGTATGCGGGCTCGAGCTATCCGCTGGAGCCGAACCAGCCGGTCATTCTGGGCAGAGACCCTGCCTATGCGAAGATCGTTTTTTCTCAGGGTGCGCAGAAGATCAGCCGCCGCCACTGTGAGGTCATGTTCAACAGTCAGGTTCAGAAATATCGTGTTACCGATTTTTCCAGCAACGGCACCTACGTAAACGGAAGCCGCCTCCCTGCGAATTCTCCGGTGCTGCTGACCCGGGGAACGGAGCTTGCATTGGGCGATAACAACAATATCATCCGGCTGAGCTGAGTGATGCAGTATGCCTGAGAGACGCAGAAAAAGAACGAATCAGGATCGCGGAACAGATGAGGTGAAGCAGGATCGGAGCTTACTGTTGTATGTGCTGCTGTCTTTCGTGACGTTTTCGGTCTACCATTTTTATTTCATGGACTTGTGGGCGAAGGATGTCAACATTCTGTGCGAAAAGGATGGAAAACATACGGTGGGCGTCGAAAAAATGATGCTGTTCAGTGTCCTGACATTCGGCGTGTACAAATATGTGTGGCTTGCGGAGATCGTGGATCGCATTTGTGACAATGCGGCGGAATACGATGTGGAGGTCCGGCAGGACAGCGAAACCTTCTTTGTATGGATGATCCTGGTTCCGGTTCTTGGATATCTCGTCGCAATGTATCGAGCAATTCAGGATACGAACCGACTGGCTGAGGCATATGAGCGGAGCAGGCAAAAGCGCACGGAAGTGCACGACAACCCCAACACGAAACCTCCCCCGCCCTGTATGCGGGGGAGACTGTCTGGGTTGACCGGAAGTTTGGCGGGCAGAAGCTTTGAGCTGATACCCGGACGATCGGTGGAACTGGGTCGGAACCCAGCGGAGGTGTCGCTTATCGTAAGAGGCGAAAAAATCAGCCGGATTCACTGTACGGTTCAATATAATGGAAAGGATCTTGGGTTTAATGTTACCGACCATTCCCGGAACGGGGTATTCGTCAATGGGGTGCGTATTCCTTATAATGTGCCGACTTATGTGTCCGGGAAAAGTATTGTCGCACTGGCAGATGGTGCAAATAAGTTTCAGCTGATAGAAGCGGCGGACGAAGATGATAGGAGTCCGGCTTTAGGAGCAGACAATGAAGAGTAAAAAAATCATCGTTGCAGCACTGGTGGCAGTGGCTGCAATAGTACTGGCAGGATGCAGTCCGAGAAGCTCGATGGCAACATTATCCACCGATTCAGATTCGGAGACGGCAGAGGTCTTTTCGCTAGCCAAGGTCTTGAATCTTGGAACGAACTACTTGACCTCGCTGGATTATGATAACGCAATCTTGCAGTATATCGATATCATCCAGCACGACCCGACGAACAAGGAAGCCTATGCGGGCCTGTATGCCGCTTATGCAGCACAGGGAAAAGCCGATGAGGCAAACAAGGTCTTTGAACAGGCGCAGGAAGTGTTTGATGACGAGGCGGACTTTCTTCCAGGATTTCTGGATGATGCAAAGCTGGTCTTTGAAAGCGGTGGTGGAAACGTTCCCTTCCAGATGCTTTCGGAACACTTTTGGAATGACTTGAATTCGGTCTTTGCAAAAGACGTGGGCGAGGCGTGGATTGCGGCAGACCCGCAGAATGCCGACCCCTATGCCCTGCTGGGAGCACACTATGCGGCACTAGACGATGAAATCGGCATTGAGAAACTGCTCCAGAATGCGGAAACAAATGGCGTCGATTTCAACACCATCGATACCAAGATCAAAACGAACTCGGATGGAACCTGCACGCTGACGGTACAGATTAATGATTTCCTGAAGGATGAATCGGGGCAATCGGCATCTGTAAGTGTCAAGGTTGATGCGAAAGACAACGCTAAGACGGTCACCCAAAAGGTGGCCGAGAAAGCAGCGGACAGCGCAGCAAGCAAGGTCGTGGAAAAAAGCGGACTCACCGGCGAAGCGGCCGGCATCGCAAATTCGATGGCTCAGGAGGCTCTCCGAAAGGGCCTCGGCAGCGCGGGAAGCGGACAGGGAACCGAATCGTCCGGGACAGTGACGGCGCCTACCTATGACCCGTCGCAGGACAGCGGCGAAAGCGATGATTTTGACTGGTCGCAGATTCAATCGGAGTTTGATAGTCTGAAAGACGAATTTCCGTCTTAAAAGTCGTGTGGAGGAATGTGCATGAATTATAACGAAACCAGTCAATGGGCGGCGGATCTTGGAAGCGGCTACAGTTCGATCCGACCTCTTGGCGAGGGCGGGATGGGCACACTGTACCGCGCGCACAAAGACAGTCTGGATGTTGATGTCGTCATCAAGCGTGTAAAACAGAAGTTCAAGGGACGGATGGACGAGCGCGCGGAGGCCAATATCCTCAAAACGTTGAAGCACAAGTATCTTCCGAGAATCTATGACGTGATTGAAAGCCCGAGCGGCTATGTCTATACTATCATGGACATGATACCGGGCGAGAACATGCAAAACTACGTCAAAACGCACGGCCCGGTCAGTCAGAAGCTTGCATACCGGTGGGCCTGCCAGCTCTGTGAGGTAATCGCCTATCTGCACTCGCAGGTACCTCCGATTCTGCACTGTGATATCAAGCCCAGCAATATTATGATAACGCCCAACGAAGATATCTGCGTCATCGATTTCAACACATCACTTGTTTTTTCAAAAGGCGTACTGGCAATTGGCGCAACGCCGGGCTATGCGGCACCGGAACAGTATACCCGTCCGGGAGCATCGCCCGATACGATCGAGACGGTTCCGCTTGAAGAAACCATGCCGCTGCGAGGATACAAAGATGCGTTCGCCTATCAGAATGTCAGATCCAACAAGGGCCCGTCCGGCAGAGGTGTGAGCAATTCTGTCACGGCGGCGCAAGCAACCAATGCGGGTGGTTATGGCACTATCAGCAAGAGGACGGACGTTTATGGCATCGGTGCGACTCTATACTATGCAATCACCGGGCAGCAGCCCGGCCATTCGCTGAAGGATGTTCGGCCCATCACGAGCTATAAACTCAAATTCAGCCGTAGCTTTTTGCTCATCATCGCCAGAGCGATGATGAAAAGGCAGGAAGAACGCTTCTGCGACGCACAGGAAATGCTCCGGGCACTGCAGGATATCCATGCAATTGACGGACGCTATAAAAAGGTGGTTCATTCTCAACGAGTTGTGGCGGCGGTCTCTCTTGTCCTTGCGGTATCAGGAACTTTGGCTATCCTGTTTGGCGTACAGCGAATCGGCGTGGAACGGTACGCCGCTTATGACGCCCTCGTGCGGAAAGGCCGGACGGCCGCCGATGAAATGCGCTTTGATGAGGCGGAGCAGGACCTGCAGCAGGCTATCGCGATTTACGATGACCAGTTGGAAGCATATGTGGAACAGGCAGTCCTTCTCTATCGGCAGGGAAAGTATCAGGAGTGCATCGATGCAGTGGAAACGACGCAGTCGCGTGAGCTGAAATATTACAGCAGACAGAGCGTGGCAAACCTGTACAACGTGGCAGCGGAGGCCTACTACGAGCTGGAAAGCTATGAATCGGCTGCGATGATGTACCAGAAAGCGATAGGATACTCTCCTGATATCCTGAGCTATTATCAGGGTGAGGCGACCGCCCTGATTCAGCTGGGCGATTATTCTGGCGCGGATGAGGTCCTTGCAGAGATGGTGAAAGCTGTCCCTGACGCCGAACAAAGCGGTGCCTATCAGGTCGTTCAAAGCGAGCTTCTGAGAAAACAGGGAGACCTGCCGGATGCGCTGGATGCCGCCCGTAAGGCAATCGGCTCGGCGGACGGCAACGACCAGCTTGCACGCGCGTACCGTCTGGCAGCATCGATCTGTGAGGATATCGGAGACTCCATGCTTTCGGAGGAAATCAATCTCCTGAATCAGGGCATTGAACAGCTCCCCGATGGATATTACAACGCGCTGGCCGGACAGCTGGCGTCCGCATATATTCGTCAGGCGGAAGCGACCGGGAATCCCGGCTATCAAAAAGATGCCTTGCGAACCTATCAGCAGCTGGAGAAAAACGGAAACACCACGCTGGAAGTCCGGCTGAATATCGCAATGTTGCAATATCAGCTACATGATTTCTCCAAAGCGATGGAGATGCTTCAGGCACTGAAAAACGATTACCCCAAGGACTACCGGGTGTATAAATGGCTCGCCTTTGTTCAGGGCGAACTTGATTTGCAGAACGGAGCATCCTACACGAAAACGCTGGGATATTACGAAACGGCTGCTGAACTCTATCGTGCAGAGCAGGCATCCGGCGTGTATGACCCGCAGATGGATGAGCTGGACCGCATGGCACGGAACAACTGGCAGTAAAAGAGGTGGAGAAAATGACGGTTGGACAAATCATGGTGGTGTGTGGTATCTGTCTGGTGCTGGTTGCTGTTTTATTGGCCGTGGTCGGGAGCGTTCTGCTACACAAAAAGAAGAAAATGGTTCTTCTTGAAATCGAACACGAATACCGCTGAGAAAGCAGGAAAAGGAACATGAAATATTGTGCCGCATATTATTCCGATATCGGAATACAGAAGGAAACGAATCAGGATTCTCTCCTTCTGGTGCAACGAGGTCAGACTCAGGACGATGAAGCTGTCCTCGCAGTGATCTGCGACGGCGTAGGTGGACTGAAAATGGGCGAGCGGAGTAGTGCAGCAGTTGTGACAGCTTTTCGTGACTGGTTTTATGAGCGTGTTTTGAAATTATATGTGCAGGAAACACCAGAGACAGAGCTGTTCGATGACTGGGACAATCTTATCCAATCGCTTCATATCCGGTTGAAAGACAACTCCGAAAAGGCCGGATTCCGCAGCGGAACGACAGTGGAAGCTGTTCTTTTTATGAAAGGTCGGTATTACATCTGCCATGTCGGAGATTGCCGGACATATATCATTTCGGATACCCTCACGCAACTTACGACAGATCATACCATCGTCCAGCGTGAACTTACCGAAGGAAAACTGACACCGGAACAGGCCCGGAAAGATTCGAGACAAAGCCTCCTGCTTCAGTGCGTGGGAGCGGGCAAAGACGTGAAACCGGATTATCTTTCCGGTGAGGTTCTGCCGCACCGGACGTTTCTGATCTGCTGCGACGGGTTTCGCCGCAAGGTGACAGAGGCTGAAATAAAAAAGAGCTGCAGGTATTCTTCCAAGGAGAAAAAGTTACATGAGGCTCTGGAAGAAACAGCACAGCTCTGCATGAAACGAAAAGAGACGGACAATATCACAGGCATCCTTATCAGCGCGGTCGGAGAGAAAAAAGGTCTTTTCCCATTATGGAAAAAGGCTACACAGACTGCGGGGAAAAAGGTAATAAAGGATATCTTGCTGGAACACTCTACTCCGGCGGATAAAATATTGTAAAACAAAGGAGACATTATTATGGAGGACAACAGAAAATTTGCAACATTCTTTGCGGATGCCCCCAAGGGTAAAAAAATTGGAGCGGTTCTTTCATGGATTGCAACGGTGATTTTGCTTGTGGCACTTTTTGTGCCGGGATATCAGCTGAGATACCAGATAAAAACGGAAAAGGGGACCTTTAAGGATATCCCTGCAACCATGACTTCTGAGCTTAAACAGATGAAAGAAGCAGCAAAGCTGAATTTTCAGTTCGGTGCGGGCACTACCTCCGATAAGATCGATGAATTCGTTGAAAAAGGCAGTACGAGTGTATTTTCCTATCTTGTCAGTCCCGATTTGCAGAAGGCAAGGCTGGTAAATCTTGGAACCATGAGTGATGCCCCGGATGATATCTCTAAAATTTGCGTGGCACTGTTGGTACTGTTCTTCGTGCTGGTCGTCGCAGCGGCTGTTGCTAGTGTGTTCACGATAAGCTGGTGCGCACTGGCGGCGAACCTGATTGGCATCATCGAGTTGCTGGCAGTGTACTTCTTTGTGTTTGCGGGTAAATTTTCCATCGATCCGACGGACACTTCGATAACCAGCCGTGTTGCCCCTGCGCTGACTATGATTCTGATTGTGCTCCTCGTACTGGCCGCAATCATGTCCGTGGCTTCCGTGATCGTTAGCTATGTGGTGCATGAAGACGAGGAAGCGTTCGTGGACGACTGGAACAGCAACGATCCGAGTCGGGATGCCGAGACGAATCTGGTCGATGACGGCAATGCCACAACCGTGCCGGCAACAGACAACTCGATGACAGTCGTGGCCTCTTTGATCCAGATGAACACGAACCGGAGTTTTGCAATTTACAATAACACGGAGGTTGTGATCGGCAAGGGTTCTCAGGCAAACATCATCGTCTCCAACCCGATCATCAGCCGTGCCCATGCGAAGATTAGCTGCCGTAATGGTGTCTGCACCATTCAGGACCTTGGCTCCAAAAACGGCACGTTCGTGGGCGACGAGAAAATTCTGGGCAGCAATACAGTGACGCTGGCGAATGGTATGTATATCACGCTCGGAAACGAAATCTTCCAGTTCAAAATCTGAGCCGGGAAAGTATTAGGACGGGGTGAGATAAAAGATGGCGGGTCTGGAAGAAAAACTTTGTCCCGTTTGCTTTCAGGAAGCGATGGAGCATGGGGAGTGTCGGAACTGCGGGTATCATGCAGAAGAATCTTCTGCAGCGAAAGACTATCTGGCACCGTTCACCATTCTGAAAGAAAAATACCTGTTGGGCAAGAGTTTGGGACAGGGCGGTTTCGGAATTACGTATCTTGCTGAGAATATGCAGAGCGGCCTACGCTGCTGCATCAAAGAGTACTTCCCGTCCGGTCTGCTTCAGGGGAGGACACCAGATGGTGCCCTCATCCTTGCAGATGAAGAAAACCGGCCTGAGTATGAAGAGGGAAAGCAGCAGTTCATTGAAGAAGCATGCGCCCTTCAGGAGCTTCGAGAAAATATCTCTGTCGTTGACATTCGGGATTTTTTTGAAGAAAACGGGACGGCATATTTTGCAATGGAGTTGATTGAGGGTTGCAATCTGCGGGTGTTCCGAAAAAATCATAATCCGAAGCAGACGCTCAAGATGGCACTCCAGATGCTGTTCCTGCTCGGAAGTTCACTGGCAGAAGTCCATCGTTTCGGCATGATCCACGGGGATATCAGCCCGGAAAATATCCTTATCACACAGGACGGTGAAATAAAACTCATCGATTTCGGCGCGGCACGCTCGTTCCGTCAGGGGAGCGATAGTAAAGAAAGAAAAATTTACCTGAAGCCGAACTACGCCCCTTACGAGCAGTATACGCAGAAACCGTGTCAGGGACCGTGGACGGACATTTACGCACTGGCCGCAACTTTCTACTTTATCGTGTCAGGGCGCAAGATGCTGGACGCACTGAGCCGTGCGAAAGGAGCCTCCTATCCCCCGTTGCACGAGCTGTGTCCCGCTGTCTCCCGGCAGCTGTCGGACGTGATTGACAAGGCGTTGGCGTTCGACTACCACGACCGTTATCGCAGGATGCTTGATTTTCTGGATGCACTGGAACAGGTCGTCCGGCCGGAGGACTACGACATCGATCTGGGGGCACTGATGCCGAAATCAAAGGCATCGAAGCAGGCTGAAATTCATGTCGAGACTTCCGACGACTCGGAGAAGATGTGTCAGGTTGAGGAGCAGAATATGCCAGAGCCGAAGGGCCTGGCCGCATTCTTCCATCCGAAAAAACGCAGGCTGGCATATCTGGAGCTGACGATGCGGAAATCGGGTGGTCACATTTCCAGACGGCGGTGGATAATCGAGCCGAATCGCACGGTGAAGGTCGGGCGTCTGGCGACGAGCGACGTGATGATGCCAGCGGATAACCAGATCAGCCGGAATCACTGCGAGGTGTTTTACAACGAGCCCAAGCGGGAATTTATCGTCAGGGACCTGTCCAAATATGGCACCTATCTGGCGGACGGAAAGCCAATGGAAAAAGAAAAATCGTATACACTGAAAGATGGCGATATTTTTTGTGTCGTGTCGCCCGAGTACACATTCAAGGTGGTGATTGAAACGTGATGTCCCTGTTCAAGCGAAAAAAGGCAGGCGAGGAAGCCAATACCATTCCCGAAGCGATGGATGATATCACACAGACTCTTCTGATACCCGTAAAAGACGAAGGAGAAAAAACGATGTGTGCCGACGCCTATGAGACGAGTCAGGCGGAGATCGCCAGCTATACGTCGATTGGAACCCGGAAAAGCCAGCAGGATTCGATATGCTTTGATTTTGGGGATTTCTGCACAGTCTGCGCTGTGTGTGACGGTATGGGCGGGCTTACCGGGGGCGAACGTGCCAGCGCTTTGGCGGCGCATGGGGTAACGAGATACCTGCTGGAACACGCTCAGGCGGAAGATATTCCTACGGAGATGGGACGCGCAGCACTACGACTGAACGAGGAAGTCAAGAATCTCCGGGACCCGGCCAACCAGAAAATCGAAGCGGGGACGACTCTGACGACAGTGTTTCTCCGTAACGGGAAGCTGTTCTGGTGCAGTATAGGAGACAGCCATATTTACCTGTATAGAGATGGTACGCTAGAGCAGTTGAACATCGATCACAATTTTGGTGCCCAGCTTGACCAAATGGCACTGGAGGGCAGCATAACACAGGATGAGGCACTGCATCATCCGCAGCGTGCTGCTCTGACAAGCTATCTTGGGATTTCGGAGCTGACATTGATCAGCGGAAACCGGATGCCGTTCCAGCTTCGGAAGGGAGATGTGCTCATTCAATGCACGGACGGGCTGTACCGCTATCTGCCGGACAGCACTATGTGCAGAATTTTGGCCGTGACGGGAAATCTGAAACAGGCGGCGGAACAGATGGTCAAAACGGCACTTGCTGTTCCCGGAGGGCACGATAATACGTCGGTTCTATTGGCAAGATATAAAGGCTGAGATCGGAAAATTATAGAAAGAAAGGGGTGCAATAAAAAAACTGGAAGAAGGCACAAAATAAAAGGAGTGTTGCTTTATGGCAAACAGCAAACTTCAGATGCCCGCTAATTATATGGCACTGAACGAAAGTGAAATGTCTTGTGTTGAGGGCGGCGGTATCATTTCTCAGGTCTGCTATGCTTTCGGACGTATGTTCCGTAGCACCTACTACGATAAATGGGAAAGCGAATCCAAAACGCTTGAGCAGTCCCATGGTGCTGTCGTTTCCAAGAAAAACGGTGTATATACTTACTCCGATGGTTATACCCACACAATGTCTGGTGGCAGCAACTGGGGCTTTACCAGTCTCGGTGACTTCTTCTATGGAATCGGCGATCTGTTCGCTGCATTCTATCTGTAAATTCTAGGCTTCTGCGAAGTATCGCAGAGCTTTAACTTATGGCATTCTTCCAGTTTTTTATTGCATCGCAAATTTCGGTAACTCAAGCAAAGGAATATCATTATGAAAAAATCTACTGCGGACCATATGCACAGAAAACGCCGTAAGAACAACTTGGTATGGCTCTTTGCCCTGCTTGGCATTCTTGTACTGTTTCTGGGAACGATTTTGGCTTTTTTGATTTTCAGCAATTTGTCGTCTAAGCCTACTGAAACTGTTCAAGAAGTCTCTGCGGTGAATGGAACAGGAATTGTTCTGCCGTCCCATTTTACGGAGCGAAAGATCACAGATCCTTCCACTGCAAGAGACGCAATCAATGATGTGGCGGATACTCTTGGAATTGTTTCAGTAGAGGATGAGCTTGGGACTGCGGATTGCAGCACAGTATTGGGAGATACATATTACAGCTTTCCGCAGGTGTACCGGGGAATACCGGTGTATGGCAGAAAAGTTACCGTATCGGCTGACGCAGACAGTGAAGCTGCACTTTTGACTTCCGGATTTTATCCGATTGAAAATCTTTCCGTTGAAGCTAAAATTACCCAAAATGACGCTGAAAAAATAGTTGCAGGGTTATATCCGGGAGAAGCGGATATCTATGTAAACAATTTGGTGATATTTTCACTGGACAAAACAAATCCTGAATTGGCATGGAAAATATCGGTTCATCAAAACAATTCGTGGGAGTCAGTGTTTTTATCAGCTGTAGATGGAAGGGCTCTAAAGACCTTTTCGAATGAATTGACAGATAATGAATCCAGCAGCAATTGCTTTACAAATGTGTACTTGTATAATGCTGAGAATCGGGATATTGAGGTGGATTTTAGAATAATTTTTGATGATGGAACGACAGCAATATATGATGGGGATGATGATGACGAATGGGTTTCACTGAATAATCAAAAATATACAACGAGCGGAAGCTGGAGGCAAGTCGTATTGACTGCCCAGAACGGTGAGCGTTATAAAAAAATCGGGAAAGGCGGAATTTCAATCTCTACAGAGGCATTGGGTGGTATGCCTGCAACGGAACTTTTGCCGATTGATATTGCCTCTTTGACGGATGGCATGGGAACACCCATCGTAACACTTGCAAAATTGCTGGCCGTCAGCAATTTTTATCGTGACGTGCTTGGATATGATGCCTTTGGCGATGACAATAAGGCAGTGGCAATCGTTGCAAATGATCATAGAGGAGGTAAGGATTCGAATAATGCCTCAGCAGGTTATGGGAGAAGCAAGATTTTCACGCGAATTTCTGTTGGAGCAACCTGCTCGCCGACAATAGATACTTTAGGACACGAAGTCACACATGCAGTTGAGCAATCCATCAGCCGGATGACATATGAAGGAGAATCTGGTGCCTTGATGGAGGCGATTTCGGATATTATGGGAGAAATAATTGAAGATTGGTATAATGACTCTCCTAAAAGATTATATCCGGATATTCTCAGGCATTGGGATATCCCACTTGAAACCAGTTTGAAGTGGCTTGACGGAGATATTTCATGGATTTTTGGGACTGTGGGTGAGCTTGAGCGGAATCTGGCTGACCCATCCAGCGTACTTCAGGGGGATGGACTACCTTATCCGACGAAATACAAGGATGAAAACTGGCGCAAGTCACAAAATTATGATCCCGAAGCACAGTTTTCTGATCATGGGGGAGTGCATTCTAATTGCACAGTAATTTCTCACGCAGCGTACCTTATGACGCAGCCGTCTGTGGACGAAACAAAGTATGAACCTCTTTCTACCTATGATTTGGCACAGCTTTTTTACAAATCACTATATGGGATTTCAAAGTCTGATATCAGCTTCAGTGAATTCCGTAATGTGCTTGTCTATACTGCTTACTCTATGTGCCAGACAGGAATGCTGACAGCAAGGCAGGTTGCAACGGTGGATTGGGCTATGGGCATCAAAGCAGGTATTCCAAATTCTTTATTTCTTGACGAAAACGAGAATAGTGTGGTATCGATTGATGGTCAGGCTAAACTTTATGTCTATGCATGGGATGGAACATTATGTGATAATTATGATTTGCATATTGCTCAGTTGGATACGGATATATTACCACGGGAGTACGATGAAAATGTGCAGAAAATTGTAGCGTATGATTACACTATTCGAGAAGCAGAGGCATTTCAAATCGATCTAACACCGGGAATTTACGAATTTAGATTAACCGACCCAAATGGAAGAAATCAGGAAGAAGTAGAGTACCTGAGAGTTGTAGAAAACAATGGGTTAAAGGGGTATCCTTTTTATCCGGGATTCGAAAATGCCAATGTGTTAGAGGTCGATATTTCACAGGAGCCGAAGCAACACTCTTATGGTATTTTTTATGATACCCTCACGTGGGAACAGGCAAAAGCTGCCTGCGAAGCAAAAGGCGGCCATCTTGTGACCATTACCTCGCCAGAGGAACAGAAACTGATTGAAAGTCTGAATACTCAGAACAGTAAGCTTTGGATCGGCGGCTATAAAAATTCTGCCGGTCAGTGGTGCTGGGTGACAGGTGAACCATGGGAATATCAGAACTGGGGCGATGGAGAGCCGAACAACTCCAGCAATGTTGTGGCAGACGAGAGTTGTGTGGCTGTGTGGCCGGTAAAGTGGAACGACTTGGCAAACAGCAATACATATGAACAGAGCGGCTACATTTGTGAATGGGAAGCATCCGATGCAGCCGAGGAAACACAGGTCGAAGGTTACACAGGACACCTTTATGAGTTCTATACATTGCCCGAATCGGAATGGGAGTCTGGCCCAATCACATGGCAGCAGGCAGAGAAACGCTGCGAGTGGAAAGGAGGTCATCTAGCGGTCATTGAATCGTCAACGGAAAATTTCCTTCTCTACAGCGCAATGAAAGCGAAAGGGTATGAGAATGCCTACTTTGGATTCAGCGATGAAAGCTCTGAAGGAAACTGGAAATGGGTCAATGGAACCAGCACATCTTATACAAACTGGCATTCTGGTGAGCCGAGCAATCAGGATGGTATTGAGCACTATGCAATGTTCTATGAAAAGTTTCAAGATGGAACATGGAACGATGCAGATGGAATAATTGATGCCGGATGCGCCTACATCTGCGAATGGGACGACCCCACAGATAAAATATCTCAGGGAGATAGCTTTACAGATCAGCAACTGCGAATCATTGCAAAAGATTTGGGAGTTCCGGATGACCTTAATGTAGAGATTCGTCAATCGCCGAAAGCATATTGGGAGGCTGCTGGCCTTTGGGATATTTATGTTGAGATAACTCATAACGGAAAACTAGTGGCATCGGGAAGCTTCGATGTTGAAACGGGAGAGATGGGACGCAACATTTATATCTATACTCCCGTCTGATACTCTTTTTCTTCAAAGCTTCTGCAAGCAGTGCGCCGTGGTACCACGGCACGATTTTTGAATCCGATTTCTAAAAATCAAATTCAAAATGCTTGTTGGGCTGTGCCCAAACCCCTTATGTTCTGCATCCGGTGGATGCAGGCTGCGCATTCCTGCGGAACGCTTCTATTGCGTGTCAATGCACACTCTCCCTGAAAATTCCGAATGCTTTTTGGTGTAAGCGTCAATGGCGCAGTCATGGCATCCGTGGTAAAATGAATGCGTTGTGTGCCTGACACACGAAAAAGAGAGGACGGATGCAGAGATGGAACAGCTTTACCTGATGCCCGGTGAGGAACGCTACACGAAATTTCAGGACGAAAACGGCGTACCGAAAGTTCGGTATACTTACTGTTCGCTGCACGGCAGACTGTTCAATTGCACTTGCAAAACCATGGATGAAGCCCAGCGGTTGTGCGAGGACTGGCTCGTAACACAAGATCGCTGCTATATAAACTAAAAAAGACCGCCGAGAACCGACCATAAAAGGTCAGGCTCTCGGCGGTCTTGGCTTATCGGATTTGCTCTTTTTCTTTGCTGTCCTTTTCCTCCGCAAAGAACAGTTCCACATTCTTCTGCGCTTTTACGATGTCCTGCATCTCATCCCGCGCCTTTCGGTACTCTGGGTAGAGTGCTTTTTTCTTGGTGAGCAAAGCCGAATACTCTGCATTCAGGTCTTTCACTTTGGGCAGCTTTTTCAGGCCAGATTCATTGAAAGCGGCTTTCGCCGTCTTATGCAGCGTGACTTCTTCCCGGTGCGCTTCCAAAAATTTGGAGCAGTACCCGGATTTACGGTAAGCATCAATGGTGGTTTCCTCGGAACGAATAATGGGATTGGAATCATTCTTCATAGGCATTTTCTCCTTTTTCCTAAAGAAAAAGACCCAACCGGGTCTTTTCAAATTCATATCCTGTCAGCGTTCTTCACTGTGCTGACGCTTTTTCTGCCACTGTTCCAGCAACTTGATGATGGTATCTTCCATCTGTTTGGGCGTATAGTTGCGGGGAAAGTATTTTCTCAGGGTGTCATTTTTGATGGTCACCGTATCAAGCTCGCTCTTTTTCTCCTCGCCCATAATGGCAACGACCGTCTCCGTTGTAAAAGTTCCATCCTGAGCCAGCTTCTTGATACGCTTTGCTTGTGAGACAGAAGGAAAGTTCTGGGTATCATCCATTGCCCGGATCACTTCCTGCTGTTGTTCAGGAGAAAGATAGGAAAGCTCCACAGCAGGATTGAAGGACACGGTTTTGTTATCCACCATGTCCAGCAATTCTGGAATAAGGTTGGTCAGACGGATGAAACGTCGAACAGTCTCACGACTTTGATTATTCTCTGCGCCCAGCTTTTCATTGCTCCGCAACTTCGACACAACTTGTGTCGAAGTTAAATCTGACCTTGTACCTTGATTTTTCATGGCATCCAACTTCATTTTGTACGCAAACGCTCTCTCGCTGGGCAGAATATGCTCACGCTGCAAATTGCTATCTACCATGAGGATTATGGCAGCATCATCGTCCATCTGGCGCACAATGACCGGCAGGGTTTCCAGTCCGGCCAGCTCCGCAGCGTGTTGACGGCGGTGCCCGGAGATAATTTCATAGCCGCCCTTCGGTCTGGGGCGGGCAATCAACGGCGAAAGCACACCGTACTGCTTGACACTTTCCACGGTATCGCTCATAGAATCATCGTCCAGAACCTTGAAGGGATGGTTCTTGAATGGAAACAGCTCTCCAATCGGAATCTGCCGCACCTGCTCGCGCTGTTCTTCCTGCCGGGATTCTTCGGTGGAAAAAATATCATCGTAGCTGCTCAGACTGGCGTTTACGCTGCTTTTCGGCATCGGCCAGCACCTCCTTCGTCAGAGATTTATAGGCTTCTGCCACTTTGCCTTTCGGGTCATGGACAAAGATGCTCTTACCCGCCGCGCTGATTTCCGCTGCACGGACGGAGTGGGGAATCGTCTGACCGAACACTTTGATGTGCTTTCCGTATGCCTGCCGGATCAGCGTGTCGATTTGTCGGCCATAGTTGGTGCGGTTATCTGTCATCGTCAGCAGGATACCTTCGATTTTCAGCTTTGGGTTGATCTGCCGATGCACCTTGTTGATGGTCTGCAAAAGCTGTTCCAGACCTTTCGCGGAAAGGTACTGTGCCTGTACGGGTATCAGAGCAGTGTCTGCCGCCGCCAGCGCGTTAATGGTCAGCATCCCAAGGGAGGGAGTGCAGTCCAACAGAATATAGTCATAGTGCTGCTTTGCACTGTCCAAGACTTGCTTCAGCATTTTTTCCCGGCTCATGGTATTGACAAGGGCAACTTCCAGCCCTGCCAGCTCAATGTTGGCCGGGATGAGGTCTACACCCTCTGCATGGTGCAGCACACCTTCACCGGGCGGAATGCACTGGTCGTTCATGGCTTTTGCCATCAGGGTAGAAAGAGTGGCGGGCAGTTCATCGGGCTGTTGCCAGCCCATACTGATGGTCAAGCTGCCCTGCGGGTCAGCGTCCACCAACAGGACCTTCTTGCCCTCCATCGCCAGACCGATGCCTAGATTTTCACAGGTCGTGGTCTTGCCGGTGCCGCCTTTCTGGTTGACGATGGCTATTGTGGTTGCTTTCTTTGAAATTTTTATCACCCCCGTTTCGCAAAATCGTGGTTGGTCTGATTCTGATAGTAAAGCTGCATGGTGGTCGGTGCGTTGTACAGAGAAGCGAGCAGGTATTGTTTCATGTTCCTGATTGGGCTGCTGTTCTCTGCAAGACACTTCAACACAAATTTGATGTGGTCGGCGTTCAGCTTCATAAACCGGCTGCGCACTACCTCGGCAGGGCGGTCATCCCCGGCAACTCGCAGCATCTTTCGCTTGGTCGCGCAGGTGTCCACCAGCAAATCAACGATCTGGTAGATGATGTCCTCGTCATCCGGGCAAAGCCGGAGAAGAAGCTCGACCTCCAAGGACTGAGAAAAATATTCCTCCAGTTGGGTGCGTTTGCTCATTCCATCCGATTCTTCGGAATAGAAGAGATCAGTCTCACTCATTTCAGTATCATTCTCTTTAGTCTTATTACATCGTGATTTTGCAGGGTCTTGACACGCGATTTTGAAGCCACAAGAATCGTCATTATCACGATTCTTGACACTCTCTTTTGAAGATTCTGCCGAAAAGTTTTTCACATACACCAAACTTGGCTTTCCCTGCCCTCGGCGTTTTCGTTCAATCAGACCAAACTTTTCAAGTTCCCGGAGCAACTTGGTCGCTTTGTTGTCTGCGCAACACAATACCCTCTTGACATCCTCTATCGTGAAGAGGATAAACACCCGGTTCTGCTTGTCCAGCCAGCCGTTTTTCACGGATAGGCTCATGCGATCCAGCAGGATACCATATAGGGTTTTGGCATCCGTGGACAGGCTCTGGAACCGTGGCTCCTGAAAAAGAGCCTTTGGAATGCGGTAGAACGAAAACAGCTCTCCGGCTTGTCCGTAGAAGTAGTCAAGGGTCATGCGGTTGGTTCATGGATAAAAAACAGCAAAAATACATCGGCATCGTTGAGAAAACCTCCTTGTCAATACTTTTGGGAAAAATAAAAAGCGCAACTTTGATGTGTAAAATCAAAATTGCGCTAAGTAAGCTGTCAGAAAAAACTTTTCTCGTAAATGACCTTCTCTCTGAGCAAAACCCATTGACACACTTAAAAATTGGGTGGTAAAATTGCCTTGTAGGCGGAGCATGATTCCTGGAAGTAGGATGCAGCTGTGGACTTTTTTGGCGGATAGAACGTATCAACGCGATATTAAGCCCGTCCCCACACTTTCGTGTGGGGGTGTGTTTCGATACCGTTCGGGAGAGCGCTTGCATGGCATGCAAGAGGTCAGCGGTTCGATCCCGCTATTCTCCACCAAAAAAGCACTGTACTTCGCATGAAGTACGGTGTTTTTCTTTTTTCGAGGCCAAATTTTTGGGGATGCATTGAGTTGCCTGCATGTCTTTTGGGCTTTTGCGGAAAACCGGGATGTTCCCTCAGATAAGCGGGTCTGCCTCATAACAAAAGAGACCGCGGTACAGCAAGCTGCTGCACAGCGGTCTCTTCTTCTTTTTTAGCTCCGCGGGATGGCCATTCGTCGCTCTGCTTTCTTTACGAGCCATGCTCCCGCCCATCCACAGGCAGCTCCCAAAATGACACCACCCAGAATATCCGTCGGGTAATGGACACAGAGGTACATCCGCGAGAATGCGATGAGAACGCCTACCGGCAGAGCCGCCATCGCCCACTGCTTTTTCCCGGCCAGCCAGAGGGCTGTCACCGAGGCGAAGGACGCCGCCGTATGGCCCGAAGGGAAGGAGAAATCGTCCGGGTGCGGGATAAGCAGCTGTACCTCCGTGAGGATGTCGCATGGACGGACGCGGGCCACCAGCGGCTTGAGAAGAAGATTGCAGAGGACAGCGTCGATGAGGAGCGCCGCTGCCAGCACGCAGCCGACCCGCCGCGTTTTGCGGAACACCAGCAGCAGCGCTGTCAGCGTCACCCAGAGAATACCGGAGTCTCCCAGACGGGTAATAAAACCCATGCTTCCATCCAGCATGGGGCTGTGCAGGGATTGCAGGGCGGTCAGGAAGGTGAGTTCGGCGTTCATAAAGCTCCCTCTTTCTCGTTTCGTTGTGTACAGGATACCAGAAGTTTATGAACAGAAAAGCACAAAGTCTTAAACAGTAGTTAAAACAGTCAGCCCCGCCGCTGAGTTTTGCAGCATTTCAGTTCCCGGCGTTCCTGATGGACAAGGGAAAAATTAAAAAGAAAAGCAGCCTGAAATTTTCATCTCAGACTGCTTTCACTATGCCGGTGGTGGGGGTCGAACCCACACGTGTTATTAGCACAAGGGATTTTGAGTTTTTGTCCTCATCTTCCATCTGGTGTCATCCAGTGATATCTAGTGATATCTGGTTCCCACTGTG
>OGOQ01000614.1_pt1 | contig 34144 bp, 24 predicted proteins | sample 1552691 | NCBI WGS metagenome assembly OGOQ01 (sample SAMEA2580209, study PRJEB22360) | human gut metagenome | biome: human gut; feature: human-associated habitat; material: faeces | place: Denmark | collected 2008/2010
CCCTGCGGGCACTCCCCCTATATTTTGCTGTGCAAAACACAGGGGGAGAGTGTGAGATTTGATTTTGTTGCTGCCGATGTTTTTTCAACCCCCTCCGTTTTTTCAACCCCCTCGCCCTATGGGCACTCCCCCTATATTCCCTACGGAAACACAGGGGGAGAGGATTGAAAAGCAGTCTTTCTCCCATGCTGTTTGTGATACCCTGTAATGTTACGGGGCACGGCAGAGGAGGAGGGGAGAAGTATCGAATGTTAATTGAATAAACGAATTGAGTTAAAATTTTGATAAGATTAGCGCTATTTGGCGATAATACGATTATAGTAGGTTCTGTTTTATATTTTATTAACATGGAATACTTCTTGTTTCTCGTATTATTTTATAATTAAATTAAGAATTATCTATTATATTGTTTCTTAATAAGTTAGTCTTGTTGTGAAAAATGTATATTTATGAATCTCCGAAAAAAGAGAATGAGTTTTATCAAAAAGAAAGCCCGAAAGGTATGTTTTCTTTCAATTTGATTTTTATATTGTGGTTTTTTTTGTTATCTTTGCATGCTGAATACTTCTATGAGAAGTTGATTTGAGCATAGAGATTCGCTATTTTTATTAAGTTTTATATATATAATAAGGTTAAAAAAGGAAAGAAAAGTTTTAGTGTTAGTAGTGTGTAATGAAAAAAAACTTGACAAAGATTGTCGAGTGTGTGTAATGTGAAAAAAGAAGAAGGAATAATCGTTTATTTAAATTTAATTTCAGTCGTATGAGAAAATTAACATTGTTATTGTGCGCTCTGTTGGCTGGCATTTCGTTAGCGGTGGCTCAAACGAGTATCTCCGGTACGGTGTTGTCGGCAGAGAATGACGAGCCGGTTATCGGTGCGTCTATCTTGGTGAAGGGCGCGAATGCTTCTACTATTACCGACACGGACGGTAAGTTTACAATCAAGATCCCTGCCGGGGCATCGAGAACTTTGGTTATTTCCTACATCGGTATGGAAAAACAGGAGGTTTTTGCGCGTAATGGTATGGTCGTTAAATTGAATTCTGCCGATCATACTCTCGACGATGTCGTGGTGGTAGGTTACCAGACGATACGGAAGGAGGCCAAAACCGGTTCTATCGCGACGGTCGATGGTGATGATCTGGCTTCTATCCCCGAGACTTCGGTGGACAAGATGCTTTCCGGTAAAATGGCCGGTGTGTCGGTTTCGTCGAGCAACGGGCAACCGGGATCTGTGGCTACGATTCGGGTGCGCGGAACCAGTTCTATCGGCGCCGGTAACAACCCTTTGTATGTGGTCGACGGTATTCCCGTGGAAAGCGGTGATGTAGGCGGACTTTCCAACAGTATGAACGCGATTGCCTTGATCAACCCCAGCGATATAGCTTCGGTGACGGTGTTGAAGGATGCCGCTGCCGCTTCTATCTATGGTTCGCGTGCTGCCAACGGTGTGATTTTGATTACCACCAAATCGGGAGAATCGGGGAAATCCAAGATTACCGCCCGTGCCCGCTACGGTGTGTCCACGCTTGCCAATGACAATGACTTCGGCATGGCCAACCTCGAAGAGTATGTGCAATATCAACGCGATGCCCGTATCAATGCCGGGTATAATCCCGATGATCCCTCGTCGGAGTATTATTTTCCGCAGGCTATGGCCGGCAGACGCGCGACCAACTGGATGAAAGAGTTGACGCGTAACGGCAGCTTGCAAGAGTATGAGCTGATCGCTTCGGGCGGTGCGGGCAAGACTACTTACTATACTTCATTGTCTTATAATAAAACGAACGGTATCGTGCCGACCGTAGGTTTCGAGAAGATGCAGATTCGCGCGAACCTCGATACCGAGTTGAACAAATGGTTGAAAATGGGAACTCGTCTGCATGGCGGTTATATGAAGGTTTCCGATGTGCAAAATAGTTTGTTGGGCGATAACGGTTTGGCTCCTACGAACCCCTTCTATTCGGGTATGGCTTTGGCTCCGACCATGAACGCTTACAACGAGGACGGAAGCTACAACTTCGATTTGCCTTTCGTGTTCAACGTGAACCCGATCGCCGCTATTCGCGAACAAGACAAATACGACAAGCAGTATAAATTCAACGGAACCGTTTATTTGGAATGGAAACCGATCAAGCAACTGACGTTCCGTACCAACAACTCTATCGAGTATGCCACGACTACCAGCCGCGCTTACAGTCCGGCTTTCGTGAACACGGCTTCTTATGGCGCTTCTTTGAACACGGCCGAGAGCCAATATCGCATATTGACTACTTCGAATACGATCACTTATGACGACCTGTTCAACGACGACCATTCGTTGAATGTGTTGATCGGTCAGGAAGCCAATACGTATGAATATTCTTTCTTGCAAGGTATATCTTATCATGTGAATCAACAACGTCCTTACCACTCTGTGGGTGTTTCGGTAGAAGACCAACGAGTGGGTGACGGTCTTATCGAAGCGGCGATGGTTTCTTTCTTCGGTGTAGCCGAATACAATTACAAAGGCCGTTATTATGTAAAAGGTTCTATTCGTACGGACGGTAGCTCCAAGTTCGGTCCCGACAACCGTTGGGGTACTTTCTGGGCTGCCAGCGCCTCGTGGAATATTCACAACGAAGATTTCATGCAGGATATCAAATCGGTACTTAATCAATTGAAATTGCGTTACAGCTATGGTGTGAACGGTAACGACAATATTGCATCCTACGCTCACTACGGTCTGTACTCCGATGTCGTGTACAACGGTATTACCGGTCAGTTGCCTTCTCAGTTGCAGAACCGCAAATTGACTTGGGAGACCAACAAGACTCACAATATCGGTATCGACTTCCGTCTGTTCGACCGTTTGAACGGTTCTATCGACTGGTACACCCGTCGTACCGAAGATATGTTGATCGCGTCTCCTCTGCCCTATACGACCGGTTTTGCTTCGCAGGCCCAGAACGTGGGTAAGATTCGCAACAGCGGTGTGGAGGTTCAGTTGGATGCCGAGATTTTCAATACCAACGACTTCAAATGGACAGCCGGCGTGAACTTTGCGGCTAACCGTTCGAAAGTGCTCGAACTTGCTCCGGGTCAAGATTTTATAGGAACGACTTTGCGTTATGTCAAGGGCGAACAGCTTTATACCTATTGGTTGTATGACTATGCGGGGGTGAATCCTCAGAACGGTAACGCGTTGTGGCGTAACGAAGAGGGACTGTTGACCGAGAATTACGGAGAGGCTCGCCGTATCAATGCCGGTTCTCCCGAACCTCTGTGGACGGGCGGTTTCAATACCGAGCTTTCTTGGAGAGGCATATCGCTGGGCATTCAGCTCGAAGCCCGCTATGGTAACAAGGTGTTGAACCAAGACCGTTCGTTGTTCGAAGCAGACGGCTTTTACGGCGATTCGAACATTTGGAAAGGCGCCATGAATTATTGGAAGAAACCGGGCGACACCAATGTATTGCCGAAACCGGTTTACAACAATTCGAGCAACAGCTCTGCTATTTCTACCCGTTATCTCGAAGATGGCAGCTACTTGCGTATCAAGGATATTACGCTGGCATACAGCTTGCCTTCGAAATGGACCAAAAAGGCATTGATGAGCGGTGTTCGCATCTATGCCAGCGCATTGAACCTCTATACGTTCCACAACATGAACTACTGGGATCCCGAACATGGAACCTCGGGTGTTACCATCATCAGTTACCCGATGACCCGTTCGATGATCGTGGGTGTGGATATTACTTTCTAATCAATTAAAAAAGAATTGTTACAATGAAAAAAATAATTTTATCGATAGCAGTTTTAGCGTTGGCTCTTTCTTCCTGCGAGGACTTTCTGACGAAGGAGCCACCGATGGATCAGTCAGACGAATTGGCTCTGTCGACCTTCGAAGGGATCGACGGAGCGACGGCGGGTAACTATCGGGCAGTCATCTCGTGGTATGGGGCATCGTTCCCGTTGACATTCGACGTGATGTGCGGCAACGGTATGGTAGGCCCGGTCAATACAGGACGTATGCGTCAGGAACCGGCCTGGAACTATACTTCGACCAGCACGATGGGCCTTTGGTCGAGCGCATATAGCGCGATACTGGGCTGTAATAAAGCACTCACGGCTATTAACGAAGGAAAATTCTCGCGCAACGGGGTAAGCGACGAGCAAATCAACAACATCAAAGCCGAGAATCTTTTCTTGCGTGCTTTGGCTTACTTCGATTTGGTACGAGTTTACGCCCAACCCTACGGTTATATCAAGGCAAACGGCATTACCGGAGTAGAAGCGATGGGTGTGCCCATCGTCTTGAAGGACGACCTTTCGGCCCGTCCCTCTCGTAACACGGTAGCGGAAGTGTATGAAAACCTCATTATACCCGACTTGGTGGAAGCCGAACGCCTGATGAGCGACAGCTATGTGCGCGCCGGGGTGAAAGATGTCGTGGCCACGGTGACGAAACCGGTTATCCAAGCCTTGATGGCACGGGTATATCTGCACCACGAAGATTGGCAGTTGGCCGCCGATTATGCGACGAAAGTGATCAAGAACGGGCGTTTCCGTCTGCTTTCGGGCGACCGCTTCGTATCGATGTGGGACGGCTCGGTAGACGTAGCCCCCCAATCGGGCAGCGAAATCATATTTGAAGTTTACGTATCTCAGAGCGATGGCAGCCGCAGTGACCTCGGAGACTACTTGACAGCACCCGAAGTCGCAGGCGGAGCCGGTTATGGCGATGTTCGAGTATCGAACGACCTCATCGATTTGTATGACGCAACCGATGTGCGCCTGACCGGATTGACGAAAACCAACAGTAAGTATCCGGGTTACCGATGGTCGACCAAGTATCCCGGCAAAGGCGGACTTCTGGCTTATAATAACGTGCCGGTGTTGCGTATCTCGGAAATGTATCTGATACGTTCGGAGGCTATTTACCGCGGAGCCACGGTGTCGGGCGTAACTGACATCGACGATTTGAACCGCGTCGCCACGAACCGTAATGCCGAGGCTTACGCCACGGTAACGCTCGACAACCTGTTCGAGGAAAGCCGCAAGGAGTTCTTGTTCGAGGGCCATATATTCTTCGATATGAAACGATTGCAGAAGTCGTTGGTTCGGACCGATTACGACTTGGATCCGCTCACGAAAAATATCGATTTCCCGAGCTATCGTTGGGCATTGCCAATTCCCGAGAACGATATTTTGAATAACAAAAACATGGATCAGAATCCCGGTTATCAAAGCAAATAAATTTTAATAGAAGACAATTATGAAAATAAGTAAATTTATATATGCGGCTGTTGTAGGAGGGGTATTAGCTTCGTGCCAATCGGTGGATACTCCTATGTTCAGCGATAAAGATGCATTCGTGGCTTTTGACAGTAAGTCCACTTCCATAGCCGAGAATGCAGCTAGAGAGGTTAAAATCCCCATTTCATTGGTGGCTTCCAAAGGGCTCGATGTGTCGGTGGGTTTTGAAATCGATACGACTGCCTATGCCGGTAAAAACGCTGCGAAAGAGGGCGTGAATTACCGTTTGAAAAATACGTCGAATACTTTGTCGTTTACCGATGGCGGCGAGATGGTCGCTTACCTGTCGATCGAACCTATCGATAATGGTACATATGATGGCGATGTGTGTTTCGATATCAAACTTTCTGCCCCCGAAGGCTGTAATTTAGGCGCGAACTACACGACTACCGTCACGATCAGCGATGACGACCACCCGCTGGCCGCTGCCGGAATCTTGGGAACGTATAATGTAGTGGGTCAAACACCGTTCTCGAATGTTCCCGGCCCGTTCTATTGGACGTGTGTGGTATCGAAAGATAACGACTATGTAAATCGGGTATGGTTCACCCAAGTTACACCGGATTTGCAAGGGCTCACACCCAAGCCGGTGATGGGTACGGTAAGCGATGACTTCAATACGATTACGATCCAGTCGGGGCAGAGCTTGGGTACGGTAGGTTCTTATGTTTTCTCGCTTAATATACTTAGCATGTCGAGCGGCCAGCCGGTATCGTCGGCTTCGGCTTCGGTAGTCCCGGGTACATCGATCAATATCAGTGAGGCTTGTTGTATCAGTGAGGCCAATGGCGACCTTTACGCAGGAGCACATACGATCGAAATGACAAAAGTTGAAGAATAATTAAAATTATAGAGCAATGAAAAAATATATTATAGGATTATTCTCTGTAATCTGCCTCATGGGGGCAGGTTGCACCGAATTCGAAGACTTTACGCCGGTGGATATGGGCGAAGGTCCTGCCGTAACGGTGACGGCTGAGAAGACAGCCGTGGATGCTTTCAAGGTAACCATTACTCCGGCAGAGGGAACCGTATATTATTCTTATATTGTGACCGACGAGGCGATGACTGTCGATCCCGACCAGTTGTTGCAAGCGAAATACGAAGGTTCTGCATTGGTGAAAGCTGCCGAAAAACCCAGCGTGAGCGGTACGCTTTCTAACCAGAATTTAGGGGCTACGTACTATGTATATGCCGTGGCATCCAATGAAAAAGGCGTTTGCGGGGCTGTGGCTTCGGCATCTGTCGAATTGCCCGACGAAGAGGCTCCTTATTTGGTGAACGTTCCCGACGGTAATTTATATAAAGCTACGAACGGCGGACGCAGTGTCGTTTTGACTTTCAACGAGACCGTTGTTCGAGGAAGCGGTGCTATCACCTACGATGTGACGAAGGGTAACCTTACCTCTTATGCCAACGGTACGATCGAGAGTGTCGCTATCAATAATGAGTCTGTTACGATTACTTTGCCTGAAAGTGTAGTGTTCGACGAGAACGAAGCCGTATCGTATGTATTCCTCGATTTTGCCGAGGGCGCTTTCGCTGATGCCGGCGGAAATGTGTCTGCTGCATTGGTTGGTGGTGTCGATGAAGAAACTCAAACCGTTGCAGCTCCTTATTGGGAGTATACCGCTGCACAAGAAAGTGATTTTACAGGTACATTCGGATTCTTGTTCTATCAATATGATCTTCAAACACAACAACCCGGAAGTACACCTATGGGATTCGATACTGAGTTTTCATTAAAACATGCAAATAATCCTGATACTCTTGTAATAGACCATTTCTATTTTAAGGATGGGTATCCCAATCAACTGGAAGCCGAAGTGACCGATAATGGTTTTAGAATTGCTGATTTACAAATTATGGGAGTTATGCAGGTAGAAACTAATGTCGGAATGGTTAACGCTATTTTCACTTTCGCAGGACTTCCAGAGAGTGAAACCGATAATTTTGAATATGTAAACTTCGCTGAAAAAGCACAAGGCGACGAGGTTGTGTATGCGCAAGATCGTTGGTGTGGACTTTATTGCTTTAATGCCGATGCCGACCCCAGTGACAGCAATTTTAGCTTAGGGTGGTATGATTTGTGGAATGCATCTCTCTTCTTTAAAGGATCTGTTCAAGCCGCAGCCGCAAATACTAATATCCCGTCGTCGATAAAGTTGTTGAAAAACGAGATGAAATTGTCGGAAATGAAACCGTTGTCTGCAACAGAAAAACTTCATATGCAGTCCCTTATCAGACAAAATCTTAAAATGAAAAGTATTCGTTGATCCTTTTAAGGATAGAGTTATTGAGCAGCCGGTCTTTTAGAGATCGGCTGCTTTGTTATTGTCAGTACCGAGTCTGTCGTTGTGGAGTATATAGTGATAAATGATTTTTATCTGTCTTGTATTTAGGTCGATAGAAGATTGTAAAGATGTAACATAAATTTATCCTTATTTGCTAATTCCTCTTTTACACGTCGATTCCTTTTTTTCTTATTCTTTTCTAACCCCTCCGTCCTTCGGCCACCTCCCCTATATTTTGCTGCGCAAGACTCCCCGTAATGCTACGGGGCACGGCAGAGACGGGATTTTGAGGCACTCTTTTATTATGTGATTTTTGCCAGTAAGATAAGAAGTATTTACCTTTCTCCCCTGTGTCGCGTAGCGGTATAGGGGAGAGACCGAAGGAACGAAGTTCCAGAGGAGAGGGGTTGAAAGATCGTTTATTTATTCATTCTTCTCAGCAGCGAGAAGGACGAACCAAGAAGCGCCGCCGCAGTTGTCGAGCTTATGGGCTTGTCGCTACGGTCTCGCCGTCGGGGACTGCGGAACTCGCTCTGCTCGGACAGTCCTCGCCCTTTTCCCTCCGTCTCCCTTGCGTCTTCGCCGCCCGATAAAGGCGGAATCGGGGATTGTGCTTTTGCTTGTATTAACCCCCTCGCCCTGCGGGCACTCCCCCTATATTTGCTGCGCAAAACACCCCGCAATGCTACGGGGCACGGCAGAGGAGTATTGAAAGCGGCGTTTCAGTTTCGGTATAAGGATAGCATTGTGCACTTCTCCCCTGTGTTTCCGTAGGGAAATATAGGGGAGAGACCGAAAGAACGAAGTTCCAGAGGAGAGGGGTTGAAAAGATAGCATAAGAATTTTTTGATTGTCTGGTTTTAACCCCTCCGTCACTACGTGCCACCTCCCCTATATTTTGCGTTGCAAAACACCCCGTAATGCTACGGGACACGGCAGGGGAGAGGAGTGAAAGTGGTATTTCTTTGTTTTAACCCTCTTGCCCTGTTGGGCGTTTCCCTATATATTGTTACGGAAATATTGGGGGAGTGGGGGTAATTCTGTTTTTGTTACGAGGGTATTGCCGTGTAAAGAAAATAAATACTTCATTTTGTCGGATAAAAAACATAGAAAATGTTAAATTGTTGCAGAATATATTCGGATTGCCTATTTTTGTCAGTCAATATAAAAATATATTTGTAAAACGAAACCCAAAACCGATTATGAAATATAGATTATTGTTATTAGTGGCAGTGCTTTTCTCATGGATAGGTGGGAATTATGCGGCGGTAGTGCCCGAAAGCACGGCGGTAGAGACGGCCAATATGCTGTTGAGTCAACGGGGCGGCGTTCTGTTTAAAGGCGGTAAAGCCCAAGTGGAAACCATATTTCAAGGAAATGAGCCGATGTATTATGTCATTCGGTTTGAAAAAGGAGGGTGGGCCTTGATTTCGGCCGAAGATACCGTAGATCCCTTATTAGGATATTCGTTCGATAGCGAGTATGTTTCGAAAGGTCAACCGGAATGGATAAAAGGTTGGTTGAAAGAATATACCGACCAAATAAAAACAGCTCGTCAAACCCCGGCACTCCAACGTCATTATCGTTGGGCGGGTGACTTGGTGACGCGGGCTGCGAGCGATAGAATAGACCCGGTTGTCAAGGTCAATTGGAATCAACCTGCACCGTATAACAAATATTGTCCTATGATGCAGGAAGGACAGGCTTTGGTGGGCTGTGTGGCCGTGGCTATGGGACAGGCTTTGTCGGTGGTGCGTTATCCGCTGCGAGGCCAGGGGACGAAATCATACACAGCTCCGGGGATAGGTCTTTTGTCGGTCAATTTCGACAATGAGCCCGATTATGATTGGGATGCTATTTTGTCGGGAGCCAACAATTATGACGAAGTGGCTAGGCTGCTCTATCATTGCGGTGTTTTGATCGATATGAATTATGGTGTAGATGGTTCCGGAGCCATTACAGAAAATATACCTCAATATTTTCAGCGGTATTATGGATTTCCCGAAACTTGTGTGGCTTATGCCCGAGACCGTTATCCCGGTGGTGACGAGGCATGGCACGAACTTATCCAGAGCGAGTTGAAACGGGGGCGTGCGGTGATTTATGCCGGAAACGAAGGCAATCAGGCTGGGCACTGTTTCAATTTGGCCGGTTGGGACGGATTTACCAACTATTATGTGAATTGGGGTTGGGGTGGAGTCAATAACGGTTGGTTTACCTTGGATAATTTGGGAGATAATATACAAGGTTCTTATCCCGATAATCATCGGGCTGTCGTGGGAGTAGCTCCGAAATCGGAAACCCCGTATGACATACGTCTGAGCACGACTCGCGTGAAAATAGGAACTCCGGCGGGAGTCGCAGTCGCCGATGTCACGGTATTGAGCGACATGCCTGATGCCGAATATGAATTCGAACTGAAAGGAATGATGCAATTCGGCGGTACTTATGCCGAACCGAGTTACGAAGTCCGTGACGGTAAACTTTATACGACAAAGTTGATCGAGGATAAAGCCGTTCACAAAACTGTTTATATCAAGGCGATTCATAAAGAAAGCCGTAATTCTTATGAAAAGAAATTCGATTTGCAGCTTTCGACTTCGGGTATCGACGAAGTGCTTGCCGAAGATGTTAAAATTTATCCGGTTCCTGCCACCGATGTACTTACGATAGAAGTACCTTATGCCGAAGGCAAATATGCTATCTATAACGTGGCGGGTATGGCGTTGCAGAGCGGTGAGATTAACGATAACGTGACGACTGTCGATGTCTCGAATCTTTCGAAAGGCAGCTATATGTTGCAATATTCTACGTCGCAGGGAGTCGTGGTAAAATCGTTTATCGTGAAATAATTTGTATGATTAGCCATAGTGTGGAAACGCCTCGGGGAACCGGGGCGTTTTTTTTTAATACCTTGCGTCTTCGCCGCCCTATGAGGGCGGGTATTTTCTCTGTGCTTTTATTTTCTTCTCAACCCCTCTGTCTTTTTAACCCCCTCGCCCTGCGGGCACTCCCCCTATATTTTGCTGCGCAAAACACCCCGCAATGCTACGGGACACGGCAGAGGAGGAGGGTGAGATGTATTTCCCTTTCGCTTCTCTCCGATTCTATATGTGACACCCCGCAATACTACGGGGCACGGCAGGGGAGAGGTTAAAATATCCTTCCGATAGTGGAATGTGAATCCTCTGCTGTTTTAAGGATTGGCTTTGCCAAGAGGATAATTTCGTGGGATTATTTGCAGAGCCGTGTAACTATTTATAATTTTGTGACATAGTTTATCTGGAATGGCAAAAAAAGAAAATACCGATAGGTGGTTTATCAGTATCTCTCGTTTGTGGGTGGTAGCGTTTGTCGCTTTTCCTTTGTTGTGGAGTGCGTGTTCGGGGCCTAAGAACGAAGTGGTGAAGGGATTCGAAGATGCCGCGGAAGTTCCTACGTTGCGTACGCTCGATGTCATGACTCTTATTTCGGATTCGGGTGTGACGAGGTATCGTATCAATGCTCCCGAATGGTTGATGTATGAGAACGCCCAAGAGCCATACTGGTATTTCCCTCGGGGATTGCATGTGGAGAAGTTCGATTCTGTTTTCGCTACCGAGGCACTTATTCAGGGCGATACGGCTATTTATTTTAAGAACAAACAGTTGTGGCGGCTCGACCGGAATGTACGTATAGAGAATACGAAAGAAGAGGTTTTTCTTACGTCTCAAATCTTTTGGGATCAGCGTAAACGGGAGATTTATTCCGATTCGTTCATTCATATAGAAACTCCGGACGAAGTCATCGAGGGGTATGGGTTTACGTCTAACGAACAGATGACCCGGTATAAAATCCGTCGTACCAGCGGTATATTCCCTATCAAGCGGGATTCTGTTCCTCCCGATTCGGCGAAGGTCGATAGTGTTGCCGTTCCTAAACAAGCGATAAAGCCATGAATTGGATTTTGATTATTATCATAGCGTTGCTTTTCTCGGCCTTTTTTTCGGGTATGGAGATTGCTTTCGTGTCGTCGAATAAAGTGCGGGTTGAACTGGATATGAAACAGCAGGGCATGATGTCGAAGATATTGGGGCTGTTTTATGGAAACGAGGAGCAGTTTATCTCGACCATGCTGGTGGGCAATAATATAGCTTTGGTTATTTACGGTATGGGCATGGCGGCTCTTTTGGAGCCGGTCATAGCTTTGGTGTGGAATCAGGAGGCTTTTGTCGTTTTGATGCAGACGTTGTTGTCCACTTTGTTAATTTTGTTCGTGGGTGAATTTTTGCCCAAGACGATTTTCCGTGTTAACCCGAATGCGACAATGCGTTTTTTCTCTCCTTTCGTGTGGTTGCTTTATGTCGTTTTATATCCGATTTCGAAGTTTACGTCTGTCGTTTCCAAATGCGTGATGAGACTGGGGGGAGTGAAGATCGCACATCAACCTTATGGAGCCCTGATGAGCAAGATAGAACTCGACTCGTTTATCCAGAAAAGTATAGAAGAATCTGATTCGGGCGAACCGGTGGAGCCGGAGATGAAAATATTCCAAAATGCTCTCGACTTTTCGAATATTCATTTACGGGATTGCATGATACCCCGTACCGAACTCGTGGCTGTGGATATCGACGAGGTTACGGTGGAGGAGTTGTTACAAACGTTCATCAGTACCGGCATATCCAAAGTGGTGGTTTATCGCGAGAATATCGATAATATTCTGGGATATATCCATGCATCGGAGATGTTTCGTCGGCACGAAGATTGGAAAAAGAGTATTCGCCCGGCTGTTTTCGCTCCCGAGAGCATGTTGGCCAATAAGTTGATGCGCACTTTGATGCAACAGAAGAAAAGTTTGGCTATTGTGGTCGATGAGTTCGGGGGAACTGCCGGACTGGTAACTCTCGAAGATTTGGTCGAGGAAATATTCGGAGACATCGAGGACGAACATGATACTCAAAATCTTGTCGCCCGTAAAGTGAGCGACGACGAATTCGAGTTTTCGGGACGTATGGAAATCGAGCGAATCAACGAGGAGTTCGGATTGGATATTCCCGAATCGGACGATTATCTCACGATCGCCGGGTATATCTTGTATCATTATCAGACATTGCCGAGGCTCGGAGAGACCGTGGAAATAGGGAATTACCGGTTTACTATTTTACAACGAAAAGCTACGAAAATAGAACTTGTACGCATGAAAATAGAGAAATAAGAGATTTTTTTGTACTTTCGCTGCCGATATAAATCCAAATTTTTGTATCTTCGTGCCCTTAGTAAAAGAGGATAAAAAATAATAAAATATAAAACTAAAATTCATTCAAAGTAACAAATGGCTACGTTAAACAAAATCAGAAGTAAAGCCGGCCTGCTCGTGGTGATTATAGGGGTCGCCTTGCTCGCTTTTATCGTAGGGGACTTCCTGAATTCGGGACATACCTTCTACGCCATGAATCAAAACAAAGTCGCTGTCGTGAACGGGACGAATATCGGAGTCGAAGAATTTCAAGAACGTGTAAAGGTACGTACAGATGAATTACAACAAATGTATGGACAACGCGGAATGACTTTGCCCGAAGGGTATGTTTCCCGTATCAATCAAGAGGTTTATGACCAGATGGTGAATGAAATATTGTTGAGCGAGGAACTTGAAGAACTGGGAATCGTTGTCAGCAAAGAAGAACTTGCCGACTTGCTAAGCGGTGACAATATATCTCCGCAAGTGCGCCAGTATTTTACGAATCCTCAAACCGGAGAGTTCGACCGTCAAGGCTTGCTTAATTTTATGCAGGTGGTTCTCGATCCGGAATCTCATGGATACAATACACCGGAGTTGCTCGCGCAAATAGAGCCTCAACGCCAAATGTGGCTCAGACTCGAACAGGAGGTTAAACAAAATCGTGCCGTTCAGAAATTTGCCAATTTATTGAATCGTGCGATTATGCCGAATAAGCTGGATCTTGAAAATTCGTTCGAAGATAATAAAACTTCGGCCAATATAGCTTATGCTTTACAACCGTATACATCGATTGCCGATTCGATGATCGCTGTAAGCGACAGTGAGCTTAAAGCCGAATACAACAAGATGAAGTCGTTTTATAAAACGCCCGAACGTCGTTCGATCAAATACATCACGGTAAATATCGTACCCAGTGAGGCCGATTATGCCAAAGCTAAGGAAAAAGCTGAAATGAACGAATCGGTATTCGCTACGACGGACGATGTGGTAGCTTTTATCGCCAATAATTCCGATGAGTCTTATGACGATTCTTTCGTGGCTATTTCGTCGATGCCCGAAAAAATGAAAAAATTTGCACAAACGGCCAGTGTAAATGAATCGTCTCCGATGGAATTCGAAAACGATACTTATACGATGTATCGTTTGATGGATACGAAGGTCGCCCCGGATTCGATCAAAGTTCGTTTGCTTTCGTTTCAACCCCGTTCGACGGAGATCGATAGCGTTTTGAATGTGTTGAATCATGGAGGAAGTTTCGCCGAACTTGCCCCGAAATACAACGGGAATGATGAAATTTGGTTAATGGAAAATATGGCTTCCAGCGTGGGAAGACCTTTCATCAACAAAGTATTTAGCGAGAATGGAAACGGTTATTTCAAGGCCGAGAGCTTGGGCGGGGAACACATCGTACAGATATTGTCGCGTACGGCTCCGGTGAAAAAAGCCAAAGTAGCGGCTTATGTTTTGGCTGTCAATCCCAGTACAGAAACTCATACCGCTCTTTATAACCAGTTGTCTTCTTATAGCGCATCCAATAATAATGCAGAGAAATTCAATACGGGGGCAAAAGAGGCCGGATATACGGTTAACAGCTATGAATGCAGTGCCGAAGATTATTCATTACCCGGAATCAATGATGCCCGTCAAGCCATTCGTTGGGCGTTTAATGCCGACAAAGGCGAGGTTTCGGAAATCTTTACTCTCGATAACTCGTTCGTGGTTGCTGCTCTTGACAACATTACAAAAGAAGGATATGCTCCTCTGGAACAAGTGAAAGATATATTGGCTATGCAGATTCGTAACGATAAGAAAGCCGAGAAGATTATCGGTGACTTGAAATCGAAGAATCTCAATTCTTTGGCCGGATATGCCGAGGCTATGAAGGCACAAGTGGATAGCGCCAAGTTCGTGTCTTTCTCTTCCCCGTCTATCGCAGGTGTCGGTTACGAACCGGTGTTGAGCGGTTTGGCTCCCGTTTCGGAGAATGGAAAGCTCGTAGGTCCAGTGAAGGGATCGAGAGGGGTGTATGTGTTTACGGTTACGGACAAAACCGTTTCGGAACAACCGTTCGATGCCCAGACAGAAACTCAGAAGATTCAGCAGAATTACGGCTATCTCATCAATAGTCGCTTGATGGAAGTTCTTCGGGATAAAGCGGAAATAGAAAATACGATGATTCGTTTCTTCTAATAAACGGATTTTTTGATAAACACAGAGTGCGTATATCGTGGCTGTCGGCTCGATACACGCACTTTGCATTTGTGTTGTAGAATCTCTCGATAGTCATGGAAAAGGAACATTTGTTGGGAAAAACGTTGGAGGAGTTACAGACGGTAGCCGAGGAGAACGGACTGCCTCGTTTCGCGGCGAAACAGATAGCTTCGTGGCTTTATGAAAAGCGTATAGATCGTATTGCGGGCATGTCGAACCTTTCGTTGAAGCATCGGGAGTTATTGTCGCAGCGCTATGATATAGGCCGGGAGGCTCCGGTTCAGTCTCTTCGTTCTACCGATGGAACGATAAAATATCTTTTTCGGGTAGGAGGCGATGATTTTGTGGAAACGGTTTATATTCCCGACCGCGACAGGGCTACTTTGTGTGTGTCGTCGCAAGTGGGCTGCAAGATGAATTGCAGTTTTTGCATGACCGGGAAACAGGGTTTTAAGCGTAGCTTGTCTTCTGCCGAAATAATTAATCAGATTCTTTCGGTGGAGTATAGCGATAAACTGACGAATCTGGTATTTATGGGTATGGGGGAACCGTTTGATAATCTCGACGAGGTGATGAGGGCTCTGTCTGTTCTTACATCGGAATGGGGTTTTGCATGGAGCCCGAAGAGAATCACCGTGTCTACGATAGGCCATTTGAACGGCATACGTCGTTTTCTCGATGAGAGCCGATGCCATTTGGCCGTGAGTCTTCACTCTCCTTTCCCGGAGGAGCGTTTGCGAATTATGCCTGTGGAGAAAGCATTCCCGATGACCGATGTCTTGGATTTATTGCGTCGGCGCGACTTTTCTCACCAACGTAGGCTTTCTTTCGAATATATTTTGTTTAACGGGTACAATGATAGTTTGGATCATGCCGATGCATTGGCTCGTTTGTTGAAAGGTATGGATTGCCGGGTGAACCTGATACGGTTTCACGCTATTCCGGGAGTAACTCTTAAAAGTACCGATATGCAATCGATAGAGGCTTTTCGGGATCGATTGAATAACCGTGGGGTAGTGGCGACTATACGGGCTTCGAGAGGAGAAGATATATTTGCGGCTTGCGGTATGTTGTCTACGGCCGAGAAAAACAAGAAATAGAATCGGGGTTTTAAATAGTTCTTATATCCGGCAGGGTATATCGTGGATTTTTGTTACCTTAGTGAGCTCAAATTAGGTCGGTGATCGTATGCCGAGAAAATTAAGTTATAAAGATTTGGAGTTATGGAACATAAAATAAAAGTGGGGATTACCCAGGGTGACATCAATGGAGTAGGGTATGAGGTTATACTCAAAACATTGTCCGACCCACATATCGTGGAGCTTTGTACACCTGTCGTCTATGGTTCGGCTAAGGTTGCCGCCTATCACCGGAAGGCTCTCGATATTCCGGCTGTTAATTTTAATATTATTAGCGATGCATCGGCAGCCGATGAAAATAAAGTGAATTTGATTACTTGTGTCGACGACGATGTGAAAGTGGAAATAGGAAAGGCTACGGCAATAGGAGGGGAGGCTGCTTATGCCGCTCTTGAACGAGCTGCTGCCGATATGGAAGCCGGTTCGATAGACGTATTGTTGACGGCTCCCATAAACAAACATGCCATACAGTCCGATAAGTTTGATTTTCCCGGACATACCGAGTTTCTTGAACGTCGCTTGGGGAACGGACAAAAGGCGTTGATGATATTGTTGAACGATACTTTACGGGTCGCTTTGGTTTCGGGGCATGTGCCTGTTTCGAAAGTCTCGTCTGTTGTTACGAAGGAAACCATTCTTGAAAAGTTGCAAATTTTTGAACAGTCGTTGAGGCAGGATTTTTGTGTGGTAAAGCCTCGGATTGCCGTGTTGGCGTTAAACCCTCATGCCGGAGACGACGGTCTTTTGGGAACAGAAGAGATTGAAATCATAAAGCCGGCCATTCAAGAGGCCAATGCCAAAGGAATGCTTTGTTTTGGCCCTTATCCGGCCGATGGCTTTTTCGGGACCGGACATTATCGTCAATTCGACGGTGTGTTGGCTATGTATCACGATCAAGGATTGGCGCCTTTCAAGGCGATAGCGATGGAAGACGGGGTGAATTATACGGCCGGATTACCGGTAGTTCGTACTTCTCCCGATCATGGTACGGCATACGACATAGCCGGACAGAACCGAGCCGACGAGCAGTCGTTCCGTCACGCTCTTTATTTGGCGATAGATGTATTCCGTAATCGTTCTTTTTATAAAGAAATAACAGCGTCTCCGTTAAGGAAGCAGTATTTCGATAAAAGCGGGGATAAGGAGGTGCTCGACCTGACATCCGATACCGATAAAGGTGAATGAGTCGTTTTCTTGGAAGAAGAAAAAAGGGTTTGTGTCGAACATCGTTTTTGAGTGTGGAAATGAATAACGAATAAAAAAAACAGAGATATAAAATGGGAAAAGTACTTATTATCGGAGCCGGAGGAGTAGGAACGGTGGTGGCGCATAAAATAGCGCAGAATCCCGATGTGTTTACCGAAATCGTTTTGGCAAGTCGCACGCAGTCCAAGTGCGATGCCATAGCCGATGCCATTGGCGGCAATCGTATCGTGACCGACCGTGTCGATGCCGACAAGGTTGAGGATTTAGTGGCATTGTTCAAAAAGCATAAGCCCGATATCGTTGTCAATGTGGCTTTGCCTTATCAGGACTTGACGATTATGGATGCCTGTTTGCATTGCGGTGTCAATTATCTCGATACGGCCAACTATGAGCCTCTCGACGAAGCTAAATACGAATATAAATGGCAGTGGGCTTATCGGGAACGTTTTGAGCAAGCCGGGTTGACGGCTATTCTCGGTTGCGGATTCGATCCGGGTGTGAGCGGGGTTTATACGGCCTATGCGGCGAAACATTATTTCAAAGAGATGCAATATCTCGATATTGTCGATTGCAATGCCGGTAATCATGGTATGGCATTCGCTACCAATTTCAATCCCGAAATCAATATCCGGGAAGTAACCCAAAAAGGTAAGTATTACGAGAACGGAAAATGGATCGAGACAGAGCCGCACGAGATTCATCGTCCTCTCACTTATCCTAATATAGGCCCCAAAGAATCCTATTTGATTTATCACGAGGAGTTGGAATCGCTGGTTAAAAATTATCCTACTATTAAGCGTGCTCGTTTTTGGATGACTTTCGGCCAAGAGTATCTCACTCATTTGCGTGTGATTCAGAATATCGGTATGGCGCGTATCGATCCTATTATGTACAACGGGGTAGAGATCGTACCTATCCAGTTCCTTAAAGCCGTTTTGCCCAACCCGGGAGACCTCGGTAAGAATTACACGGGAGAGACCTCTATCGGTTGTCGCATTCGGGGTATTGGAAAAGATGGAAAGGAACTTACTTATTATGTGTATAATAATTGCAGCCATCATGCTGCCTATCTCGAAACCGGAGCACAGGGTGTGAGCTATACCACGGGCGTTCCTGCTATGATCGGAGCCATGATGTTCCTCACCGGCAAGTGGAAAAAACCGGGCGTTTATAACGTAGAGGAATTCGATCCCGATCCTTTCATGGAACAGCTCAATAAACAAGGCCTGCCGTGGCACGAAGTGTTCAATGGGGATATAGAGTTGTAATTATAGTAAATAAAGACTTTTTTGGATAGGGCTGTCTGTACAACGGATAGTCCTATTTTTTGAGAAAAAGGTTTGTGTTTTGTTTAGGCATACCAACCTTTGCTCTTTTTATCTAAGTCGGTTGCGTATTATCTACGATTCAGTCGATAATTCGAGGGGATTGTCCTTGTATATTCCAACCCCTCGCCGAAGAAACGGTAGTTTCTTCGGGTTCGCCCCTGTTTCGATTTTTAATCGAAGATAGGGGCGAAGGGCAAAAGACGGTCGAAAGTATTAACCTCCTCCTCTGCGCACGAATGTGCGATAGGGGAGGTGGCACGAAGTGACGGAGGGGTTGAAAGGCTGTTCAAAATGTCTCCTTTAATCTTTTTCCTCTACTCATCGCAGATTCAATCTTTTCGTTTTTCTGTTTCTGTTTTAACCCCCTCGCCCTGAGGGCACTCCCCCTATATCGTTGCGCCACACCCCGCAATGCTGCGGGATACGGCAGGGGGAGAGGTTGCGATTTGATTTTATTGCTGTTGCTGTCGCAGTTTTTTAACCCCTCCGTCCTTCGGACACCTCTCCTATATTTTGCTGTGCACAACACAGGGGAGGAGGATTGCAACGCAGTCTTTTTCCCTATATTGTTTTGTAGCGCCCCGCAATGCTGCGGGACACGGCAGGGGGAGAGGTTGCGATTTGATTTTGTTGCCGTCAATGTCGTTGTTTTTTAACCTCTCTGTCCTTCGGACACCTCCCCTATATTTTGCTGTGCACAACACAGGGGAGGAGGATTGCAACGCAACCTTGTTTTGTAGCGCCCCGTAATGCTACGGGGCACAGCAGGGGAGAGGGTAAATGCTAAATATTTCATTTTATCTAACGTTATCCTCAAAAATCTCTAAGCTATTAATCTTAACCCCTCTCCTCAGAAATGGGTGTTTCTTCGGGGGCTCCCCTGTGTTGCGCCAGCAATATAAGGGAGACGTGTAATCGCTAAAATTCAAGTCTGTCCCCACGAATTTTCTACTGAATCTTATTTACTTCCAGATGTTTCGTGGAAATTAATCGCTCTATTCTTGGTATTGCCTGTCGTTGTTTCTGTTATAGGGGTTATTGCCTATGTGTTGATAAACAGCTATTTCTCTCGTATTTCTTATTGGATTAGCAGATGATAGTGTTAAATAAATACAAAAAGAAAGAAGAGTGATGTTATTCTGAAATGATATCTTATATATTTGTATTAACAAAATTGTTAGACTAAATTATTAAACTATATTGTTAGTATAAAATATGAAAACGAAAGATACCGAATCGGAGATTTTGAAAGCGGCCGAGCAAGAGTTTATGTTGAAGGGATTCGATGGGGCAAAGACTACTTCGATCGCGCATGCAGCTGGCGTGACACACGCTATGTTGCATTATTATTTCAGAACGAAGGAACAGTTGTTCGAGCGTATTCTTACAGAAAAAGTACAATTGATGAGCGAGTCGGTTCTGGCTGCTTTCGGTCAACCGGGATTGCCTCTCTTGGAGCGGCTGAAAGACGGAGTTACCTGTCATTTTGATTTCATTGCCGCTAATCCGCAATTACCTCGTTTTATCGTAAACGAGGTTTTTAGCCGTCCTGAACGATATAAACTTATGAGCGATAAAATCGTGAAAGTGGCAGATTGTTTGATGAAGGGTATTCAGCAGGAGTTGGACGAGTTGCATGCGCAGGGAAAGGTAGAATGGGTCGATGTCCGAATGTTATTGTTGGATATTATTTCTCTTAATGTTTTTCCGTTTATTGCCTATCCGATTATAGAGCCTATATTGGGAGATATTGCTGCCGATCGGAATCGCTTTTTTGAATTGCGTAAGGCTGAGAATATTGAAATGATTATGCGTCGTATAAAAAAATAATGAATTATGAAGCGAGTTGTTATTTTGTGTGTATGGCTGTTCTCGGTAGTTGCCGGGCATGCTCAACTTTCGCTCGACGAATGCCGGCGACTTGCCCGGGAAAATTATCCAGAAATTCGTCAGTACGATTTGGTTCACCAAACCGAACAGTATAACCTCTCTAATGCTGCAAGGGCATGGATACCGCAGCTTGCTTTTTCCGCTCAGGCTACTTGGCAGACCGATGCGCCTAACTTCCCGAAGGAACTGACCGGTATGTTGGCTCAGCAAGGTCTGGAAATTCCGGGATTGAGAAAAGACCAATATAAAGTGGCATTGGAATTGAACCAAACGATTTGGGACGGGGGCAAGTCTGTTGCCGACAAGCGTATAGCCAGAGCAGAGGCCGCCGAACAGAAAACGATGACAGATGTCGATCTTTACGAACTGGAAGGCCGGGTGGACGATCTCTATTTCGGAATCCTTTTGCTCGACGAGCGCATAGCTCAAACGAATCTGACTCTGAATCTTCTACGGAGTAATTTGGAAAAAGTTCGGGCGTTGCAGAGGAACGGGGTGGCGATGCAGTCCGATGCCGATGTTTTGGAGGCCGAGTTGCTTTCGGTAGGACAGCAGCTTATTCAGTTCGAGTCTTCTTGCGATAGTTATCGTCGTATGTTAGGCATATTTATCGGACAAAAGGTGGGCGATCGAAAGCTGCAGCGTCCCAGTGCCGTGCAGCCCCTGTCGGGAGAATCGGCACGTCCCGAGTTGGCTATGTTCGCAGCGAAGATAGACAGGCTTACGGCGCAAGAAAAGATGGTAAAATCGTCGTCTATGCCTCGCTTGGGATTTTTTGCTCAGGGATATTATGGTTATCCGGGATTGGACTATATGCAGAGTATGATGAATAGCGATTGGAGTTGGAATGCTATGCTCGGTGTGAAATTGTCTTGGAATTTCGGGGCTTATTATACACAGAAAAATAATTTAAATAAATTGCGTACTTCTCGGCAGCAGGTCGAAGTTCAGCGAGATGTATTCCTTTTTAATATGAATTTGCAGGCGGCTCAGGAGAATGGGGATATCGCGCGTTTACGCAAGGCGATTGCCGATGACGACCGTATCGTGGCTCTTCGTCGGTCGGTACGCGAGGCGGCCGAGTCTAAATTGCGGAACGGAATTATAGATACCCATGACTTGTTGTCGAAGATTACCGACGAATCCACGGCCTCTATGGCTCGCAGCATGCGTGAAATAGAATTGCTGAAAGCAATTTATGAATATAAACATACCATTAATCGATAAATACAGCGTAAAATGAAAAGGATAGCAGTTTATAGCGCCATGACTGTCGTGCTGGCAGCTTGTGGCAACGGTGGAGATTTTGATGCGACAGGAACGTTCGAGGCAACCGAAGTTCTCGTGTCGGCCGAAACGGCGGGCCGTATTCTCAGCTTCGATGTCGAGGAAGGCGATACTCTTTCGGCAGGGAAGCAGGTAGGTGCGATAGATACCGTACAGCTTTATTTACAGAAGTTGCAATTGGAGCGTCAGCGGGCTTCGGTGCATAGCAATCGTCCCGACATTTCCAAGCAAGCAGCGGCTTTGAGGGGACAAATCGCCCAACAGGAGACAGAACGTCGCCGAGTGGAAAATTTGTTGAAAGACGGGGCGGCCACTACGAAGCAGTTGGACGATATTAATGCGTCTCTGCGGGTTTTGAACGGGCAGTTGGACGCTTTGCTCTCGACCTTGAAAAACAATACGTCGTCGATCGATGAAAATGCATCGGCTATTGATTTGCAAATAGCTCAGGTCGAAGACCGTCTTTCCAAATGTCGTGTCGTTTCTCCTATCGACGGTTCGGTATTGGTGAAGTATAGCGAGGCCGGGGAGTTGGCAGCGACCGGTAAGCCTTTGATGAAGGTCGCCGATATGGACCGATTGTATTTGCGGGCTTATTTCACATCGGATCAGTTGTCCGATTTGAGCGTGGGGCAGGAGGTTACCGTCGTCGCCGATTTCGGGGGAGATAAGCAGAGAGAATATCCGGGTCGCATTACATGGATTGCATCGGAGAGTGAGTTCACACCCAAGTCAATTCAGACCCGTGATACCCGAGCCAACCTCGTTTATGCGGTGAAAATCGCGGTCGAGAACGATGGCCTGTTAAAAATAGGCCTTTACGGAGAGGTGCGTCTTCATCAATAACAACTTAAAACAAATAGAGAGATGGCTGTACGGAATGCCATAGAAATACGAGGATTGACCAAGCAGTACGGTTCGCTCACGGCAATCGAAAATATAACGTTCGAGGTGAGGCGTGGGGAGTTGTTCGGTTTGATAGGTCCCGATGGAGCCGGCAAGACCACGCTTTTCCGTCTGCTTGCGACGTTGCTGAATCCCGACGATGGAGTCGCGACAGTAGATGGATTCGATATTGTCGGGCAATATAAAGAAATCCGAAAACGGGTGGGATATATGCCGGGGCGTTTTTCGCTTTATCCCGATCTGTCGGTTGAGGAAAATCTTGAATTTTTCGCAGCCCTGTTCGGGGTAGGCGTGAAAGATAATTATGATTTGATCGCTCCTATTTACACTCAAATAGAACCGTTTCGAAAACGACGTGCGGGGAAATTGTCGGGTGGTATGAAGCAAAAATTGGCTTTGTGCTGTGCTTTGATTCACCGTCCGTCGGTGTTATTTCTCGATGAGCCTACGACCGGGGTCGATGCCGTTTCCCGAAGCGAATTTTGGGATATGTTGTCGGAGTTGAAAAGCAAAGGCATTTCGATTCTTGTTTCTACGCCTTATATGGACGAGGCTTGTCGTTGCGACCGTATAGCCTTGTGCAATAACGGAAAAATTCTGGGGATAGATACTCCTGCCGGTATTACGGCGCGGTTCGATGAGCCTTTGTATGCTTTATCGGGAGACGATATGTATGGATTACTCGTCGAGGCTCGTAGGATAAAAGGCGTGAAGGAATGTTACCCGTTCGGTGAGTCTCATCATTTAGTTGCCGATAGTATGTTCGATTCTGATGAGTTCGCGGCTTATTTGAACGGACAAGGTTTTCATAATGTTTCGATTCGTCCGGTCGAACCCGGAATCGAAGATGTTTTTATAAAATTGATGCAGCATGAATGATATAATTATATCGGTTAGGGATTTGTGTAAATGTTTCGGCGATTTTGTCGCGGTCGACCATATAACGTTCGATGTGAAACGAGGGGAGATATTCGGTTTTTTAGGCGCTAATGGAGCCGGCAAGACCACAGCCATGCGTATGCTTTGCGGGTTGAGTTATCCGACATCGGGGCGTGGAATAGTTGCCGGGTACGATGTGATGACGCAGGGAGAGGAGATAAAGAAGCATATCGGTTATATGAGTCAAAAATTTTCGTTGTACGATGACTTGACCGTTCGCGAGAATATCCGTCTGTATGCCGGAATTTATGGGCTGGGCCGTTACCAAATGCTTCGCCGGACGGTGGAGATGTTGAATCGATTGCATTTCCGATCGGAAATTGATACGCTGGTAGGTTCTCTTCCCTTAGGCTGGAAACAGAAGTTGGCTTTTTCCATTGCGACTTTGCATCGCCCGGAGGTGGTTTTTCTCGACGAACCTACGGGAGGAGTGGACCCGGTTACCCGTCGTCAATTTTGGGAGATGATTTATGAAGCCGCTTCCGGGGGGACGACTGTTTTTGTAACTACGCACTATATGGATGAAGCGGAATATTGTTCGAGGGTATCTATCATGGTCGATGGAAAAGTAAAGGCTTTGGGTTCTCCGGCCGAATTGAAGAAACAATATGCTGTCGGGTCGATGGACGAAGTTTTCAGAATTTTGGCTCGCTGCGCTAAACGGGGAGAATAGATATGGGAGGATTTTTGTCATTTGTCAAAAAGGAGGCTTTGCATATTTTACGGGATAAACGCACGATGTTGATCGTGCTGTTGCTCCCTATCGTGCAGATTCTTTTGTTCGGTTTCGCTATATCGACCGAAATGAATAATATCGATTTTGCCGTAGTGGCTCCCAACCGTACGGAAACTATTCGACAGCAAATCGAGCGTATGGAAGCCAATCCGTATTTTACATTCAAAGGATATATTTCTCAGGCCGAGATCGACGATGTTTTGCGGAAAGGCGATGTTACCGCGGTGGTGGTTTTTTCTGAGGATTATGATCGGTTGGTGACGAATGTCGGGATTGAGGGAGTCTCAGAGGCGGCGGTGCAGTTTATTCTCGATGCGTCGAACCCCAATAATGCAGGTACAGGTTTAGGATATTTGCAAAGTTCTTTTCAGTCGGGAATTTCCGTCGCGTCGGTCGCTCCGGCGACACGGGTGTTGTACAACCCGCAGATAAAGAGTTCTTACAATTTCGTGCCGGGAATCATGGGGTTGATTTTTATTTTGATTTGTGCCATGATGACTTCTGTATCTATCGTGAGGGAAAAAGAGACCGGTACGATGGAGGTCCTGTTGGTGTCGCCGGTGCGACCGATATGGATCATTTTTGCCAAGATGATTCCTTATTTTTTGCTTTCGTGCGTGAATCTTGTCGTTATTCTGGTATTGGCGCGATACGTCCTCGGAGTACCGATGTCGGGTTCTATGGTTGGTTTAGTAGGGCTTTCTTTGCTCTATTTGGTGCTTTCGCTGGCATTAGGATTGTTTATTTCTACAATGGCTAATACGCAGGTTACGGCAATGCTCATTTCGGGTATGGTACTGATGTTGCCTATTATAATGTTGTCGGGAATGTTGTTTCCGGTGGAGAATATGCCCGGCATTTTACAGGCATTGTCGTGTATCGTGCCGGCTCGTTGGTATATCGATGCCGTGCGAAAACTGATGATAGGGGGCATGCCGTTCGCCGAAGTATGGCAGCAAGCCTGTATTCTCTTTGCCATGACGGCTGTTCTGGTGGGTGTCGCCCTTAAAAAGTTTAACGATAAACTCGAATAACGATGAAAACATTGTTTGTTTTATTAGATAAAGAGATACGACAATTTTTTCGGAATGCGTTCTTGCCGAAGTTGGTGATTGTTTTCCCTGTAATGGTGATATTGATTATTCCGTGGGTAACGACGATGGATGTGCGGCATATAGGCGTTTCGGTAGTCGATAATGACCATTCGGAGACTTCCCGGCGGATTATCCAGAAAATAGAGGCTTCGGACTATTTTAATTTGAGAGGCGTTACCGAAAGCTATGACGACTCGTTCGCTTTGTTGGAAGGGGGTGAGGCCGATGTGATACTGACTATCCCGAACGATTTCGAACTTTCGTTAATTGGTGATTCTCCCAAGCGGATAGGGATAGACGTGAATGGTATAAACGCTATGAAAGGGGGACTTGGTTCACAGTATATGGTACAGCTCGTCATGCAGACTTTCGGCGAATTGCAGCGAGAGAAATCGGTCGTTGTATCTCCCGATTTGTTTACAGTACAGAATCGGTATAATCCTACTCTCGATTATAAACATTTCATGATACCGGCATTGATGATTATGTTGTTGGTAATGATTTGCGGTTTTTTACCGGCTTTGAATCTCGTAAGCGAGAAAGAAATAGGTACTATCGAGCAAATCAATGTTACTCCGGTTAGTCGTTTATCGTTTACATTGGCTAAATTGATACCCTATTGGATTATCGGTTTTCTTGTATTGACCGTCGCCATGGTGTTGGCATGGTTGGTTTATGGGCTTTCACCCGAAGGTTCTCCCGGCTCCATTTATCTGGCGGCTTTGCTTTTTGTGTTTACGATGTCGGGTATGGGGGTGACAATCGCTAATAACTCGTCGACCATGCAGCAGACCATGTTTGTCATGTTCTTTTTCGTGATGATTTTTATTTTGATGAGCGGATTGTTCACTCCGATAGAATCTATGCCGACATGGGCGCAATGGATTACATACATTTTGCCTCCTCGTTATTTTGTCGAGGTGATGCGTTCGGTTTATCTGAAAGGAACGATGTTTATCGAATTATGGCCTAATTACGTAGCATTAGCCGTCTTTGCCGTTTTGTTCAATAGTATGGCGGCATTGACGTATAAAAAGCAGGCTTGATTTGGAATAAGATTTTGTCGAATTTAGCTTGGAATTTTTTTACTGAGTTAAAGAATAATTTTTTTCTGTTTTTTATGATGTAATAGAGGATATAAATGAGTCCTCTATTACATCTGTCTTATGGGTTTAATAAGATTATGCTATTTACTTATCTTTGTTAGACCCTGTTTGCATGGCATCATTCAGTAACTCGATGTTATCGTTGGTCGTTTTTTTCCAATCGGTCGATTCCATTGTGCTGATGAATGAGGCGCATGATGAAAACAATAATGTTGTGGTAACAATGAACAAGAATGTCATTGTTGAATTTGATCTGAAATTTTTAACTTTCATACTCGCTTTTTTATTATTGTGCTCTTGCAGAAATAACCCTTCTTTTTTGATATACATTGCATTTTTTACCCTTGTATTCTCCCGGACCTTGATATGTTCCAGAAGAAGAACATGTCGATGAGCATTGACTTATAGCCTTTTCCTCGGCTTCATGGGGCGTTTCGGCATAAAAGGAGAATTTATTACTACTTGTGCCTGCTGGTTTTTCTCCCATGTAACTACCGTTACTATCGTCGTAATATTCATATATTATTTCGTATGTAACGGTAACTTTATAATTTTTCCCTGCATAAGTTATACCTATTCCTAGTATTAGAAACAGAATTAAAAATAAATTTTTCATAATAGTAAAATGTAAAAATTCCTACTCGTTTTTATTATCGGCCTTTCGGAATACTCCGTTGTTTGAGTGCCAGAAATCGTGGGTTAGATACGTACACAAAAAAAGCGTGGCACTTTTTAACATATCTTGCTATCTAAGGTGTTTGGCGAAACCCAGGCAAACAAGATAATACAAAAAGCCCACGCTACACGTGAGCATTTCACCTATTATCCTCCTTTGCCTTTTAAGTCGCCAAACTTTTAGATAGGAAGAATATAGCTAAAACGCTTTTTTCAATATGTTTTTATAGTGTATGTATCGGATTCTTTATATAATCATAGGCAATATTTTTTATCATCACATGCAAATATAACAATATTTTTGAAATAGGGGAATATTTTATTGACCAAATGGTTATAGAGGATTTGTTAAATTGTGAGTTAATCATTTCGATTGATGGATTTATTTGTTAGTATATATTAACTTTTATGTGTATATAATCTGCTCATGTCCAGTTCTATATTTGTATCGCTTAAAAATAAAGCGGAAAGAGAATGGAAATGAGTTTACCGGATTATACCGGGACACGGCCGATTTTCATGTCTTCGTCAGAGAAAAAATAGGTAATTGTCTATTCGGTTTTGATGGAAGGAGAGAGAAAAAGTGGTATATTTGTGTAATGAACAAAGGCAAGTGTGTGCGGTATAGATAGGACGGTTTTGTCGCTGTTTTCTTGTACACTATTTTTGTAAACTAATAGAATATAGTATGGCATTGAAACGAGGAGATAAAGCGCCCGAGATATTGGGTGTAGATCAGGCAGGTAAGGAGATTCGGCTAAGTGATTTTGCCGGAAGTAAATTGATGCTTTATTTTTATCCGAAAGACAATACGCCCGGGTGTACTGCCGAAGCATGCAGCTTGCGGGATCATTACGCCGAATTACAAGCATCGGGCTATGCCGTGATAGGCGTGAGCAAGGACGGCGAGGCATCTCATCGCAAGTTTATCGAGAAGCAGTCTTTGCCGTTTTCTCTTATAGCCGATACCGAGTGTAAATTGAACGAGGCTTTCGGCGTGTGGCGGGAGAAAAAGATGGCCGGTCGTACTTATATGGGAACGGTGCGGACTACTTTTATAATAGATGAGAACGGTGTGATCACCGATATTATAGAAAAGGTGGATACAAAGAATCATGCTTCACAAATTTTGAAAAATAAATAAAAATATATCGTTATGGAAGAACAACAAGAAACTGCCGGCAAACGAGTGCCGGTTTCGTCTGAGAAATTGAAGGCTTTACAAGCGGCCATGGACAAGATAGAAAAGAGTTATGGCCGAGGTGCTATTATGAAACTGGGAGACGACTCGGTAGAGGAAGTCGCTGTGATACCCACCGGTTCCATCGCTTTGAATGCAGCGTTGGGAGTAGGAGGTTATCCGAGAGGCCGTGTCATCGAGATTTACGGACCGGAGTCGTCCGGTAAAACGACTTTGGCCATACATGCCATTGCAGAGGCTCAAAAAGCGGGTGGTATTGCGGCTATTATCGATGCCGAGCATGCGTTCGATCGCTTTTATGCCGAAAAGTTGGGTGTCGATGTGGAGAATCTGTGGATTTCGCAGCCCGACAGTGGAGAGCAGGCGTTGGAGATTGCAGACCAGTTGATTCGGTCATCGGCTGTCGATATAGTCGTTATCGACTCGGTTGCCGCTTTAACTCCTAAGGCTGAGTTGGAAGGAGATATGGGTGACTCGAAAATGGGTTTGCAAGCCCGGTTGATGTCACAGGCGTTGCGTAAACTCACGGCGACGATCAGTAAGACAAACACAACCTGTATTTTTATCAACCAGTTGCGCGATAAAATCGGGGTCATGTTTGGAAATCCCGAAACAACGACGGGAGGTAATGCATTGAAATTCTATGCTTCCGTGCGTCTCGATATACGTCGGGTCAGTCAGTTAAAAGATGGTGATGAGGTTATCGGTAACCAGACTCGTGTGAAAGTGGTGAAGAATAAAGTCGCACCTCCTTTCCGCAAAGCCGAGTTTGATATCATGTTTGGCGAAGGGATTTCCCGTGCAGGAGAGATTATCGATTTGGGAGTCGATAAAGGCATTATCAAGAAGAGCGGCTCTTGGTTCAGTTACGGGGATACTAAACTTGGGCAAGGTCGTGATGCCGCCAAGAAATGTATAGAGGATAATCCCGAATTGGCCGATGAATTGGAAGCCGCTATAATGGAGGCCTTGAAACCTGTAAAATAAATATATTGGGTAGCCTAAAAGAAAAGAGCCGAATTTTTTCGGCTCTTTTCTTTTTATAAATGTCGGGTTAAGATAGATTGGAGTTTTCGGCACAATAGGAAATCAGAGGGGATTGTGCTATCCAATCTTTTAACCCCTCTCCTCAGAAACTGTTGTTTCTTCGGTGTCTTCCCTATATTGCTGGCACAACACGGGGAGAAGTTTAAAATCTATCTTTATGCAGAAATGAGAAATACCATTTTTGATCTTCTCCCTCTGCTCATCGCAGATGAGATAGGCGGAGTGCCCATAGGGCGAGGGGGTTAAATATACGAAATTCTATCCAATCTTTTAACCTCTCTCCTCAGGAACAGTAGTTGCCAGAGGAGAGGAATTGAAATATCGTTTATTTGTGCTTGTTCATTCTTCTCAACAGCGAGAAGAACGAACCAAGAAGCGCCGCCGCAGTTATCGGGCTTTTTGGCTCGTCGTCTCGGTCGCTGTCGGGGTCTGCGGAACTCGCTCCGATCAAACAGTCCTCGCCCTTTTTCTTCCGTCTCCCTTGCGTCTTCGCTGCCCGATAAAGGTGGAATTAATTAGTCCTTTTTCCGGTTTTATTCAACTTTCTTTTTCAATCCCTCCGTCACTTCGTGCCACCTCCCCTATCGCACATACGTGCGCAGAGGAGGAGATTAATGCCTTTCTATTGAATTGTCTTTGCTTTTTGCGCCTTGTTTCAATTTTAGTGCAACACCTCGTGATGATAGGACACGGCAGGGGGAGAAGTGAAAATCTATCTTTATGCCGAAATGAGAAGTACCACTTTCAATTTTCTCCCCTCCTTATCTCATTTGTGATGAGCTGTGGGAGAGGGGGAGGTCTCATTCTGTTTTCGTTATTGAGGGATTGGAAGTAAAGATAATTCTTACTGATTTCTTATTGTGTCGAGGTGGTGGGGCTGTTGCGGTGTTATGAAAAAAGCGAGGCCGCCCTAAAAGTTTTATGGACGATCTCGCTTCGCTGCTCCGCATGAGCGGTTGTCTTGTTGTGGACAGCCGTTTGAAATTTTTTCAAACGGCTGTGTTTTACGTTTTTATATTTCGTGTTTTTTCCCGAATGTGAAATTTATGCCGAAACAGAAATTGGCTCGGGCATGATTGATGGGAATGAACTGTTTGGAATATTTGGTGGCAAAATAGTCTGTGCCGAAAAACAGGTTGAAGCCGGGTGCGCATACGTTGAGAATGGCTCCCACGGAGCTACCCATATTGGAAACGGAGCCGTTGAGGGTGATGTGGAGCGCCGATAACGGGCGGAAGTTCACGGCGGCCATACCTTCGGCATAGGTGCGATGTCCGCCGAAGCGAGTCGTGGAAAGTAGTCCGAAAGAGATGTGATTGTCCAGGATGCTATATTCTGCGCCAATGCGCATGGTCGTGCGTAACGAATTGGTAACGGATTGGCTATCGGATTTATAAAATTTTGCCAGCGCTTCCAAATCGTCTCCTAACTCGTCGGCTTTATCGTCGAACGGGTTGTTTCCTTCTTCGTCGTCTTCGGCTCCGATATTGTCGAATCCTGTGTATCGGAATTCTTTGGTGGGATCGGTTTCTCCACGAGTGAGGTTGTTCCATTGCATGAATCCGATGTCGGTAAGGGCCGCAGATAAGGAGAGGTTATCGATCAGCTCGTAAGTCGCCCCTAAATCGAATCCCAGTCCGAAGCCTGCCACACCGAAATCTCCGGTGTCGTAGTCGGTGATTTCTCCGGTCTCGGGATCGGTCTCTAATTTCAGGAGGGAAGAGGCTTGTATATGTCCGGCTTGTTTGATGAACCATTCGTCTTGGGACATGGATATATCCATACGATCTATCCTTGCTTCGGCATGTGCCGCACCTACCAGCACTTTTACTTTGGCTCCGACACCCAATTTGTCGTTAATGTCCCGAGCGTGTCCTAATGCGAGTTCCACGTAATTATCGGTCGAAACTGTGATGTTACTCATGTCGTAACGGGTAATCCCGGTTTCTTTTTGTCCGGTTTTGAGAAATTGGAATATTTCTTTGGGCATATATGCTCCCGAATAACTTTTGAGGGCGAGGTTGAACGTGTTTTGTCCTCCCCATGCCCAGAATCCAAAAGAGATGATGTCTAATCCCAAATCGAGTTCGACGGTATTGTTGGGAGTGAGTTTGCCGAGGAAGTCGTCGGCGGGGACACTGGGGTGAAGGAATGTGACCAATTCGTTGCCTCTCGGATAGAGGAATGTCCCAAGTCCTAAATTGGAGTTCACTCCTAAATAGAAATTGTCGAGTGCAGGAAAACTGACGTATCCGTTGGGCGTTTTCAAGGCCGGATTAAGCTGGTTGCGTTTCGTCATCTTTTCCATGAAATAGGAAGAGTTGAGCGTTTGAGCCGACAATCCCATTGTCAAAGCGATGCCTATGCATACGCTCAGTATGTATTTTATATTGTGTTTCATTGCTTTCTGGTTTTAATCTATTACAAATCGTCTAAATCCATTTGTGCTCCATCGGGAAGTTTCGCCGACATGCGCACAACGATGAATTGGTCGGGGCGGAGGGTGACATCGTTATTGCTATCACTGTTGACTCCTTCGATTTTTATCGATAGTTTGTCGAGTTCTTGAAGGGCTTTGTCACGCTCTTCTTTGATGGTGATTTTTACGGCTGTGGATCGTATCGTTCCGTTTCCATTCGGAGCCGCTTCGATTTTTACGGATTCGGGTAACGTAATGCCTGATATAATTTCCCCGGCTTTGTTGCGAGGTTCGACAGAAAGCGTGAGATCCACGGGAATGGCGTTGTCGACAACGGCAGAGATTTCGAGGTGTTTGACTTTATCGGTGATATCGGCCAAGTCGCTGCTGAGGTCTTCTATCGTGTCGTTATAGAAAATTCGAAGGTTTTCAAATTCTAACGGGACGTTTATGTCGTAATCGATGTTTATGTTGTAATCGTTTTTCCCTAATGAGATGGCTTGGTCGTCGTTTTCACTTTCCACTTCTACTTCGGTTACTTCTATGTCGATCTTGTCGGGAATCGTGTGGAGCAGGGCCGTGAGGGAGCCCGATGTAATTTCGGGAGAGTTCTTGGTGATCGTGAAGTCGCTTTTTTGTCCTCCGGCTATTTTTAATGCCAGACTCACCACGTTGTCATTTACCACGTCTCCGTTTTCGTTCAACGGTGAAATTCGGAATTTCGTGGATATAGGCGCTTCGATGGGGTTCTGTACAGAGAGACCGAGAGAAAGATCTTTTACTTCCAAGGCTGTTCCTTCTTCTTTGAGGAAATCGGGCAGGTCGGACAGGGATACCGATGTATTTATGTTTACATTGGGCACTATGGTTCCAGCGACTTTATCCACTCGTATTTGCGGAGTCGGCAAAGTGAGGTCGGGTTGGATATTGATAGTCGTGTTTTCGAGATCGTTGGCTCCTACGGTTTGTTTGTCGGCATAAATTTTTCCGTTGATTGCAATTTCGTCGGTCAGAATCAAAGTTCCGTTTTCTACTATGGGATTTGAGAATCCATAGACGGTAACGGGAATGGATATTTTACCGCTACCTTGATTTAGTTCGACTGTCTTGGAGATGAAAATGGAAGCGCCGTCTCGAACGATTTCGTTACTGGCTTCTATGTCGAAATCGAGTACCTGAGGAAATTTCAATTCGACACCCACCAAGTAAAGCCGGGGTATGAAAGCGGGCATTCCCGATATTGCAATGTCGAGTGTCGTGAGAAGTGTTTGCCCGTTATTATCGGTGACTTTTATGCTTTTTACCGCTTTTACCTCTGTCGGTATTTCGGTGCTGATGTTGAAGTGCTCTGTCGTGTGGATATCAGCTTCGAATTCCACTTCTATATCAGGGACTTCCAATCCGGGTATATCGGGTATTTCGCCGGTCTGGGCTTCAAAACGTCTTGTATAAGGCGTAAAGTCGGGAGCAAAGTTGTCTATCACGACGGGATCGATAGCGTCGATATTTTCGGAAATATTATCCGCTTTGTTAATTACGTATTTTCCGTCGATGACATGGAGAACGTCCCCTTCTTCAATCATACGGCTGAGCCGTATCGTGTCGGTTTTGCCGATGGGCAAACTCAGATTACCTCCTACACTGATTTCCAAATTGATGTCTTTGTTTAAGTCATAATCGTTATCGATACACGAGAAAAGACCTAACAGTAACCCGGAAATCAAGCTACTTGTAGCAAATTTTGTAAATTTCATAAAGTGTATTAAATCGATAGTTTATTATATTTTAACATATTAACCCCTTTCTTTCCGTCGCAAATGTATCGCTTTTTTCTCAATATTCTATATATTTTTACAGAAAATAGTTATTATATTCTATTTATAGAATATTCGTAAATTTTTGATAGCCCTTTCACTGTCTGGTTTTTACTCTTTTCCTCTGTGCTGCGTTAGCGGTATGGGGAGGGGTGGAAAGGGGGCATAAGATTTTTGACTTGTAAGGTTTAATTCTGTCACTACCGTTGCCGGTATTTTCTAACCCCTCCGTTGCTTCAACCCCCTCGCCCTGCGGGCACTCCCCCTATATTCCCTAACGGAAACACCCCGTAATGCCACGGGACACGGCAGGGGGAGAGGATTGGAAGTGGTG
>OGOQ01000646.1_pt1 | contig 32609 bp, 30 predicted proteins | sample 1552691 | NCBI WGS metagenome assembly OGOQ01 (sample SAMEA2580209, study PRJEB22360) | human gut metagenome | biome: human gut; feature: human-associated habitat; material: faeces | place: Denmark | collected 2008/2010
TATGACAAAATGTAGAAATTTCATTGTAATTATTCCTTAAATCAGCACTTGATTTAATTGTTGGCATAAAAACACCTCCCTGTTTGATAACAAAATTATACAAAAATTTTGCTATATGGTCAATGGACATCTCCATAATAGTAGCTAAATAAATATAAAAACTACCGGTAGCAGGTTACAGATATTTAACATATTCCTTTGGAGTAAGCGCGCATAGATGAAGAGAAATATGAAAAGCAGAATCATAAATCAAATCATAAATCAAAAAGGAAAGTATCTTTTCTAAAAACAAGGAATGTTATACAATATATCTGTTAAGATAAAAATATACGGAGGATGTCCAATGTATACAACATACAAAGAGTACTTAAAACAGGAGACGTCACTGCCCTTTGAAGAAGCCATGCAGATCTGGAACCAGATTGCAGAGAGGGGGGAAGCGGATGCAGCCTGCAGGGAACTCATAGACCGTTTTTTGAAATGTGCAGTAGACTATGTGCGAATCAGAAACGGCTGGAACCAGAAATCGCTGGCAGAGAAAGGGCAGGCAGATGCGGAGCGCACCCGCTGTCATAATCTTGTGATCAGTGCGAAAAACAAACTGTCCGTTTATATGTATGAGCATAAGCTGGGCAATGACTGGGATGATTGGTTAGGGGAAGCGCGAAAACGAATCGGAGACTTCGCATGTTATGTGGTACTGCTTCAGGGACTGGAAGCAAGATAAAGAAGTAAAGCAAAAGAAGAAACTGTGAAGAAGGGAAACGCCCATGGATGTATTTATAAGTTACAGAAGAGATACCGGGTCGAATCTTGCTGCGTTAATTGAAACCAGACTGAATAAGCTTGGAGTAGATTGCTTTTTTGATGCAAGTAATATCCACAATGAAGATTTTATTGAGAAGATAGAGAGAAATATTGATAATGCACCGAACTTTATTATGATTCTTACACCGGGCTACTTTGTGGAGCGCAAGGGTGAAGAAGATTATGTCAGGAAAGAAATTCTTTATGCATTGGAAAAAGGCAAAAATATTCTGGCAATTGCGGGAGAGAATTATAATCATGATGAAGTCGACTGGGATCACGAGGCGGAGAAGATAAAGCAGTTTAAAACATTTAATTTCTATACGTTTCGTAATGCCGAGGAGAAAGTAATGGAAGCATTTTTTGCAACATTACTGGATAATATGAAAAATCAGAATGGTGGAAAATTTTCCTTAAAGAAGCAGGTGGTAAATAATTCATGGTATTCCACCCATGAAATGGTAGATGAAGATTTTCTCTGGATTAAATCAGATCATACGGTCTGCCGGAGCCTGGACTGGAAAATTTTAGAACAGGCAATTACAAAGGAGCATTTATTTGATGAGAGGGAAAATTTGAATCTGCTGGTGTATAAGGCATATGACATTTCAACCTATCAGTCAAAGTACAGACTGCGTCCGAGAAAAAACGGCGAGAAGCTGTTGCCAGTTAAAATCAGAGATGTGTATGGTGTAACCTATCGCGGACTTTTGCAGGAGGCAAATGAAACCTTTGGAGAAGGACATTTTATCGCAGATGAGTTTGAAGGGGAAGAATACATTGAACAGATAGAAGAACTCATGAGGAAAAATAACTTAAATGGTTTCGACATGATTGATTTGACCCTGATTTTAAAAGACTTGACGGAACCGGAAAAGACTTTAAGAAGATTGTCCCATTTGCTGAATTCGGAAGGCGGTATTATATATATCCGGGAACTGGATGATGATTATGTGGATGCATATCCGGATGAAAAAGGCATGATAAAGAAGCTGAAGGAATTTTTAATCTTAGATGATGGCGCAGGCAACCGGCATACCGGTAAAAAGATATATACATTTTTAAAGAGAGCCGGTGCAGATAAAGTATATATTTCCGATGAAATCATATCCACGGCAAATCATAAAGCAGGATATCAGCATGCTATGTGCGATAACTATTTTTCCTATCTGATACCGGAACTTCGGGCTTTGGCAGAGGATACGGAGGAGAACCGGCGGAATTCCAACTATCAGAAATATGTGGATGCATATAACTGGCTGTTAGAATATTATGATGATGTGGAAAGCCTCTTCTGCTCACCGGAATTTTATTTCCGGGCAGGCTATGTGGCAGGCTATGGTGTATTTGTTAAAGACGAAGAACTCTATTAGAAAGAAAATCCGTCGTTATAGAGCCAGCAGATTTTAATATCAGATTTGGCAGCATGAAGTGCTTCATGTAACTGGATGGAAGCATGATTATCTTCAATGACCTGTGAGAAAAGCGGCGAATCTGCAAAGACAGAAAGTGCAGCTTTTATAATAGAAGAGCCATATCCTTTCTTGCGGTAATCTGGATTTACATATAAAGCACCGATACTTCCGTCAATGTGGTGTGCAATATAACCAATGAGAACAGAGTTTACATAATACCCCATCAGACGGTTGCGGGAAAAGAGCTGTCGGATATAAGTTTCACTTTCATATGTTTCAATGACATAAGAAAGATCGGAAGGATGAAGCAGTTCTAAATGAGCATCTTTTTCTGCCATATCCGGAAAAGTATATTGAAGACATTTGTATTTATGTTCAAAAGGAATTCCATTTTGACAGGATAGCAGTTGAAAAAGAGCTTCATTGGTTGTTTCAAGTAACCGTGGAGATAACTGATAAAGCTTTTGCAAAAGAGACTCGCAGATGTTGGTAGTTTCTACGGCATAAACATGACTTACATCAGAATGCAGAATCAGGGTATCCTTCGTATTTAAAACCGTTTCATAGGAACCGGAAAGAATTGCACGGATATGAGCATAATCTGGTGAGCAAAGCGAAAGCTGGTCTAATAACATAAGTACCTCCCAAAGGTTTGAATTTACATATATTATAATCGAAGAACAGGAACTGTCAATAAAGGCAGATTTCATAAATTTACAAGGAGATTAACACATGATAGCGAAAATAGAAAAAATAATCAAATGGTTTTTCTGGGTGCCATTTGTACTGGCATTTATCGGTTATTTCTGGGCAGACGGTGGAGCCGGATGTGTAAATTTATCGGTAGTGGAAGCGCTGTATGCATCTGCGGCACTTTATTTTGTAAATCCAGTGGCAGACAATGCCAATACATGGATTCTTACCGCAGAAGTGCTGGCAATTATTGTGACAACCAGTGTTATCATCAGTGTGGTGAGTGCATTGTTCGGAAATCTTGCACACTGGTGGGCAAGAAGATGGAAAGATTCTACTACCGTTTATTCGGATACGTCGTGGGGCGAGCAGTTGGCTGCCACATTGAAGCATGGGTATTTAAAAAGTGATTCGGATTTAGAGGATGCGGAGAAAACCCATGACCATATTATCATGTTTTCCGATGACCAGAAGAATCTTAATTTCTATGAGCATAATAAAGAGAAAATGAAAGATGGCAGAGTATTTCTTGCGTTAAATCAGATTGATTCCTTTCTATTGAATTCATCTTCCGATAAAAATGTGCATTTCTTTCAGGTTTATGATTTGATTGCCCGAAAATACTGGAAAGAGAATCATTTTTATGAGGAAATTTTCCATCATAAAGACGGAATCGGAACAGGAGAAAAGCAGACTTATAAAATTGCAATTATCGGCTATGGCAATATGGGAAGATCCATTTTCAAATATGGTTTTTTAAATAACATCTATGACTTGAACCAGAAAATAGAATATCATGTCTGGGGAGCAGATGTTGTAGAGAGAGAATTTTTAGAGACACTGTTATTTGAAAATAAAGATACCGTGGTGGTACATAAGGAAGACTATAAAGAGAACATGCATTTATTTGCGGAAATGAACCGTATCATTATTGCAGACGGACTGAAAGAGGAAATGACGCTGTCAGTATTACAGAATCTGCTCCATGAAAATGCACAGCTTTCCATCCACTGCTACAATGCAGGAGAAGATTTTACCGGTTTCTTCCAGGCACCGAATCTTTATACCTTTGGTGATGCGACGGAGATTTTAACGGAAGATAATATTAAGAATGAAAGACTGTACCGTCAGGCAAAACTAGTAAACTATGACTACTGCCTACGATATGCCAATGCATTTTTACCATCAGATTACGAAGCAAAAATCGAAGAGGAATGGAATAAATTGGACGGCTTTAAAAAGGGTTCCAATGTAGCAAGAGCAGATTTCTACTGGATTGAACGGAAGCGGTTAGACGAAGGTGCAGAGGAGGAAACCATCTGGCGGATGGAGCATATCAGATGGTGCCGCTATCATTATTATAATCGCTGGAGTTATGCGAAAGAGCGGGACAATGCCAACCGGAAACATCATCTGCTGGTGCCGTTTGATGAACTGCCGCAGAGTGAGAAAGAAAAAGATGGTATTTATGATGATACTTTAAGAAAAGAAATCGAGGAACTTATCACATGGCAAAAGTGATTATGATACAGGGAACAATGTCGAATGCCGGAAAAAGCCTGATTACAGCAGGCTTATGCCGTATCTTTTATCAGGATGGATACCGCGTGGCGCCTTTTAAGTCGCAGAATATGGCATTGAATTCCTATATTACAACAGAAGGGCTTGAAATGGGACGGGCACAGGTTATGCAGGCAGAGGCAGCTAGAATCGAGCCGCAGGTCTGCATGAACCCGATTCTTTTAAAGCCAACCAATGACATTGGCTCCCAGGTGATTGTCAACGGTACGGTCATTGGCAATATGCCGGCGCGGGAATATTTTAACTATAAGAAAAAGCTTGTCCCGGATATATTAAAGGCATTTCACAAACTGGAAGAGCAGGCGGATATTATTGTAATAGAAGGAGCCGGAAGTCCGGCAGAAATTAATCTCAAGGAAAATGACATTGTAAATATGGGCATGGCGGAGATGGTAAATGCACCGGTTCTTCTGGCAGGAGATATTGACCGGGGCGGTGTGTTTGCACAGCTTTTAGGAACACTGATGCTTTTAGAAGAGCAGGAAAAATCCCGTGTAAAAGGTTTAATCATCAACAAATTCCGCGGAGACGTATCCATATTGGAACCGGGCATTCAGATGTTAGAGGAAAAAGGCGGCATTCCGGTCTGCGGAGTGGTGCCTTATATGAAGGTACAGCTTGAGGATGAAGACAGCCTGACCGGAAAATTCAAGCATCGGAAAGAGGCATTGATAGACCTGGCAGTTATCCGTTATCCGAGAATATCTAATTTTACGGATTTTGATGTTTTCGAGCATATGGAAGGAGTATCGGTGCGCTATGTGACTTCGGTGCAGGAAATCCATCATCCGGATGCCATTATTCTGCCGGGCAGTAAGAATACAATGGGTGACCTGAAATGGATGCGCGAAAATGGCATGGAAGCTATGATAAAGAAACTCTCCGCAGACACTCCGGTCATTGGAATCTGCGGCGGTTACCAGATGTTAGGAGAAAGCCTCGAAGACCCTTATTCGGTAGAGGAAGGCGGCAGCTTACGGGGTATGGAACTATTGCCACTTAAGACGATGATGAGCCAGGAAAAGGTACGCCGTCAGGTAACGGGAACTATAGACCCTCTCACCGGTATGTTAGCTTCCCTTTCCGGCAAAGAATACAAAGGCTACGAGATTCATATGGGACATACTGCACAGGAGAAATCCAGTACACAGGATGCAGTCGTTGTGCAGAAGGGAAATGTCTACGGAACGTATGTCCACGGCATTTTTGATGAAGGAGATATTGCATCCACTTTTATCCGGGCATTAGCGGAGAAAAAGGGAGTGCATTATGAAGATAATCAGGGCATGAATTATCAGCAGTATAAGGAGAGCCAGTACGATTTGCTGGCGGATACACTGCGGAAATATCTTGATATGGAAGCGGTTTATGGAATGCTGCAGGAGGCAGAATATGACAAAAGCAGAATTGGATAATAGAAAGATTTTGCCTTTGGAGGATAGTTGGTATCGCAGGGTAAAAGAGAAGCTGGATGGAATCGCCAAACCATTGGATGGGCTTGGAAAGTTTGAACATCTGATTGCACAGATTGGAGCCATAGAGAAGACGACCAAAATATCCATTCAGAAAAAAGCAGTTCTTGTTATGTGTGCAGACAATGGCGTGGTGGAAGAGCAGGTCAGCCAGAGTGGAAAAGAAGTAACGCTTGCAGTGGCAAAAGCCATGGGAGTAAATAATTCTTCTGTAGGAAAGATGGCAGCAGTGGCAGGCGTGGATGTAATTCCGGTGGACATTGGAATTGATACAGATGAAGTGATTCCCGGAGTATTGCCACGAAAAGTTGCAAAGGGAACGAAAAACTTTGCCAAGGAACCTGTAATGACCGAAGAAGAAGTCTTAAAGGCAATAGAAACCGGAATACAACTGGTGCAGCAATGCCACAGAGAAGGGTATGAGATACTTGCCACAGGAGAGATGGGAATCGGAAATACAACCACAAGTACAGCCGTTGCAGCAGCACTTTTAGACTTAGAGGTAGAGCAGGTGACCGGCAAGGGCGCCGGATTAACGGATGAAGCATTAAAAAGAAAATGCAGGGTAATTGAAGAAGCAATAGAAAAATATTCCCTTCGTGATGCGGATGCATTTACCATATTAAAGACGGTAGGTGGACTGGACATAGCCGGATTGACAGGCGTATTTATCGGAGCAGCAATTGAGCAGATACCGGTTGTCATCGATGGCGTCATCAGTGCCGTTGCGGCACTTTTGGCAGAGACTCTTTGCAAGGGTGCCGTAAATTATATGATACCATCCCATAAGAGCCGGGAACTGGCAGAGACAGCGATTATGAAAAAGCTGCATTTAGAACCGGTACTGGATGCGGATATGGCACTGGGTGAGGGAACCGGTGCAGTGATGATGATGTCCCTGCTGGATGTGGCACTGGGCGTGTATTTGCAGGGAGCATCCTTTGCAAATTTTGAGATAGAACAGTACAAGAGGTATGAAGAATGATTGCATTGGTAATCGGCGGAAGCGGCAGCGGAAAATCCGCATATGCAGAACAAATGGCAGTGAAAGCCGCAGGCAACGGCAGCCTTTATTATGTAGCCACCATGCAGGTGTATGATGAAGAAGGAAAGAAAAAAGTAGAGCGTCACCAGAAAATGCGGGCAGGAAAAGGCTTTCTTACGATAGAGCAGCCGAGAAGACTTAAAGAGGCAGCAAAGAAAGTGGCAACCGAAAAAGTGTCAGCAGGAAAAGTTGCAGCAGAAAGAGTGCCAGCCGGGAAAATAGTTTTGCTGGAATGTATGTCGAACCTCGTTGCCAACGAAATGTTTTCAGAAGAAAATCTGTCTGCTGTGATGGATGAAGCGAAAGTAAAGCAGCTTTCCCATGAAATTATAAGTGGAGTAACAGCATTGCAGGATTCCTGTGATATACTGATTATTGTCACGAATCAGATATTTGAAGACGGAATCCGTTATGACGCATCCACAATGGATTATATCCGGTTGTTAGGAGATATAAACCGGCAGATTGCCGAGCGGGCAGAGCAGGTTATTGAAGTAGTAGCAGGAATTCCGATTTTTATAAAAAAGGATGGAATTTAAGAAAGAAGAGGAATACATGAAAATTATAAAAGGATTCGTCATTGCATTTTCCATATATTCAAAAATACCGGTGCCGCAGTTTGACTGGAAGGAAGAAGATATGCAGTATCACCTCTGCTTCTTCCCATTGATTGGTCTTATCATTGGTGCATTGGAAGCCGGCTGGTTCTTTTTGGGAAATGCAGTCGGGATAAGCCATCTTTGCAAAACGCTGATAGCGGTGGCAATTCCACTGCTTGTTACCGGTGGCTTTCATATGGATGGATTTATGGATACCATGGATGCATTTCATTCCTATCAGGATAAGGAGAAGAAGCTGGCAATTTTAAAGGACCCGCATATTGGAGCATTTTCCGTATTGATGCTGGTTTTATATTATCTTATTTATGGAGCAGCATATGCGGAACTTACGGAATTGTCTGCAATTCTTGTAGTGGGAATTGGCTTTGCGTTATCACGAAGCTTAAGCGGAATTGGTGTGGTAAGCCTGAAGGCGGCAAAAAAAGACGGTATGCTTGCTTATTTTGCAGACAGCGCCCAGAAAAAAAGAGTGCTGGCAGTCCTCATCATAGAGGCAGTTGTCTACAGTGGATGTATGATTTATGTAAACCTGTGGGCAGGGCTTGCAGCAGTAGTTGTGGCATTGCTCTGTTATGGTTATTATAGCTGGAAAAGCCGGAAGGAATTTGGCGGAATCAATGGTGATACCGCAGGATATTTTGTGTCATTATGCGAAAATGCCATGGCAGTTGCAGTGGTAGTTGTTTATCACTTTACAGGAAATTGCTTTCCTGTAAAGTAAAAAACGCTCCGCGAGTATGCGCACTGCGGCGTATAAGGTAGCCGCCGCAGGCGCGAGAATGTGCCAAGGCACATTCTTTGTTTTATAGCAGGCTAGAAAGGAAAAATCATGGAATTATTTTTGGGCGGATGTTACCAGGAAAAAAAGGAATATGTGTTAAAGCTTCACCCGGAATGTAAAGGTCAGGTGATAGAGGGCGAAAACCTTCCTGCAGACTGGGATGGAATGATAAAAGAATTGCAGGAATTTGAGAATCCGGTCATCAACCATTTACACCTGTGGATTCGGAAATGTCTTGAGCAGCAGACAGATGTGGAACTGTTGGCTGATAAACTGCTGGAAACATATCCGGGACTTATTTTCATCTGTGATGAGATTGGAAACGGAATTGTACCGATGGATGCTCTGGAACGGGATTACAGGGAGCGGACCGGAAGACTACAGATACGGATTGCCGAGAAGGCAGAAAGGGTAGAACGCATTGTATGTGGAATCAGCCAGAGATTAAAATAAATTTATTGCTTATCCGTCATGGAAAGACCCCGTCAAATCGGGAACACCGGTATTTGGGTGTAACAGAAGAAGCTTTATCCGGGGAAGGCAGAAAGCAGTTGGAGATTCTTGCAGAAAAAGACATTTTAAAAAAAACATGGCTGCTTTTCATCAGTCCGATGCTGCGCTGTCAGGAGAGTGCTGGTATACTTTTTCCGGGAAAGAAAGCTTATCCGATAGAAGAATGGCGGGAGATGAATTTTGGTGCATATGAGGGAAAGAATTACGAAGATTTGAAAAATGATTCCTATTATCAGAAATGGATTGACAGCAATGGCACACTGCCTTTTCCGGAAGGCGAGAGCCAGCAGGAATATATAAAACGTTGCCAAAGGGGACTTCATGCCGCAACAAAAATCATAGAGGGAAAAATCACCGGAGAAATCGCAGATGCTGCAATGCCGTTATCAAAGAGTCGAATAACAGAACTCCGGGAGCCTGAAAAACTGATAGCAGAAAATCAAATGACAGAAAATCCGATAACAGAAAGTCAGCCCCGGAACGTGACAGCGGTTGTACACGGCGGCACAATTATGGCACTGCTTCACATTCTTGCAGGCGGAAATTATTTTGATTATCAGGTGAAAAATGGAGGCGGCTACTGCTGTAAGCTCAGACTTTGCGGGGAAGAATGGAAATTAGATTCCCTTGAGGAGATTACAATATGATTTATCACATGATTGCGTTCGGACTGGGATTTTGCCTGGACCTTCTTTTGGGAGATCCATACTGGCTGCCACATCCCATCCGGGTGATTGGAAATTTTATAGGGATATTGGAAAAAAGAATGAATAAAAAGGAGTGCAGTGAGAAATACCTTGTAAGAGCAGGCATTGGAATGGTTGCGCTTGTTTTGCTGACAGTTCTTATGGTGACTGCACTTCTTCTGATTCTTGCGTACCGGATTCATCCGGTGGCAGGTGTTATCTTGGAAATGATTATGACCTATCAGATTCTTGCGGCAAAATGCCTGAAAGTAGAAAGCATGAAGGTATATAATTGTTTAAAGGAGAATGACCTTATAGCGGCAAGACATGCTGTTTCCATGATTGTAGGCAGAGATACCGGGCGGCTGGATGAAACCGGAGTGGCAAAGGCTGCCATTGAAACGGTGGCAGAAAATACTTCGGATGGAGTCATTGCACCGATGCTATATACCGCACTTGGCGGACCGGTTCTGGGCTTTTTTTATAAGGCAGTCAATACAATGGATTCCATGGTAGGATATAAGAATGAACATTATCTTCATTTTGGCAGAGCTGCCGCAAAATTCGATGATATCTGCAATTATATCCCATCCCGTATCAGTGCATACCTGATGATTGCAGGGACGTATTTCCTTGGAAAGGAATATGACGGGAAGCATGCATATTACATTTATAAAAGGGACCGGTATCATCATGCCAGCCCGAACTCTGCCCAGACAGAGGCAGTTTGTGCAGGAGCACTGTCCATACAGCTTGCAGGAGATGCCTGGTATTTTGGCAAACTGGTGAAAAAGCCGTTTATCGGAGATGCACTGCGGCCGGTGGAATACGAGGACATCAGAAGAGCAAACCGGCTTTTGTATGCAACTGCATTTTTATGTGAAGGCATTTGCCTTTTGGTGATGGGATTGTTATTCTTTATATGATTGAAAGGATGAAAATTCAGGAAAGGAACAGGAATATGGTACATGGAGGAGACATCTACCGTAATTGCATATCGTTAGATTATTCTGTAAATATCAATCCGCTGGGGATGCCGGCATCCGTAGAGGCAGCCCTTCGGAAAGCGGTGCCTTTGTGCAGCCGGTATCCGGATATCAGGCAGGAGAAGCTGAAGGCAGCCATTGCTGAGATGGATAAGGTATCGGCAGATGAGATATTGTGCGGAAATGGAGCTTCTGAACTTTTTCCTGCAATTCTTCATGCATTAAAACCAAAGAAAATACTGATTCCGGTTCCTTCTTTTTATGGTTACGAGTGGGCTGCCGGAACGGAAGCGTGTGAAGTAAGTTATTTTCCATTGCGGGAACAGGATAATTTTGTGCTGGGAGAGGACTTTATCGAGGCATTAGATAAAGAAACGGAACTTATATACCTTGCTAATCCCAATAATCCCACCGGACAGTTAATTCCACCGGAGATTTTAAAAGGAATTTTAAAGCGGTGTCAGGAGCTTGATATAATAGTGGTGGTAGATGAATGCTTCCTGCCGTTTTGTGAAGAAGCAGAGCTTTATGAAGAAATGGAAGCTGGCATGAAATGTGGGAATCTGATTCAGGTGAGAGCATTTACCAAGACCTTTGCCATACCGGGAGTCCGGCTGGGGTATCTTATCTGCCGGAACAGGGAAGTCTGTCAGAAGATTGCAAGGCAGCTTCCGGAATGGAACTTATCGGTATTTGCCCAGATGGCAGGATGTGCCGCAGCAAAAGAAACGGAATTTATTGGGGAAAGCAGGAAACTCATCAAAGAGCAGCGGAGTATTCTGACAAAAGAGCTGACATCCTTAGGCTTCCGGGTGTATCCTTCCCGGGCAGATTATATTTTATTTTACACAGAGCTGCCATTATATGAGTTACTTTTAAAGAAACAGATTTTGATTCGAAATTGTGAAAATTACAGAGGTCTGTCCAAAGGATATTACCGGATTGCAGTAAGAGGGCAGGCAGAGAATGAGCGGCTGATAAGCGCATTAAGAGAGGTGACAGAGAAATGAATCCCATCGAATTTGTATTGCCGGGAGAGATTGAAAAACGCAGCTTTGAGATTATTTCAGAGGAATTAGAAAAGCGTCAGATTGTATTGCCTAAGGAGCAGGAGCCTGTTACCAAGCGTGTGATACATACCAGCGCAGATTTTGATTATGCAGAGACAATGTGTTATTCTGACCATGCAGTAGAAATTGCAAAGGAACTGATTCTTAAGGGCGCCGATATTGTAACGGATACCAATATGGCACTTGCCGGAATCAATAAGAAAATACTGGCATCATTTGGCGGAGAAGCCCATTGCTTTATGGCGGATTTGGATGTAGCACAGCTTGCCAGAGAGCGGCAGGTAACAAGAGCCACCATCAGCATGGAGAAAGCCGCAGCCATTGAAAAACCAGTTATTTTTGCGGTGGGAAATGCACCGACGGCGTTAATCGAGCTTCATAAAATGATAACGGAGGGACGCTACCAGCCGGCATTTATTATCGGAGTTCCGGTAGGCTTCGTAAATGTGGTACCGGCAAAAGAATTGATTATGGAAACAGAAGTACCTTATATCATTAACCGGGGCAGAAAGGGCGGGAGCAATGTTGCCGCAGCTATCTGCAATGCAATTTTGTATCAATTAAGACGATAGTAAAATCAGGGGGAAGAAAGATGCAATATGGGTTTACCTCCGGAAGCTGTGCCGCAGCCGCAGCAAAGGCAGCAGTCTATATGCTGCTGAGTGGAAGAAGAAAAACAGAGATTACCATTGAGACACCAAAGGGAATTCCCTACCATGCAAAGGTGGAGCATATTAAAATTCAGGAAACAGAAGTTTCCTGTGCGGTACAGAAGGACGGCGGAGATGACCCGGATGTGACAACAGGAGCATGGATTTATGCAACGGTGAGCATTTGTGAAGAAAATAACAATCAGATAGAAATAGATGGCGGCATCGGTGTCGGCAGGGTTACGCGGCCTGGATTAGACCAGCCGGTAGGAAATGCCGCAATTAATACGGTACCACGGCAGATGATTGCAAAAGAAGTATCAGAGGTCTGCCATCTGTTTGATTTTCAGGGCGGAATAAAAGTCATAATTTCAGTGCCGGAAGGAGAACATCTTGCGGCGCAGACTTTTAATCCGAGACTTGGAATAAAGGGCGGAATCTCGATACTTGGAACCAGCGGGATTGTGGAGCCTATGAGTGATAAGGCATTGCTGGATACCATAGCAGTGGAATTGAAACAGAAACGGGCAGAAGGTCATTCTATTGTTGCCATATCACCGGGCAACTACGGATTGGAATTTATGAAACGGACCTATGGTTATGATTTGGAGCGCAGTGTAAAATGCAGCAACTTTATCGGACAGACCATCGATATGGTAAAAGAACTTGGATTTTCCAAAATGCTCTTAACCGGTCATATCGGAAAGCTGATAAAGGTATCCGGCGGCATTATGAACACCCATTCCAAAGAGGCAGACTGCCGGATGGAGCTTCTGGCGGCAGCCGCAATCCGGGCAGGCGCAGAAGTGACACTGCTTCAGGAAATATTAGACTGCATTGGTACCGAGGATGCGGTAGATCGGATTAAAAAAGCCGGACTTTTAGAACCTGCCATGGAATATGTCATGGAAAAAATGGAAGACCATCTTAAGCATCGTGCCGGGGGTGGACTGGAAATAGAGTGTATGGTTTATAGTAATGACATCGGACTTTTAGGTGTAACGCCGGGAGCAGTGGCATTATTAAAAGAACTGTTGGAGGAAAAGGAATGATTCATTTTGTTGGAGCAGGAAGCGGTGCTGTGGATCTGATCACAGTACGGGGGCAGAAGCTTTTGAAGGAAGCAGATATAGTGGTGTATGCCGGTTCACTGGTAAATCCCAAGCTTTTAGACTATGCCAAAGCAGACTGTCAGGTATATAACAGTGCAGTGATGACATTGGAAGAAGTCCTTGCAGTTATGGTGGAGGCAGAGCAGGAAGGAAAAGATGTGGTGCGGCTGCATACCGGAGAACCAAGCATATATGGAGCGGTTCAGGAGCAGATGCAGGAGCTGGATGCAAGAAAGCTAGCCTATGATTCTACGCCGGGAGTAAGTGCCTGCTTTGGAGCAGCGGCAGCCATGAATCTGGAGTATACCCTGCCGGATATTTCCCAGTCCCTTATCATTACCAGAATGGAGGGACGGACGGCGGTTCCGGAGAAAGAAAGCATTGAGGCATTTGCTGCCCATCAGTGTTCCATGGCAATCTATTTAAGTACCGGAATGTTGGAGAAGTTATCTGAGCGACTGATAAAGGGTGGCTATTCAAAGGATACCACTGCGGCACTGGCTTATAAGGTAAGCTGGCCGGAGGAAGAAATATATATCTGCACGGTAGAAACATTGGCACAGACAGCGGCAGAACATGGAATTACCAAAACGGCACTGGTTCTCGTTGGAGATGTCATTAACAAGAGCGGATACAGCAAATCCAGACTGTATGCAGAAGATTTCTCCACAGAATTCCGGGCAGCAAAAAAATCATAAGAAGGCGGAAAGAAAATGCAGTCATTGAAATGGAGTGTCATCAGCTTTACCGAAAAGGGAGCAGAGCTTGCCGAAAAGATAAAAAGACTTTCCAAAGAGCAGCAGCTTCCCTGTGAAATTCATACTTATCATGGCAGAAAACAGGTGGAAAATCTGAACGCGTGGACAAAGGAGCAGTTTTCCCTAAGAAATGCAATTATTTTTATCGGAGCATGCGGAATTGCAGTGCGGACAATTGCCCCATTTCTTAAGGACAAGCTGACAGACAGTCCGGTGCTGGTACTGGATGAGGCAGGCAATTATGTCATTCCTCTTTTATCCGGGCATGTAGGAGGTGCCAATGAGATAGCACTTTTACTGGCAGAGTTATTAGGAGCAGTTCCGGTAATTACCACAGCGACCGACATTAATAATGCCTTTGCCATAGATGTATTTGCAAAAAAGCATGACCTATCCATTGATAAAAAAGAAGGCATTAAGAAGGTTTCTGCAAAGGTGCTGGAAAAAAAGAAACTTTCCATGACAATCGCTCCGGAATATGCCGCAAAAGTGGATGTGGCAATCGGCACACCAGAGGATGGACAGAAGCCGGAGCCATTATTGACCTTAATCCCCAAAGAATATATTCTTGGAATCGGATGCAGAAGGAATAAAGAAGAACAGGAACTTAAGGCATTTGCAGAAAGCTGTTTAAAGGAAGCCGGAGTAGACTGGAAACAGATACGGGCGATAGCTTCGATTGATAAAAAGAAGGATGAGAAGGCAATTCTAAAACTTGCGGCAGAACATGGCATTCCATTTCTTGTCTTTGACGCAGAGACCTTAAGCCGGGTGCCCGGGACATTTGATACATCGGCATTTGTGGCAAGCCAGGTGGGCGTGGATAATGTCTGCGAGCGGGCAGCCATGGCAGCCTGCCGGGATAATGGAAGGCTGGTGCTTCAGAAAAGAGCGGAAAACGGAATGACACTTGCAATAGCAAAAGAAGATTGGAGACTGACTTTATATGAAGAATAAAATATGGATTGTTGGAATGGGACCGGGAAATGAAGAGATGATGACAGGCAGAGCCATCGAAGTATTAGAACAGGTGGACGTAATCATCGGATATACCGTATACCTTGATTTGTTAGGAGAACGTTTTCAAGACAAGGAATTTCTTTCCACGCCGATGCGGCAGGAAGAAAAACGCTGCAGAATGTGTTTTGAGGAAGCAGAAAAAGGCAAAAGCGTGGCAATGGTATGCAGCGGCGATGCCGGTGTCTATGGAATGGCATCACTGATGCATGAGATTGGAAAAGAATATCCGGCGATTTCACTGGAAGTGATACCGGGAATTACCGCAGCCAACAGCGGTGCGGCGGTTCTTGGAGCACCATTAAATCATGACTACTGTGTTATCAGTCTCAGTGACCTTATGACACCATGGGAGTTAATTGAAAAGCGGCTGATTATGGCAGCACGGGGAGATTTTGCTATTGCACTTTATAATCCGTCCAGCCGGAAGCGGGCAGACTATTTGGAAAGAGCATGTAAGATTCTGCTTCAGGAGATAGAACCGGAGCGCGCATGCGGTTATGTGGAAAATATCGGAAGAGACGGAGAAAGCACAGTTACCTGTACTTTAGAAGAATTACAGAGTAAATCAGTAAATATGTTTACTACCGTTTTTGTCGGAAATTCCAGAACCAGAATTCAGGATGGAAAATTAATCACACCAAGAGGCTATAAGATAGAGCAATGAAAAAGATCATCATTTTTTCAGGAACAACAGAAGGAAGAAAATTATCGGAGCTGATGGCGGCAGCAGGCATAGCCCACACCGTATCGGTGGCAACCGATTATGGAAAGCTGGTTATGAAGGCGCATCCGAAGGTGAAGATTCAGGAAGGACGCCTTTCCAAAGAAGCTATGTCAGAATTTCTAAGGAAAGAATCCTTTGACATTGTAATCGATGCCACTCATCCCTATGCGGTGGAAGTGACCAGAACCATAAAAAGCTGCGTTGCCGGAATGAAAGCGGATGGACTTGAGGTCACTTACTTACGGCTGAAACGGAGCATCCAGGCGTCAGAAGAAACGGGACTTCGTTTCTTTGACAGCAATGAAGCCTGCGCAGAAGCATTAAAGGAAATCAAGGGAAACATTCTTCTTACCACAGGAAGCAAGGAACTTTCTGCATATACCGCATCCGAAGAAGTAAAAAAACGTCTTTACGTCCGGGTACTGCCGGGGATGGAAAGTCTTGAAATCTGCCGGAGAGAAGGAATTCTGCCACAACAGATTCTGGCACTGCAGGGACCTTTTTCCGAAGAATTGAATGATGCACTGATTCATCAGTATGGGATAAAATGTATGGTAACAAAGCAGGGCGGCATTACCGGAGGCTTTTTAGAGAAAAAAGAAGCAGCTTTAAAAAATCGTATCCCGCTTTTGATCATTCGTCGGGAGGCAGCAGAGGAAGACGGACTTTCCTTTGATGCAGTCTGTGAGAAAATCGAAACATTAACAGGAGTAAACCTTTCCTTAAGACCGGCAGAGCTTATGATTACGCTGGCAGGAATCGGACCGGGGGATGCAGATATGATGACCGTCCGGTTAAAGGAAGCATTGGCAGAAGCGGACCTTGTATTAGGTGCGAAACGTCTGATAGAGGCAGTGACACCGAAGCTTGAGAAAGAGGCACTTTATCTGCCGGATAAAATCCTTACATGGCTTAAGGAAAAGAGCAGACAGTATGCGGTGCATGAAAAACTGAAGGTAGTCATCCTTTTTTCCGGGGATATTGGTTTTTATAGTGGCTGGAGCAAGGTAAGAATCTGTCTGCAGGAAGCACTGCAAAAGGGCATACTTCATGGAACCTTGCAAAGCATTCCGGGCATTTCTTCCATTCAGATGATGGCAGCAGCCTGTGGCGTAAGCTGGGAAAATGCCGGAATTTACAGTATACATGGCAAAACAGATACGGGTGGCTGGCAGGCAGAAGTGCTGCACAGGCTGCATGAAAATGGGCGGCTGTTTCTTTTGGTATCCGGAGCAGAAGACATCCGGAAATTAGGAGCACTTTTTTCGGATAAGGAGAATTACAGAATTAAAGTGGGGTACCAGTTATCTTATCCGCAGCAGAAGCTGATGGTGCTTACACCGGAAGCGTGCAGGGAGACAGAACAGGAAGGATTGTATGTTGTCATGATAGAGAAGGAAGAACAGAAAGCGAATGAAGAATGTGCGGAGCAGGGAAAGCGCAGGGAACAGGAAGCGCAGGAAGAGCCAGCAACTTTGTCACCGGGAATCCCGGATGAAGCCTTTATTCGTGGGAAAGTTCCAATGACCAAAGGGGAAGTGCGTCAGGTCAGCCTTTGCAGCCTGCGGCTTCAGAAAGATTCGGTGCTTTATGATATTGGAAGCGGAACGGGTTCGATTGCTGTGGAAGCAGCCCATTTATCCAAAGGAATCAAAGTCTATGCCATTGAAAAGAAAGAAGAGGCGGTAGCACTTCTGGCACAGAATAAAGAGAAGTTTCAGGTAGCAAATATGGAGATTATCCGGGGAACGGCACCGGAGGCATGCAATGGATTAGAGGAACCGACACATGTTTTCATCGGGGGAAGCGGTGGACATCTGATGGAAATTTTAGAAGTACTGGCAGCAAAAAAGAGAAGAATAAGAGTTGTAATGAATGCTATAAGTCTTGAGACGGTGGCAGAATTCAAACAGGTAAAGGAACGGTTTTCGGTATGCAATTTTGAAATGATTCAGATGCAGGTCAGCCGTTATCATGAGCTTGGTTCTTATTATATGCCAAAGGCAGAAAATCCGGTTATGATATGTTCCTTTGATTTGCAGGGAGGAGAAGCGGATGCAGAAGCGTAAAGGAGTAGTTCTTGCAGCACCCAAAAGCGGCAGTGGAAAGACACTGATTACCTGTGCGTTAATCGAAGCCTTGAAAGAAGCAGGAGTCAATGTCTGCACATTTAAGTGCGGACCGGATTATATAGACCCGATGTTTCACCGGACGATTTTAGGTGTGCCGGGTGGGAATCTGGATACTTATTTTACCGGCGAAGCAAAGACAAAAGAGATATTTATGGAAGAGACACCGGAAGATGCATTTGCAGTGGTAGAGGGTGTCATGGGGCTTTATGACGGACTTGGCGGAATTTTAGAAGAAGGTTCCACCTATCACCTGGCAAAAGCAATTTCTCTGCCGGTGATTCTGGTAATTGATGCACATGGCATGGGAAGAACGATACTTCCGCTGATACAGGGACTTTTATCCTATGACAAAGCCGGAATCATAAAGGGCGTGATACTAAACCGGGTCAGCAAAATGTTCTATGCGTCATTAAAAGAGTTAATCGAAACCGAATTATCCATAGAAGTGCTGGGCTGTTTTACGGAACAGAAGGAACTTCATCTGGAGAGCCGCCACTTAGGCTTAAAACTTCCGGAAGAAAAGCGTGATTTAAAAGAACAGGTATGCCGCGGGGCAGACAGCTTAAAAGAAACGGTATCGATAGAGAGAATTTTAGCAATTGGGGGAGCCGGAGAAAAGGATGCGGCATCTCCAAAAGTTGATAGTCACGAAAACAAAGTGACATATCAGAGAGCAGATATCAAAGAAAATGACACCCATGAAAGTAAACTTCGCCTTGCCATCGCAAGAGATGAGGCATTTTGTTTTTATTATCAGGAGAACCTGAAACTGCTTTCAAAAAGGGGCTTTGAACTGGTGCCGTTTTCTCCCCTGCATGATAAGAAATTGCCGGAGCATATCAGCGGATTACTGTTAGGCGGCGGATATCCGGAACTTTTTGCAAAGGAATTATCCGAAAATGACAGCATGAAGACAGCCATCCGGGAAGCCATCTGGGGCGGACTTCCGTCACTGGCAGAATGTGGGGGTTTTCTTTATCTTCATAAATCACTGAAGGATATGGAAGGAAGACAATATTCCATGGCAGGTGTAATTGATGCAGATGCAGATTACCGGGGAAAGCTGGTGCGTTTTGGTTATGTGGAGCTTACCGAGAAAGAGAGCTGTTTCCTGCCGGAAAAAGAAGGAATCCGGGGACACGAATTCCATTATTTTGACAGTACGGAAAATGGAACGGACTGCGTGGCAAAGAAACCGACCGGAAGCAGAAGGTGGGAATGTGTCTGGGAAGGAGAAAACCACTGGTGGGGATTTCCTCATCTTTATTATCCGTCCAACCCTTCTTTTGTGGAGCATTTCTATCAGCAGGCAGGATTGTATCAACAATCGAAATTGAAGCAAAAAGATAATTTGAAGTAAGAGGAAGACAGATGCAGAAAGAAAAAGCACAGGGTGGAATTTTATATGGAATCGGAGTAGGACCGGGGGAGCCGGAGCTTTTGACCCATAAAGCGGTTCAGGTGATAGAATGCTGCGATACCATAGTAGTGCCGTCCGAACCGATAGAAGAGTGTAATGCTTTTCAGATTGTAGAAAAACTGGTGCCGGACATACGGAAGCATCAGCTTGTGGCATGGAATTTTCCCATGACCAGAGATGAGAAAAAGTTAGAAGAAGCCCATGATAAGATATGCGAAAATATAGAAGCATATCTTGCGAAGGGAGAAAAGGTTGCCTTTTTAACGCTGGGGGATCCGGCAATTTATTCCACCTATACTTATCTTTCACAGAAAATCGAAGAGCATGGTGGCCATACGGAAATGGTTAGCGGGGTACCGTCTTTTTGTGCAGTGGCAGCAAGACTTGGCATTTCGCTGGGAGAAAAGGAAGAGCAGATTCATATTATTCCCGGTTCCTATGAGATAGAAGAATCGAGACAATTTTCCGGCACCAGAATCTATATGAAGTCCGGAAGGAAGCTGAAGCAGTTAAAAGAAATGCTGCAAAAGGAAAGCACCATCCGTCCGTTAGAAGTGTATAGTGTTTCCGATTGTGGAAAAGAGGAAGAAAAAGTCTTTTCCGGTGTGGATAACATACCGGAAAACAGCGGATATTTTACCACCGTGATTGTAAAGACCAAAGATGAGCCGGTGCATAACAGCAGCCGCTTTTTTGAGAATCGTGCATGTGCTTATTATCCCTGCCATAGGGACATTGAGCAGATTAACTGTATGTTCTGCTACTGCCCGATGTATGAAATGGAGCATTGTCCGGGAACACCGGAATATAAAGAGACAAATGGCAGAAAACTTAAGATTTGTACCAACTGCACGTATCCCCATCAGGCAGAACATTATGATGCCATTATGAAGGTACTGACCCACCGGCTGAAAGACTAGAGGACTTTTTAAGGGTGAAGTTTGTTGAGGCTGGGTGAACTATGGCTTGTGAAAAAATAAAAAGTGTGTTAGTATAGTAGCGATTTCATAGAAAGATAATCGGTGCCTGCAATGAAATTCATTCATATGCAGGGTAAAAGGGAAACAGGTGTAAATCCTGTACGAACTCGTCACTGTAAGAAGGGAGTAACGTAGTCAGGCTTTTAAAAGCGCCACTGATGCACAGACATTGGGAAGGTGATTACGGAGCGTTAATCTTTGAGTCAGGAAACCTGCCGTTTATCTGGTACGGGAAGAGATTCCGGGTCACGAGTAATTGGCTGTACTGTTTGATAACAAGGGAAATCCGTAAAGCGTATTTCCTGTAGTTAGTATGTCATTTACTTCGTTCATAGCAATATGGAACGGAGTTTTTTCATGTGTAAGTGAAACCAGAACATGAGAAAAGGAGAAAAAAATGAAAAAGAAAGCATTGACTGTAGTTCTTACACTTACTATGGCTGCAACCATGTTTGCGGGATGTGGTGATAAGAAAACAACAGGGACAACTGAAACAACAGAAGCTGTTTCGACAGAAGATGAAAAGGATGATCAGGCAAAAGCAGATGAGGTAGCAGCATTGATTGATGCAATTTATGTGCAGGAAAGAACTGATGAGACAGATGCACAGTGTAAGGCAGCAAAAGAAGCATGGGATGCACTGACAGATGCTCAGAAGGAACTGGTATCCGGAGAAAATGCAGACCCGGATTACTTTGGAAGAGATACCGGAGATGCATCAAAGGATGATCCTTTAAATCAGGATGATATTGGAGAGAATGAGCTTTTGGTAGTAAGCTTTGGTACATCCTTTAATGACAGCCGCGCAACAGATATCGGCGGCATTGAAAAAGCATTACAGGAAGCAAATCCTGACTGGTCTGTAAGAAGAGCATTTACAGCACAGATTATTATTAACCATATACAGGCCCGTGATGATGAAAAAATCGATAACATGGATCAGGCATTAGAGCGTGCGGTAGACAATGGCGTTAAGAATCTTGTGGTACAGCCGACCCACTTAATGCATGGTGCAGAATATGATGAACTGGTAGAAGCAATTGAGAAGTATCAGGATAAATTTGAAACAGTCCGTATCGCAGAACCTCTGTTAGGTGAAGTTGGAAGTGATGCAACTGTAATCAACGAAGACAAGGCTGCCGTTGCAGAAGCAATTACAGCAGAAGCAATTAAACTTGCTGGATATGACAGCATGGATGCTGCAGCAGAAGATGGAACAGCATTTGTATTTATGGGACATGGTACTTCCCATACTGCAAATGTAACTTATGACCAGATGCAGACCCAGTTAGAAAAACTGAATTACAAGAATGCATTCGTTGGAACCGTAGAAGGTGAACCGGAAGATACCGCATGTGAAGCTGTTATTGAAAAAGTAAAAGAAGCAGGATACAAAAAAGTAATTCTTCGTCCGTTAATGGTTGTTGCCGGAGACCATGCAAACAACGATATGGCTGGAGATGATGAAGATTCCTGGAAGAGCCAGTTTGAAGCATCCAAAGCATTTGACAGTGTAGATACACAGATTGAAGGTCTTGGAAGAATCAAAGCAGTCCAGGATATTTATGTAGCACATACAAAGGCTGCTTTAGAGGCAGAACCACTTGCAACAGCAGGTGGTTCCAATTCCTCTGCAGCCTTAGAGGATGGAACTTATACCGTAGACTTCAACACAGACAGCACAATGTTTCACGTAAATGAAGCAAAAGAAGGCAAGGCAGAACTTACGGTAAAGGATGGAAAAATGACAGCACATATCACACTTCCATCTAAGAACATTTTAAATTTATTTGTTGGAACAGCAGCAGATGCACAGAAAGATGGTGCGAAGCTTCTTGAGCCTACTACAGATACGGTAGAATACAGTGATGGAACCAGCGAAGAAGTATACGGCTTTGATGTTCCGGTTCCTGCAGTGGATGAAGACTTTGATCTTGCATTAATTGGAACAAAGGGAAAATGGTACGACCACAAAGTATCTGTTTCTAATCCTGAAAAAAAAAATTAGCTGATGGCTCTTATGAGGCAGAAGTAACTTTAGGGGGCGGAACCGGAAGAGCAACGGTGGATTCACCGGCGAAGGTTGTGATAAAAGATGGAAAAATTACTGCAACCGTTGTGTGGAGCAGTCCAAACTATGATTACATGTTAGTAGATGGAACGAAGTATCTTAATGAGAACAAGGGCGGAAATTCCACCTTTACGATTCCGGTATCCGGCTTTGACTGTGACATTGCAGTAGTGGGTGATACTGTTGCAATGAGCACACCTCATGAAATTGAATATACATTGAATTTTAAACTGGTAAAATAAAATGCAGAAAAAACGAATTATGATAGTGAGCGTTATCTGTATACTTCTTCTGACTCTTTGTGCCTGTGGTACAAAGAAGCAGGAGAAAAAAGCAGATACCGTAGATTTTAGTTCTCTCAGCAAGACTGGGAGTATGGAATTAAATTATGCAACACAGTATAGTGTCGATGAATATGGCGGGTACAAAATGATTACGATCGTGGATGACGGTCGTTTTTTGCTTATTCCGGAGGGCATGGTGGTGCCGCAGAATATCCCGGAGGATGTTACGGTTTTACAGCAGCCGCTGGATAAAACATATCTGGTATCCACTTCTGTCATGGATTTGGTAAGACAGATTGATGCCATGTCAGATATCCGGCTCTCCGGAACGAAGGAAGATGGCTGGTATGTAGAAGAAGCCAGGGAAGCCATGGAGGAAGGAGACATTTTATATGCAGGAAAATACAGTGCTCCGGACTATGAGCTCATTCTGGATGAAGGCTGTAATCTGGCAATTGAAAATACAATGATTTATCATAACCCGGAAGTAAAAGAAAAGTTGGAAGAACTTGGAATCCCTGTACTTGTGGAGCGTTCCAGCTATGAATCACACCCATTGGGCAGACTGGAATGGATCCGTTTATATGGAGTATTATTTGATAAAGAGGAAGAAGCAGATTCTTTCTATGAAGCAGAATTAGAAAAATTAGAGCCGATTATGAAGAAAGAAAGCTGCAATGTAACAGTAGCATTTTTCAGTGTGACAGCAAACGGAACAATCAGTGTGCGGAAATCAAATGATTATGTAGCGCAGATGATTGCTCTTTCCGGTGGAACCTATGTGCCGGAACAACTGGCGAGCGAAGAAGAAAATGCACTTTCCACAATGAACATACAGATGGAGGATTTCTATGCAGATGCAAAGAATGCCGATATCTTAATATATAACAGTACAATTGAAGGCGAAATCAGTACGCTGGAGGAATTGAAGCAGAAGAATGCACTGTTTGCAGATTTTCAGGCAGTACAGGATGGAAATGTCTACTGTACCACAAATAATTTCTTCCAGAAATCCACGGCAATCGGAGATTTTATGGAAGATCTGAATAAAATATTTCAGAATACAGATACAGAAGAAGCAGGATATTTAAAGAAGCTGAGGTAAAAGAAAATGAAGCGGTATGCAGTCTCTTTTATAACAATTATTATATTGCTGGTGGGATTAATTTTCTGGAATATTGGTTCTGGAAGTATTTCGATTTCCTGGGATGAGCTTTGGAATATTTTACTGAAACAGACAGAAGAAGGTACCGCTTATCATATTATCTGGGATATCAGACTGCCACGGATTCTGGCTGCTGTCATGCTGGGGGGAGCATTGTCCATTTCTGGATTTTTACTGCAGACTTTTTTTGGAAATCCAATTGCAGGTCCGTATGTGCTGGGAATTTCTTCCGGTGCCAAACTTATGGTAGCACTGGCAATGATTTATCTTCTGGGAAGGGGAATTACAATCAGTTCTTTTGGAATGGTAGCAGCAGCCTTTGCCGGCTCACTTCTGGCAATGGGATTTGTACTTTTAATTTCCATGAAGGTACATAGAATGTCTCTTCTGATTGTATGCGGAATTCTAATCGGATATATCTGCTCGGCAATTACAGACATCTGTGTTACTTTTGCAGATGATTCGAATATCGTAAATTTGCACAACTGGTCCCAGGGCAGCTTCTCCGGAATGAACTGGTCGAATATCCTGATGATATTTATCCTGACCTTGCTGTCCTTTCTTGCGGCAATGTTTCTTGCAAAGCCGATTGGTGCGTATCAGATGGGAGAGACTTATGCCAGAAATATGGGGGTTAATATAACGGTGCTCCGGGTAAGCCTGATTCTGTTATCCAGCTTATTGTCGGCTTGTGTAACAGCTTTTGCAGGACCGATTTCCTTTGTAGGAATTGCAGTGCCACATCTGATAAAATCTGCCACAGGAACAGCAAAACCACTGGTGTTGATACCGGGCTGCTTTCTGGGGGGAGCGGTAGTGACACTGTTTTGTGATGGAATCGCAAGAACACTCTTTGCACCGACAGAAGTAAGTATCAGTACCGTTACAGCGGTCTTTTTAGTTCCGGTGGTAATTGTAATGATGCTGCGCAGACAGGAGGAGCGGGGATGACAAAACAGATGGCAGGAAAAGCAGAGTCTGCAGAGAAAGAATGCATGGCAGGAAAAATGAAATTTTCTGAAAGAAAACAGGGGCTTGTAACAGATAAATTCAAAGTTGGATATGGAAAAAAGGTCATTCTTTCGAATGTTAATCTGATGGCAGAACCGGGAAGGGTATTGACGTTGATTGGCCCAAATGGTTCCGGTAAATCTACGATTCTAAAGAGTATTGTAAAGCAGTTGAAATCCCTTGGTGGTGTAGTATACCTGAACGGGAAAGCAACCTCGGAAATGAAAGAGGCAGAAATCGCAAAGAGCCTTTCCATGGTAATGACAGAGCATATTCATCCGGAACTGATGTCCTGCCGGGATGTGGTTGCAACCGGTCGATATCCCTATACCGGAAGACTTGGAATCTTAGATAAGCAGGACTGGAAACTGGTGGATGAGGCAATTACCATGGTTCATGCGGAAGAGGTGGCAGAGCAGTCATTTACAAGAATCAGTGACGGACAGAGACAGCGTGTTATGCTGGCGAGAGCCATCTGTCAGGATACAGCAATCCTGGTATTGGATGAACCTACCTCTTATCTGGATATCCGCTATAAGCTTGATATTTTAAACAGCATCCGGAAACTGGCAAGGGAACGGAATATAGCAGTAATTATGTCACTGCATGAACTTGACCTGGTACAGAAAGTATCGGATATGGTAGCCTGTGTAGATGGGACCACCGTCAGCCATATTGGACCACCGGAGGAAATCTTTCAAGGTTCGCTGGTACAGAAGCTTTATGGAATTGAGGAAAAGAACTTTGATTCCATGCTTGGAATCATGCAGATGCCGGGAAATAAAGCTGCCCCGAACGTATTCGTAATCGGAGGCGGTGGTGCTGCAATACCAACTTATTACAGACTGCAGAGAGAACATATTCCATTTGCAGCAGGAATCTTATTTGAAAATGACGTAGAATATCCTGTTGCAGCGGCACTGGCATCAAAAGTCATTACTGCAAAAGCATTTTATCCGATGGAAGAAGCACAACTGGAAGAAGCAAAGAAAATACTTACGGGTTGTGAAACCTGTATTTGCACCTGCGAGAATTTCGGACCTTATAATATGTTAAATAAAGAACTGCGAAGGTTTGCAGAAGAACAGGGAAAATTGAAATAAAGAAATTGGAATAAAAGAAAAGCCCGTGGAATCAAAGTTGTTTTATGATTTCACGGGCTTTGGTATATTTTACTGTTCAGTGTCTTCTGGTAAGATGAATTTTCCAACAAGTTCATCTAAGGAAGTTGCCTGTGCAGATAACTCCTGGCTGGTAGCAGAGGTCTCTTCTGCGGATGCGGAGTTGGACTGAACTACCTCAGAAATCTGGTTTACACCCTGTTCTGCCTGATCCATGGCATTTGCCTGAGTCTTAGCAACATCACTGATGTGCTTGGAAGATTCTGCAATCTGCTGGATACCATTTACAACGTTTCCGATAGATTCAGCAGCATGGTCTGCAGCAGTATTACCTTCAGCAATCTCCTGAAGGGCACCTTCGATTAAGTCTCTGGTATCTACAGCAGATTTGGTTGTCTGCTCTGCAAGCTGACGAATCTGGTCAGCAACAACGGCGAATCCACGTCCTGCTTCGCCGGCTCTTGCAGCCTCGATAGAAGCATTCAGAGAAAGTAAGTTGGTCTGGGAAGCAATATCTTCGATTTCAGAAATAATATTTCCAATCTTCTTAGAAGTTTCATCAATACGTGCCATAGCATCAACCATGGCTTTCATTTCAGCACTGCTGTCTTCTGCTTCAGCAGCATACTGCTTTGCCTGATCATAAGCAATCTGAGCCTGATCAGCGGACTGTTCAATATTACTTGTAATATCAGTGATTGTTGCCTGAAGCTGTTGTACGGCACCGGCCTGCTCAGTAGCACCTTCTGCCATACTCTGGGAAGATTCTGCAAGGTTCATGGAACCGGCAGAAACCTGGGAAGAAGCTTCTCCAATCATCTGGATAGTATGTACCATTGCATCACGCATGCCACGCATTGCGGTCAGTAACTGTTCGAAGTCACCGACATATTTGTCGGAATGCTCGGACTGAATGGTGTAATCACCATTTGCCATGCCCTCCATCAGAACACCTACATCAGTGATGACTGCGTTCAGTGTTTCAGCCATTTCAGTAGAAGTGGCTGCAATACTTGCAACTTCATCGTTGGATTTCACCTCCGGGAAAGGGTCATGTAAATTACCCTGTGCAAAAGTGCTAAGACGATTCTCCAGTGCGACTAAAGGTTTTGAAATTCCCTTTGCAATGGAAACTCCCATCTTGGAAGAAACAAGGATGGATACAATAATAATTACAGCAATGATAATGATAAAAATAAGGGTAACAACAGAAAGTGTATCTGCTAAATGATCTCCTTCTGTTACTTTGGTATTCATCAAGTCCCTCATTCCGGAATAGATTTCGTCATATAATGGGGCTACTTCATCAATCATTATATTCTGGGCTTTTGCACTCTGACCCGGGTCGGTTGTTTTGCCGGTATCAATTGCTTTCTGCTCAGTAGTCCAGTAATCTTCCAGCTTGGCATCAATGGAATCATAGATTTCCTGCTCTTTGCTGGTGGTAGTAACTTCATCTACAATTTCCCAATACTGTTCAAAAGTGGCCTTTCTTTCGTCATGGGTATCGGACATCTGACTAATCAGACTGTCATCATCATATCCGACAATAGCACGGGTGGCAGATCTGGTATCGGTAAAGGCAACCAATGCTTTGCCGATGTCACCCTGTGAAAAACCATAATTGTTCAGGGCATTCTTATACAGAGTCATGGTTACAATCAGCATAACCACACCAAGGACGGCTGCGATGGAGCAGGTTGTCACGATAATACGGAATGCCTTCCCCAGACGGTTTCTAATTTTAAGATTCTCAAACATAACGTTCCTCCTTCGTTATATACAATGGCACTATGGCACCAATTGCGTTATGCAACAGTAAAAGTAAAAGCGAAAATCTAAATATTTATCATAATTTTACTACTTTATTGGAAATATGTCAAAATTATTCAGATAATAAGTGACTTGGAAACTGGTTATTCCTCAAATTTGTTTAAACATATGAAAATTGACATTTTTCCGGTGAACCGCTAAAATGACGAAGAATATAAATAAGGCATTAAGGGAGAAAACAGTATGGGATGCGTATATTTTGTCCGGCACGGACAGACCATATGGAATGTAGAAAATAAGATATGTGGTGCAACAGATATTGCACTGACTGAGCTTGGACATAAGCAGGCAATTGAGACCGGAAAAAAAATATTAGAAGAAGGCATAAAGGCGGATGAAATATTATATTCCCCATTAATCCGGGCAAAAGATACTGCATTGCATATTTCGGAAATTACCGGAATTCCGGCAAGGGAAGAGCTTCGTTTAAAAGAGCAGAACTTTGGCAGATTTGAATCCACACCGCGGGATGGAGCAGAATTTAAGATTGCAAAGGGACAGTTTATCACCCGCTATGACGGCGGAGAATCTATGCTGCATCTGGCACAGAGGATTTACAATCTTCTGGATGAAGTAACAGCTTCCGATAAGACTTATATTCTGGTGGCACACAATGGCATATCAAGAGTTGTGCAGTCCTATTTTTATGAAATGACCAATGAAGAATATGCTGCATTTGGCGTGAAGAATTGTGCCATATTAAAATATGAATTCTAAGAGACGAAGGGCAGGAATGAAAAATGAAACCGAAGTCGGAAAAGAGTATAGAGCTTTATCATATCATGACAGAGCGGGGGTATCCGGAAGAATTCTGTGATGTCATTACCCGGAATCTGAATACGGATTTTACGGCACAGAGGATGTTATGGTATTTATCACACTATGAATATCTGCCGGAGGGTGAAATTGTAGATGAAATGCTTGCCATTTTAAGTGACCGGAATGCGATTATGCAGAAAAAAGAATTAGAAAAAACCAATGCTGCATGGAATGAATTCCTACAGCATGGTTTTGAAGAAAAAGAATAGTTCATCGGATTAATTTCATATCTTCGATAATAAAAGTCTTATCTTCCATATGATATTCGCTGTGACAGAATGGACAATACCGCTGTCGTATTGCATCAAAGCTGGCACCGCAGCTATTACAGATAACGGAACTGATGGAGAATCCAGGTGGTTCCGGAGTGGAAATATTTCGCAAAAGAGTGACATCAATACAGTCACCGGTTTTGGAAATATTTCCATTTTTTTCGCTGTAATTTATCCACCAGGTTCGTAAGGTCATATGCAGCTGATTGTTTTCCACGGACAGATTTTTCAGTGTCATGCCACTGGTATAAGTCATTTCAATCATATCTTTGAAACGCTCGTCTAATGCACCACCACGATAGGAAGAAAGCGTGGATGGGTCATTGGAAAATACCGCCATGCGTACAAGAGAAATCACCTGGCCTTCAAACTTTTCATAAGAGAAATTCGGATCATAACGAAGCATCGTATCCTTTAACTTCCGTTTCGTACGCAGAAAGCTAAAAGCCGAAATATGTTTCATGCCATCCCGATTGAAAAGACCGATAAGAAGCAGCAAATCTCCTAACAGCAAGCCTAAAAATCCACCGCCAATCAGTGCAGCAAGATAAGCAGAGAACAGTGCCAGGGGAAGAATTTCCTGTTTCCCAATGAGAAAGAAGGGAAAGAATCCTGCAAAAAATGCCAGCATGGTAAGTAAAATGGTATTATAAAATACACGCATGTTTTTGTGGGAAGATGAATTTATTACAAAGGATAAATTCATGACACGGGGAAATAAATCCGTCATGCGAAATTTCGTATCACAGTAAGGACAGCCTTCCGTCAGATTGGAAACCAGATTAACGGCACCACAGCTTGGACAGGTTGCGGTAATAAAGGAAAGCTGCTGTTCGTTGGGACTGTGCACAATCGTTTCATACATAACCTGTTCGGTATCACGGGAATAGAGTTCGCCAGAAGCATTGGAAAAGGAGAGCTTATGGTGGATGTCTTCATAAGTTGTATCCGAGGTATACCAGGCACTTTTGTGACTGAGACAGGCAGTGCCGTAGGTATTGCCTTTTCCCGGAATGACACGGTTTTTCATACAAAGGCCCTTTTCCTTAAGACGCTCCTGCTGTAATTTCAGAAAATATGTAATATCACCATCACAGCTTACCGGAGGAGTTCCATCTTCATTCCACTGGTTATATTCTTTAGCAAACCGGTCATACATGCCTCGGCCCTTGTCCCAGGCGGGTTCGTAGTCCCGGAAAGCTTTGGCGTCTTTATGGAATTTCAATAATCGAAAACAGCCGAAGATACCAAGGATAATACCGGCAGCAAGCAGCAGATAACGAGGCATCAGATTAAGCTCTGTAACGGTAATGCAGGAAATAAGAATGGTTCCTAGGGCAATGAAGAAGATGCCCTGTGCCAGATATTTCCGGTCTGGTTCTGCTACTTCAAAGGTACGTTTTTTACTGGATAGGTTGGATAAGATACTCATGGATACTCCTTTCTGAAGGGTTTCTTAAAGTTAAAATAAGCATTTGATAAGTCGCTATTAAGTTAGTACTGCTCATTATAGCATATTTCAGAAAGAAGACCAATCATCAGCCAATGTGGACGCCGAGAAGTTCTAAGAGGAAGAAGACTAGCGGAATCGTAAAGACGGAGCAAAGTGTCATGACAAAGCAGGTCTTAGAAGCAAATTCCGCATCGGAATGGTAGTTTTCTGCCATCATCGGAATGGCGGACATGGCTGGCATACATGCCATCAGGGTAAGAATGGTTGTTTCGGTCGGAGTAAGGAAATGTGATACCACGGCTGCAACACCAACCGGAATCAGAATCATTTTGACAATTACCAGAAAGAAATAATGATAAATAAAGTCGAGATTCTTTAAGGAAATATAAGAAAGAGTTGCACCCAGGAAAATCAGCGCAAGACTGAAGCTTACATTTCCAACAGAGGTAATTGTATGTTATTCCGGCAGCTTTTCCAAGGTTGTGGCACCGGGGCTTCGTGTGGGATTTATGATTGCCAACAAGAAGATTATAGAACGTGGAACACTGTTAAAACAGTTTACCGATGTACATACAAATATTCTTGCACAGATGATTGTTTATGAGTATTATAAGAATTATGATATTAAGAAACATCTTGCAGAGGTATCCGCTTTCTATGCGAAAAAGAGCGAATATATGTGCAAATTAATCAGGGAAAAGCTTCCAAAGGAGATAAAGTGTATTGAGCCGGATGGCGGAATGTTTGTATGGTGTACCGATACCTCTGGTAAGATTAACATAGCTTGTCACATATTGGCTATGAGAAAAGCTTTGGCTTTCTGAAAAATGAGGTTCTTTCTTGTACTTTTATTCATAATAAGGTATACTTTAGGGAAGTAATTTGTTGAATTAAATATGTTTGTATGGAGGATTAATTATGGACATGAACATTGTATGCCTTGATCTGGAAGGAGTATTGGTACCGGAGATCTGGATTGCATTTGCAGAAACAAGCGGAATCCCTGAATTAAAGAGAACTACAAGAGACGAACCGGATTACAATAAATTGATGAAATGGAGACTTGGCATCTTAAAAGAACATGGACTTGGATTAAAAGAAATTCAGGAAACCATCGCAAAAATTGACCCGATGCCGGGAGCAAAAGAGTTCTTAGATGAACTTCGTTCCATGACACAGGTTATCATCATCAGTGATACCTTTACCCAGTTTGCAGGACCTCTGATGAAGAAATTAGGCTGGCCTACCATTTTCTGTAATTCTCTGGAGGTGGCAGAGGACGGTGAGATTACCGGATTTAAGATGAGAATTGAAAATTCCAAGCTGACTACAGTAAAAGCATTACAGTCCATTGGTTATGAGACGATTGCCAGCGGAGACAGCCACAATGACCTTGGAATGATTGAGGCAAGTAAAGCAGGATTCTTATTCCGCAGCACCGAGCAGATTAAGAAAGACCATCCGGAACTGCCTGCATTTGAGACTTATGATGAGTTAATGGAAGCAATCAAGAAGGCTCTTTAATTATGGCAGAGGAAAACCAGACAACCCACAAACGCAGGGTGCGTTACAGTGGAAAATATCCGAAGAAATTTGAAGAAAAATATAAAGAACTTCAGCCGGAAAAATATAAAGATACGATTGAGCATGTAATAAAAAAAGGAAACACACCTGCCGGAATGCATATTTCCATAATGGTAAATGAAATTCTGGATTTCTTAAAAATCCAGCCGGGAGAAACAGGCTTTGATGCGACCTTGGGATATGGCGGTCATACGAAAGCAATGCTGCAGTGCCTAAAAGGGCAGGGACACATCTATGCAACGGATGTAGACCCGGAGGAATCAGCCAGGACAAGAAAGCGGTTAGAAGAGGCCGGTTTTGGAGAAGATATTCTGACAATACGATTACAGAATTTCTGTACGATAGATGAAATTGCAAAAGAAGCCGGCGGATTTGATTTTATTCTTGCAGATTTCGGGGGATCGTTCATGCAGATCGACAATCTGAAGCGTGGTTTTTCTTTCCGTGCAGACGGACCGCTTGATCTTCGCCTGAATCAGGAAAAGGGAATCAGCGCGGCAGAGCCAGATCCACAAAAATGTGCTGGCGGGT
>OGOQ01000655.1_pt1 | contig 32286 bp, 26 predicted proteins | sample 1552691 | NCBI WGS metagenome assembly OGOQ01 (sample SAMEA2580209, study PRJEB22360) | human gut metagenome | biome: human gut; feature: human-associated habitat; material: faeces | place: Denmark | collected 2008/2010
AGCGCGGAAGACCCAGAAAGAACTCTATATAGTCCTATTGGTTGGGAAAGTATTAATCAATTCAAAAATAGTGATGAATAAATTAAAAGAAGCATCAAAGGAAAAACTTGTTGTTTGTGTTACTCATAACAAAGAATTAGCTTTTGAATATGGTGATGTAGTTCTACTATTTAAAAACGGGAATCTCAATGAGATTAAGAAAAATAAAATTGACATAGGAAAAATTACTGATAATAATTTAAAGAACGGAAAGATAAAAATTAAAGACTCTTTGAATATTAGTAATTGTTTTTTAAAGAAGAAATTAGGAAGACTTATCTCCAGTTCTTTAGCTTTAGGATTTGCTTTTTCATGCTTGGCTTGTGCTTTATCGATAAACCAAAATAAAGAATTCATCAGTCAAGGATATGCCCGTGATTTCTATGGCTATAATTTGGTTCATGCCAGCGAGATAACAACCATAAGTCAATCTAATGGAATGACTTTGACTAAGAATTTGCCTTTATCAAATTCCCTAGAATTTGAAATAAATTCATTGATAGGTATTCATTCCTATCCATCTTTATCTTTCTTTATTCCTCAAGCTTCTTATCTTCATAGAAATGAAGATAAGATAAACTATCAAATAGAGCCTTGTTTTTTTGAAGACGAAGTCAATTATGAGTATATCAGAGCGGTAGCAAATACTGCTTTTATTAAGTCGACTGGAAGAAATATAGGCGATATTGTCACAGTAAAAGGCGAAGGTAGATCTCAAGTAGTGGATGAACTGGGAAACAATGCTGTGTTTGAAAAAAACTGGAATCTTAAAATTGTATCCGTTCATAAAGAAATAGAGGGATTCTCGACTCCAACTCTTCTTTATGATTACAAGCAAGTTTATGATTATATAGATTCAAAAACGGATTCATCGACTGGATTGTTTTATTTTGATCTTATGAACAAGGATGAATACAAAGAAGATGTCATCAATAGTTATGAGACTCTTTTGTATGTCGATGACACATTGAAACTAGATGAATTAAGCAAATCTGTTTTTAAAAATAGACTTAGAGTTAATTCCAGGGCTTTGTCTGCCAATGATTCAATATCAGCTATCCTAGGATCTATAACTCAATTGGCTAGTGTTTTTCTAATCTTGGCGATAATCATTTCATTCTTTATAGAAATCTTTTCATTGTCGACAATTCTTTCTGAGAATAAAAAGAAATACGCGATAACATTAGCTTTTACAAAGAATAAGAAGTCTTTTGTCAAGCTTTATGAAGGAATTCCACTTATTTTTAGTTTTGCTTCATTGATATCTTATTGTTTGTTCTCTTTGATCTTAAACATAGCTTTACCAAAAGCATTGGTTTATTATGGATATCCTAATTTGTTTATAGGTGGATTTACTATTCAGTCTTTATTCTTGATGGGATTTTCTATCGTATTTTTAACGATTGTAGCTTCAATTTATTGTTACTTGAGATTGATCAAGAAAGATTTGCTTCTTTCCTTGAGGACTGATAGATGATAAGAGTGAAGAATTTATCTAAGACATATGAAGGTGAGAAAACCCCGACTATTAAAAATGTATCTTTTATGCTGAAGGATACAGGTCTTTATTTTATTAAAGGTGAGTCTGGATCAGGAAAGACAACATTAGCAACCATATTAGGGTGTATGGATGATAATTTTGATGGAGATGTATTCTTTGATGAGAAATCATATAAGGCGATGAGCAAAAATGAGAAATCGGAATTTAGATTAAATAATGTAGGTTTTTCTTTTCAAGGTGGCTTTATGGATGGATTATGTTCAGTAGAAGATGAAGTGATGAAATCATTCTTCGGCTCTTCTTTATCAAAAGAAGAAAGAAAAGATAGATTATCTAAATTGTTAATCTATTTTGAGTTGAATAATTATCAAAAGAGAAAGATAAATGAATTGTCAGGAGGAGAGAAGAAGAGAATATCTTTGATAAAAGCGATTATCAAAAAGCCTAGATTATTAATAGTCGATGAACCTACAGCTGGATTGAATGAAAAACTAGCACATAAAACAATGTCTTATTTAGAAAAAATATCATCGGATTCATTAGTTTTAGTGATAACGCATGATGATGTAGATACTTCGAAATTTGGATTGCTCGAAGTAAAGGAAAAGTCTGTTAAATTGATTGATGAACCGGCCGATATAAAAAAGGATAAAGAAAAAAGAGAGGGTTATCGAAAGATAAAATTATTATCTTTGATAATTCAATCATTTAAGACTTTTATTCGTCACATGAAAAGCGCATATCCTGCAATCATCGCAATAATGATTTCCTTAACTTCTTTTGGAATTGCCCTTTGTATGGTTGATGGTGTTAAGTCAGGATTTATCAGCATGGGTTCTTCAGCGTTTGATGAATCGACAATAGTAGTTGAACCTAAAGCCAATTCAAATTTAAATGGGAAGAATGTATTAGGTGATGAAACATTAGTTAGACTTATTTATTGGGATTATCAAAAGGATTTGCTGGACTATGGAATAGAATATCCTTTGAATCTAAATGATAAGGTAGATAGTAGCTTATCATCTCTTTATTTAAACATTAACGACAACTATAAATACCCTTCAAATTTTGGCGTTGACATCTTAGCTCATCCGTTGATTAGAAAGTTTTATCCTACTATTAGAATTAAAGGTGATGATTACCCTTCATTGGAAAAAAATCAAGTTTTTTTGGGATTGCCTCAAGCAGCGATAGATTATTTATTCACTGCTTTTCCGAATATGTATGGATTTCTATCGAACAATAAAGTAGTTCTTAATGGGTCTATTGGTGTTAAAGATGTATCTGGAATTAAAACCTTTCAATTGAAAGTAAAAGGATTTTTTGAAAGCTCTAATCCTGTATTGATGCATACTTCTACATTATTTTCTTCATCTTTGTTAGAAGACAATATCGGATTTGTAACTTCCAATAATTTAACCTCCTTAGATGTCAAACCTCATACTTTGAAAAAAGGTGGAATTTTATATGTAGAAAAAGAAAAACTCGGAAATTTCTATAAAGCTTTTTCCTTAGATTCTACATATAGGAAATATGCTTTAGAGAAGTTTCCTTCTTCTTTAAAGATAAAGACTGGAATAGAAGAGGAAGTCATCAAATTGTTTATAAGAGAAAAGAAGTTTGAAGAGATAAAACCGTATGATGTTTTGGATATAGCGGATAGGAAAGATGATTTTCAATTGAGAGAATATGCATTCTCATCGAGTGTATATACTTATGTTCAAGGCGGGATGTATGCCGGATTTTCATTACCTGTATTTTTAGCTAAAGATAGGTCTTCCCTCATAGAACTTAGCGATATGAATTCGACCACAGACAAAAATCTCGGAATGTTTCAAATCAGTTCGGCTCAAATACCAGAAGGTGTTATAGGTGCTGATCTGTCTTCTTCTTTAGAAGAAAAAGGAATAGATTTTATAAGTCCTTTAGATAAGAAAGTTGATAAAGGAACTTTTTCAAATAAGGATGATGAAATTGTCATTTCATCTAGCTTAGCAAGAAAGATTTATAAGGATAAGTCTCCTATCGGTGAATCTTTATCTTTGCTATTGCTAGGCGATATCAAAAGAGAGGGCAATTTTTATAAAAATGTTTTTTTCGATTATGATTTGACAGTGACTGGAATTATAGAAAATGATAAAGATGCTTTGTATCAAGATTCATTCTTCCCCCAAATTCTAGCTTTTAAATTGACTGAAAAGAGTGGTATTGACCTGACTATAGATAATGCAATTTTAAAATTCAAGACTAAGGAATATGCCGATATGTCATTATCAAAGCTGAGAAAGGATTATCCAGCTTATGAATTCAACTGTCCTTTTAAAGATATGGCTGATGATATGGAAGATATTCTTTCTAAAATAAGTACAGGATTATGTATCTTTGCTTCTATTAGTTTGATACTGAGTATATTTCTAATGTTACTGACTTCTTATCTAGCTATAAAAGACGATGAAAAAGGAATCGGTGATTATTTAGCTTTGGGATTGAAAGCAAAAGAGGTCAGGACAATCTACATCTTGTATGTCATGTGGATTGGTCTTTCTTCCTTTTTACAATCACTGATAGCTATAATTTTTGGTAACAAGCTAGTTCAAGATGAATTGAGCAAGGTTTTTGGTGAGACAATTTCCACATTTTCTCTAAGTACTTATTTTATAGTTTTTGTATTGTGTTTTTCTTCTTCTTTGCTAGTTAGCCTTCTTTCTACAAAAAACATTTCAAAGATTGATCCTAAGCAAGGATTGAGGCTTTAGTAAACGCTTTCTTGTAAAAATTGAAATCTATGTTTGTAAATTGGCCTTTAAAGTCATATATTGTTAGTGCAGTTATTAGAGACTGCTGTAAACAGAGGTTTTTGTATGAAGGGTAAAGTAAAGATGTTCGATGCAAAGAAGGGTTATGGATTCATCAAGGCTGAGGATAACTCCGATGTCTTCTTCCATTATTCTTCTATTGTCATGGATGGCTTCAAGACTGCCAATCCTGGTGACGAAGTAGAGTTCGAAGTTAGCAAAACCGACAAGGGTTTCCGCGCTGCTAATGTCAAGATCACTAAGCACGCTGAAGCTGCTGCCGATGGCCAACAGCACTAATTCGCTTTAGTTGCATCGGACGCTTACATATAGGCGAGACTGGGTCGAGTCGATATGTGAGCTGTCAAGCGGGGCTTTTGCTCCGCTTTTATTGTCTTTATTTTATATATAAGTGATAAAATAAGATGATTTGTTAATTAATAGAGGTTTTTGGAAAATTATGGCTTTAACAGCAGGTATAGTAGGTCTTCCTAACGTAGGAAAGTCAACTCTTTTTAATGCTCTCACCAACTCTAATGTTTTGGCTGAGAATTATCCGTTTGCGACTATCAAGCCTAACACGGCTGTAGTCGAAGTCAAAGATCATAGAATCGAAAGATTGGTTTCTATCTTCAATCCTAAGCGTGTGGTTCGTGCTACATTTGAATTCACTGATATTGCAGGTTTGGTCAAAGGTGCTTCTAAGGGTGAAGGATTGGGAAACCAGTTCTTAGCTAACATTAGAAATACTGATGCTATCATTCATGTCGTACGCTGTTTCGATGATCCTAACATCACTCACGTCGAAGGAAGTATCGATCCTATTCGTGATATCGGAGAGATTAATCTCGAATTGATTTTGGCTGATCTTCAGCAAGTCGATTCAAGAATAGGAAAAGTTGCCAAGAAAGCTGAGATGGCTAGAGACAAGGCTTCTATCAATGAATACAAGCTTTTGAAGATTGTCAAGGAAGCTTTGGATAATGAAAAGTTTGCTTCTACAATCATGGATCAACTTTCTCCTGATGAATTGAAGTTATTCAAGACTTTCAATTTATTGACTGCAAAACCGGTCATCTATGTCGGAAATGTTGCTGAGTCAGCCTATGCTGATCCCTTGGCTGATAAGTATTTCTCCAAAGTAAATGAATACGCTCAATCTCAAGGTGCTCAGGCTATTGCAATATGTGCATCTACAGAGGCTGCTTTAGTCAGTGAGCCTGCTGAAGAACGTAAAGAATATCTTGAAGCAATCGGTGCTAAGGAAACCGGTTTGGAGCAAATCACCAATGCTGCTTACCACATCCTTGGTCTTCGTACCTTCTTCACAGGTGGACCTGATGAAGTTCGTGCTTGGACTTTCCACGATGGATACACTGCTCCTCAGTGTGCAGGAATTATCCACACCGATATGGAAGCTGGATTCATTAAAGCTGAAGTTTATTCCTTTGATGATCTAGACAAGTATGGAACTGAAGAATCTCTTCGTGCTCAAGGCTTGATGCGTACTGAAGGAAAGGAGTATGTCGTAAAAGATGGAGACTGTCTCTTCATCAAGTTCTCTGCTTCTAAGAAAGGCAAGTAAAGGTGAGTGATTCTTCCTATCGCTTTGGAATATCTAGAGATATTCATAGATTGAAAGAAGGAACTGGGTTTATTCTTTGCTCTACTTTCATTCCTTGCGACAAAATGGTTGAGGCTCATTCAGATGGCGATGTAGCTTTGCATGCGTTGAGCGAGGCTATATTCCTGGCTTTGGGACTTCCAGACCTCGGAGATCAATTTCCTCCCGAATCTCAAGATACTCTTAATATCAAATCGATGTCCATATTAAATAAAGCCTTACTCGATATGGATGATGCAGGATTCGAAATAGGAAATGTCACTATCAAAGTATTTTTAGAAAGACCTAAGCTTTATTCGTTTAAGAGCGATATGAGAAAGAACTTAGCCTTAGCCTTGGGAGTCGATATCTCAAAAGTTGGTCTTGCTCTAGGAACTAATGAAAAGTTAGATAGTGTCGGTCAAGGATTGGCGATAGAAGCTTATGCTTCAGTACTCTTAGTAAAAAAGAAAAGTTAAGGAGATATATATGGGATTTGAAAATAACATTAAAAATTATTTAGCTGAACAACTCAACAAGATGGGTTTGGATATAAAGGCTGAGTCTATTCAGCTTTCTATACCTCCTGTCAAGGAACATGGAGATTACTCCACCAATGTTGCTCTTAGATATGCAAAACAGTTGGGAAAGAAAGGCGTGGAGATAGCAAATCTTTTAGCTGATGAATGTAATGTCGAGGGAGTTACCAAAGTAGAAGTTGCAGGACCTGGTTTCTTAAACTTCTTCGTATCCAATGATTTGATGACAAACGTCGTCAAAGAAATTTTGGAAGGCGAGAAAGATGGATTGACATCTTATGGGGAGAGCTCAGAACCTTCTCATAAGAAAGTCGATATCGAATACGTTTCCGCCAATCCTACCGGATACCTCCATTTAGGTCATGCAAGAGGTGCGGCAGTCGGTGATTCTTTAGCTAGAATCATGAAGAAAGCTGGCTATGATGTGACCAGAGAGTATTACATCAACGATGCCGGAAATCAAATCAATCACATGGGTGAATCTTTGATTGCCCGTTACAAACAGCGTTGTGGAGATGCTTCAGCTGAGGTTCCTGAAGACGGATACCACGGACAAGATATCGTCAACATCGCAGAGAAGCTTTATCAGGAAATTGGAGATAAATATTTTGCAAATCCTGAGGAACATATCGACTTTTTTAAGGAATATGGAACTAAAGCTTTGTTGGATAAAATAAAGTCTGACTTGAACAACTTTAGAGTCAATTTCGATGTCTTCTCTTCAGAAAAGGCCATAAGAAAGAGTGGTAGAATTGAAAACTGCCTCGAAAAGCTCAAGCCTTGGACATATGAAGCAGATGGAGCAACTTTCTTGAAGACAAAACAAGATGGCGATGATAAGGACCGTGTCATTGTCAAGAGCGATGGTTCCTTCACCTATTTTCTTCCCGATATTGCTTATCATTCGGATAAGTTCGACAGAGGATTCGATATGCTGGTAGATGTCTTTGGAGCTGACCACGGAGGATATTTAGCTCGTATGTACTCCGCTATGAAATCTTTGGGATATGATACATCTAAGTTGAACTTCTCTTTAGTACAAATTGTTAGATTGTTCAAAGGTGGCGAAGAATTCAAGATGAGTAAGAGAACCGGTAACGCCATCGCTATGAACGATCTCATCAATGAAGTCGGTGTGGATGCTGTTCGTTACTTCTTTGTGGCTAGAGCTGGAACCAGCCATTTGGATTTCGATTTGGATTTGGCTAAGTCCTTATCATCATCTAATCCTGTCTATTATGCACAATACACCCACGCTAGACTTTACTCCATCGTCGAAAAGGCTGTTGAAGTATTGAAACTCCCTTTGGATTTAACTAACTTCGATTCTTCACTTCTTTCTTCCGATAAGGAAGTAGCCCTCATGAAGATGCTCAAGGAGTATCCTAAGAGAATAGCAGAGGCTTCTTCAAGCTTGGAGCCTTATAAGATTGCCTTATATACTCAAACTTTGTCTACAGCAATCAATGAATGGTATCAGCAAAAGAATGCCAAAGCTATTGTCATGGAGAACATTCCTTTGACCAATGCTCGTGTCGCATTGGCTAAGGCATCTATGTTGGTCTTGGCTGATGCCTTGAATCTCATCGGTGTAAGTGCTCCTAAGCATATGTAATTGGAAGTACCACTTTATATTTTCGTCAAGTCGTGATATAAGTTATAAGCATTTCTACGTATAGATTAAAAGAGGATTGAAATACAATGAGCAACAAATCAATGATTGAGACTGCCTACGATGTCTTTGTAAAGCAGGGCAATAGTCCTAAGAGCCTTTCCTTTAAGGAACTTTGCCAAGCTGTCAGAGATGAACTTGGAATCACCGATGATGAGGAATTCATTTCTAAGGTTGGAGCTTTCTATACATCTTTAGCCTTGGATGGAAGACTTGTCCTTCTTTCCGACAACACCTGGGATCTTCGTTCACGTCACACCTATGATGAGATAAAGAAGAACACTCTTGAGTACTATGATACTGAGACTGCTGACAAGGATGAGAATGGTGAGGCTGTTGATGATGAAGGACTTCCCCACGATCTCGGTGATGAGAGTGACGAAGATGCTCCTATTGGAACTAACAGTGATGACGATGATGACAACACCACTGCTTCCATCAAAGATATCGACGATATCGCCTAATAATCTTACAAATCATTTAACCAATTCTTCTATAAAAATGGAAGAATTGGTTTTTTTATTAATTTATTCTTTTAAAAAGCTAGATTATGCCTTTCGAAAAGGATTTATTGGTCCATCCCAAAAAATGTTTGCTATATTATTATTGGCTTTTGAATAAGCCAAATTTTTAAGAATACAAATAAATTTAATAAATATTAGTAGATTAGTACATAAGATTACAGTTGAAATATAAGTTGTAGAAACATAGAAACATAGAAATATAAATATATGTACGATAAAAAGAACGAAATAAACAATATAAAATCGGAGGTAGATATGTCGATTCCAAATTCAAAAGATTTTTTTGAGAACACAATTGAAGATTTTGATTCAATCGTTTTGTTCTCACATGTAAAACCTGATGGTGATGCCTACGGATCATCAATGGGTTTAAAATTAGCATTACAAGGATTGTTTCCTGAGAAGAAATGTTATTGTGTAGGTTCTTATGACGGACCCATGCCTGAAGATTTCGAAAAGCCGATCAAACCTGGTGAATTATCTATAGATATCATAAAGAATTCATTGTGTATCATTACTGATACTGGCACAAAAGCCAGAATCGAAGACCCTAGAGCTTTGGAGGGAAAGCTTGTTGTAAAGATTGATCATCACGCACCCGATGATCATTTCGGTGACTTGGAATTTGTCGATGATGCCAAGTCTAGTTGCTCTGTCATTGTAGCTGATATGTTATTTGCTTCATTTCCAGTGATTCCTGCCAATGCTGCATCCGCTATTTTGTTGGGAATTCTCTCCGATACAGATGGACTTAAACTAGCTTTAGAAGCAGATGATTTCTATAAAGTTGGTCGTTTGATTTATAACGGAGCTGATTTTTATAAGACTTATCATTCTATTAGTTCCAATTCATTGAAAGATATTGAATTAAACAAAGCAATATTGAACGCTACCAAGATTGAGGGAAAGGTAATATATACTGTTTTCAATAAAGAACAAATTAAGGAATTGGGAACTACAGCGGATGAATTGGCTGGTAAGGTCAATCAATACGGATTTGCTGATGAATGTCCAATCTGGGCTATGTTTGTTGAAAATGGAAATGGAACAGTCAGAGCTGAATACCGTTGTGAATTAGGTTATGATGTGTCAGAAGTAGCAAAAATGTTCAATGGTGGTGGACATATGCAATCCAGTGGTGGTACACTTTCCTCTCTGGCTTTAGTAGATGATGTTGTTAAAGCTTTGATGAGAATCGAGAAAAAATGAAACTAACCGACACTGAAATTGACTTTCCAAGACTAGATGTAGCAATCGAAGCAATGAAAGATAGCTTAGAAGCTATCAAGAACATTTATAGAGATGGATTTAAAATCACTATAAAAAGTGACAATTCACCTGTAACTGATGCTGACTTAGCTTCAGATAAGATTTTGCGTGAAAAAATTCTATCTAGATTTCCTGAGGATGGGTATTTGTCCGAGGAAGAAAAAGACGATATGTCCAGACTTGAGAAAGAATATGTCTGGATTGTTGATCCTTTGGATGGAACAGAAGATTTCGTCCATAAAGATGGAATGTTCTGTGTGAATCTTGCACTTTGCCAAAGACATGATTTGGTCTTAGGCTTGGTTGGAGTACCATTGACTGGTGAGATATTCTTTGCTATTAAAGGCAAGGGAAGCTATTATCTTTCAGCTTCTAATGAATTGACTAAGCTTCATGTCTCTGATAAGAAGAGCAAACTCAAGGCTGTCACTTCGGCATATCATACTGGTGATAGGGAAAACGAGTTGTACAAGAATGAATACATAACTCAAGTTCTTCATATCGGAAGTTCTTTGAAAGCTTGTGCTATAGCTTCAGGCCAAGCTGAGATCTGCTTGAAGTTAGGCCCTGGAACCAAAGAGTGGGACACAGCTGCTCCTCAGCTTCTTGTCTCTGAAGCTGGTGGAGTCTATCTCCATCCATCGTTGAACCAGATGATTTATAACCGTGTAGATGTCTATAACCATGAAGGCTATGTGATGGCTAACGACTATACCAATCTACTTAATATTCTTAGAAAACATTAAAAAGAATCCGGCAATTGCCGGATTTTTCTTTTAATTTCTTAACTAAGTTTTAATTCCATGCTTTTATTATTGAATGTAAGTTGTTTATTTACACAGCAAAAAGAAATTTATATAGGTTTGTTGAAAGGGCTTATAAAAGGAAAAATGTGTATATTATTAATTTTGTGTTTGGAGGAAAGAATAATGAGTGTAACGATTGTTGAAGGATCCCAATGGGGAGATGAAGGAAAGGGCAAGATAACTGATTATCTCGCTCAACAATCAGATGTCGTAGTCAGATTCCAAGGCGGAAACAATGCAGGACATACTATCGTCTTCGATGGAAGAAAGTTCGCGGTCAGAAGCTTGCCTTCTGGAATTTTCTACAAGAATGTTACCAATGTCATCGCTGACGGAGTCGTATTGAATCCTTGGGCTTTGAAGGAAGAAATTGAAGGAATTGAGGCTTTGGGTTTCAAAGATTACAATTTGAAGATTTCTTCTCGTTCTCAGATCATAATGCCTTACCATATCGATTTGGATGGCGCATATGAGGAATTGCTTGGCAATTCTAAGATAGGAACTACAAAGAGAGGAATCGGACCTTGCTACACTGATAAGGCTGCAAGAAGAGGAATAAGAGTTGGAGATTTGTTGGATGCATCTTCCTTGAAGGAAAAGCTTCACAACACTTTGATAATAAAGAATCTCGAACTCAAGTCTTTAGGATTGAACACTTATGATGAAGAAGATTTGTTCAACAAACTCGTCGCAATAGGTCAGTTCTTGAAGCCTTTCGTTTGTGATACATCATATTATTTGAACCAAGCTATCAAGAAGAAAAAGAATATTCTTTTCGAAGGCGCTCAAGGAATGATGCTGGACATCGATAGAGGTACTTATCCTTATGTAACATCTTCTTCACCTACAGCCAACTACGCACCTCAAGGTGCTGGAATTCCTCCACGTTCCATAACTAATATCGTCGCTATTGCCAAATCTTATACTACGAGAGTTGGAGCCGGTCCTTTCCCAACGGAACTCACCAACGAAATCGGTGATATGATTCGTGAAAAAGGTCACGAATATGGAGTGGTCACCAAACGTCCTAGAAGAGTCGGATATTTGGATTTGGTAGTTGTCAAGAGAAATGTCATTGCCTCTGGAGCTACTTCTATCGCTTTGACTTTGTTCGACGTCTTATCTGAAATCCCTGAAATCAAGATTTGTATCGGATACGAATTGGATGGACAAGAAATCGACTATATTCCTGCCACTTTGGATGAATATGCTCGTTGCAAGCCTATTTATAAGACATTCAAACCTTTCAAGATAGAAAAGATAGGCCATATCGGTGAATTGGATGAAGCTGCCCAAGAATATATCCACTTCATCGAGGAATACACCGGTGTCAAAGTATCAATACTTTCTATAGGAAATGATAGAAAAGATACTATGATTTTAGGAGTTATCTAATGATAGATAGATACGAAGTGAAAGAGATTAGTTCTCTTTTCTCATTGAAAAAGAGATACGACACTTTTTTGAAAGTTGAATTAGCAAACATCAAAGCTTTGTCGACTTTAGGAATAGTTCCTAAAGAAGATTATGAGAAAATAAAAGAAAAAGCTAAAGTCGATGTCGATAGAATCAACGAACTTGAATCTATCTATCACCATGATGTTATAGCTTTTTCTAGATCTATAGATGAGAATTTAGGCGATGAAAAGAGATGGTTTCACTATGGATTGACTTCTACAGATGTAGTCGATACTGCGATGTCAATTCTCTATAAAGAAGCTACTGATATTCTAGTTGATGATATCAAGACCTTGCTCGATTCTTATAAATCAAAAGCATTGAAATATAAAGACCTCCCTTCTATTGCTAGAACTCATGGAATGCATGCTGAGATTACTTCTTTTGGGCTTAGATTTGCTAGATTCTATGATGAATTGAATAGAGATTTAAATAGATTGGAAGAAGCTAGTAAAGAGCTTTGCGTCGTAAAACTTGAAGGAGCGGTAGGTAACTATGCTTTCGCATCTATCGAAGCAGAAAAATTAGTCGGAGAAGAATTAAATCTTCCTCTTCCAAACATTGCTACTCAAGTTATTGCTAGAGATAACCACACCAACTTTTTGAACGCTTTGGCCTTGATTGCTTCTCATATCGAAAATGTTTCTGTGGAGTTTAGGAATCTATCCAGACCTGAAATAAATGAGGCTTGTGAATACTTCTCCAAGTATCAAAAAGGATCTTCTGCTATGCCACATAAGCATAATCCTATCGGATTTGAAAATATGTGTGGATTAGCAAGACTTGTCAGAGGATATGCTTCTAGTAGCTACGACAATATTTCTCTTTATCATGAAAGGGACATATCGCATTCATCATTTGAAAGAATCGCTTTTCCAGACGCTATCGGATTGACTGACTATCTTTTGAGAAGAATGACTAAGACTATAGATAAGTTAGTTGTGAACGAAGAAAACATTAGAAAGAATATCTATATGTCGAAAGGTGTTGTATTCTCTGAGAGAATCCTTTCCAAATCTATAGAGAAAGGATTGTCTAGAGAAGAAGCTTACGATGAGATTCAAAGACTTGCATTTAAGGTCATGGAGCCGGAATCTACTATAGATTTTAAAGAAGCCATCAAGGAATCAGATGTTCTTAAAAAAATATTCACAAATGATGAAATAGATGATCTGTTCTATGAAGGATATTATTTGAGAAATACGGATTATATTTATAAGAGAGTTGGATTGTTGAAATAGAAAAAGGGGCCGAAGCCCCTTTTTGTTTTCTACTTCTTGTTCTTCTTGTAGTTGTCCTGGCTGTTCCACACAAGCCCGCCAGTAATATCTCCTCTAGCTACTGTCTTACCGAATCGATCAGTTGTAATCCCTGAATTAGGATTATACATTCCAAGCAACCTACCAAATCTGTCTCTTGCATAGACGTTACCGGTAGTATTCTCTTCAGTATATCCGATGATTCTCCCATATCGATCGGTTATCTTTTTGCTTGGCATCGATTATCCTCCCTTTCATTCATAAATATGATACATAAAAATGAAAGGAATTTTAATGAATTTGATGAATATATCTTTGAATGAGTTAAAAATAACACATTCAGTAGAATATTTAGGTTGATGATATTTATATTTGTATGTGTAAGTATAATATAAAAGAATTATATAAAAATAAGGAGGTGTTTTTATGATGAACGGATACACCATCTTTTTTTGGATTTTTATGTTGATCCCAATTTTAATAGGATGTGGATATGCTTTTTGGAAATTGTTTATATATTATTATAGAGTAATAAGAGGTGAACCTGTTTATTGGGATAGAGAGTTTTGGTTTCATCCTTGGAGACATATGGATTATTTAGACAGAAGAAATTACTTTATTGGTCTGATAATAGTTACTTTTTATTATACTTTGATGTCTGTAGGATTGTATTATTCGTTTGATTATTTAAGAGAATCTATGATTCAGTTATCATGTGGATGGGTAGTTTTCTATTTCATTGTATGTATTCTTGGACCGGATATGGCTTATTCGGTTGTTCTTTGGATTGGAAAGGCATTTAATTAGAACTAAGAAGAGATAGGAGAACTTGGAAAGAAGATAATTTATTCAAATATACTTGAAAATTTTAGAAATGATTGTAATGGAACAATGCCTCCTATTGGAATGATATTAAGAAGCAGATTTGAAGAAAAGCATATTTCAGGTGGTCAAGATAGAGAATAAAAATCTTGGATCAATTCTTTACCTGAATTAGTAAAAGCTTTGGATGATTCATCTTTAGATCCTATTTTTTAGATCTAATTCTTAATTAATCCATAATATTTCTCACTACTAGTTGTATGGCATTTTCATAAAATGAATAAAACTGAAAATGACTAAAATGCAGTAAGGTCTTTCTAAGCATGAAATATCAGCTTTTTAAATTATAAGAAAAAGCAGGCATTGCCTGCTTTCATTTTATTGTCTTTTTGCCTTTAATTGGACTTCAGCACCATATTCGTTGCTATTGGTAGAGCTGAACGTAATCAAAGAATCTTCACCGGTTTGATAGAATTCGGCATAGTTTTTGTCGTAGGTCCAAGTTACTGTTCCATGGTCCAAGATGATACTGGACATCGTCACTTTGATCGGTCTATCGTTATAAGAGCTTGTAGTGAAATCGTAAGTGAATTCGTAAGGTTTATTTAATTCGAATGTATAACCAGTTTTATCTGAATTAAACGTTACTGTTCCAGTTTTATTTTCATTAAATATCACAGTAACTGCATCTTTTATAGTGTTTATACCATTTGCGTCCATCAAATCAGCTTTCCATGTTCCTACTACACTAGCCTTGATTTCTTCATCAGTCTTTTTAGGACCTTGGACTTCAAATTCTTTAGTACAAGATACGGTGGGATTGCTCTTTGATTTAGCAGTTATGTTATATGTCCCTTTCTCTTTGAAGTTTAATTTGTACCAATAATCATCTTCAGGTGTTATTGTTACTTGTTCAGGCTTATCGCTAGTTACTTCGATTTCGTATGGTGTATCGTCAGGATCGATGTTTAAATGTATGTTGTAGTCTGTGTCAGTAAAGTAGAAAGGATTGTAAGAATTGATTTCTATTTTCGATATAGAAGGAATGACAACTGTTACTTCTAATTGCTTTTGAATTCCACTTTTTGACTGAATAGTCAGTATTGTCTTTCCTATATTTTTAGATTTAACTATGCCATAGCTATCTATTGAAATGACTGAATTGTCAGAAGAACTAATGATTGTCAATTCAGTATCTAAAGCTTTCTCGGGTGTTGGATTGATACATTTAATTTCCACATATTTATTGATAGGAAATGAAGAAGCATCTTCTTCATTTTTATCGATGTCGTAACCATTCCAAGAGAAAAGCTTTAATGAGTAATCAGTCAAGAAGTAATCTTTATGATCGATAATTGAACTATCGAACAATTCTTTCTCGGCAAATGTTATTTCAACTTCATCTCTTATTTCATATACCTTTACAAGATCTTCTGTGTAATTTCCTTCGTCATCCATTTTATTCTGATATTCGGTGTATATCAAAGAATAATCTTTGAGTCTTCCTAGATCATCAAAGTCGATTCCCAATTCGAATGAATAGGAATATTTTCCAGATGATAAAGTGGAAGTCCAAGATTTGTTTATTGCATAGAATGTTATCCCTTTTGATTTCTCTGGATTTATTTCATCTGCACCTTGTACTATTTGCTTTGATAGATTTTCCTGATAGAAGGAATAAAGATTTGAAGTTATTCCAAGACCTGTCTTGGAATAAGATTGCTTTTCATTTACTCCATCTATCTCAGTCTTGGTTGCTGAATCCTTTTCTTTTCCATCTTTATAATCGACTATTTCATATAAATATTCACCATCGATTTGATTTAGTTTTTTATAGGATTCATTCTTGATCACTGGATCATTCAAATAATCGTAAGTAGTAGTTGTCTTTTTATTTCCATCGATGACTAAGGCATCGTTGGAATATGATTTACCCTGTTCTTCTAAATCCGATTCTATAATTGAATAGACTCCAACCTCATATGATGATTGACTTCTACTGAATGATGCACCATCTTTTAATTCTAACGAATTTGCCTCAGTATTGATGTAATTGAATAAAGAGGTGATTGTGGTCGGAGCATTAAATTTCGGCTTTTCAATTGAAGGTGTTGAATTAGTTTGAGTGGTGTTATTTGTGGGGTTACTAGTGATAGTTGTTAAGTCTTTTGCTTCGCCACATGAAATAAGAATTAGTGATGAAAGGAAAAGAGGAATATATTTAGTTGTTTTCATAATAATTAGAGTGAATTTAAATCAGTTACTCTGGTAACTGCATTGACGGTTAAAGTACTATCTTTCACATTATAAGAGTCATAGTCATAGTATGTGAAACTACAATCTCCAGAAGTGTTCGTTACTATACTGTAAGATGTGAGATTATTGTCGGTTGATCCTGAATAAGTTACATCAGATAAAGTGACTTTCAAAGTGTCTTGATTTATTGAGTATTTGAATGAACCTGGTGTTGAATATTTCATTCCATAGTAGTAGCTGTAACTTCCATAAGCATAAGAACCTGTTCCATCAGAGTTGAAGTTGATATAGATACCATGTGTACCATCTTCTCCATGCATACTCATTGTAGTCAAAGTATTCAGTGCTTTTTCATAAGTGGGCTTGGTTGCTATGGAGACATTGATTTCTTTTGACAACTTTGTATTTGCAGTAGAAGTTATTATTAATGCTACATCTCCTTCTTGAATACCTTTTATGTTATATGTTCCATCATCATTCTTAGTAATTTCAACTGTTCCTTTAGATCCTTCTTTAGCTTCTACAGTAACATCTTGAATTGAAACTGAAGGAAGAATTGAAGAAGTCAATGTAATTGAGTTGTTGATGAACATTACTGAGCTTGATACTTCGACATTTAACATCATTGGATCAGGCTTTAAAGAATTAACCTTAACTTCTTTTGTCTTTCCAAAGCCATTATCGAATATCAAGGTGAATTCACCTTCTTTTAATACTTTGACATTTCCTAAAGAATCGACTTCGACATAACCCTCTCCTTCTTTAACACCGCTGAATTTAGGAGTTATCAAGTAGTCGGTCTTATCTTTGCACTTGAATGAGAAAGACAAAGTGGATGAGTTATAGACTATGTTGTCAACGGATTCTTCACTAGAAGTCATTTCATCTAATTTATAGTCGATAGATATGTTGTAATCTCGCATTGCATATTTGGAAATATCAGTTTTATTTAATGTCTTTCTATAGTCTCTAACAGCATTAATTTCGCAATAGTCTTCTATTGAATAGGTGGCTGTATTTTTAATAGTTAAATCATCATTTATTGAATTCTCATCGTAAGTAATCTTTTCAAGGGTTGCAGAAGTCAAGAAATAGTCTCCATCGAATGTTGCAGCTAATTCAATACCTTTTCCTTCTCCATTATAAGTTTTTTCAATAGCTTTAAGTGAGATGGTAGCTGATTTCTTATCTTCAGATAAATGCTTTGTTAAAGAAGTCAAATAAAAAGTATAGCTTTCAGGATTTTCTACTTTTTCCTTAATATCTTTGATTTGATCTTTTATGAGTGAACTAAAGCCATATGATGTATATTGGATTAAAGCATCTGATGAATTTATGGATGTTGTAGAATAAGAAGTAGAATCATCAATGTTCTTTGTAGTCAAAGTTTTAGTGACAGACATTGATGTTGAATTGCTAGTTGTGCTTTCTATTGTATAGAAAAGATTGTTTTGCTTTCCTAGTTCTTTTCTATAATGTGTCGATGCAGGATCTGAATTTAAGTTGTTGATCCTCTGTCCATCCACGACCAAGACATCATTTTTTCCTACTTGAACATCTAAATCGATTAAGTCTAAGTATGAATCTAAAGTAGATTCGATATGTCCGGAAGCTAAATATTTAGACTCGGCTTTTATAGCTTTATCGAAGTAATTTTGTAAATCTAAAATAGATGAGGGAAGCGAATCAACATTTACATTGCTGACGTTTTTGGTATTCTCATCTCCGCCTTTTTCTTCAGTGTTAATGGTCACATCAACATTGTGGTTAGGCATTGTGAAAGAATATGATCCGTTGTCATCAAATAGTTCAATCGAATCTAAATAAACTGATATCAATTCTTTGGAATCATCTGTTAAATTCAATGAAAAAGAAATTGTGGAACCAGCAGTAGCTTTATTTTCTTTTAAACCTTCAGTAGTGATAGAAACATAGTTTTCATTCTTGAAAGAAACAGCGTACTCTTTGTCGATTTCTACACTAGTAGTTTTCTTTGAAGGAGTGGAAGTAGGTGTTGTACTTGTTCCATTTCCACAGGAGGCTACTGAAATAGACAAAAAAGCTAGCATGGACAACTTGTAGATGTTTGATATTTTCATTTTATACTCCTAAAAACCATTAAAGTATAAAGTAACACATAGTTTCTTTCAATCTTAATTTTGATATGGGTAATAAAAATTAAAGCTAAACATAAATGCTTATAATCTAAAGAAAAAATTATCTATCGAATTCATTCAAATAAGGCTTTAAATCACCTGATGAATTGTTTTCTTTGTATATATCAAGTAACAATTCTTTGTTGTTAGAAATGAGATCATCTATTTCTTTTTGGATGTTGTTTAATTCGATATCATCATCCCATGTCTCTTTATATGAATTCTTCAACTGTATTCTGTATTTCTTCTGAACTTGTTTGAATTCTATAATATCCTTAGCTCTTTTCTTCTCTTTAGTTTCATTGCTGAATAATTCTTTGATCTTTTGATGTTGAGAAGATAAAATTACCTGCTTTCTCTCTTCTAGTGTTCTAAGCTCATTTAATATTTTTTTCTTTTCTTCTTGTTGAGTGAAAATAGATGAATCAGCCATATTTCTTACTCCATGATTTATATTTTACTATTGTATTGAATTTAAAGATTTAGTATTGAAATTTCTAAAATCAAATCAGTTTTTACATTATGAAAATATCAGTATTCTTATTCATTCTTGGTTAGTTAGATAGGAGAAAAGTAGTGTATGCTATAATTCTATTTTGTTGGTAAGGAGGACTTCTATGGCTTTAACTGATTCTAAACCTAAGAATGAAATCGAGACTAAGATTATCGATACTTTGGAAAAGATTCGTCCTTTTTTACAAAGAGATGGTGGCGATATAGCATTTGATCACTATGACGATGAGACTGGAACAGTCTTTATCAAAGTAATAGGTGCTTGTATGGGATGTCTGTATGTTGGACCAGAAATTACAGAAGGAGTAACTACAATTGTTCAGGATGAAGTTCCTGAAGTCAACACTGTTCAAATAGTCGAGCCGACTCAAGAAGAGATGAAAGAATATGGAATCACTCAATTTCCCCCCAACCCATTCGGTGGATTTCCTGAAAATGAGATGATCGACCCAGTTGTTGTGGATGAAGAGAAGAAAGACGACAAAGACAAATCGGATAAATAGATTTTATGTTTGATAATGGATATAGCCTTATTTTAGTTTATTTGTTGGGTGGATTAGCTGGAACAATCTATGAAACTTTTTTGAATTTTAAAAGAAAAAAAGGATTTGTTTTCTGCTCTGGTTCCATAGTGACTCCATTTAATTTTGTTTATGGATTTGGTGGGATATTGATCTTCCTTTCTTTCTTTGGATTAGAGCCTTATTTCATGACTTCATGGTGTTGGGCTGTTATATTGGGATGTGGAACATTTTTAGGTGGATTTGTCGAATACATGCTTTCATTCTTGGAAGAAAAGATTTGTCATACTAGATCATGGGACTATACTGGGAAAGTTGGATCTATAAATGGAAGAACCACGGTTCCTATTATGATAGGTTGGGGGTTCTTGTGCTTGATAGTTATGTATGGAGTTTTCTACCCCTTAATGCATTATTTGATTCAACCCTATGTATTGAAATATGAAAACGCGGCTTTGGCCTATCATTTAACTTTGATAGTCTTGATAAGTTTATGTGCAGTCGATCTAGTCTTTGTTTTAATAGCTATTATCCGATATTCTAGAAGAGCTGAAGGAAAGAGCACCTTATTTACAGGAGGGTATTTCTTGGACATTGTTTTCTCGGATACGTTTATGGCTTTACATTTTCCTAATGCTAGGAAGACAAATTTGATGCGTGGAGTTAAAAGCATGAACGACGTCAAGACTTATCTTGGAAACAGAAAGAAAGAGATGAAGTCTTTGTTCACTATCAAAAAGAAGTAAATAATAAAGAAACCTTAAATGGATATGATTTAGTTTTTATCAATTGTGATATGTTTTAAAGGTATGACAAAGAAGAATATATATACTGCCAAGGATGTGGCATTCGATGCTTTGTTTTCAAGCTTATCTATGCTTCTTCTTTTGACTATTTATTTTTTACCATTTAATAAAAATTTGATGGGAACATTGCTATTGATGTTCTTCTCATGTGCTTATAAAAAAAGAAAGATGACTTCTTGTCTTATAACAAGCTTAGTTATTATTTGTTTGTCATTCTTGTTTATGGATCCACTAATAGTCTTGTTCTATGTATTTCCAAGCCTTGTGTTTGGATTGATATTTAGAAAGCTGATGACTTCCGATAAATGGATTTTCTATATAACTGGATTTATTTTATTTGCTGCTTTGTTCTTCTTTGAAAGTTATTTATATACGACTTTCTTCATGCAAGAGGATTTTATTCAATTTATAAGTAAGAAGGGAATAGACTTATCTATATTCGGTGTCGATCAATCTAGTGATGCGGGTAGAATAGGTACAATAATTGGCTATTGTGTAGTAGGATGTGTAATGTCTATCTGCGAAGTGGTTTTGTTTGATTATTTCAGAGAATATTATGATGAAAGAATAAGACATTTAGTGGAAAGAAAATAGTAATTTCATCTATATTAAAAGTAATTAATAAAGTAGAAAATATCATTTTAAATATTGCTAGATATTATTTCACAATATTTTGCAAATTTAAAAATAGAATAATTAAATAAAATTATAAATCATATAAAAATGCTTAATAGAGCATAAGCATAATTAAAAGAGCAGCAACATAAAACAATTTAAATAAAATATATTAAGTTGATAATCAGTCTTTATTTCTATTATGCTTGGTAGAATAGTATAAGAATATTCCTGCAAGAATTGCAGCTATTAAGGCGATTGCCATTATGACATAGAAAGCCCAGTTTTGATGCTCCAAAGGCAGTTCTACATTCATTCCATATATAGAAGCAACTAGTGTTGGAACTGATATAACTATAGTTATTACTGCCAAAGTTTTCATAACTATGTTCAAATTGTTCGAAATGATTGTACCGAATGCATCCATCATTCCAGCTAGAATTTCTCTATAGATGGAACACATTTCTATAGCCTGATTCAATTCGACTTCAGTATCTTCCATCAAATCCTTATCGGCATCATATTTCACATAGTTGGCTGATTTCAACAATTTCATCAAGACAGCCTTGTTAGCAGATAGGGAAGTTGAGAAATAAACAAGTGTTTTATTGATATCCAACAATTCAAATAATTCTTTGTTCTTCATCGATGTATGAAGTCTCAACTCAATGTCTTTTGTATGTGCATCAATTTTTCTAAGATAATAAATGAATTCCTTAGACATTTGATAGATGATATTCAATGACAATCTTACTGGTTTATGTGGTTCCAATGAACTTCTTTGATTACATTTGAAAAGATTAGGTAGTAATGTCTCGCTGAATCTATTGATGGTGACGTAGTATTTCTCGTTATAAGCGATGATAAACGGCTGAGTTATATATGAATCAGAGTTTGGTGATGATAGGCAAGGTACATCTAAGACTATCAAAACTGATCCATTTTCGTTATCGATACGAGCAGATTCTTCTTCGTCTAATGAAGACATGAGAAAATGTAACGGGATGTTTGTCTTCTTTGAAATTGCTTCTAGCGATTCCTGGGTGGGATCAGTGACTTCAATCCAAGTTCTCTCTTCAATTATGGTGGAGTCATCGACTTTTTCAATTTCGATTTTGTCTAAAGCGTTAGTTCCCTCTTTATAAATGCGTGTCATTTTTTCTCTCCATTACCCAAATTATTATAAAACTTGATAAAGAGATAATTACCTATTTATTTCTTATTCGTCGGTTTCAATATCGTCAAATTTGTTTCTTTCTATCTCGATGCCTCTAACTTTCTTATTCACTTCATTTCTAGCCGTGACTATTTTGTCTATAAGTCCTTCTAATGTATTCCAGGAATCTTTGAATTTTTCAATCTTAACTTCTAGTTTTTTTACTGAGTCCAAAATATTCTTGATATCGTTTATGTCTTCTATTTTCTTTGCAAACGTATGCAAGTTATAAAGAATTGGCTGGATTGTAGAAGGAGACGTGATTATCACTTTCTTCTTTTCAGCATAAAGAACGACTTCATTAAAGAATTCGTCATCAGTTTGAAGGAATATATAGGTTCCATCGTTAGGAATGAACATCAAAGCATAATCCATAGTGGTTCCGGGAATAATATAGGAATTAGCAATTTTGTTGATTTCATTTTTCAAAGCTTGCTTGAATTCACTCCTGGATATATCAGGACTTTTTTTATTTTGAATTACTTGCTTGAATTTTTCAAAGGAAAACTTTGAATCTATACAAAGCATTTTGTAAGGCTCTGGTAAGTTGATAACAGCATCTGCTATGACTTTCTTCGTTTCATCCACATCGTTTTTGATCGTCTTTTGTTCTTCGAATATTCCTCTGGTATCACCAAATATGCTTCTAAGAATAGAACCTAGAATTCTTTCGCCGTATTTACCCATTGGGTTAGTGTAGGTCAAAGAAGCGTTTAATTGCTTTAAATCATCTGAAACGGTTTGCAGGTCCTTTTGGGAAGCTTCTATTTTAGTTGTTGCAGTTAAAACAGTCTGTACCTTTTCGTTACTTTCGTTTATTGATTTCTCCATCTTGGTACTAACTGCATCTAACTGTTTGTTCATGCTTTCTTGAATGCCAGAGACAGTTTTAATATTGTTATCTATTTGCTTACTCAATTGTTCTTGGATAGAAGCAATTGCCTTTTGATTGTTATCGAGTTGGTTTTGGAGATTGGCCTGGATTTCTTTTATGTTTTCAGAAAATGTTTTCAATAGTTTGTTTTGATTTTCTAGATTTGTTTCTTTTAATGTTGTGGATAAAGTGTTGGATACTTGTGTTCCTATATCTTTTTGAACATTGCTTACGCCATCTATCTTTTGAGAAAGCTTGTCATCAAAAGTAGATATCAAATCTGTATTTCTTTTCTGTGTCTCATTTTCAATTTTTGTTCCAAGTTGACCTTCAAGACTATCTATCTTTTGTTGTAACTGACCCATTGTTTGGTAAAGCATATTAATAGATGAGTCATCTTTTATTGATGAATTACTAGTGCTTTTCTTTTTAAACAAGATAAACATAGCAATTCCTAATCCAATTACCACGATAATTAAGATTATCATCAAAGTTAAAAGAACTATTTCCATAAATTTCTCCTTATATCACAAAAGATTATAGATGTTGATCCAACAATAAAATAATAACAATTGAAAAGATAATGACAATGTGTGTTTTTATGTACTTAAAAACACAAGTTTTTGACTTGTGGTTATATTTTAGTTATGTATTTTTCAAGTGCTCAACTATTTAGCTGTCGATGCTAAACTATGATCTATTATTTCGCTATGTCCGATATTCAAGATGGAGATTTCATTCGTTTCTTCTTCAGTTAAAGAAAAATCCCAAATGTTTGAATTCTCTTCCATTCTATTCTTATGTACTGATCGATTGAGGATACACCGAAATTTTATGATATGTCCGTATTTAGCAGGTGCTCTGAAACTCATAATGTTTTGTTAACTATTGAGTGTTGGAAAGATGCTCTATTCGATATGCTGAAATTTGTAAATGATGCAAAAACTATGTTTCTAAAAAATAAAGCCGTTTTTAGGTATAAAATGTTAGTTTCTTAATGAATCTATGTATACTTGTTTATAGATAATAAAAAGGGGGGTTGTATATGAAGAAACGCAACTTGTTAATTCTTACCACAATATTGATTTCATCTTTGACTGCCTGTAATATCTCCACTCCAAAAGATGAAGGAAATTTCACAGTCGATTCTAATTCATCTTTTAATAATTTAAGCGATGAATATACTATAAAAAATAGTACATTAAACACTTATTATTTGGAAGGTGACAAGTCTGTCCCTTATGTCGATGTCAGAGAATTTGTCACAGCATTGAATGGCTTCTTGGACTCCGACAATATCAAAGGGTCTTTATTTAACTTTATGTCTTATATGGTCTTGTCTTATACTTATAAATCTTATACTTATAAAGGAGTACAAAGTTATAGATATAATTGCATATTTGATTGGAATGAAGACACCATCAGAGCTGTTGATGATGGATTCTTTAATGTCATTAAAAAAAGCACCTCAGCAACTAGTTATAATTCACACCAAGCTTTATTAAGTGCGAATGCCGATTCTCAAGATTCTCAAGTCGTTTATAATTTGAAAAATTATGGAATGCAAATTTCATATTATCAAAAGCATATTCTCGTACCGTTCTCAGTCATGAATTTGTTGTTTTGCTCAACAAATATGTACAACGTTTACTTCAATGGAAGTGATTATTATGGTGTCATGTATTATATGAACGACACAAATCCGGATGAGTATAAAGCCATCATGGGAAAAGGTGACTATTTTCAAGCTACTCCTACAGCCAAAGCTCGTGAATTCAACTATAATTTCATTTCTTTTGTCATGAATGATTTCTATGGTTTGAAAGATTTCTATAACGTCATGGATTATAGAAGATACTTCGAAGATAATGGATACAAGGATCAATTCTTATCTACTGATACTTCTGTATTCACTAAAGGATACTTGAATTTCTTTTACACGGATTTGGATGAATTGCATACAGCCATAACAAACTATAACTTCTATGATCCTAATTCCGGTTATAAATTATCAGATAATGGATCTCTTGCTAGTTTTTATGGTGATTTCAGAACAAAATATAAAAAACAAAGTGTTGAATTAGCTACTTTAGCACAAGAAAAATATGGAGAAGATGGAGTTCCAGCTATTCGTTATATAGGTAAAGAAACAGCAGTATTACATTTTGACGAATTTTCTGTTGGAACAAATGAACAAATCAAATCGGGTACACCTTGGAAATATGATACCTATGAGTTTATGAAGCACTATCTAGATGAAGCTGTGAATAAAGGAGTAAAAAATGTCATCATAGATTTATCTACTAATGGTGGAGGTTCTGAAGCTGCTATGATCCGAGCTTTAGGATTCTTGAGAGATACTGGAAAAAATCCAGTAGAGCTTAGCATTCATAATTATCAAACAAATCAAAATATTGATTATAAGTACGGAGTTGATATTAACGAGAAGAGATACTTCAATTTAAATTATTCTGTTATGACTTCAGTATGTACTTATTCCGCTGCTAATTATTTCACGGGTTCATTTATCAATATGGGACTTGGAAATGTCATAGGTCAACAATCAGGCGGTGGAATGTGTGCTATCTTGCCTGTGGTTCTACCTGATGGCACTTCGGTAGTAATGAGTGGACCTTCACAACTCAAGATTAAAATCTCGGATAGCTTTTATAAAGATGTTCAAGCCGGATTTAAGCCTGATAAAACCTTTGATCAAAACAGTTATTTCTACGATGATGTGTATTTGGCGAATTTAGTAGAAGGCACTACTACTGCCTAAAGAAAATGAAAAGCGAAGCAACTAAAAGATTCTTAGCTGTAGCCTTAAAAGAACTGATGAAGACAAAATCTTTCGATAAGGTTACTGTCAAGGATTTGACTGAATATTGCGATATCAATAGACAAACTTTCTATTATCATTTTATCGATATTAGAGATTTGATGGAATGGATTATTTATGAAGACTCTAAAAAGATATTAGCTAATAATAAAACAGCTGAAACTTGGGAAAAAGGTTATCTAGATATACTGGTTCATTTGAAAGCTGATAAGGATTTCTTTATGAATTTATATAATTCATATTCACTGAGAAATTTAGAGGATTATCTTTATAAAATCACATTCGACTTGATGGAGAGCGTAGTCGAGGAAGAAAGCCAAGGAAAGATCGTGAGTGAAGATGATAAGAAATTTATAGCTGATTTTCTTAAATATGCCTTTGTCGGTTTGACTTTGGATTGGATCGCACATGGAATGAAAGATGATCCGGAATTATTGGTTAAGAAATTAGCTAATACTTGCACTGGATTTATCAATGGTGCACTTAAAAATTGCAGAATCGATAAATGATATAAGTTTCATAAAAAACGACACTTCAAGGAGAGGTGTCGTATTTTTAATCACTTTTAAATTCGTGTTTGATTTTTCGACATTTCAATTAATTTGATGATAAAAAATTTTTTGTAAACATAGTTAAATATAGCCGTCTAGGAGGACAAGAAAAATGTATTATTCAGCTGGTAACTATGAGGCATTCGCACATCCTGAGAAACCTGAGGGTGCCGAGAGAAAATCTGCTTACATTGTCGGATCGGGTTTGGCCGGATTGAGTGTCGCTTTCTATTTCGTAAGAGATGGAAGACTTCAAGGACAACATGTTCATGTCCTTGAAAAACTTCCTATTCCTGGTGGAAGTTGTGATGGTATAAAAGATGTTACAAAAGGCTTCTTTATGCGTGGTGGAAGAGAGATGGACAACCATTTCGAGTGTATGTGGGATATGTACAGAGATGTACCTTCACTCGATGATCCATCAGTCTCTGTTTTGGATGAGTATTATTGGTTGAACAAGAAGGATCCTAATTATTCACTTTGTCGTGTGACTGAAAAGTGTGGGAAAGATGCTCATTCTGATGGAAAGTTCACTTTGGATAAACAAGCTCAACAAGAACTTCTCAAGTTGTTCATGACACCTAATGAGGATCTTTATTACAAGACTATAGATGATGTATTCGACGACCATTTCTTCAATTCAAATTTCTGGATTTATTGGCAGACAATGTTCGCATTTGAAACTTGGCATTCAGCATTAGAAATGAAGTTTTATCTTCAAAGATATGTTCACCACATCGATGGATTGCCAGATTTCTCTGCACTTCGTTTTACAAAGTATAACCAATATGAGTCAATGATTCTTCCTTTGGTCAAATGGTTGAAGGATCGTGGAGTCGATTTCCAATATGGAATCGATGTTAAGAATGTCTTGTTCGATATTAATAATGGTAGAAAAGTAGCAAAAACCATTGAAATCGAACGTGATGGAAACAAAGAAAACATCGCATTGGAAGAAGATGATATGGTAGTCATCACTAATGGATGCTGCACTGATGTCTCTTGCTATGGTAGTCAGAACGAAGCTCCTGATCTTTCCAAAGTAGAAGATGGAAGAGGCGATAGCTGGGATCTTTGGAGAAACATCGCTAAGCAAGATTCTTCATTTGGAAATCCTTTGGTCTTCTGTGGAGATGAGAAGAAATCAAATTGGATGTCAGCAACTGTAACTACCTTGGATATGGAGATTATCCCTTATATCAAGGCAATCTGCAAACGTGATCCTTTCTCTGGAAAGGTGACCACTGGAGGAATTGTAACCGTCAAAGATTCCAAAGATGGATGGTACTTATCTTGGACTGTCAATCGTCAACCTCAATTCCACAATCAGCCTAAAGATCAAATTTGTGTTTGGGTTTATGGTTTGTTCTCTGACAGACCTGGAAACTATGTCAAGAAGCCTATGAAGGAATGTACTGGAGAAGAGGTTTGTGAGGAATGGCTTTACCATATCGGTGTACCTCAAGACAAGATCAAAGAGTTCGCTACAAAACATGCTAACACCACAACTTGCTACATGCCTTACATCACCGCTTTCTTCATGCCTAGAAAGCTTGGCGACAGACCTAATGTCGTACCTGATGGTGCAGTCAACTTCGCCTTTGTCGGCCAATTTGCTGAGACTCCAAGAGATACTATCTTTACAACTGAATACTCCATAAGAACAGGTATGGAAGCTGTTTATACCTTGCTCAACATCGATAGAGGAGTTCCTGAAGTATGGGGTTCTGTATACGATGTGAGAGAATTACTTCGTGCTGCTTATTATGCTACGGACAAAAAGAAACTTAAGGATATGGATTTGCCTTTAGCTCAAAAGATCTTGATCAAAGAAGCTGTTAAGAAAGTCAAAGGAACAGATATTGAGAAACTTCTCAGAGACGCACATTTGATAGACTAGTAAAATTTGCTTGTTTTTAAAGACACTTAAGTTCTTATGCTTAAGTGTCTTTTTTCATGTTGATTAATTGAATGACAATGTACTTATACTTGAATACTTTTGAAATATTAATTCAAATGGCTAAAAAAGCTATAAAAATCCGTGTAATAATTTGTAAAGTTATGTATTATCTCATTTAAGTTATGAATTGCTAAAAACGCTTTCACAATTTTATAATACACTTAAAATCGTTCTAGAACATGAGAGCCAAGACTATTGTCTAGTCTCTTAAATGGAGGGTATATGGGAAAACAAGGAAAGAAGTTTTCTAAGAAGAAAATTGCTGCTGTTGTTGGAATTTCAGTATTGGCAGCTTTAGCCATTGGTGTCAATGCCGTTTGTTTTAGCATGTCGGATATTTTAAACACCTGGGCCGTCATCGGTGGATCTGCTTTGGATCAAAAGACAAATGGTGAAGGTAAAGACTTAGCTAGAAGTATTGAAAGAGAAGGTGCTGTATTAGTAGAGAACAAGGATGATTCTCTTCCTTTGAATAAGGATTCAACCAACAAGGTCAATGTATTCGGTTGGTCATCAAGTCAGTGGATTTATTCAGGAAGCGGTTCAGGAAGGACAAACGGTTTGAATGAGCAAACTGATTTGATCACTGCTTTGAATGATTATGGAATTGAAACCAATACAGAGTTGACTGATATGTATAAAGGCTTCTTGGGTGAGAGACCTTTGTTCAACAATTCTAAAGGAACTTTGAATTCATATGCTTCAGATATTTCCGTCTTGTATGAGCCTAATATCGGCAATTCAACATTCTACACAGATAATATTTTGGATGATGCCTTGCAGTTTTCGGATACAGCTTTAGTGGTTTTAGGAAGAATATCAGGCGAAAGTAATGATTCGCCAAAGATTCAGTTTTATTCCAATTCTAAAGGCGGTGCTTCTAAGAAGATCGATTATGATAGATCCTACCTAGATATTTCGCAGGATGAGGAAGATCTTCTTAAATATGTATCCGAAAATTATGAAAAGACAATTGTCATCGTAAACTCTGATAGTGAATTGAATTTGAGCTTCTTGAAAGATTATCCATCGATAGATGCTTGTCTTTTGGTAGGTGCAACCGGTGATGTCGGTGCAGAGGTCTTACCGGAACTTCTATATGGAGATGCAAATCCTTCCGGTAGATTGACCGATACATATCCTTATGACTTTAAGACGATGGCTTCATATGCAAATGCTGGCCCTGATTTAGGAGAACAATGGGGTGTGTCAAAAGGAAATGGCGGCACCTGGGGAAGATATACCAATGGAACAGGTCTTTATCCTGCAGATGGAACTAATAACGGAAATGTCGGAAACAGTAGTGCAAAATACGACGGAGTATCCTACGTCGACTATGTTGAAGATATCTATGTAGGTTATAAATGGTATGAAACAGCCGATGTCGAAGGATATTGGAAAAATGTCGATAACAAATATGGAAAAGGATATGATGGAGTAGTTCAATATCCTTTTGGATATGGATTGTCTTATACGACATTGGAACAAAAAATAGTATCCTCTTCTATAAGGAATAACTCTTCAATCAAAGGTGACGAAACTATCGACATAACTGTTGATGTGAAGAATACAGGAAATAGAAAGGGAAGCGATGTAGTTCAACTCTATTTGACTGCTCCTTACACCAAGGGTGGAATTGAAAAATCTTCAGTCGTCTTGCTTGATTTTGGCAAAACGACTAATCTCGAACCTGGAGAAGATCAAGAAATTACTCTTTCTATAAAAACTTCAGACTTTGCTTCTTATGATGCCTATGACAAGAATAATGATGGTCATAAAGGTTATGAAATAGAAAATGGTAATTATCAAGTCAAGTTGATGAGTAACTCGCATACCTTGGCAAATACAGAAAGCAATTCTATATTGACATTCAAGGTTGATTCTACGATTCATCAAGACAAAGATCCAGTCACGGGTAATGAAGTGAAGAATAGATTCTTGGATACTTCTTTAGATGGGGTTGCTGTCGACGGTAGTGATTCCGGTCAAGATATAATCTACATGACCAGAGCTGATTTTGCTAACACATTCCCTAGTGAAGCTAGTGAAAACAGAGCTATGTCTAAGGAGATAAGAGATGTCAATCTTTATTCAGCTTCCAAAGCGATAGATGATATCAATGATGAAGATCAGGCTGTTACTTTCGGTAAGAATAATGGTTTGAAGATTGCTGAAAATGGTGTTCCTACTGAATTGGGATACAAATTAGGAAAAGATTATGATGATCCACAATGGAATGATGTCTTGGATCAAATTACGAAGGATGAGATGATCGACACCACTTTGCACGGCTATGTAAAGAACAAGGCTATAGATTCTATAGGTAAACCTAAGACTACTGAATTTGACGGTCCTGCTCAAGTCGGCTCATTCAATGCAGCAAAGTATGGAATTGGTTATCCAAATGCTACTGTTTTAGCTCAGACCTTCTATAAAGATTTGTCATATGAATACGGAAAACAATTGGGTTTAGAAGCTGTATCATGCGGTTATGATGGATTGTATGCACCTGGAATGAATCTTCATAGAAGCCCATTCGGTGGAAGAAACTATGAATACTATTCAGAAGATTCTTATCTTACAGGTATCATGGGTGCTTACACCATCAAAGGTGCTTTGAATAAAGGTGTCTATATGTACATTAAGCATTTAGCTTTGTACGAACAAGAAAATTGTCGTGATGGTCTTTACACATGGATTACTGAACAAGCTTTGCGCGAGAATTACTTGAAGCCTTTTAAACTAGCTGTCCAAGAAGGTGAAGCCACTGCCTTTATGACTTCCTACAATAGAGTCGGAGCTACCTGGGCAGGTGCCAATAAAGATTTGCTCGAAGGTGTTTTGAAAGGTGAATGGGGATTTAGAGGTTCGATCATTACTGATTATGCGGATCACCACTCATACATGAACATGGACCAAGCGTTGAGAAATGGTGGTACATTGTTCATGGATGGATACCTCAACGATGGTACATATCAATTCGAAACTGACTCCAACACTTTCGACAATGCTTTGAGAGAAGCTACCAAGATGAATGTTTATAACTGGTTACATGCTCAATATAGAAAAGCAAATCCTGATGATGGTGTCTCTAATGATATCGCCAAAGGATCTTCTACTCCTTGGTGGCCTTGGGCATTGGCTGGAGTCGATGTCTTACTCGGACTTGGAATTGCAACCTGGGCTGTCTTAGGATTTGTAGATTTCAAGAAGAGGGAAAAGACCGGTGAACCGGAGAAAGAATAGAATAGGATTACTAGGCTCGTATCTTGTTTTAATCCAACTCTATTGGAACTTATTGCTGAATTCAAATGGTGGTCCTTGTATGGGACAATACGGAAATTGTTTAGGAGTAGGTACGTTAGATAAGAAAGATGATGGAACTTATGAAAAAAATTAGGAGAACTCTATGGAATTTAGATGCCTGATGGTGCAGCAAATATCATCGGAGAAGCCAATGGATTCTCATTCCATTTTGATTCATCTGAGAGCAATGGATGGAAGATTACTTTAATCGGTGAATAACATTTAGACTTTTAAAAGACTATCGAAGATTTCTTCTTGATGTTTGGAAGGAATGGATAGTCTTTTTTTAGTCAACAAAAAAACTATTGAGGCCCAATATTCATTTGAGTTCTGTAGTGCACCCCTCTCACTGGACTTTAAATAGAACTATAGCACAACATTGAGAC
>OGOQ01000666.1_pt1 | contig 31879 bp, 41 predicted proteins | sample 1552691 | NCBI WGS metagenome assembly OGOQ01 (sample SAMEA2580209, study PRJEB22360) | human gut metagenome | biome: human gut; feature: human-associated habitat; material: faeces | place: Denmark | collected 2008/2010
CCACGCTGTAAATCGTACCGTTGTAAAGCAAAGATACCTTGTCCCGATGGGTTGCATCATATAACACGGTTGTGGAGGGGGATTCACCGCCCGAAATTTCCAGCACCTTCGGCACAAGTGTATTGAGCTTTTCGGATGCACTTGCTGGTACACCCTTTACAGTCAGATTCGCTGCAAGCTGTCTTCGCTGTTTGTCTAAGGCAGTCAGATAGTCTGCAATCGTTGTCATGTTTCCACCTCCACAATTGCCGCTAATGCTGTTTCAATATCGCCGATTTGTTGCACAGCGGCTTCCCACGAATCAAATTTTGCAGCTGTGATTTTGTTCAGCGTTGTTTTGTTTGTGTGGGTATGAGCGTATTCAACTGCTTGTGCAACGTCTTCTTTCTTGGCATAAAGGGAAAGGTCAGCTTCCGCAGCATCTTTTCCATTTTGAATAGTGGCAGACGTTGTGCCATCTTTATCGGTAATTGTAATAACAGCTCCGGTGTCTGTTTCGGTAACTGTGGCGATTGGAGAAAATCCATCTGCCCCATCTTTTCCATCCGTTCCATTCACGCCATCTTTGCCAGGTGCTCCGGTGTCACCTTTTTCTCCTGTTTCACCAGTATCGCCTTTTTCGCCACGTTCTCCCTTTTCTCCGGGTTCGCCTTTCGCTCCCGGCTCTCCGGTATCTCCCTTTTGCCCTTTTAAGGATTCTAGCCAGTCCGTTTCCGTGCCAACAAATCCATTCTGTAAGGCAATTTCATAGGCAGATTTTCCGGCTGCTCCATCACTGCCATCTGCACCCCGTTCGCCTGCATCGCCTTTTTCACCTTGTGCCGGATACCCAGAGTCAACATAATCACCTGCAGCGACATCGTACAGCCACCATGTACCCCCTTTAATAATTGGCATTTTTGCAATCATCTGCTCTGCTTGTGCAAGGATGGACTGCATCTCACGCAGGGCTTTGTCAATTGCATCAATGCCACCATTATACTGCTCTAAAATAGAGTTGCGGACAATCATTGGTGTCATTTCATATTTGATAACAACAGTGTCGTCCTTTTGACCGACAATTTCCGGCAGAAGCTGACCGGACACCGCTGTAAAGTCCTCTGTAATCGTCCATGTAAGGATGATTTGGCTTTCTGTGACCTCTTTTTCCAGATTCTGCATGACAAGTCCGCCGCCGCTGTTGACGGCTCGCAACGTAAACAGGCAGTCAGATAAATCCGTCTGGTGGTAATATCGGTCAACGATTTGGATTTTATCGGCGTTCTTTTCACCTGCCCCCAGCAGGTGCTTGATGTTTGCCGTGTCAATGTATTTTTGATTTGCGGTTAGCATGGTATCATCTCCTTTTTTTATTTTCTATAATCTGGAAGTTCAGTTGTTCCGTTTTCATAGCTAAACCCAAAATCAACTCCTGCTTCTCCGAAGGCGTTTGCCACTGTTTGCATAAAGTCGTCAAAAATTTTAACGTCTAATCTTTCGTTTGCATTGCCGTTTGCTGTTTTTGTGTTGTTTTCAACGAATTTTGTATGTTTATTCAGTTCCGAAGCAACATAATTGGCGTACATCTTTACATTGCCACTCTCATGACTGGCAAGCGACTTTTTAGCCGCTTGTGACAAAACACGGCTGTCGCTGCCGGTGCAACCCAACTCCCAACCACCACGAAACTTCCAAATTGCTTTTGTGATGATACTCTTTTTAACTTTTCCGTCCGCATCTTCAATTTCAATTTGCATTCCAAGTTTCGGATATTCTTTCCAACCGCAAAACGCCTTATGACATTTTAGCTTAAATGGACGCACATTAAGAGAGTTTAAATGCTGTTTAATCGGCTCTATTATTTCAAAATTATTTTCTGCATCATTGCCACAGTGATTTGTATTATGGTCTTGGTCGTATCGTATCATCCCATGGTATCGACCATCTAAAAATGTGTTACCAGTTATATCAACAATAGTATTTCCACAGTATTTTTTTATAGCACTATACTGCCGCCACCAAATATTATTAAAAGCTTTAAAATAGACTTGCTGAAAATATAGCTGATATCCAGCAATATCAAAAGAATCACGCTCTATCTCGTTGTATTTGATGGATACAGTACCGTATCCTTGTGCCTCGTTTTGATAGCCAAAAGGGATAAATTGCAACTGTGGTTTGTCTGGTGTAAAGTCCAAACAGCTGCACTCTGTGGCAAATCCGGAGTATAGTTCCGCAATATCTGAAATATAATCGCTTGCTGCACGGCTGTTGAAATACCCGTCATTCTCGTCCAAAACTCTCCATTCTCGGATAGCTTCTCCAGCCGGCAACTTTGGGGAGCAATTTCTAAAAATTCCGGTCAAATTGCTCATGTTCCCGCTTGGCGTTTCCGGCAGCCAATGCAGGTCAATTTTATCAATACCTAATTGCTCCAACTCTGTATTAACAACGTCTAAGATGTGAAGTGCAGAGTGGTTAAGCGACCAGTGTACGTTTATTAAAACATTGTCAATTGCCGTTTTACCGTCTGAGTTTGTTTGATTTACACCACTGCCACTCGCATAATTGTTGGCATCCAGCCATACCAAAACATCCGATGCACGCAGTGTATAGATGTTTTTGACATGCGACACAGACGTGACCCAGTAAAAACCTCGAAACACCCAGTCTGACGCAGTCGGGTTTTGCTTATAACAGCTGTAAAGCGTGATTTTTGCCCCATACAGATTGTAAGCGTTGATGCCCTCACCATCCAGCCGCAGTTTGATGGATAATTCTGTAGAGCGGACACCGCCCAGCGAAAACGTGTTGTCATCGCATGCACGGGCGGTGATGGTGCAGCTGTCTTTAATAATGTCGTCCTCTGTAAAATCGATGTCGGCGGTGCGGTTAGCAAACTCACCATTGTCATCATAAATTGGTATCACAATTGTGCCTTTGACATGCTCGTAAATTGTCACGGCTTACACCTCCTCTAAGCTAACGGAAAACTCATATGCTCCAGTATGCGGCTGCAATCCATCATCCAGCGGATAAAAATAACTAACAGAACTCTCACTTTGCATCTGAAACAGAAACGGGTTATTATCAAATTTTGGGTTGCGGCTGACAGTTGTAATCTGCAAGTCGGACGTTTTCCGAAAATATCCGTACTGCTCTCGGCTATCCGATGCAGACTTGTAAAACAGCAAAATTTCCGGTTGTCGAAAAATTGCTGTCAGGATGTCCAGCCCCTGCAAATCCGTTTCCATCTTGTACGCTATTTTCCGCTTTCCCAGTCTGACCGGGTAAGAAATCGTTTTGCCGCTCTCGTTTTGATAGGTGTTGACATCCTCGCTGTAGGTGACGTCCATTTGCAGGACATTGCGAATCAAATAGTTTTGATATACTGTTGTCCAGACACGGATTTTTTTACCGTCGTCTCCCTCTGCAAACCATCGAAACTCTTTGCGAGTGTTAAGCTCTACGCAGTATCCCTTGTGGCTGCTTTTCATTACGACGCTGTCGCCGTTTTGATATGCACCATAATTTAAATCATTTTCATCATCGATTAAGGTGTAAATTGCAGTGCAATCAACCAAAATTGCGTTTCCGTTGCGATTTGCAGGCAGTCCATCGCCGTCTAGCTTGATTTGTGCGTTGTCAGTAAATACAAGGATGTCATCAGAGCCTTTTTTCAAGGCAATTTGCGTTCCAACTCGTTCAATGGTTGCTTGCTGCAGGTTTGGGTGCGTTGTCCAGCTGCTGCCATCTGTGACAACTCGCAAATAACAATGGTCAATACTGACAATACCCTCATCTGTCATGGTATCAATCTGTATCACACGCTCCACCCCCCACTGCTTGCGTTGGCTCTTGTAATGGCGTTTACAACGACCGTTTCAAGCGTTTCATCGCCAATGCTGATTGGAATAATGATGTCGCCCTGCGGCTGAGAACTGGACGGAGCAGCGGTTGATGTGCTTGCTGCTGCAGGGGCTGCATACGCCTGTTGCAATACGGGGCTGTACGCTGAAACAGCTGCTGCACCCTGTGCATTCATAATACCGAGAGTGGAAGAAACGGCAGCGTTTGCCATATTCGCAGACACAGCAGACACGTCTGGAATTCCTTCTTCGATACCGATTGCAAACCCTTCATCCCAATCCCCACCGATACTTTTTGAAAGTTTGGAAGGGGAATGAGAATCAATACTGATTCGCAGATGTGCTTCTGCCACTTTCCCCAACGCTTTGACTGCTTCTTCTACCATGCCTGCATTGTCTGTAATCCCAGTTGCAAAACCGCTGTCATAATCCAAACCGATGTCCTGTGCAATCTTGTTCAGATTGTCACCATTGTTCAGACGTTCTTCAATGTAGCGATTCAGGGCATCCAGTTTTTCGCCCTCACTCATGCCGGATGCTGACAGCGTATCCAGAAACGTCTTGCCGGCATTATCTGCGTGTTCGCCGGTTTTGATTTCCAGTTCCACTGCAGCATCTTCTGCAAGTCGTTTTGCATCGTTCAGGTCTTCTGCAAGAACAGAACCGGGCTTTTCTTCCGCCATTTGCTTCAAGGTTTCATAGTGCGTTCTTGCTTCTTCTTCCTGTGCTTTCAGCTGCTCTGCCGTGGCAGTCGAAGCGGTCAGCACATTGTTTTGCAAGTCGCTAAAAGCCTGCGTTACGGTGTCTAAATCTCCGTTCGCATAGGCTTCGGCTGCTTCCTTGTATGCATGCATGGCATCTGCACCTTTTTCCAACTGCGTGGTGGATTCGTAGTATGTTGTACTCAATGTCTGAATACTGTCGTTGACACCGTTTAACTTTTCCCGCATTTCATCATATGTTTTGGATGCGTCTGTATCGTTCCAGATTGATTCCGTTTTCCCATTGATGTCCGTTAAGGTGTAGGTATTGTCCAACTTAAACTGTGCCATCTCGTCAATTATCTGTTGACGTTCTTCTTTTTTTGCCTGCAATTCCTGATTCTGTTCTGTAACTGCCTGCAGCAATGCTGGTCGTTCCTGCTGGGCTTGTTTGGACGCTTCTCCCAACATGTCCAGATAATTTTGTGCGTGCTGCTTGTCAATTATTTCATCAATCGCACCTGCAATTTCGCTGTAACTGTTGACAACCTCGCCGTTTTTCTGGATTAAGCCGTCCGATACAGTCAAACCTGTATAGCTGTATTCGTCCAGCTGGTCAATCAAGCTTTGCACCTTTTCTTCTTGCCCTGTTTTAATCGTGCCGTCTGCGTTTATCAGAGCCATCAAAGAATCTTTCAGCTGATTGACTGCTTCATAGTCAGAATCTTCTACCATGCCGTCTTGACTGATTTTCTGATGCATTTCTTCCCATGCCTGTGTGCATTCCTGTGTCTTTTCAATGGATTTTTGCACTTCGTCTGGAATTTTTGCAGCGGAATCCCGAACATCTTCCAAGTGGTCTTTCCATTCCTGCGACTTTTTCTTTGCATCTGCAATCAGCACAGAACCAACGCTTACAACTGCACCAATTCCCAAGGCAATCCACCCCAATGGATTGGATGCATTCAAAATCTGGAAAGCGGTCTTAATGGTTTTGACCGTATTGACGGTGGTCGTTCCGAAGTCCACAATCTTTTTTACTGCGAAAGCAGCTGCAATTCCAGCAGCAATTGGCTTTGCATGCTCTACGATTTCGTCCAGATGTTCCGCCACATAGTCAATTGCCTTTTCGATTTTCGGCATATATTTCTGTGTGATGGGAATAATGACATCCATTTCGACTTTCCGTTTCAGTGCAGCAGTTTTGTCTGCAAAGTTGCCATAATTGATTTCTTCGATGGATTCCATCGTGCCTTTTACATCGCTGTAAGTGTCGTTCACATTGTTCAGAGAGGTAATGACCTTCATCGCATTGTCTTCACCCAAAGCACTCCAAACAGAGGATGCAATGGACAGAGCTTCCTGCTGGTCTGTCATATTGGATAAGTCCGAAATGATGGAGTTGAACACATCCTTCTGCGATGCTTTCCCGTTCTGCCACTCTGCAAACAGATTTCGTGTTCCCAGCGAAAACTTGTCTACATTTTCTGCGATTCTGCCATCGGAAAGAGAAATGGAAAATTCCTTTACAAAGTCGTTGACTTTATCCAGATTGTATGCACCGCTGTCCAGACCATTTTGCAGGATGGAGAACATCTCTTCTGCGGAAAATCCAGCCTGTTCCCAAATCTGCGAATACTCTGCTAAATTGTCAGAGAGTTCTCCGCTTTTGTCCAGCCCGTTTTGTGTGCCTTTTGCGATGTAGTCGAAGGCTTCTTCTGCACTCAATCCCATGTTGTTCATCAGAGCGTTGACCCCTCGCAGCGTTTCATTCAAGTCTGTCCCGAAAATACCAGACATTGCAATGGCATCCTGTGTGATTTGCTCCAGCGTGCTGGAATCAATGTCACCAAACTGTTGTTTTACCAGGGCAGCAGAACCGGCAACTTCTTCCAGATTTTTGCCAATGCCGCTGGTATAAATTTTTTGGATGGAATCGCTCATGGCATCCATTTCTTCAGTTCCGGCACCTGTAACAGCAGCAACCTGTTTCATAGCCCGTTCGTAATCCGTGCCGACATCTATAATCTCTTTCGCACCGTATGCCAGACCGGCGGCAGCGAGTACTTTTTGCACTTTGCCGGAAAAATCATCAACGGATGTCATGGCGGTTTCAAGGCTTTTTTCTGTACTTTGTGGCACTTCGTCAAAAGCTCTACTTGCAATTTCGCCCACATTCTGTAATTCGGATTCTGCTTTCTCTGCAAATCCAGACACATTCCTTTCTGCGGTTTGAAAAGAAGATGAACCATCTCGTACTTCTTCCCATGCCTTTTTCATGGCATTGGACGCCGTCATTCCAGCTTCTTTGTATGTTGCTGCTAACTTTGCAACCTGAGATTTTATGCTGTTAAATGATTGTTCAGATTCTTTTTCCGCCGAACTTGCTGCGTCTGAAATGGATTCTTCCATTTTTGACAAATCTTTTTCTAAATTGTCTGTATTGATCCGGGAATCAAACGCAATTCTTCCGTCTGCCATTTCGTCACCTCCTTGTTACCCAAACAAATTACCAACCTCACCGGCTGTCATCGGCTTTTGCGGTATCGCAATCGCATTTTTAATTTGCAATATTCGCTTTCGTTCTTCTTTGTCCTTTATTTTACCAATGTTTAGACATCTGTATGCTATCCGTTGCTTTGTGCAGCTTTCGTCCGGCAGCCCCTCAAACAAGGCGTTAAACGCAAACCAATGCAGCTGCGTTGTCTGCAAATTGATTTGATAAAACCTCAAAAAGTCAGCAAACAAGTATGTGCTGTCATGTAAATACGAAAAAGCAGGGGCACGTCGTACCCCTGCTGCTTTTCTTTTTGATTTTGGCATACGGTCACACGCTGCGAATTTTTGCAACGCTTGATAAGCTGCGACTTTTTGCGTCGGTACAGCGTCAAGATACCAGTCCATGGATAACGTGATCTTTTCGATGTCTGTCAAGTCCACGTCCTCATGTAAAAAAAAGAACAAAATCCAATCTTTAAAATTGGTGCGGACAGGATAATTTACGCCGTTGACATTTACGCTTTTCGGTAGATCGTCAGTTAGAATGTTGTAAAAATCATCTTGCTGCATATCTCTTTTTTGCCTCCGCCAATCGTAATACCGCAGCCATACGCTGTTCCATGATTTTTTGCAGTAGCGTTTCAAAAATGCTGTCGTAAACCCTCGCATTATCCGGCAAACCTGCAAACACTTTTTCGGATATTTCCGCACCAAACAAGGTGCGGAAGAAATCACGATAAATTTGGCAATACTGTCGGATTGCAGAGGATGGGTCGCTTTCGATGCTCGCCGGCGGTTTTGCCGCTAACTCATTATAAGCGGATTGATATCGTCCCATAAAATCAGCATCTTCTGCGTCTACTAGCAAATCGACCCCGTTAATTGTGATTGTGTAAAAATCCGTCATAACTTACTTTTTAACCGCAGTGCTCTGGCTTGCTGATGTTTCAGCAACCGTATTTCCCGCAACGATCGTTGCGTTTTCGCAATCGTCATCCAAGGTAACTTTGACTGTCTTTTTTGTTCCTCTGGACTTAAAATCTCCGGAGTATGTCATGCAGTCTGTCGTGTCGCCGTTACTGGATGGTACGACTGTATAAGGTCTGACCGTCGCAGTATACTGACCGCCAGCGGTTGCCGATGTCATGTCAACAATCAAGATGTTTCTCACTGCATCGTATCCAGTCAGTTCATTTTCTGTAATTTTTACAATTTCTTCCAATGCTGGATGGTGCAGATAATAGTCAAAATTATAGTTAACGCTTTCAGAGTACGCTTTAACATCCGTCCGCTTTGTATCTTCATCGACATACTGACGTTCATACTCTTCAGAATTTGCGTTAAATGTCTGTGTCGTAAATCCTTCCAAACGACAATAGCCGGTTGCCTTGTCACCAAGCTTGACTTCCAAAAAAGCCAGCTTTTCCGACCGCTTTTTAAGTTTGAGTGTGTCAATTCCTACGCCCATTTTTTTAATACCTCCATGATTGTAAATAGGTGATTCGCAATTGTATCTGATAGCGTGATGTTTTTTCTGTCACCTCTACTGCATAACCGCTGCTAATCACTTGTATACTTCTGACTGTTTTCCATTTGCCAAAGTCCGGATAGATTCCGGCATCATCGTTCTGCTCGACCCAATCAGCGAACTTTTCGTAAAATTCAGAGTTCTGGATGTTTTGTATGACATCCCGTCCATACGGTTCCCGGCTGGAAAATGTCAGTTCGATTTGTCGGATGCTGGAACCGTCCACATATCGCTTTACAATTTGCTCGCTGGGAAGGATGTCAATGGTGTATTCGATTGGGTCAACGCCCAACCGGTCAACTCCTAAAATTCGCTGATTTTCCAGAAGGGGACAGGTGGAAAAATAGTCCCATACCGCCTGTACCATTGACAACAGCATCACTCTCCATCTATGATTTTTTGTGCACCCGATGCAATAGCGTCACCATGTGCAAGCATCGCTCTTTTTACCCAATAACGTCCACGCTTACCGCTAGACCGTCCCTTGTAATATTGCTTTTTTGCATAGGGGGCAAGGTAGCGAATCCTGCCGCTGCCGATTTTCGTTCCTAAAACGCCAGAATCTCGCAGCATGCCAGTCTTGAGCGGAACGTATGGGTCGCTTTTTCGCAGTACCTCACTGTCTACAAACTTCTGTGCTTTTTGCAGACGGTTGGAAAAATCTTTTGCAGTCGGCATGTGAATCTTAAAACCTGTAATCAATTTGCTGTCACCTCGATGTGCTGAACCGCTGCAGAGCCATATCGGCAGTCTGCAACCGCTGTAATGGTGTGTTTGTTTGGCAGCGTCTGTATTTCGTGCAGTTCTTTTTCTTCCGAAATAATGCCACGAAACAGCAGGTCATCCCGTGCCGGAACGTAGTCTGTCACAGATGATGCAGGAATGCAGACATAAATGCTGTCACTCTGCTGCACCTCTTTTCCGTTCTGTTGGCTGCCAATGGATTCTTCCCAGTACACGTTCTTGATGACGTGTCGACAAAAAACAGGACGGTGATTGACTGCCCCCTCTGGATGATAAATTGTAACTGCATTGCAGTTCGTAAACATCAATCACACCCCCGATACATCAGCCCTGTGCGTCCTAAATACCGCAGACAAATGCTGTACAGATAATCCGAAACACTTTTGCCGCTCAGCAGAGCCGTCAGCGTTTCCGCTGGCGTGCTGTATGTCACGCTGTAATGGTACTGCGTTTCGGACTTTTTTGCACCGTTGCTGTCTGTGCTGGCATACACCTGCCGCTGCAACTCAAATACCTCTGCCAACGCACACGCACATTTTTTGACAGGTTCTGCAAACGGTTCCGGTATGTTACTGGCAAGCCGCCCGAAGGTCACATTGTCGATATACTCCGATGCACGGGCGGCAGCCGTGCGAAATGCTGCCGCATCCGTGATGGATGTACCACAGTAAAAGTCTTGGTAATAGGGAAAATCTGCATAGACCATCCTTAAACCTCCGTCCGTTTCACATAGACGGTCTGCGGTTTCGAAATGCCAATGCCGTAGACCTTTCGACCCTGCACCGCAGAAGAACCAATGTATTCATTTGTCAGGTTTTTGATGGCAACCGGAACAGACCATTCCTGTACCCGATGACACCAGTTCGGGTGACCGCAAATGAATTCTGTGGTGGTCTTCTTGCCGCCAACAATCGTAGTATCTTCGAACATCGTGTTATTGGATTCAAAGACGTTGTATCCTGCGATTCTGCCGACTACGCCAGACTGCACCAGTTCCTGGGACAAGTCCCCCTGCCGGATGTAGTGGTCATCTGCCAGCAGCACTTCCATGAATTCTGGAGATGCAATCAGCCACCGCTTCCCATCGTTCGGCACGCCCAGACGGGACTGCGTTCGCTTTGCTGCCAGTACCTGCTTGTATGCAGTGCTGTCCGTGCAGGCGGTCTTTGTAGTTGCAATGGTGATGCCTGCGGTTTCCTCCAAAGCACGGATGCATTTCGTATCCATGGACAGCCCCAGAGAGTAACCAGCACTGTCCAGCCGTTCTGCGGTGATGCCGTCCGGAACGCTCTGTGCATCGAAACCGTCAATCATTTCATTGACCGCTTCATCTGTATCAATGTTAATGTCAAAGTAGGTGGTAGAGCCGGCAGAGATGGCGGCACCCTTCTGCTTGTCGTACTTCTTCACCTCTACTTCGGTGTCCCGAACTGGAACTTTGACCTTTCCAGCCTTCGGATTTCCTTCATAACGTGGGTTGAAAATGAGGTTGTCCTTGGTAACGAGTGTCGCACGCAGCTTTTCATCTACCAAACTCGAATACCGTTCCTGTGCAATATGTGGCATAAAATTTTCCTCCTTGTTACTGTTTCAGATTTGGGTTCATCTTGTAAAATTCCGTTTCCACACCGGAAAGCGTGGTTGGTGGGTTGCCGGAAGTCGCAGCGGCTGCCTGTTCCTGCGGATTTGGTGCAAAGGCATCCTCGTGGGATGTCCGGAACGCATTCACGATGTCGTCACCGCCGATGAGCGTATCGCCATCGAATTGCAAATTCTTTTCGGTCAGCAAATCCGTGATATGCTTTTCATACACATCATTTTTCAGTCCCAGCTTTTTCACATACTGGTTCATCTTTGTGCGGTACTCAAACGCTGCCCGCTCTGCTTCTGCCTGCGTCAGCCTCTGCTTGTATTCCTCCACACTGGCTTTGATGCCGTCAATGTCCATATCCTTGTAAGATTGGATGGTCTTGTTGGCTTCATCCAGCTGTGTTTTGGTGGCTGTCGCAGCGTCCTGTTCTGCCTTGATGTCAGCGGTGTAAGTTTCGGTAATTTTCTGCACCGTACTTTCATCTGTAACACCAAGGCTTTCTAAAAACTTTTGGTCAATCATGGTCTTGCTCCTTTCTGAATTTTGGGTATGAAAAAAGCACCCTTTCGGATGCTTTTTTGTGTATATTCAGTGTTCTTTGAAACTAATTTAACATGGTTGAATCTCAACATCTGCATATATTTCAGACAAAGATTTTCCGTCTATAAATGGGAATGTGAAAACTTCATCTTCTGTACTTATATCATAATTATCAGTTCCATATCGAATGTGATAATTATCTTTTCCACTTTCTCTGTTCGTACAGAAATCAACATCGCCATCTTTTCCTGCATATTCAAATTCAAACGCAAAGCTTTCTCTTAACAGATATTTTGCTTCTTCTAAACTTTTCATAGCATATCGTCATTCCTTTTTCTTTCTTCTTCTGTAAGTTCCCTTGCATCAGTTCTTTTCAGCTTATTATTTTCATCAAAATAATAGTTGTGTGCATGTTCTCCAAATTCCCCAAGATCTTCTTCAACTGGATGCCCATGCCCATTATTACTGATCTGCAAAAACTGATTTCCGTTTTCATCATAATAATTTCGATTAACGCCGCCTTTTGCATTCACAATTTGCGTAATAGAATTTGGTTTATCCTGCAAGGTCGTTTTCTCAACGATTTTGACTTCTTCCCCAGAAGCGGTATAAACGACTTCATCAAGAATCTTTCCATTTTCATCAAAATGAAGAGCAGAAAGCACTCGTTCGATAACTTCTTTTGCTTTTTTGGAACGTTCTGCACGTTCGTCAGCACTGTATTTCGATTTGTATTTTTTCTGTTTTGTTTTTATTATACCATCTTTCTGCGTATCTGTCAATAAAATTGCATCTGATTTTCCACTTCCAGAATCGGCGTTCAACCGCCTCTTTATCGTCGCCAAATCCTCGACCACCGGCATAACGGTACATCTGCACCAAGGGTGCATCGGTGGGAAATTCAAGCCGGCATTCCGTTTGCTGATTTCAAATGTCTGTCCACTCAACGCACGGCAAGTTTCACAGGTGCGGTGGTCTTCTACACAGAGATATTCATAATGCGTATAAGCTGCATTCCGTTCAAATGGTCGAATTTTCGCTTCATTGGATAAGTACGTATCTTCTGTAAAAACCAGCCGTTCTGCTTGCTTCTGCGATGTATTTTCAAACTTCTGCTGCAAGATTCTTGACATGGTCCTATAATCTTCACCACGAATCAGACCGTTTGCAATCTCGTTTTGTAAAGTCTGTGCTAAGGCTTCTCGGTTTGCCCAGATTCGCTCAGAAAAATCTTTGCCATTGCACCAAGGATTCCCAATCACAACTTGCAGCATCTCGCTGTCAATCCGGTAAAAATTCGTCCCGAATCCCAACTGCTCCGCTGCATAGTTTGCATATTTCAACGCCTGTTTCTCAAAGTGTTCTCGAAATTTGGATTGCTCAATCGCTCCGATTTTTAATTGCTGCAATACGATAGAAGTTTGCAATCCTTCCAAGCGGTTCAGTTTGTAAATGCTTTCTCGAACAGGGAGCAGGTCGGCAAACTCTGGATATTGCTTTGCAAATTCATCCATGTTTTGCAGCAGCAGTTGCTTGTCTGCATCCGGTAATTCTAGCAGCAATGTTCGGAAGGCAATCACATTCTCTTCACCATATTTTGCATAGTACGCTGCGATTTCTTTGTCCAGTGCTGCATATTCCTGTTCATAGTATTTCGACAACTCCGAGAAGAGCTGCTTTTCATCTTTGCTTAAAGATACATCCAATTCTTGCAGCCGCTTGCTCCAGTAGGTGTCACTCTGCATCGCCTGTCACCCGCTCTGCCTGCAACGTATCCACCGCCTCACCGCCGTTCTCCAAGTCGATTTTCTCCAGTTCTTTCTTTGGGTCATCGACAGCAGAAATGACAGAAAGCTGCGTCTCTTTGGAAGTCACACCTGCCATTTGAGCGGCGGTCTGTACCTCTTCGAGCAGGTTCTTTGGTGCATTTTGCGTGAATTGATAGGTGATACCCAGATACGCATCCGCTGCCATTTTCGTTGCCGGATGGCTTGCAATTAGTTTCCAGCGTTGATTCATGCCGGAAGAAAATTTCCGTGCCTTGTTTGCTGCCTGATTTTTCATCGGTTGTAGCTTGTACGCAAGTGCTGTTCCGGAGCTGCTGCCGAAGCTTTCATCGGAAATATTCGCCACCATAGATTGCATAAAAATTTGGTCTTCCAAGCGGTCTAACAAGTTCTCCTGCGTTGCATCGGCAGAAGGCTTCTGCAAAAATTCCACTTGAATCCCGTTCAGAATTTCCGCATCGGTGGGCGGAACATGAATCACACGGTCGTTTCGGATGGTGTGCAGCTCCTGTTCGTTCAGTTTCAAGCCTTTCAACAGCAAATACGCATCTGCAAAATAATCCACATCATTTGCTTTTTCTGAGATGGCTTTTTCATAGGCAGTGATTGCCGATTCCACTTGTTCAAATGCTCCTTGCCGTTCCTCGTTTTCAAGGTATTCAATGAGCGGAACGCCTGCGAAATAGTGCGGAATCGCATCCAGATAATGCAAGCCGCCTTTATCTGAAAACGGAATCTCCATGCTGGAAGTGTAGACGCTGCCTACGGTTTCTCCATCGGATTTCTGATAATATCGCACACCATAAAGCGGCTTCCGTGCAATCGTATCATCATAAATGATAAAGCATTCTAACGGCGATGCATAAGTAATGCAAATCTGTGCAGTTTCATCCGTGTAAAGCAACTCAAAGCCACTTCCGTAAATGCTGCAATATTTGGATAATTCTGAATTATTGTCGTCTTGGTCATTGTAGTGCTGAATCTGTTCCAATTCCTCAGAAACAATTTCATCCGGGTGCATCGTCTTGACTGGAATGCCGATGAAATAGCCGTTCAGCGTGTCTACAATGTACTTCGCAAAGTTGCAAATAATCCGGTTGTCCGGCTTCCATGTTGGTTTGGGTGGCTCTAATTGAATTGGATGCCGCCCCTCGTACAAATCTTTCAGATACCGAAACCGCTGACAGTCGATTTTGTGTTGATTCATCCAATAGGAGAGCCGCTCGGTTGTCAGCTCTGTATCTGCGGAAATTGTATAGTAGTCTTGCCTTCGGAACATGTTGTCACCTCCTTATATCCCGCCAATCACTCTGGAAATGCTTGCTTCTTCGCCCATAATTGTGTTGACAAAATATCGCACGTCATCCATAGCATGGTCATTTTCCTTAATTGGTCTGTCTTCGCTGCACGATTCGTCCCAGCGATACAAGCCAAACTCACGAATGCAGTTCTTGCAATCGGGAGAGAATCGCAATTTTTCCGCCTGCAACGCAGAAGAAACTCGCCGGATGCCATCTACAACCGCATTCTTGCCTTTCCGAACGGTAAAATCTGCATTCCGCAGCTCTGCAATGAAGCTCGCTGCGGACGGGTCTACAATGACGCATTCAATCTTGTGACCGCCTGCCAATTGTTGAATCCGTTGCAGATATTGGGCATTGGTGAGCTGTTTGCGTGTCTCTCTGCCGCTGTAGTAGTATTCTGCTGCTCGGTAGGCGGTTGTGCCATCATAACACCAAAGCCCAGCAGAAAAGGCGTTTAGCGTGCCATAGTCTACGGAAATATACCATTCGCCTTGCGGATTGTCCCGTTGTTCTATGTGCTTTTCTCGGTCGAATTGCGGATAAATCAGCCCCTCTGCAATTGCCCATTCTCCCAAAATAAACCGGTTGTAAAATACGCCGGTATACTCTTTTTTGACGGATTCTACATACTGTCGGTCTAGCGTTGTATTATCATCCAACAAAAAACGCATGGTCAACATATCCAGTTCAGCCATGCGGTCAATGTATTCTCTTTTCAACCAGTGTTGGGGGCTGTCGGGATTGGTCGTTGCAATCAGCTTTGCACCAGGTACACGCAAACGGGATAGCAGCATAACAAAGAAATCCTTTGGAAACAGCGTCAATTCATCGCAGTACGCACCTTGTAAAGTCAGCCCTCGAATTTTGCCTTCGCTGCGTGCATCGTTTGCACCTTCCAGCAGAATCCGCCTGCCGAACAGATAGGCTTCTTTGGCAGAGGTTGAAAAAGAAAAATTACTTTGTCCAAACATGGCTTCCAGCGGAATCAAACAGTTTCGTTTCAACGTGGTCAACGACTTGCCGCACATCAGATACAGCTGATTTTGCGGCATGGTAGCCAGCCAGAATCCCCAGCATACCAATGAAATCCACGTCTTTCCAGAAGAAACAGACCCTTCCAGCAAGTTAATCCGCTGCAACTTCTTTGTTCGCCACAGTTCCATCAATTGCCGCTGCTTCTTCGTGTAAATCATCTTCCACCCCCTGTTCCTGCATTCCTGCAATCAGCTGTTCCGTCATGCCATTGCTCGGCTTGTCTTGCTTCGCCGCCTGCCGCTTTTTCAAGGTCAGTTCTTCCCGTTGTACGGTCTTTCCAAGTACGTCCATGACCTTATCAAATGCTTTGGTATCTCGGTCTTCCGTGACAGCCTGAAACATGGCGACCAGCAGAAGCATTTCGTTGTCTGCGTCCTCTTCCGGAATGCCAAGTGCTTTCAACAATTCTGTTTGGCTGGCGGTCGGCTGCAGGGAAAGCAGCAACTTCATTTTGGCTTTCATGTCTTTTTTTCTGCGGCGTGCTTCTCCGGACTTTTTGCCACCTTTTCTTGCAATTTCTCTTTGTTCGTTCTCTGTTCGTTCGTCCATCGGAATCAGGTTTTCTTCATTTGCCAACGTCCTCCCTCCGTTTTTCAGGTATAAAAAATCCGGACAGGAAGTTCTCCCATCCGGATTTCATTTTTCGATACTACCATTATAGCACGTTGTAACTGTGTCAAACAAGTCCATCTTTCAGCAGTTGCAAGGCTTTCCGGTGCATCCGTTTGGATGTTGATTCAGAAATGCACATCTTTTCGTTGATCACTTCCCATTTCATTCCCAGAATGTACCGTGCCCGCATCAGCATTCGCAGTTCGGACGGCAAGGTGAAAATCGCCTGTTCCACGGTAATGACATCCTGCATCAGGTCGGCTTTTTTCGTTTCGTACAGGGCAGAGAGGGTTTCCAGCTGTTCGATGTATCGCTGCACCGCCGCTACCGGCTCTCCCTTGCTCTTTGGTGTGTTGTCATAGCAAACTGCCTTGGTGTCCCGCGCGTCCGCTCTGAGGGCGGCAATCCGGCTTTCCAGCTGCTGTAGTTCTTTTTGTTTGTGCTTGCATTGGAGCAGGGTTTCTTTTGTCATGCATTTTCACAGTCCTTTCCACAATATGTTGAGAATTGACTTTATTATAATACTATATTTTGTGTCATCCGTCAAGCTGTTGTTTTTTGATGGATCAATTGTTTTATTGCCATTAAAGCCGTGTCAATTGCTGCAATGTCTTTGGAAAAAGAGTTTTCTTCGTCCTCAAGCCCTTTCTCGCAGTCCTCACGGTCGTTGCGTAAATCTTCCAGCTGTTGAACTGCATCTGCCAGCTTTTCGAGTGGGATTTCTTCGCCGCTTGCAAAGTCGCCCTCTAAGGCGATGTTGCCCCCATCTTCTCCGATTGCAACGACTGTTACGCTCTGTTTGAGTATAACCGCCGCAACAGTCACAGGGGTTGTTGGCGTTGCTCCAACAAATGACATTGTCACAACATTCGCATACTTGTCATCAATCTCAACAATCAGCTTTTTCATTTTCTTTCTCCATTTCCGCATTGAGTATGTCTGCAACATAACACGCTGTTTCATAGCTATCAAAGTAAGCAGTTGGATTTTCTCCATCGCCAAAGTCGGTAAGTGGCTTCATTTTCCCGTCAGCGTGGTCGAATACAACTGAGAACTCTTCTGCTCCAAAATCTCCCCAATCGTGTTCAAAGTTCGGGCAAAATCGGTCGTGCATCTGTTCCAGCCTTAACAGCAACCGTATTTTCTTTGCAACCTGTTCGGCACGCTTTTTGGTTTTGAAACAGTTACCATTAGAAATACGGTCAGTTTCAAAAGAAGTTGTTCCCTTGACTTTATCCGTTACTCCAAAATCGCTTCTGATAAAGAAATAGCTCTCGCCAATCTCTGGCTTCCACAGCTTCTGTTCTCCCTGCTGCATCTTCACTTCTTTCTGCAAAGCTTCCAGCTTAGTCAAAAATTCGGATTTCAGTTCTTCAATTTTCTTTTCGATGTCGTTCATTTTAATTCCTCCTTTTCCGCCTCCGTGATCTGCACGAACACGCCCGGAACATCCGCCCAGTACTTTTCTACTACTGCACTGTAGATCTGCTTGTCATCGCCCCAGTAGTGCAGCTTGGTCATGATGTCAAACAACGCCTTGCAGAGGTTGTCCACATCTGGCTTGTTGGTGTACGGTTCGCCGTCCTGATGTTTGGCTTTGATCGGATAGCACCACTTTACAATGACCTGCACAGCACCATGATACGGCTGTTCAGGGATGTGCTTCATCAGGTGTGCTGCAAGCTTGGCTTCCGCCTCGCCGTTGTTTCGCTTGTAGAAGTGATGCACGCCGTGCTTGTCAACGGTGTGTCCTTGCTGTTGGTGCGTACTGGTTGGTGGAATCATGGGCATAAAAAAAGTTGTCATATTGTTCCCTCCATTTTTCGTTTGTCAATGAAAGGGGAAAAGTGTTAAAAGAGTGCTGTGCTATCGCACTCTTTTTACTTTTACCCATTGACGTCAATTTTGCGACAGCGAAAATAGTATATATATATACACTGTTTTCGCAATTTTTTTCGCATTTTTTCATTTGCTTGTTTCTCTAACAATATCGCCGTTTTTAAGAATAAATCCATCATATTCTTTTATGCGATTTTCAATGGTTCTTCGGCTTACGCCTAAATACTCTGCCATGTTCTGAACGGTCACCGTTCCATCCAGATTGCAGGCATTGAAGGCGTTTTCAAAAGCCGCTTTCTTGTCGGCTTTCTGTGCTGCATAGGTTTCTTTGGTTTTTGCTCCCCGTTTCTGATTTCCACGTTGATACGGATGCATCTCGCTTTCTGACTGCAAATCTTTCAGCACGCCAATGGTATCTTCCACGTGCACCGGATACCGAAACCACAGATTCTTCGGCTCGAACTTCGGGAACTCTCGCAGCGTACCATCCAGCCGCCACGCCGTCCGCTGTCGCACTGTCCGTTTGATGGTTTCTATCTCGCTGAGAAACGCTTCATAGACGGCTGGCGGCAGATTGTCCTGACACAGCTTCAGGGCTTCCACATGGCTCAGCAGGGCATCCGGCGAGGCATCCGCCAACACTGACGGAGCGTGCCGCCGCAGCTGCTCCACGCACATATCACAGATCGCCGTGTTGGTTTCCTGCTTGCGGATGTCCTCGGACAGTTCCAGTTCTGTCATGTCAAGCAGGGCATCGGGGTCACGGGCAAACACCCCCGAACCGGATGCTCTATCCATGCTGCGTTTGCCGCCCTGAGCCCCCTTGCTGTGGTGGTGGCAATAAATCACCGCACAGCCCAACTGCGTGCACACCTTGTCAAACTGGTTGCAGAAATGTGCCATCTGGTCAGCACTGTTTTCATCGCCCGTGATGACCTTGTAAATCGGGTCGATGATGACAGCAATGTACTGTTTTTTCTTGGCTCGCCGAATCAGTTTCGGGGAAAGCCTGTCCATCGGCTCGGTCACACCACGCAGATTCCAGATGTCAATGCTCTGGAGATTCGCCGCCGGCAGTTCCATTGCCTGATACACATCCCGAAACCGATGCAGGCAGCTGGCTCTGTCCAATTCCAGATTGACATATAGCACACGCCCCTTTGCACATTGCCAGCCCAGCCACTGCCTGCCCTCAGCAATCGCAATGGACATTTCAATGAGGGCGTAGGATTTGCCGGCTTTGGAAGGTCCTGCAATCAGCATTTTGTGTCCCTGCCGCAGCACGTTTTCAATGAGCGGCGGCGATAGTTCCGGCATGTTTTCCCACGCTTCCGCCATGCTTTCAAACTCTGGCAGGTCATCGGTGACACTGTCGATGTAGTCCTTCCACTCTGCCCACGAACCCAGCCCGATGTTGGTTGCAACTAAGAATTGCTTCTTTCCGTTTCGCATCACGCCCGGCATTCTGGATAGACGGGACGGATTCCGGTTCTGACGGTCGACTTTCAGCCCGTTTTTGTCGCAAACGTCATAGAGGAAATCCACTCGCTTCCGGTATTCCTCGTAGCTGGGAGCATCCACTCGCACAATGGCGTGTAGGCTCTTGCCACCGCTGTAAACCAAGCAGGCAATGGGCAGCTGCATTTCATGTAAAATCCCGTTCTGCCGTTCGATGTCCAGCACATCGGATTCTACCAACGCAAACCGATATTCCGTGACATTTTCGTTCTTGCCGCCCTTGCCATCCAACGGGTTGAAGCGAATCCATGCCCCGGCTGCTTCCATGTAGTCCCCGAACACTGCCCCGATGTCCTCGCCGCACTGGCTCAGAGCCTCCAGCAGCTGCCCAGCGGTGCGGTCGCAGCAACCGGAGGTTGGCATATACTTGCCGTCTTTGTTCTTCCATGTTTCTGTGACATAGCCCACGAAATCATCTGCTTCAAACAGCGTTTCGATATATTGGGAAAGTTCCTGTGCTGGATTCCATGTTTCCGGCTCTGGAATGGGGATGTCCTGTGCTTCTTTTCGGCTGGTAACCACATAATCTTCCCCAATGGTGTCATCCCAGTTCAAGGCATGAGATTCTTTTTTGGAATACTGGGGACGGTAGCCGTTTTCCACTGCCAGATGCACAATCGTTCCGGCAGTGACGGGATGTTCGCAGCCTGCAAAGGTTCGCCATTTCTTTTCGCATTCGCCCTTGTGATAGCGTGCAGCATCTCGCTGTGACCAGACATCCCAAAGCGAACAGTCATAGCCGGCATCTTTCAACGCCATGCCCACGCCGCACCATTCCTGATAGGTTAAGGATGCAGGGTCGATGTAGTCCAGCAGTTCGTCTAAATTGTTATTTTTGTAGGTGTCCAAAAAATCATCCTTTCTGTTGACAAAATCGTAAGTTCATGCTATACTGAAACCAAAAAAAGCACGCCATTTTACATGGAAACGGAGGTCATATGTATGAGTACCAAAGAAGCTGCAATGGAAATTCTGAACTGCATGACGGAACAGCAGTTGCAGGAATTTGTAAATCTGTTCCGCAGCATTATGGAGATTCCGAATGAAGAAACACGGGCGGTGTTGGAGGACGTAAAGCAGGGAAAGAATCTGGTCGGGTCGTTTTCTTCCGTGAAAGAACTGATGGAGGACTTGGATGCTGAAGATTGAATACCATAAGTCTTTTAAAAAAGATTACAAACGGATCAAAAAGCAAGGATACAGCATTGCAAAGCTGGAAACGGTGATTGCTCTGCTGGCAGAAGAACAGCAGCTGTCAGAATCTTATCGGGATCATGCCTTAAAAGGAAATTATGATGGGTTTCGAGAATGCCATATCCAGCCGGACTGGCTGCTGATCTATCGCATTGAAAAAGACCGGCTGGTCTTGATCCTTTCTCGCACGGGCAGCCACAGTGAACTTTTTGACAAATAACAGACAGACAGGCAGACTGCATCAGGCGGTCTGTCTTTTTTATTTTTCCGGCACATACTCCGCCGCTGAGAGTGTCCTCGGCACACGCCAGCCATTTGCAGCGATGCGGTTAATCAGATTTTTTGCCGCATCGAATTTCCAGCCGCCCACGTGCTGAAACCCGTACTTTTCCAAGCAGCGAATTTGTTTTGGCGTTGCCAGTCCGCTTTGCTGCCGCTGAGCCACCGCACGCAGAATCTGTTCTGCTTTTCCGGCACTCTCTACGGCATCGGGATTGATGCCCCGTTTTTCCAGGTCTTTTTTCTGCTGGGCGGTCGGGGGGTTGGATTCCCACCCGAACGCCGGAACATAGCCGGACAAATCCTGCGACTGAATCGACAGTTCATATTGCAACGGGTCGACCAGTTTCGATTTTCGTTTTTTCATCGCTTCCAGCTTTTCGGCAAGTTTCGCTTCTCGGTCTGCTACTACGTCTTCGGATGCCCGATTCTCTGCTGCTTCGATGTCGATCGGGATGCCGACTTGCTCTTCCAGCTGCTGGGTCATCTTCTGCTGCACTTCTTCGTCCTCGCAAATCAGGCACGCCGGACGGCAGAGTTCATGCTTTTCGGTATTCCACAAAAAATCCAACAAGAGTAAGTGGTCTTTGCCCTCTGCCAACCGTGTGCCACGCCCCACCATCTGACAATACAGAGCACGCACTTTGGTTGACCGCAACACGACCACGCAATCCACATCCGGACAGTCCCAGCCCTCTGTGAGCAGCATGCTGTTGCAGAGCACGTTGTACTTGCCATCCGCAAAGTCTTGCAAGATTTGTTCTCGGTCATCGGATTCGCCGTTGACCTCTGCCGCACGGAATCCATGCTGACAGAGCAAATCACGGAACTTTTGAGAGGTTTTGACCAGCGGCAGGAATACCACCGTTTTGCGGTCGGCACAGTGTTTTGCCATTTCGGCAGCGATCTGATCGAGATAGGGGTCTAACGCTGTGGCAATCTCTCCGGGCTTGTAATCGCCGGCAGTTGTTCCAACCTGTGTAAAGTCAATCTGAATCGGGACGGTCAATGCCCGAATCGGGGTTAAGTATCCCTCGTGGATTGCCTGCGGCAGGGTGTATTCATACGCCAAGCTATCGAACACCTTGCCCAGATTTTGCTTGTCGCCCCGGTCTGGCGTTGCCGTTACGCCCAGCACATGAGCACCGGAGAAGTGATTCAAAATCACCTGATAGCTGTCCGAAATGGCGTGGTGTGCTTCGTCAATGATAATCGTCTGGAAGTAATCGGCAGGGAACTGAGCAAGGCGTTTCTGCCGCATCAGGGTTTGCACGCTGCCCACAGTGACCCGATACCATTGCCCCAGACAAGTTTGTTCTGCCTTTTCTACGGCACATTTCAAGCCGCTGGTGCGTTCCAGCTTGTCCGCTGCCTGTTGCAGCAACTCGCCCCGATGTGCCAATATCAACACCCGATTGCCGCTGCGAACTTCGTCTTCGGTGATTTTTGCAAAGACGATGGTTTTGCCGCAGCCGGTGGGCAGAACCAGCAAGGTGCGGTTTCTGCCCTCGTCCCACTCCCGATGCACGGCGGTGCGTGCCGCCTGCTGATAGGGTCGCATTTGCATCTTGTATCACTCCTTAAAACTGACCTTTGTTCCAGCCGCCCTGCGGTGACTGCCACGGCTGCGCGTTGTTCGGCTGCGGTGCGGTGTAGGGCTGCTGTGGGGCACTCTGAGCAAGCTGCGGCTGGTCATAGGATGGATACCACTTTTCAATCTGGTTTGCCTGTCCAATGCCGCCATCTTTTTTGTCATAATTGCGGATTTTCACGTGACAAATGCCGCTTTTCCCGTTGACTTCCTGCCAGTTCATCCGTGCAGCCTGTCCCTTTTGCTTCATGCCGATGCTGGCGAAAAATTCCGACAGCTTCCATTCCATCTTTGTGTGCAGGAACAAGTTTTCCTGCAAGAGTACGCTGTTCCCGTCCGGGCTGAATACACGAAAGTGGAGAATTGCCTTGTTGCAAGGCGGAATTTTGTCAGAGCCGTTGTGTCTGGCACGGTCGAACTTCTCCACGGTGAAGCGATAATCGCCCTCCGGCAGCAGAATGAAGCTGCTTTCCTGCTGGATTTCATCATCCCAGCCCAATTCGTGACCCTGTGCAGTTGTGTTGTAGTTTTCCATGAAAAATACCTACCTTTCTAAATTTACCTTGATTGGTTTTGTTTGCTTGCATTAAAACGGGACGTTTCGGTTCTGCTGAATCATATCGAAGATGTTTTTCCACCATGGGATGCACCAGCCCTCTACGAAATCCTGCGGATACTGATTGACGGGCATATCTTCCGGAAAATATCCCTTTTCCCCAACAACCTGTTGCAGTTCTTCAGGGGAAACGTGATTTGCTTCCATCAGCTGTGCAAGCTGCGGAAAGATGCCGTCCAACGAATCCGGCGTTGTAACAATCGGCGTTGCAGTTGCAAAATCCTGTTCGGTCGGCAGTCCGGCAGCCTGTGCCTGTTTCACAAGCTGTTGTGCTTTGGATACCGGTGCAGGGGCAGGGGGAGTAGCAAAGAGGGAAGCAATCGAAGCGTATTCCAGCGGCAGCATCTCGGGCAGCCCGAACCGATTCTTTGCATCCCACCATGCGGACTTTGTGGTATACATGACCCGATTGCAGGCGGTTGCCTTGTGTTTTTTTCCCTTGTCATCGGTTGCAATTACATGCGTCTGGAACGCCAGAAACAGGGTGATGTCCGACCACTCTTTTAATAGTGGTGCAATCTTGTTGGTCGTCTTGTTTCCCAGCTTCAATTCCCAGTGGTCATATTCTGCATCAATTTCCGGCAGAGAGGCTTTTCGGGTGATTGCATGGCAGAGCAAAGCGACATGGATGCCTGCCTGAATGAGCCGTTCGGTGCTGTCCAAAAACCGCCCGATTTCTTCGGCTTCATACTCCCAGCCCTTGCCGTAGCCGAAGCCCTCGATGCCGTTCACGTTGTGTTTGCTGCACAGCTGTGCAATGGCAAGGCGTTCTGCCCAGTCGAAGGTATCAATGACGACCGTCTGATACTGCCGCTGTACATGAGATTCCAGCACAAATTGCAATTCCTGCTGCAACATCTCCCAGCTGGTGGGCTTCGGCAGCCGCCGGACGTTCATTTTTGATGTGCTGCCCTCGCAGTCCAGAAATACCGCCCCTGGCAGTTGTGCCGCCAGCGAAGACTTGCCAACGCCTTCCTGTCCATAGATGACCAGCTTGATGCCGGAACCCGTCTGAATGCCGTTTGTTTCTTGAAAATCCATTTGAAATGCTCCTTTACTGATTTTTTGCGTGTGAAGAAACCTCCTTTCACTATACAGCGATTTTCGGGAAAAACTTGTATGCAAACGTACAAGTTCCGAAACGGTTTTACAGTTTCTTCACAACTTTTAGAAGTTCTGTCAATTTTGCCGCTTGATTTTTGTGCAGTTTTTCAAAAGACCCCAGCTTCCCATGTCGGCGGCTGTTTGGTTGGATTGCTTGGTTCGGTCGGGAAAACAGAATAGCCGTCTTCGATGAGAATGCTGCATTCATCGCCGGTAGAAACGCGTGTGGCGATTGCCTGCAAGCCCTCTTGCTCCAGCCATTGCCCGAATGCCTGTAACGTGCTGCTATCCATCTGTTCCAGCTTGTCCAGCAGCACAAAACCGCAGTCTGGATTCAGTTTGCGAACAATGGCAGTTGCCACACGCAATTGTTCCGAACCACTCATGCTGTCCCACTGTTTGCCGTGATACTGCAACGCACCGTTTTCCACCGTCAGCCCTTCTAACGGCAGGTCAGCGGATTGCAGCAAGTCTTGCTTTTCTTGCCGGAGTGCGGAAATCTGTTCGGTCAATGCTTCGTAATCCTGCCGATAGGTCTTTGCTTCTTCTTCGGCGTGTTCCTTGTTCAGGTTGTCCCGAATTTTCATGTTGATGGCATCTATTTCCGCAATGCTCTTTTCCAGTTCGGCGGTAGATTCGTCCTGCAAATCCTGTGCGGACATCTGTGCAATCCTTGCATTCTGTTCTGCCTGTTCCAGTCGTTTTTTGGCTGCGTCATAGGCTGCCTGTGCAGCAGTGAGTTCCTGTGCATACTGAACGGCATGCTCTCGCTTTCGCTGATTTTCGCCGTTTCGTGCCAGTATCGCTTGCTGTTTTGCAAGGAGTTCTGAGGCAGAAACAGGCGTACTGGGGACATTCTCCCAGCATTGCAACTCTGAAGCATATTTCTGCTTCTGGTCTGCGATTCTGCCGATGGCGGTTCTCTGGTTGTACAGGCGGCTTTCTTCTGCTTCCAGCTGTGCGAGTTGGTCGCCAATGCCAATGATTTGCAGCAGAATTGCCGCCTTTTCCTTGTCGGATGCATGCATAAACTTTGGCAAGTCCAGTGCTAACGCAGACAGGAACGAGTTTAGCAGCTGCTGTCCTGCCTTGTTCCCGTGTGGGTCGATGACTTTCAGGCTGCTGTTCTTGCCCTTTCGCTCCACAATCAGCCCGTTGGACAACTCTACATGCAAGATGGGGTCAGTGTATGCTCCATCCCTTGCCGCAGCAGTAGGCTTGTACTTGTCGCCGCCCAGTGCCCATGCAATCGCATCCAGTACGGAGGTTTTGCCCTGGTTGTTGTTGCCGCCGATGATGGTCAAACCGTTTGCAGACGGTTCCAGCTTCACCGCCTTGATTCGCTTAACATTTTCGATTTCCAGACTGTTGATTTTCACGCTCATTTTTCGTCCTCCCGATGTAGTTGTTCGTCTTCCCACTGGCTGTTATGTCGCCGCCATGCAACCCAGACCCAGAAGAGTGCCATTGCAATGCCGCCTAAAATCATTGTTTGCATGTTCTTTTGCCTCCTCTTTTATCCTTTTTCCTGCAGTGTTCGCAGGTTAAAAGCTGCTTGTCCTCTCGCTTCCTGCCGCATCGGGTGCAAAGCCCAGCGGCTCGCCATGCCGCTCTGACTGCTTTTTTCTTCGCCGACCGTTCTGCTTTCTGCTCGGGCGTTAATCCGGCGTACCGAAAACGGTTGCTTGCATTCATCGCTTCCCGGCATGCTTGGCAAGTAACAAGCCCGTCCGTTGCGGAAGCGTTACGGCATCGCACGCAAACATGGTGGGCTTTATACCAGTTGTAGCTTGCCAGCGATTCCAGGTTCTTATTTAAACGCTGTTCTGGGGTCATTTTATCACCTCAATTTTTGGGCTGTACACCTCGTCCCTGCAGCAGCTCAATGCAGCCAGGAACGTGGCTTTTTTGATGTCATCATCCAGCGTTTCCGTGATGCTGATAAACGCCGCCAGCAACATCTTAGCTGCATCTGCTCTGTTGAGCCCCATTGAATGAATGCGAACATCATGTTGATTCCAGTCACCTTTTACAACGATTTTTCCCATCTTTTCGCTCCTCTCTATCATCTTCCAGGAGAAAATCATACTCCCCAGAAGTATCATTCCGAACCTTGTCTGCAAATCCGCAAGCATTCACGCCGAAGAGCATCCGTAGCAAGTCATCCGTTGTGAACTGCATTTCCGGATTCACACGGACGCTCCGAACGACAGGTTTCGCCATTAGCTTCACACTCCTTTTCCTTCTTTCGGTTCTTCATCTCGCACCATGGACAGATGAAAAAACCTGTTTTCTGAATCGGAACGTTAAAATCCAAGTCACACTGCTCGCAGTACATGTATTTGAACCCGTTCCGATATTCAACTTTCTGGCTCATGCTCTGCCATCCGTTCTGGATGTTCTACGAACTCCGGATTCCGTTTGTAGAACTCCACAATCATCATCGCCAACGCTTCATAGACCGAACGGTCTGCCTGCTCCGTTGCAGGCACAACGCTGACTTCCATTGGTTTTTTCATGCTGCACCTCCTCCACAAACCGTATTTCTGTTTGCATTTGCAATTGCCATACCAATTGCAGCCCATGTAACCTGTTTCTGTTCTTCCTGCGGCAATACGCCAAGTACAGTAAGCAGCGTAGACAATTCCTGCACATCCACCGATAAATGCACATTTGTGCAAATTTGATGGAGGGCAGCTAATGTGCTTGCATTCAGCATAAAGATTCCTCCTTTCAGACTGCATCCTGTTCAATCAGCGGCAACAGTCCATTCGTCTTCAGCAAATCATAGATAAACAGCCGTCCTTTCTGCGTCCAGTAGGTATGGACTTTGGTGTGCTGCTGCCCGTCTGCTCCGGGGAACGTCTGCGTTTTGGTGCTGGTGTAGCCCTTTTCTGCATACTTCTGATACAGCAACCAGTTTTGCCCTTGCTTATACTGTACGCCATTCTGATGTAAATAGCGATTAAGCCAAACGCCAGACTTTCCGTAGTCCTTAGCGATGGAAGTAATGGAAAGCAAGTCTTTGCAGTTCAGGACAACATCATAATAGCTTGCCTTGGGCTGTAGCTCTGCAATCTGCTGTTCCTGCACGGCGACGGTGGTTTCCAGCTGTTGTTTCTCTCGCTGTTCCTCAATCCAGCGTTCCGCACGTTTTACGGGATCTGCAATCATGTAGCTGTCCATCGCTGCCTGCTCCCGAACGCTGAAATAAGTATCCACCAGCACTTCATACGCCTGCCATGCCTGGTCGGTGTTCAGGCTCTTGGCGTGCAGCAATGCTCCCTTTTCCGTCCAGAGGTAAAAGTTTGTTGCTCTTGAACCATCCTCAATTTGATGACGGTTCAAAAAATCTCTTTTTACCTCTCCTGTTAAGCAATAATAGTGCTTTCCCTCAATGTACCGTGTTTTATTTCGATTGAAATTGTTGGAAATCACTTTACTGTCCGTTCCGTACTGCTCCGCAATCTGAGCGGTGGTCAGTACTCTCTGATTGTTGGTCTCTACGACCTGTAAATTTGGGTTCATGATAAATCTTCCTTTCTGTGCTGGAATAGCACTTCAATCGGCGTTTCCGGAAACCACGTCTTCTGAATAAAGATTGCCTGCTCCACAGTGAACGAGCGTTTTCCGCACGTTTTGTGCCAGAGCGTCCCCTCGTCCACGCCGAGTGCCTGTGCCATTGCCTTTTTCTTAATGCCTTTGCGTTTGATCTCGTATTCGAGAAATGGGTAATTATAACTCTTTTGTTTCATTTGTTTTCCCTCCGTCTTATCTGTGCTTGACTTTTGTAATATTTTGTGGTATGCTATCAATATCATCTCTCACGGAAGGAGGTGATACAATGGCAAACACCAAGCAAACGAGCAAGTCTGTTGCTTCTAAGGCTTCAAAGATTCTTCGTGACGGAAGATATAGCAAAACCTCGAAGTCTGTAGCAGGCAGTGCACTTTCTCAGACAAAGAAGGGCAAGTAAGAGCAACTTGCAATTCTTTTTTTGCGGTGAAAACGAGGCGTGGCGACTGTGCTTCGCCTCATTTTTGCTGTTTTCAGGGAAATTATTTCTTCCGAATCAGCCACAGCACGCAGCCCAAAACGCCGACGCTGCACAGCAGGCTGATAACATCAAGAACGATTTTCAGCGTTTCCATGTGTTCACCTCCCTTCTTTCTAAAAGGTTGACACCGTGCGGAATTTGTGTTATACTATTCCCGAACCCTTGCCGGATGTTCGTTCCATCCGGTTTGGATTCAGTCTTTTTTAGTTGATAATATCACGCATCAAATCAATGATGGTTTTTATCAACTGTAGGATGGCGGTAATCAAGATGATCGTTTTGGTTGTTCGGTCTTGATTGCCGCTTTTTTTCTGCCGTTTTTTCGGCTTTCGCTGTTTCCCCACGGTGTCCGCTCCTTTCTGTGGTTTTTGTCTGTCGGTCGTTTTGACCTCCTGACAGTTATTATTATACACCGTTTTGACCTACTTGTCAATAGGGATGATGATAAAAAAGTGTACAAAATGACCGACTGCTTTTTGTACAAATAGCCGAAACGACCGATACAAAGAAAAGATCATGTTGACAAGTAAGTCAAAATGTAGTACAATAAAATAGGATAAGAAGGAGGTGAATTGCTTGAATATCGAAAATTTAAAAAAAGCCAGAGAAAAAGCTGGATTGACACAAGCACAAGCTGCTATTGCAATTGGTGTAAGTGATGGTACATATAAAAATTATGAGCAGGGCAAGCGAGAACCCAATGGGGATAAGATGGTTACAATTGCAAACCTATTCGGCGTGACCACGGACTATCTGCTCGGGCGAGAGCCTGCTCCAGATGACCCGATTGAAATGCTCTCCAGAGAATTAAACCTGAATCTGTACGAAAAAGCAATTGTGACAGCGTATCTTGCAATGGACACAAAAAGCAGGACGGATTTGGTAAAAATGGTGCAAACTGTAGCAGATGCCGTTCAGAGCGGGGCGGAATCCAAGTATACATACACTATACAAGTTGCAGCCCGTGGCGGAGAACCACCGCATACCGAAGAAATGACGCAGGCAGAAGCAGAACGAATTGCAAACCTGCCACGTGTGCCGGATGATTTGTAATGCATAAAAAAACGCCCTCGTGTTACAATAACACAAGGGTGGATTATGCTGAATTATGGAAAATATCAACATGTCAGGAATGCAAGCTGGCAATGCCTGATTGATTGCCACGTGACGAAACTACCGCTGAAACCCGTGCAGATTGCCGCACAATACCAGCTGCAATGCGTTTATGATGACATTGAACAGGCTGGAAAAGTGACCAATAACGGTATCATCTTGCTAAACAAGAGCCAGTCTGTGCAGCGGCAGCGGTTTACGGTCATGCATGAACTGGGACACTATCTATTAGGTCATGTTGGCAGTGACCCACGTTTTCGGGACAGCAGCCGCACCGCAGAGGAACAGGAAGCTGACCGTTTTGCCGTGGGCTGTCTGATGCCGGCTTGTGTGCTGTGGGCGTTGCATGCCACCACAGCGGAAGAAATTGCCGCACTCTGCAATGTGTCCATGCAGGCGGCAGAAATTCGCTCCAGAAGGATGCAAATCTTGCTTGCAAGAAATAAATTTTTGACGCATCCGCTGGAACGACAGGTATTTGAACAGTTTCAACAGTTTATCAACAATCAGTGAATTTATCAACAATCAGTGAAAAAGCAATCATTCTCGTGAGGTCACGAAAATGAAAAAAAGCCGCCCCACGGCGGCAACCGTGAAGCGGCAAGAGGGAACTATTGCTATAATAGTCCAAACCAGAACGGTACTATTATAGCACATTCTCTCAAAAAATGCAAGGAGGAAGTGCAAAATGCAAGCAGCAGCATATGCAAGATACAGCACAGAGCATCAGACAGAGAGCAGTATTGCTTACCAGATGCGGAAAATTGAGGAGTACTGCAATGACCACAGTATCACAGTAATAGCCCGGTACACGGACGAAGCCAAGAGCGGCACGAATACCCAGCGACCAGCATTCCAACAACTCTGCAAAGATGCTGCACAGCGAAAGTTTGATGCCGTTGTGATTTACGACATCAGCCGGGGAAGCCGTGATGTGTCGGACTGGTTCGGCTTCCGGAAACAAATGGCGATTTTAGGGATTCAAGTAATATCTGTAGAAGACCGCATTGGAGACATTTTGAACCCCTCTGACTACTTAACAGAATTAATCACGGTTGGGTTGGGGCAGCATCATGTGTTGACCAGTCGTCAAAAATCTATGGATAGCATCGCTACCAAAGCGAAAACCGGGCAATTCTTAGGCGGCACGCCAAATTTCGGCTATAATGTTGTGAATGGAAGATATGTCATCAATCCAGCAGAAGCGGAGATTGTTCAGAAAATTTATCGGATGTATGCAGCAGGGAAGAGCTATGGCGAAATTTTAGCAGAGATTGGGGAAGTACGTGGCAAACGTGGAAGAGTTATCGGAAAGAACAGTCTACACTATCTGCTGCGAAATGAACGATATATTGGTGTTTATAGCTGGTGCAAGTATCATCATAAAATCATGGGGAAGTATGCTGGAAACATCCCGAATGAAAACGCTGTCCGGATTGAAGACAGTATACCGGCGATTATTGATAAAGATACATGGGAAGCGGTGCAAATACGAATGAATGATAAAAAACAGCGTGCTTGTAACAAAGCGAAACGCAGCTATTTACTGTCTGGATTGATTGAGTGCACAGAATGTGGTGCAAATTATGTTGGGCACACTTCCACAAATAAGAAGGGATATTCTACCCGATATTATTGCTGTGGGAACAAGTACCGGAATCATACCTGCCATGCGAAAAATCTGAACGCAGAGGAATTGGAAATATTTGTGGTACAGAACTTGAAACAATATCTATCTGATTTGGATTTTTCTCAAATGGCACAGCAGGTTGCAGATGAAATTAATGGTGCATCTGTTGACCTTAAAGCAGAACGAAAAGAACTGGCAGACATTATTTTTCAGCTGAACAATGGTACAAAGGCGATTTTAAAGGGGATTGACTACCCAGAATTACAAGAAGAAATGTTCCGGCTACGTGTGCGGAAATCGGAATTAGAAGATATTATTCGGCGTGGAGAAGAGAAAAAGCCGGTCAGTGCGGAGAAGCTGGAACAACTTTTCCAGCATGCAGTTAAGCAGTTAGACACAGATACAAAGCAGATTTGCAAATCTATGGTGAAAATATATGCCCATCCAAACGGTGATTGTGATTTGGAAGTAGGCGTACATATTTCGGGTTGCGGGAGCCAGATTTGAACTGACGACCTTCGGGTTATGAGGGATTTATTTCACGTTTTAGATACATTTTAGACATACACAAATCGTACAATAACGGCGATATTGCGTTATTTTTTTATTTCGACATTTATCAGCTTACGCACTGCGTACACTATATTGGGGTCAGTTTTGGGGTCAAAAAACGAATCATTTTTTGATCCGTTCGATCTTACAAGTATGATGCTTCTCCTTATCGTAGTTTATACCAACCAAAAGAACTT
>OGOQ01000670.1_pt1 | contig 31750 bp, 29 predicted proteins | sample 1552691 | NCBI WGS metagenome assembly OGOQ01 (sample SAMEA2580209, study PRJEB22360) | human gut metagenome | biome: human gut; feature: human-associated habitat; material: faeces | place: Denmark | collected 2008/2010
CCGCCACAAAAAGGCCCCGCAGGAAGTACCTGTAAAAAGCTAACCGAGCTATTTAAAGCCGCATAGAATTTAAGCCCTCCGTATTTGTTTGCGGAGGGCTTTTCTCATTTCTTCTGTGCCTCGTATTTGCGCTTTGTCGCCATACCGCCGCGGATATGTCGCTGGGCTTTATTCACCGCCAGTACGCTGCTCACCTCTTTGTAAAGCCCCATATCCACGCTGCGCAGCCGCTCGGCAACGTCCTTATGTACGGTGGATTTACTCACGCCGAACTGCTTTGCGGCACGGCGCACAGTAGCTTTGTTCTCTACGATATACTCCCCCAGCATGGCGGCTCTGTCCTCAACATTCTGCTTCATCGTAACACACCCTTGTCTGTGATACTTGTGCTGCATTATATGTTGAGCTTTTCTCTAATTATACCTCTTTTTGTTTTGAAAAAGAATTTAAACGCTCATCAACACATGGAATCAATTGTTATTGCTCTGCCATGCATTCCGATATTCATTCATCATGAACCAATTTTTCCTTGAGATACCCTATGAAACCAGAACCACTTGCCCAGCCAAGCAGGTCTCTTTATAAAAGAAAGACAGCGACTAAAAGACGCTGTCTTTCTTTTCATTCAAAACACGATTTTTTATATAAAACGGAAAAAAATTCCTGCAGAACCTGTATTGCAATAATGTTCCGGAGAATCCATGACCGATTTCCAAGAAATCTTTCCAGAAATTAAATTGTTACACAGGCAGATCATATCCAGCATAACCTGCTGGCGAATTGGGTTAAAATACTGAGACTCCCCTGCTAAATAATCCTGCTGATGACGCGGATCACAGCCGTTTTCTTGAATTCCATGACCGCCTAACCAAGCAAAATTCTTCAGCTCAGACATGCGAGGGGTTATTTTCATCAGGCTTTCCCGGTACTGCTCCACCGTCTCCATTGCATGTTCTTCAGAGCAAATCAAAAGTACAATATAACCAGATCCAATAGCGTCCCCAGTGAAAATACATTTATGACTACGATCCACAAACACTACCGAATGCGCAGTATGACCGGATAATTCCCACACTTCTACGTCTATGTCTCCTAAATGAATCTTCGTCCCTTCCTCAATAGGAATAAACTCTGTATGAGAATTGTTCGGATAACGGAACGTCGCAGGAAATACATCTGATTCTTCCCTCATCAAGGCAATATCATCTTTATGCAGGTACACACGATCAAAAGAATCCACCCAGTGCATGTGATCACCGTGGGGATGAGTGATAGCCACCTCTACCGGAAGATTGGTGAGAGACGTCACAAGTTCCGCTAAGTTTCCTTCTCCTAAACCAGTGTCGATAAGTAACGCCTTATCCTGACCTTCAATCAAATAGCAAGAGGAAGAAAACCAATCGTCAATACGCCATACTCCGGGTTTCAGCCATATCACCTGAAATTGATGTTTCCGGTTCTGTTCCAAAAGCCATGAAACCACCCCATCTTCCTGGATTGCCTTATTCCATGGATTCTTCTCATACATGGATCTCATTTCCACACATTCCGAACCTGCAGTTAATAGGCTCATGACCAGTTGGTCCACGTTCACTGCCACTTTTCCCTTCCGTATAATCTGTGGTTCTTCTTCTACCAAATAAGCACGAACAGGAACATTCTTCATGGTGATGCCTTGAATCTTCACATCATCGCAAAACACCATTCGAATCATTGGTCTGCCGCCACCATTTTCTTCTTTCGGATGCCATACACAACCATTCAGAATGCCGTTTCCTAAAATTCTCATGCCGTGGGCGAAAAGAGCATTCACGCAACCACAGACAATGCTGCCCTCTTCCAAGAAAACCGTTTCTTCCGCTTTGACCTCTAACGTGCCAACATTGTAGACTTTCCCACTCTCAAAAAGATGATCCACTTTTTCGGGCTTCGGGACACGCTTTGTGCACAAGATAAAGAGCGGTGTCTTCAAATTGCCATCTAACTCCAAGGTGACCTTACTGGGCTTTTCCAGCTGGAAGCTCAACTCTCGACCGGAAATCTGAGCCTGAACATTGGTCTTGGCCGGACGGAAAACCGCCTTTTGGAAATCTTTGGATACTTTTACCTGAAAACTTAGCGGAGAATCGTCATCCACAACCGGAATTACGTAATCAAAACTATCCGTGTGGTAAACCGTCAACTCCTTTCCGCCGCAAAGCACAGTGTACAAAGGAGATTTTTCCAGTTCCTCAACTTTATACAACGGCTCCGTAATTCTTGCAGGATTGGGATTGTAACGCACAGCCACTTTTACTCCTCCTTAAAATAATAGCTTTTCCTTTATGGAAGTGATTATAGAATATCATGTCTGAAGAATATTGAAAACAAACAATTTTTTCTTTTATTCCTACAAAATTAAGCTTTTACTAAATTTTATTAGTGAAAACATAAAGAATCAGCCTGTATTTATGCCGGAATTACATAATTCACGATGAGAAACTGTAAAAGCATCATGTGGCAGTCGGTATACAGGAGCTTCAGCATAAGTTTAGGCTACAATATCTTGCGCCGCAAACTCGGAGCCAACTGTACAGTTTTGCCGATATAAAGAGCCGCTTACAATAAGGAGGTAATCGAGAAAATCCACTGCCTCCGCACCGCAGATATTTCATTCATATTATATCAATTTTTCAAACACTTGTCGAGTATAATTTATACTATTTTCCAATTTTACTTCATTGCTATACTCTATTAAAGGTTTTATGATATTGCAAACGGCCCATCAGCATCACTGAACACAGCTTTGTATTGTTTTCGGATATATTCTTTTTCGCAATTATCTCACAAGATCGGCACCGATGTGATGCCGATGCTGCATTGTACGTTGAGCTTTTACACAATTATGCCTTTTTTTCAATATAGCAAGACCCCCGATCTGCATTGCTGCAAATCGGGGGTCTCTTTATTTCAGCGGTTTACGCCGCTTTTGTACGGTTCAGTACAGGCGGAAAATTCCTTGCGGAATTATTCCTCCTCAGAAGCCATGTGTGCGAACTTCTCGTACTTCTCTTCTGCGTACTTCTCAGCCTTCTCGAAGAGCTGCTCGGCTCTCTGCGGGAATGCACGGGTAAGGCTGTTGTAACGAACCTCGCCCATGATGAAGTCACGGTAAGAAGCAGACGGCTTCTTGCTGTCGAGCTGGAACGGGTTCTCACCGTTGTCAGCACGGCGCGGGTCGAAGCGGAAGGTATGCCAGTAGCCTGCTGCAACTGCCTTCTTCTCTTCGTTCATGGAAACGCCCATGCCGCCCTTGATACCGTGGTTGATGCACGGTGCGTAAGCGATAACGATGGACGGGCCATGATAGCTCTCTGCCTCATGCATAGCCTTCAGGCACTGGTTCATGTCGGCACCCATAGCGACCTGCGCAACATAAACATAGCCGTAGCTCATCATGATGGAAGCCAGATCCTTCTTCTTCACAGACTTACCTGCAGCCGCGAACTGTGCAACAGAACCGACCGGAGTAGACTTGGAAGCCTGTCCGCCTGTGTTGGAGTAAACCTCGGTATCGAAGACCAGAATGTTGATGTCTTCACCGGAAGCCAGAGCGTGGTCAACGCCACCGAAGCCGATGTCGTATGCCCAGCCGTCGCCGCCGAAGATCCACATGGACTTCTTGGACAGGAACTCCTTGTCCGCCAGAATCTCAGCAGCCAGCTTGCAGGCGTCACACTGGCACAGCGTCTCGCCCTTTGCCTTCAGCTCCTCGCCGAAGGCATGGATCTCCGCCTTGGGATTGGCCAGCAGCTCGTCCACAGTGCAGATGCTGCTCTCCAGGGCGGCGATGTATGCCTTGGTGGCCTCGCCGTTGGCGGCGCTGTCCTCCATGGTGTCCAGCCACTTCTGGCCGGCCTCCTTCAGAGCGGGCACTGCCCAATCCTTGGCAATCAGCTCCCGGGTCAGATCCGCCAGACGGCTGCGGGTGGCCTGCTGGCCCAGATACATGCCCAGGCCGTGCTCAGCGTTATCCTCGAACAGGGAGTTGGCCCAAGCGGGACCATGGCCTTCCTTGTTGGTGCAGTAGGGAGAGGTGGCAGCCGGACCGCCCCAGATGGAGGAGCAGCCGGTGGCGTTGGAGATGTACATCCGGTCACCGAACAGCTGGGTAATCAGGCGGGCATAGCTGGTCTCGGCGCAGCCGGCGCAGGAGCCGGAGAACTCCAGCATGGGCTGACGGAACTGGCTGCCCTTGACGGTGTTGTCCTGCATGTCCTTCTTCTCGGACACCTGGGAGACGCAGTAGTTGAAGACCTCCTGCTGGGCGGCCTCCTGCTCCTGGTCCACCATGGTCAGGGCGTCCACCGGGCACTGGCCCACGCACACGGCGCAGCCCATGCAGTCCAGCGGGCTGATGGCCATGGTGTACTTGTACACGCCCTTGCCCTTGCCGGCCTTCACGTCCACGATCTTGGCGGCGGCGGGGGCATTCTTGGCCTCCTCCTCCGTCAGAGCAAAGGGACGGATGGTGGCGTGGGGGCAGACATAGGCGCAGTTGTTGCACTGGATGCACTTGGTGGAATCCCAGGTGGGAACGGACACGGCCACGCCGCGCTTCTCATAGGCGGCGGCGCCCAGCTCGAACTGGCCGTCCACATGCTTGACGAAGGCGGACACGGGCAGGCTGTCGCCGTCCATGCGGCCCACGGGGTCCAGAATCGTGCTGACCTGCTCCACCAGAGCGGCGGGGCCCTCGTGCTTGACGGGCTCGGCCTCGTCCACAGCGTTGGCCCAGTCGGCGGGCACATCGAACTTCTTGTAGGCGGTGGCGCCGGCGTCGATGGCCTTGTGGTTCATGTCCACGATGTCCTGGCCCTTCTTCAGGTAGGAGTGGGTGGCGGCGTCCTTCATGTAACCCACAGCCTCGCTCTCAGGCATGACCTTAGCCAGAGAGAAGAAGGCGGACTGCAGGATGGTGTTGGTGCGCTTGCCCATGCCGATTTCCTTGGCCAGGTCGATGGCGTTGATGGTGTAGACCTGAATGTTGTTCTTGGCGATGTAGCGCTTGGAGGCGGCATCCAGATGGTGGCTCAGCTCCTCGTCGCTCCACTGGCAGTTGATCAGGAACACACCGCCGGGCTTCACGTCCCGGACAATGGGGAAGTGCTTGGTGATGTAGGCGGGCACGTGGCAGGCCACGAAGTCGGCCTTGTTGATGTAGTAGGAAGACTTGATGGGGGAGTCGCCGAAGCGCAGGTGGCTGATGGTGACGCCGCCGGTCTTCTTGGAGTCGTACTGGAAGTAGGCCTGCACGTACTTGTCGGTGTGGTCGCCGATGATCTTGATGGAGTTCTTGTTGGCGCCCACGGTGCCGTCGCCGCCCAGGCCCCAGAACTTGCACTCGATGGTGGAGCCGCCGGCGGTGCTGATGTGTTCCCCCACGTCCAGAGAGCGGTGGGTCACATCGTCCACGATGCCCACGGTGAAGTGGTTTTTCTGCTCGCCGGCCATGTTGTCGTACACAGCCTTCATCTGGGCGGGGGTGGTGTCCTTGGAGCTGAGGCCGTACCGGCCCCCCACGATAGTCATGGGGATACCGCTGCTCTGATACACGGTGCACACATCCTGGTACAGGGGCTCGCCCATGGCGCCGGGCTCCTTGGTCCGGTCCAGCACCGCGATCTTCCGGCAGGTCTGGGGGATGGCGGAGAGCAGATGCTCCGCAGAGAAGGGCCGGTACAGGTGGACGTTGATGAGGCCCACCTTCTCCCCACGGGCGGTGAGGTAGTCCACGGTCTCCCTGGCGGTCTCAGCGGCGGAGCCCATGAGAATCACCACCCGCTCCGCGTCCGGCGCGCCGTAGTAGTCGAAGAGATGGTGGGTGCGGCCGGTCAGCTTTCCGATCTCCGCCATGTAGTGCTCCACCGCCTCCGGGATGGCGGCGAACTTCTGGTTGCAGGCCTCCCGGCACTGGAAGAAGATGTCCGGGTTCACCGTGGTGCCCCGGGTGGCCGGGTGCTCCGGGTTCAGGGAGTGGACACGGAACGCTTTCAGCGCCTCCATATCCACCAGGGGGCGCAGGGCGTCGTAGTCCAGCACCTGGATCTTCTGGATCTCGTGGGAGGTGCGGAAGCCGTCGAAGAAGTGAAGAAAGGGCATCCGGCAGTGGATGGCCGCCAGGTGGGCCACCGCCCCCAGGTCCATCACTTCTTGAGGCGAAGAGGAAGCCAACAGGGAGAACCCGGTCTACCGCACCCCCATCACGTCGGAGTGGTCCCCGAAGATAGACAGGGCGTGGGCGAACAGGGTCCGGGCGGAGACGTGGAACACCCCCGGCAGCATCTCACCGGCGATCTTGTACATGTTGGGGATCATCAGCAGCAGGCCCTGGGAGGCCGTGTAGGTGGTGGTCAGGGCGCCGGACTAGAGGGAGCCGTGGACCGTGCCGGCGGCGCCGCCCTCGGATTGCATCTCCACCACCTGCACCGGCTGGCCGAAGAGGTTCTTCTTTCCGTTGGCGGCCCACTCGTCCACGTGTTCCGCCATGGGTGACGACGGCGTGATGGGGAAGATCCCCGCCACCTCCGTGAACGCGTAGGAGATGTAGGCGGCGGCCTGATTGCCGTCCATGATTTCGATCTTCTTTGCCATGTTCTGTTACACTTTCTGCTCTGCGGCCAGTTTATAGACAGCTTCCATATCTTCCGGCATCATTTTCACGAAGCCTCCGAACGGGAATCCATTCGGCTTTTCAGACCGATGCGCCACCATTGCGGGAATATCCTCTGCTTTGGCGCCGATCTCTGCAAAAGACGTCGGCATACCGATCTCCTTGAAGAAGGCGGTGAGTCGCTCGATGCCTTCTCTCGCTGTAGCCTCGGGATCTGCGAAATTCATCTCACAGCCAAAAACTCTTACGGCAAATTGTGCATATCTGGATACGCTGTGATGCATGGTATACTTCATCCACGCAGGAATGATGACCGCCAGCCCTGCTCCATGCGCACACTCGTAAAATGCGGACAGCTCGTGCTCCATCTGATGGCAGCCCCAGTCCTGAACACGTCCAACGCCGCAGGAGTCGTTCTGCGCAAGCATCCCGGCCCACATCAAATCCGCCCTTGCGCCGTAATCCATGGGATCCGCAAGTGCTCTCTTCACAGCCTCCATGATCGTTTTGATCAGTGCCTCGCAGATCCTGTCAGTAAGGCCCACATCTTCCGTATTTGTGAAGTACCGCTCCAGCACGTGAGAGATCATATCCGTCGCACCGCTGGCCGTCTGATAGGCCGGCAGAGAGCAGGTAAGCTCAGGGTCCATAATGGCAAATTTCGGCCGAACAATGTCCGTCTTTGGCGCAGGCCATTTCAGGTTTCCCTCATCGTGTGTGATGACAACACTGTCGGACGCCTCGCTCCCCGCCGCGGCAATGGTAAGCACCGTGCCCACAGGCAGCGTTTTTTCAATTTTTACCTTTCCAAGGAAGAAGTCCCAGAAATCTCCGTCATACAGCGCTCCAAAGCCGATCGCTTTCGCCGTGTCTATGACGCTGCCTCCTCCGACAGCCAGTAAGAAATCGCAGCCCGTCTTTTTGATTTTCTCAATGCCCTCGTAGACTTTTCCGCTCCGGGGGTTTGCCTGGATCCCGGAAAGCTCCTCACAAGGAAGCCCAGCTTCCTTAAGGGAAGAGAGCACCGCATCATAGCATCCATTTTTCTTAATGCTTCCTCCGCCATAAATGAGGAGGACTTTCGTTCCGCCGAATTTCTTCACAAGGGTCCCGGCGTTGCTCGCTTTTCCCCGTCCAAAGTCAAAATACGTCGGAGAATAAAAGGAAAAATTATTCATTATGATCTGCCTCCGCTCTTTTGTCAGCCCACTCTGAATTGTTTTAAAAATTCTCTGTCAAGATCCATTCCGGCGCCAGGCGTATCAGGCGGGGAGATCGTCCCGTCTGAGGGATCAAAGCGCACCGGTTCCAGGAAGCACTTTTCAATATTTTCGTCAAACTGCCTCGGATAGAACTCAGCCATACACACCCCCGGCACCGCGCAGTCAAGGTGGGCATGAAGCTGCTGCTGCCCGTGTGGACTCAGCGTTATATTGTGTGCCTCCGCATAGGCCGCCACCTTGATGAATTGTGTAATGCCGCCCAGGCTCCCCGCGTCCGGATTCAGGAACTGGGGACGGCTCTGGTCAATGAGATCCCGAAAACCGTACAATGTATATTCGTTTTCTCCCACAGCCATGGGGATCCGGCTTCTCTCGGAAAAGGTCCTCATTCCCTCATAGTCATCCTGAAGTACAGGCTCCTCAAACCAGTATGGGTGATACTCCTCGATCATCCGGCTGAATTCCAGCGCCTCATGTGCTTTATAAGCGCAGTTAGCGTCCACCATGAGCCGCACATCTTCGCCCACAGCTTCTCGGACAGCCTTTACGCGAGCCATGTCCTCCTTCATGCTCAGGGCGCCGACTTTCATCTTTACACTTTTCACGCCCCAGCTGACATATTCCTCCATCTCTTTCTGGAGCTCCAGAATTCCTTTCCCTGCCGCATAGTAACCGCCCGCGATGTAGCACGGCACTTTGTTGGTATATCCGCCCAGCAGCTTATACAGCGGCATTCCTGAAACTTTGCTCCGGATATCCCAGAATGCGGTATCAAGGGCAGATATGCTCTTGAGCGAGATCCCTCTGCGGCAGAGAAATTTCGGCACCCACATCTTGGCATACAGCCGCTCCACATCGAGTGGATCTTCCCCGATCAAAAACTGGCTGAGATAGTCCACATAATCGGTGCTGTAGCTGGTTCCGTATCCTGTGATGCCCTCATCTGTCTCCACGATTGCCAGATTAATCTCATTATGCGTAAAGACATGTTTCCCATTCTGCAGGGGTTTCTCTTTCGGCCATTTGTAATGTTCCGTAAAAATCCCGGTGATTTTCATTCTGATCCTTTCCTCGCTCTGATGAACAACAGGCGCCTGGAAATTTTTCAGCTACTCCTCATCACTTTCATCACTGTCATCTTGCTGTATCAGAGATGCCATCACAAAAAGCGCATCAATAACTGCGAACGTCGCGACGCCGGAAGTAACGACTGATGGTTTAAAAGATCTGGTGGAGGTCAGCAATGTGTAGTCAGCGATCTTTGCCAATTTGCTGTCTTTCTGTCCGCTTAGAACACATACTTTAGCTCCGTGGGCTTTCGCTTTGCTGCAGGCGTCAAACAGGCTGCTCGGCCACCCCGTTCTCGAGGTGACGATCACCAGCGTGTCCGCATCTACCATTCCGGACTGCACTTCCATCTCATAGGGGTCTGTCAGCAAGGCACACATTCGACCCAGCCGCAGCAATCTTTGCTGAAGATAGTAGACAAACGGAGTGCTCATCCCTACCGCCCAGGCAACGACCTTGTCATACTCCAGCAGCATATGAGCAACTCTCTCAACAGCTCCCGCATCAATGACCTTCAGGGAGTCATAGAGCCACTGGACATCCGATTCAAATACCTTCTTTAAAATGATCTCCGGTTTGTCATCTCTGTCCACTTCCTGCATCGGATCAGAAAAAGACGCCAAATCAACGATGAGATTTCTCTTAAACTCTGCAAACCCGCTGTAGCCCATTCTTTTGGCCAGCCGGATATAGGTCGCATCACTTACGCCCGCCCGTGCCGCCACGCCCTGGATAGACTGTGATGAAAAGGACTGGAGGTTATCGAGCAAAAACTCTGCGGCCTTTTTTTCCTGCTTTGGAAGCGTCTCCAGCAGTGTCTGCATGCGGGCAATCGCCCCTCCCGGAATAGGGAGTGCCGGCACCATCGCCATGTCTTCACTTTGATCCAGTTTTTCCTTTTCAACGCAAGTCTGCATATCAATCTCCTACATATTCCTTAAGTTTGTCGACCGGCTTGAACGCGGCCCGGTATGCGAAAAGCTCTTTGCGTCTTTCGGCGCAGTCCTGCATTTCCTCTTCTGACAGAATACGGGGCTTTCCGCAGGAACTGGCGATCAAGTAGATCTTACAGCTGAACTCCAGCTGCACCGCCTTTTCATAAGCCGCAGACAAATTCTTTCCCGTCGTCACAAGCCCATGATTCTGCAGCAAAATGGAGTCGGCCTTGTCAGAGAGCTTTTCCCGAATATTCTCGGCAAGCTGCTCTGTTCCGAAGGTCGCATAGGGGGCCACTGGCACATGTCCGCCCATCATCATAAGGATATAATGGATATTAGGGACCTCATCCGTAAGTGTGGACAGGGCCGACGCATAGGGAGAATGGGTATGTACGACCGCATTCGCATCCTGTCTCGCCCTGTAGACCTGAAGATGCAGAGGCAACTCGGAGGAAGGCGCTCGATCGCACCGGACCGGTGTCCCGTCAAGCTCCAGCAAGCAAATATCCTCCGGTTTCAGAATATCATAGTCCACGCCGCTCGGCGTTATCGCGATCAGGTCTCCAATGCGTCTTGAAACATTTCCGGAAGTTCCGACCACCAGTCCGTCTGCGGCCATCTTCCGGCTGTATTGGATCACTTCCTGGCATGCTGCCATCAATTCCTGCTGATTGATCTTCATTTCTGTCATTTGCCCTCCTGCGAAAGATTCTGCTCGGATCATAAAACGCATGAGCAGCCTCGCCAAAACACCATCTTGCGATCGTCATTTATTGTGATATTTTATACGAAGCGGTACATGCAAGTCAATGTCAGTTCTATAATCCGCGGCTTTTATTCGGACGTTTTTCTCTGGCCGCTCACAATTCATTCGGTCCCTTCAGCCCGTCAACCGTGGAGATCGCGGTCACAAGCTCCGGCGGGGTAATGTCAAAAGCGGGATAATAGCCTTTGACTCCCAAGGGAGCGATCCGCTTTCCGTCAACCTTCAGAACGTCCTCAGGGTCTCTCTTCTCAATGACGATATCCTTTCCGAACGGATGTTTTGTGGAAGGATAGCCGCCGACATAGTAAGGAATATGGTGCCGATGGGCCAGCGCCGCAATCTGATAGGTACCGACCTTATTGGCAACATACCCATCCATTGAGATCACATCAGCAGCTGTGATGACCGCATCCACTTTCCCCTCAGACATCAGCGCTCCCGGCATGCCGTCTGTGATCAGGGTCACCGGCACACCCGTTTGTACGCCTACCGTGGAGGTGAATCTGGCCCCCTGCAAGTAGGGTCTTGTCTCCGTGCAGATCAGCTCCAGGCAAAGTCCTCTTTCCTTTGCAATCAGCAGAACGAATCCGATCAAAAGCTCCGCAAAGCAATGTGTAAGGATTCTTGGATGATCCGGCAGCTGATCCACGATGTAGGAGGCGATGACGCGAAAATCATGATACCGCTTGTTCATGGCTTCCATCACCGCCTGATCCACCGCCGCCGCAAACGGAAGAGAAGCATCCATATTCGCGGCCTTGTCAATGATGCTTCCCAGCATCTGCATGACCTGCGGCGCCGTCGTGGGCCTCGCGTTCGCCACGATCTGTGCCGCATGCCGCAGCCCCTCGATCTCCTCACCGCTGTTGAGACCGCCTGCCTGATGGGCGTGGAGCCTCAAAGCCTGAAAAGCCGCAATCTTGACGCCTCCGCTCTGTGTGACCATGTCGTGGATCGCATCCCGCACTTCCTCAACACTTGTGCAGGACACGTATGTTGTCTCTGTGGGATATTTGCGCCGATCCAGGATCCGGACCGCGCCGTCCTGATACCACGCGACATTTTCATATCTGAGGAACTCCGCAAGTCCCTCGTCCGCTCTGCCCGTCAATAATTGGTCCATCAAAATCCTCCCCGCTTCACTCAAAGCGCATCAATGACCGCTCTGCAAAAATCATCTGTTCCGGCTCGCCCGCCCTGGTCAGGCGTAAGCGCTTCTCCGGAAACATACGCCGCCTCGATCGCGGTCTCCAGTTTTCCGGCAGCTTCTGAAAAGCCGAGATAATCCAACGCCATGGACAGCGCCAGCAAAGTCGCCGTGGGATTAATGATCCCCTTTCCCTCAATGTCCGGCGCCGTCCCGTGGACAGGCTCAAAATACGCATAATGATCGCCGATACATGCGCTGGGCGCCACGCCAAGGCCTCCGATGAGCCCGGATGCTCCGTCAGCCAGGATATCGCCGTAGAGGTTGGGCAGCAACACAACATCAAGGGACCGGGGATTTGTGACCATCCTGTGGAACAGCGCATCAACGATGCATGTTTCGACCTTCACATCCGGATACTCCTTCAATACCTCCATCGCCACATCCCGGAAAAGGCCATCGCATCGCCGCAGGACATTGTCCTTCACTCCAATGGTCACAAGGCCCTTGAATCCCTCTTCCCGGCGCTGCATTGCCAGCTCCGCAGCATACCTCGCCACGTTTCGCGTATTCTTTTCCGAGATGACTTTGAGGGCATAAATGCCGCCATCCAGCGGGTCCCACTCCTGATGGAGCTTGGCAAGAACCTCCAGTTCAGAGACATTCCCCTCCCTGGGCGGATATAAGTCCTCCAAGTTCTCCCGCACAATCACAAAGTCGATCCCATCCGGATCTTTCAGCGGGCTATGGAAGTTCCGGCGGTACTTGGCAGGCCGGATATTGGCGTAAGTTCCTCTCGTCCAGCGGAGATATCCCAAGAGATTCACTCCGTTTGCCATAGCGCCGAACAACGTCGCCTGGCTGTTGTCCATTCGCCTGTACATCTCCTCATTGGACATGGTCTTCACATCGAGAAGATCTGTTTCAATGGGAAGGTCCAACGTCTCCAGCACCTTCATGGAAGACAGCACCGCCTCGGCCGCCGCGCCTTCTCCAGGCAGAACACAAAGTTTGGGAGGGTCCACCTTCACCGCGCTGTGATTTACGAGTTTCATTTCAGATTTCCCCTTTCTCCTTCATGGCTTTGAGTCGGGACATCATGCCTCCGCTTTTGATCATGTCCAGCAGTTCTCCGGAATATGGCTCCATCCCAATATCCATACCATCTTCTTTTTGAAAGGTGTCGTTCTCAATGTCCAGACTGACCAGATCGCCGTCCTTCAAGATGGATGCCGCATCCCTGGAAACAATCACTGGAAGCCCCAGCGCAATGCTGTTTCGAAAGAAGATCCTGGCAAAAGACCTTGCAACCACGGCCTTGATCCCCAGTTTCAGCAGATTCTGCGGAGCTGCCTCGCGGCTGGAGCCGCAGCCAAAGTTATCCCCCGCAACGATGATATCCCCTTCCCGGACCTCCGGGGCAAATCTCGGATGGTTGACCAGAATATGTTTCTTAGCCTCGCTCCACTCCATATTCCAAGTGTACCCGGGGGACATCAGATCTGTGTTTACATTGTCTCCGAACAGCCATACACGGCTCTTTTCATGCTCTTTCATACGAACACCTCTCTTGGATCCTCAATTTTCCCACAAACAGCAGCTGCCGCCGCCACCGCCGGAGATCCGAGATAGATGTTCGCCTTCGGGCTGCCCATTCTGCCCATGAAATTCCGGTTTCCAGTGGACAGGCAGTTCTCTCCAGGAGCCAGAAGGCCGAGATGCCCTCCCAGGCAAGGTCCGCAGCCAGAGGGCGAAACGATGGCCCCCGCCGCCGACAGCTTCTCGATAACCCCTTCGCGCAGGGCCTGCCGGTAAACGTCTTCGGACGCGGGATTCACCAGCAGCCTTGTCCCTTGGGCCACTCGCTTTCCTTCCAGCAGCTTTGCCGCGAGCCTGAGATCCTCCAGCCGTCCATTGACACAGGACCCCAGGAAGACCTGATGGATTCGGATCCCCCGGGCCTCTCTGACGTCCACTCCGTTGCCCACGTCGCCCGGAAGCGCCACCTGGGGGCCGATCTCCGAAGCGTTGACCGTCAGTTCCTTTTCATAGGAGGCGTCCTCATCCGCGGCGAAAAATTCCCACTCCATCCCACGCTCAAGATAGAATTCTTTGGTCGTTTCATCAGATGGGAAAAAGGCAAACTTCGCCCCCATTTCGACGCCCATGTTTGATATGGTCATTCTCTGGGGGATCGACATTGACGCCGCAAGTTCGCCGCAGAATTCCAGGGACTTGTAGTTGGCGAAATCCGTACCGTACTTCGACGCCAGGTATAAGGCAATATCTTTGCCTGTCACATAAGGCAAAAACGCACCTTTCAGTTCTACCTTGATGGTCTCGGGGATCCTGAACCACAGAGACCCCACCGCTAAGACCCAGGCGCCTTCGCTGAAGCCAATCCCGCAGCCCGCGCTGCCCACCGCCCCATAAGTAGAGGCGTGAGAGTCCGTGGCGAGCGACAGCCTGCCCGGGCGGCAGAGCCCGTTTTCCACGACCAGTTGATGGCCGATTCCTTTCCCCACATCAAACAGGCTGCTGATTCCAAGTTTCTCAGCCAACTCCCTGGAGCGTGCCTGCCAAGTGGCGGCCTGGATCGTTGAGGCCGGCGCTTCGTGGTCAAACGCGATCGTCACGGACCCCGGATCGGCCAATTTGTCGATCCCCAGTTCCTCCAGATATTGATATACAAGAGGAAAGCATTCTGTGATCATCAGCCTGTCTACCTTGGCTGTCACATATTGCCCCGGAACAACTCTCTCCAACCCGGATGCGGAAGCAAGCGTCTTCTCCGCCATCGTCATTCCTGTTTTCAATCTGTCCACCTCATAAGTCTCATGAGCTCTGTCACTTGTTTGGTCTCCATGCTGTCGACTGCGTCAATGATCGCATGCGCCTTTTCATCTGGGAGGATCTCCCCGGCGCACCGGCAGAATTTCTCCAGGACCTGCGCGTACGACATCGGATTTTGGTAATCCCCGAGAGGATGGTCCACTCTGCCGGACAGTTTCCTGCCGTCCTTCAGCGTAATGGAAACGACGGCCGGCCTCGCCTTCGGATACAGCGCCTCAAGCCCAGGGTCAGCTTCGACCTTGATCCGGCTCATAAGTGCCTTTACCCTGCTGTTCTCCCAAGCTTTGTCTTGAAATTGGGCCGTTGTGAGCGTCCCAAACACCAGCCGCGCCGCTATACAGTAAGGAAGACTGTGGTCCGATTCCTCTCTGTTCATTGGGTGATAGGAGCACTCGCGCGCGATCCATGTGGCCCAATCATGCACCGCAATATGGATCCCCGCGATGTCCTCTGCTCGGATGTCCTCCTCAGTCAAGATCTCGTCCAACGCCGCAAGCGCGCTGTGCGCCATAAATTCAGACGGATATGGTTTTATGGAGGTGCGGAAGATCCGCGGCTGTTCCGGCACCAAGGGGCTGAATATCGCGTCGGAATTCCCTGTCATCCGAAACAGGTTATCCAGCGCGTCGGCAGAGCCCTGGATCCCGGCCATTGCGAGCCTTGCCGCTTTGACCGAGTTGGCTGCAGACAGAGCAAAGGCCAGCGTTTTCATATCAGTCTGGGCGCCGATTCCCAAGCTGGTGTAATTGCAGCAGCAATTCACAGCCATCATATTGGCCAGCTGCTCCCGATCACAGCTTAAAAGCATCCCGAATACCGCCGTGCAGACTGCGGAAGCCACCGTTGCGTAATGCCACCCGTTTCGATTGCAGCGCATATTCTCGGTAAACCAGCCCTGCAGATCATAGGCCAGCAAGATCCCTCTGATCGCTTGCTCCCCTGACAGGCCCAGGGCATCGCAGCAGCAGAACACGAACGGTATGTATTCCGCCGGGTGGCTGGCATCGAGATCATAATAGACGTCCATATAGTCCTGCACTCTCGCCAGCGCCCCATTGCAGATGATCGCCCATTCCAGCGGCAGCCGCTCCCCTGTGCCGAATGCCTGCGCCGTCCAGGTGCTGTCGCCCCTGTCTATCGCGCGGTATATTTTGGCAATCGACGGCTCCTTCCAGCCGGAGATCGATACGCCGAGCGTATCTAAAACCAGCTTTTTCGCCTGTTTGACAGCATCCTCGTTTAAGGGCTGCTCCTTAAACTTCAACGTGTAATCGACAATGTCTCGAATCGTATTCGCTGCCACGTTAAGCCCCTTCTATCCCACCGGCCTCAATCAAGGCATCGATCGCGATCTGGATTGCTTTTTCCATTCCGTTTCCCACCACATCGTCAGCCTGATTGTGGTTTCTCATGGAAGTCACCAGAGGAAAACCGTCGATCACAAAGATTCCGGCCGCATTCGCCCGCCGGATAGACGCGACTGCCAGAAGCGCGGCAAGCTCCATTTCCACGCCCACTGCCCCGGCCTCTGCCCAAAGCGAAATCCTCTCGTCCATAACGCCGGTATAAAAAGCGGCTTTCGTGCGGACCACACCGGTCCGATAGCCCACTTTCCCCTTTGCCTTGCGAATCAGCGCCTGGACCAGCTCCACATTGCAGACGCATGGAAAACCCGCAGGCACCAGCTGATTGCTCAATCCGTCCTCAGAAGTCGCGCCGGTCGCAATAATCACGTCGCCCCGCTCCTGAGTGGCGTCATAGGAGCCTGCGGTGCCGATCCGGATAATATTTCTTGCGCCGAACAGAATCAGCTCCTCAAAGCAAATTGCCGCGCCTGCCGCCCCAACACCGTGGGCAGCGACCGTAAGACGGTGTCCGTTCTTTATCCCAGTATATACGACATACTCCCGTCTCGCGGCCACCTGCTCATAGGAGTCAAAATGCTGTGCGATCTTAAGCGCCCGAGCGGCATCCCCGCACACGATCACATCCGCCGAAACAGTGCCTGGCTTCAGCTTCAAAACCGGAGACTGCTTTACCTCATTACTCATAATTTGCAATCTACTCCTTCTGATAAACTTTTCTGGAACTTCACACACGAGACATAGTGGCCGGGTTTGACCTCCCTGATCACAGGCCTCTCGCCGCAGGCCGCCGTACATTCGGAACATCTTGTGGAGAAGGGGCAGCCCTCCGGCGCATCGATGGGACTTGGGATATCCCCGATCTCGACTCTCTTCCACTCCGTCTCAGGGTTGATCGGCAGGATCGAATCAAACAAGGCTTTCGTATAAGGGTGAAGCGGCTCTGAGAAGATCTCATCCCGAGAGGCCAGTTCCATCACCTGACCCAGATACATGACACCGATTCTGTCGCAAAAATGTTCCATGACCTCAAGATCGTGGGCAATGATGATATAGGTAAGGTCGAACTGCTCTTGGAGGTCTTTGAGAAGATTCAGGATCTGAGCCCGGATGGAAACATCCAGCGCCGAAACAGGCTCATCGAGGACGATGCATTTCGGCATCACCGAAAGCGACCTTGCGATGGCAATGCGCTGGCGCTGCCCTCCGCTGAACTGATGCGGATACTTCATAGCCGCCTCAACGGGAAGTCCGGTGAGCTCCAGCAGCTCCTCCGCTCGTTTTACGCATTGCTTTTTGCTGATACCACCCTTGACCAGCATAGGTTCGGTGATGATTTCCCACACGCGCATACGGGGGCTGAGTGACGCAAAGGGATCCTGGAGGACCACCTGCACTTCTCTGTGGAGCTTTTTGCGGACATTATTATCCGATCCGTTGATGTCCTCACCATTATAAAGGATCTGTCCGGAGGTCGGCTTATAGAGCCCCAGCAGCGTTCTTGCAAGCGTGCTCTTCCCGCATCCCGATTCACCGACGATCCCGAAGCTCTCCCCGCGCCGGATCTCGAGATTGATATTCTTCAGAGCCTTGAGCTTCACATCTTTTTTCGCTCCGCTTACCGGAAATTCCTTGCATACATCCGTAAGCCTAAACATGATATCGTTATCCACAAGCATCATCCTTTATCCGCATAACGCAGGCACCTGACAAACGTATGGACTCCGTCGATGGTTTTCGGGGTCTCTTTTCTGCAGGCTTCCGTTGCTTTGTCACATCTGGGGGCAAATGGGCATCCGGCAGTGATCTCCCCGGGGATCGGCGCTGAGCCAGGGATCGACACCAGTCTTTCTCTCCGATTGCCAATGTGAGGAAGGGAGTTCAAAAGGCCTATGGTATATGGGTGCTTTGGCTCTTTCCAGAGCTCTTTTACATCTCCGTACTCCATGGCGGATCCCGCATACATGACGACCACTTTATCCGAGATCCGGTTGATAACGCCGAAGTCATGGCTGATGATCATCAGCGACAGGTCCCGCTCCTTCTTCAAATCGCTGAGCAGCTGCAAATAGCCCGCCTGTACCGTGACGTCCAGAGCGGTCGTCGGTTCGTCTGCGATCAGCAGTTCCGGGCTGCCTGCCATTCCGATCGCGCCCACGACGCGCTGTCTCATGCCGCCGCTGAGTTCATGGGGGAATTGGCGTCTGCGTCTCTCTGGATCGGGGATCGAAACGCTGTTCAGCAGGCCCAGGACTTCCTCATCCACTGTCTTTTTCGCGGCAGTCTTTCTGTCGCGGACTGCCTCTCTGATCTGTGAGTCAATTCGAAACATAGGGTCGAGCGATGTCAGCGGATCCTGAAGGATCATGCCGATCTCTCTGCCGCGGATCTTGCGGATCTCCTTTTTAGAGAGCTTCAAAAGATCCTGGCCCTTGTAAAAAATGCTGCCGGAAACCGCCTGTACATTCGCCGGCAGGAGTCCCATGATCGCCATCGCGGTCATGCTTTTTCCTGACCCGGACTCTCCCACGACTCCCAGTGTCTCTCCCTTGTGGATGGTCAGCGATAAGTCATGGATGAGTTCGACTTTTCTTTTTCCATTGTCCGCCACGATGGTCAGGTTTTCGATCTTGAGTAAAGGCTCGCTCATCACATCGCCACCATCCTTTTGGGATCCAGCTTCACACGCAGGACATTCCCCAAAATATTTACGCTGAGCACTGTGAGGAACAGCGCGATGCCCGGGATCGTCGTCAGCCACCAGGCACCCGAGGTCATGTAGTCTCTTCCTTCCGACATCATCAGTCCCCACTCAGGGGTGGGAGGCGTCGCTCCCAGGCCCAAAAAGCTCAGAGAAGACGAGAGGATGATCGCCATGCCCAACTGAAGAGTCGCCATAACGATGATCGTGTTCAAGAGGTTCGGCAGAATGTGCCGGCACAGGATCCGAATCCTGCTGGCCCCGGCCAGCTTTGCCAGAGTCACAAATTCCTGCTGTTTGAGGCTCATGGTCTCAACCCGGACGACCTTGGCGTAATTCGACCAGCAGGTGATTCCCAGCACAAACACCACAGTCCCGCTGCTTTGGCCCAAAATCACGCTCAGGCACATAGCGATCAGGGTATACGGGATCGAGAGCACCGCATCTGTGAGGCGCATGAGCAGAGAGTCCACGGCCCCGCCCATGTATCCGGCAAGAACGCCCACCAGTGTGCCGATACTGCCCGCGACCAAAACCACAGCTATGCCCACCATCATGGTCGTCCTGGCGCCTGTCACCAGTCTGCTGAAAATATCCCGGCCCAGGCCGTCTGTTCCCAACAGGTGCTCCATGCTCCCGCCTTCACACCAGGCCGGCGGGATCAGGTACTCGGACAACTGCCCCTGAGTAGGGGAATGCGTGGCAATCAACTCGCCGAACAGGCAGGCAAATACCACCAGCCCCAGAATCAGTACCGGAAACCAAATATCCTTCAGAAACGAACAGACTTTACGGAAAGTATTTTTCTTGTGTTCTTCCATTCCGTTATTCCTCCTTGCCATAGCTCAGCCGGGGATCGATCAGCGTATAAACGATATCTGTGATCAGGCTGATCGTCAGCACAAGCGCCGAGCCCAAAAGGACGATCGTCTGCAGCATTGGGAAATCGCGTCTCGATATGGACTGCACTGCCAAAGTTCCGATGCCGGGCCAGGCGAAGATCTTTTCCGTCACGACAGAGCCGCTGAGCAAATAGCCGAATTGTACGCCCACGATCGTGAGAACGGAGGGCAACGCATTCTTGAGCGCATGCTTCCAGACGACCAAACGCTCCGGTAGGCCTTTCGTTCTGCACAGTTTAATGGACTCCGCCGAAAGGACCTCGATCATGGAGGAACGTGTGATGCGCATGATCGATGAGGTAGAGAACCATCCGAGGGCGATCGTCGGGAGGATCATGTGTGCCGCTGTCTCGCTGCCGGAACTCGGAAGAAGGCCCAGCGCCAGGCTGAACACCTGTACCAGCAGGATCCCGGTCCAGAACGACGGCGTCGACTGTCCGATCATGGAGATCCCAACGCAGAAGCGGTCCAGGAGGCTCATTGGTCTGACTGCGGAAAAAACGCCCAGGGTGATTCCCAATATGGATGCGAAAATCGCCGCCGCAATGGCGAGTTTGAGTGTCATCGGGAAAAACTCCGCGAACAGCGTCAGCGTCGGCTCTCTCCAGGTCAGAGACGTGCCGAAGTCCCCATGCAAGATCCCCCAGAAATAATCGACGAACTGGTCCAGCAGCGGCTTGTTCAGCCCCAGCATCTCCCTGAGAGCCTCCCGGTCTGCGTCAGACGCGTTCGCCCCCAGGATGAACATCGTCGGGTCTCCTGACATATGGCCCATGACAAAAACGATCAGGCAGACAATGAACATCGTGGCCAGTGCCTGTAAAATCCGTTTGATAATATAGCGTCTCATCTAAAATGTCCCCCATTCAGGCGCAATGGATCACTCTACCTGGAGGCTCATGATGCCATCCGTAAAGACCGTCTGGGTGGGTGTCTTCTCATAGGAAACGATGGGAGAGCGATATCCATAAACAGTGGGAACTCGCACCAGAGGCATGAACCGCACGTCATCGATCATGATCTGGACCGCCTCTTCGATGTACTGCTCCCGAAGCTCCGGATCGCCCTCAGACACCTGCTTGTTCCACAGGTCAGAAGTATCCTCATCGACCATCCAGGAGAGGCCGTCGCCATCTGCGGCCCAGAGATACGCCGACGTTCCGATGTCAAACGCGTTGGGAGACGTACCGAAGCCCGCGATGCCGTCAAAATTCTCGTCGATATAGCTGGACATGTACTCGCCGCTGTCCTGAAGGATCAGCTCCGTCTTGATCCCAATGGACTCCAGGTTCGTCGCCATTGCCTGCGCCGATTCCGCGATCCCCACAACGGACCCGGACGAAGACGTGCAGTGGATCGTCAGTTCAAACCCATCGGGATAGCCCGCTTCAGCAAGCAGTTCTTTTGCCCGCTCAGGATCATACGCAAGGGGCTCGATCCCGTCAGGCATTCCCAGCGCTGCCTCTGAGTCCGGGAATGGATAGGCGGGCTCTGCCATACCGTTGTACAGAGCAATAGAAATGCCCTCACGATCGATCGCCAGATTTAACGCCTCGCGCACCCGGACATCAGAAAGAGGAGAGTCTGGATCCAGCCGGTCTGCAAAAACGAACACCGCCTGCGCACCCGTGTCAACACTGTCAAGCGTGATGTTGCTGTCCGATTCCAAATCGGCCACGAAGGTGTAGGGAATTCCGGTCGCCATATCGATCTCCCCATTTTTCAGGGCCGCGACAAGGGTAGACGCCTCAGGGATAATGCGCAGTGTCAGCTTGTCAAAGGAGGGTTTTCCGAGGAAATAATCCTCAAAAGCCTCGAACTCAACAGAAGATCCCAATTCATGAGAGACAAACTTACAGGGGCCATTGCCCACAGGAGCGTTATTAAAAGCTTCCTCTCCCGCAGATTCGATATATGCCTTGGGCATGGCGGGAACAAAATGCATATAGTACTCAAAGAGCGGGAAGCCCTGCTTGAAGACAAATTTCGCCGTATACGTATCGACCGCGGTGCAAGACTCCAGTGCGTCATAGAACGGCCCCACAGTGACCACTGCGCTGAGCTCCGGCCGTTTCATTCTTTCCACGCCGAAGACAATATCCTCAGAGGTCATCTCAGTCCCATCATGCCACAGGACTCCCTGTTTGAGCGTGAGCGTCCATTCCGTGGAGTCCTCGTTGTGGCTCCAGGACTCCGCCGTTCCCAGGGCGGGATCATACTCACCATTCTCATCTCTCACGATATAATCCGTGTATAGCAGACGGCTGATGTTCTCATTCGTATATCCTGACGGAATGGAATAGTCAAGCGTTTCTGAGCCAAGGCTTGTGAGGCCGATCGTCAGGTCCACTGTTCCATCGTCAGCTGCTGGGTCAGTTTGTGATTCGGAGCCAGGATTTCCGCATGCGGTCATGCTGATCGTCAGTGTAAATGCCGCAAGCAAGCAAAAGAGCTTCGTCATTTTCTGTTTCATCTTTCCAACTCCTTAAAATAAGATCTTGGCCTCTACTTCGAACGAAAAGAAATTTTATTTCATTTCGTTTTCTAAATTTTAATATTTATTTCGTTTTTTGTAAAGAAACATTCTTTACAATTTTTTTGAATTTTTTGTACAATTTCATCAAATTTCAAAAGCGTGCTCTGCCTTCAAATCTGTGATAATATAAAAAACCTTCCTCGACCTCATAAGGGATGCTTGTCATAAAAAAACAGAACCACACACGCATTAACGTTCTGCTACCCGAAATTAAGGCTATGCTGGCAGACGGAAAACTCCAGCGGGAAGTGGCGGAATACTACGGATTTCAAGCGAACATGTAGTGAAACGACAACTAATGCAGGAATGTAGGTAAACGAAAGCTGGAGGCTGAAATGCTGCCACGCCCCAAAAGACGCTCAAGGGAAGGTTCCGCACCAAGCGCCATTGTAGCGGAACAGGCCTAATGAGATTTAGCGGTTGCGCATTACAACGGCCCTATGAAGGGTCTCCGAGGTATCTTGAAGCAGGAACGCTGTTATGGCAGATATTCTACCAGCCAGCAAGCATTCCGGTACCGCCGGGGAGCCAATTGAGCAACAGATCAATCAGAAGGCCGCTCTTAACTTTTTCCGTGGTAACCACGACACCTTTATATAGGGTTTTCCCTGCAGTTTTCAACTTGACCTTCGTTCCATTATAAAACAGGAAGATTTCAAGCATCGGCATGGCAGTCCCATACCAGAGCTGCTGCGTAAACGTGCCTTCAAAGGTCTCTCAGATAGGAAACTGGGAGGAATCGGAAAACCGATTTCTCCCAGTCCTTTTTTATCCCTCCCGGTCCTCCTCGCCCGCTGTGCGAAGGATCTGATACACGCGGCACAGCGTTGCCGTCTTGCAGAGAAAGCCCCGAATCAGTTCCTGCTCCTCCAGCCATGTGGCCCAGGGTGAGCAGTGTCCCGTCTCCCTGTCGGCTTCCCGGCGGGCGTCCTGGATCTTCCTCTGGATGTCCAGCCACCGGCCGTAGGCTCCGCCATGGAGGTGTCGTTTCAGTTTTCGGATGGCACTTTTGTAGGCCTTCTCCGCCCCGCTGGGTCCATTGTAGTTCAGCCGGATGGCCAGCTCCTGAAAGGTCATGCCCTGCTCCTCCGGCTGGCCGATCCCCAAATGACAGCGCACCAGATTCAGCTCCCTCGGTGACAGAACCTCTTCGATCCGCCGGAAAAGAAGTCGCCTCTGCATCTGACGGTCATAGGCTTTTGCGGGATCTCCGCCGCAGGACACTGTAAATACCTGGTCTCCCAAATCGTAACTCTGGAACAGCGTCCGGCTCTCCAACAGCAGAGATCGTGCCACGGGCTCCGAGACCTGCAACTTCTCTACGATGTGTGAGAGCAGTTCCGCTTCCGATGCTTTTTCATTCTCTGCCATGTGCCACAGAACCTGCCGCAGCTGGTGATACCGTCCGGTCGGGATCGTCAGCGGCAGGGCGCTTCGTGCGGCGCAGTCCCGCATCGCCGCCTGGATGGCAGGCGTGGCATACGTCAAAAAACGATTTCCCAGCGTGGGGTCGAACTGCTCAGCAGCCTTCAGGAGTGCCATTGCGCCTTCCTGTTTCAGGTCCTCTTCCAGGGAGGGACCACGCGCCGTCTTGTCATATTGTTTTGCCAACACGGTGAGATAACCGCTGTTCTGGCGGAGCAACTCCTCTGCCGCAGAGGGATCTCCCCCCTGTAGTCTTTGGACCAGTTCCTCATTTGTGGGGCGGTCCCCAACAGCAACGTTTTTCTGTGTTTTCATGGAGACCACCCCCTTTTCATTTCAGCCGCTTCCGTGCCTCTGCATAGAGATGTTCCTGCTCCATGTCCTGAGCGTAGCTGTGGGATGCATAATCATTGTCCAGAAGGGCCTTGTCCCGGTACTCCTCCGCCAGCTTCAGGGCGGCCTGTCGCAGCTCGTCGGAGATTCTCCCTCGCTGGTGGTGCTTGCGGATGGTGTTGGTCCGGGTGCTGAAGATACGGTAGACCGGGTGCTGTTTGTTCTGCTCCTTCTGATGCTGCATGGCACCATACTGCCGGCAGGTCAAACGGCCGTCCTGGGGTGCGATGCCGTCGCAGTACTTGGGCTGACGCCCACTGGTCGTCAAGAAATACCGTCCGCAGTTCTGGCACAGGCTTGGCGCGTGGACATGATGCATCCCGTTCAACAGGTCAAAGCAGTAAAACTGCATCGGCCGGGACATCGAGTACCGGGGGCTGGAGCTGGAACGGAACAGTGACAACATGTGGGAACTGATCTCTGACAGCAGGACGCAGCCGGAGCTGTTGGAAGACCGCATCGTGATCCTTCTCTCTGTCCTTTTGGAAGAGCAGAGAGAATTTATCGGCACTCCCACGGAGCTGTCTCAAAAAATCGACCCTGATGGGCAGGAGGGCATCACGCCGAAAAAAGTCTCCCGCCTGATCCTGCAAAGCGTTGATGCTCTAAGAAAAGCTCATATCACAGCCGTCATCCGCCGCAGTAACGGAAAACGGATCATCCAGCTCAGTAGTGCCGATAGTGACGATACTGCGGTTCCCAGAGAAATCGGCACTATCGACCCTGTTGAATAATTTGCTGGATGCGGAGCGCATGGCTCCGACAAGGGAAAACCTCCCATTCGGGAGGGCAAGCATCGCGTCCGGCTATACACCGGCCGCAGTTTCGGGACCCTGCCCCGCCCCCAGCCCCTGAAGGGGAGAAAGGAACGCATGCCGAGAGAAAAGAAAACAGAGATCATCACGCTCCGGGTGACGCCTCGGACAAAGGCCGTCATCCAGGCGCGTGCGAAAAGCGTAAACAAAACCGTCACGGACTACCTGTGTCTCTGCGGTCTGGGCAAGGAGATCGTGCAGGTGGAGGGTCTGGACAAGGTGCTTCCGAGCTGAAGGCTCAGGGACGGAACCTGAACCAGCTCACCACTCTGGCCAACATGGGCAAGGTCACCGTCGTATACGGAGACAGGTTGGCAGAGAGCTACGGACAGGTCAGCGAGCAGCTCCGGCAGCTCTTGCGGGAGGTGAACTGAGATGGCCACCTTCACCGCGATCAAAAATCGTGGCGGAGGCCGGGGTGCTCTTGCCGGAGTGCTGTGGTACACGCAGCAGGAGGAAAAGACACTGTGGGAAGAACAGCAGCTGGTGACTGGCTGGAACTGCACCGCCCAGTCCGCCCTCTCTGAAATGCAGCTCACAAAGGAGCGGTTCCGGAAAACGGACGGACGGCAGTATTACCACTTCGTCCAATCCTTTGCGGCAGCGGATGACCTGACGCCCCAGGAAGCCCACACCATCGCTCTGGAGTTGGCTCAACGGGAGTTCCCGGACTTCGAGGTGCTGGTGGCAACCCACATCGACACCGACATTCTGCACAGCCACCTGATCGTGAACAGCGTCAGCTTCCGGGACGGCCGCAAGCTCCACCAGAGTGCTGCGGACCTGCTGGCCCACCGGCTGTCCAATGATGAAATCTGCGCCGCCCACCACCTGTCGATTCTTCCGCCGCCGCAGAAGCAGGTCCAGCAGAAGCGGATGGGCACCCGCGAGTACCGCTCCGCCGCCAAGGGCGAGAGCTGGAAGTTCCGGCTGATGAACACCATCGACCAGTGCATGCGGTACACTTCCACCAAAGACGAGTTCATCTCTCTGATGGAGAGCGAGGGCTATCAGGTGCGGTGGACAGACAGCCGGAAGGACATCACTTACACCACGCCCCAGGGCATGAGGTGCCGGGATGACCGGCTCCACGAATCGAAGTACACAAAGGAGGTCATGGAATGTGAGTTCCGAGTCCGGGCGGAGATTATCTACAGAGGAACTGAAACGGCTGAATCAATCCAGCAAGGCAGCTCCCCCACCGATGGTGCTGCTGCGAGAGGCGGACTGGAAAGAACTGCTGGATCGTCTCGAGGCCAGCGCTGCGGCACAGGAAACCCTTCTGCGGGCGCTGTCCCAGCAGGCGGGGCAGTGCCCCACCCAGGCACAGATGGAGGCACTGACGCGGGATGTGGCCCAAATGCGGGCGGAGTGGAAACAGGCTGGGAGGAAGAGAGAGCTTTCTATCTCGCCGCCCAGTCTCCGGACCGCGCTGTCAGTCTCGATCTGGCTGGCGCTGATCCTGCTGGCGGCCATGGTTGGCATGGTGGTCTTGCAGACGATCTGGTCCGGCTTGGCCACACTCTGGAAGGTGATCCAGACGCTGTTCCTGTGAGAGACGCCACCACCATGCATCAGCACGCTGACCGGAAAACACTTCGGCGGGAGCGTGCGAAGAAAATCGCTCTGGGTCACAGGCCAGACGATCGCGAAGATGAAATTGACATGACGATGAAAGGATATTGAAATATGGCAAGTATCAAGCAACTGGACGATCGCAGATTCAAGATCACCGTCAGCAACGGCTACCGGCCTGACGGAAAAAAGATCTGTAAGGCCAAGACCATTCGGGTGCCGGAGAGCATCCCCAAGCGGGGTATCCGGCAGTATGTAGCTCACGAGGCAGAGGAACTGGAGCGGCAGTTCAAGTCTGGTTACAGCGAGGATGGGAATCTGCCCTTTCAGGAGTACGCAGAACGGTGGCTGGCCCGGCAGGTCCGGTATGCCCCCAGCACGTTGGAGAGCTATCGGCGGATGCTTGGAAGGGTGTATCCCTTTATCGGGGCCATCCAGTTGAACCGGCTGCGGCCGATTGCTCTGGAGAATATGCTGGTAGAACTGCGGAAGCGGAAATACCGTGGCAAGCCCATCGGGGAGGCCACGGTGCAGAAGTACCTGACCGTGGTCTCCGCCGTCCTCACCGACGCCAAGCGGAATGAGATCATTCAGAAGAACCCGGCCCGGATGATCGATCTGCCTCTGACACGCCGTACCACGCAATACATTCCCTCCCCCGTGGAGATTCAAAAACTGCTGGATGTCCTGGCAAAAGAACCCCGTCACTACCGGATGTTCTATCTGCTCTTCATGTGCACCGGCTGCCGCCGGGGGGAGCTGTGCGCCCTCAAGTGGGAGGATTTCAAGTTCAGCAGAGGCAGTCTGCTTCTGACCATCAGCCGCTCCCGCAGCGTTGTCCCTGGAAAAGGTGTCGTGGAGGGTCCAACCAAGAATGGCCGCAGCCGTGAGATCGTCCTCTCCTCCGACCTCCGAGGGCTCTTCATGAGTTACCGTCGCAGGAAGCAGATGGAGGCCCTGCAGGCGCATCGGGAACTCAGTCCCTATCTCTTCACGGAAGAACATGGGCAGCTCATTCACCCGGATACCTTCACCAAACGGCTGCGGAAAATCTATGAGTCCATTGGATTTCCGAAGGAATATCACCTGCACACCCTCCGCCACTACTATGTGACCTCCCTGCTCCACTCCGGCGTGGACAAGCAGACAGTGGCGGATCTGGTGGGGCACGCGGACACGGGCTTCCTGGAGCGCACCTACTGCCACCCCCAGCAGGAACAGAAAGTGCAGGCCGCCGGAGCCATGCGTTCTATGCTCCGGCCAAAGGGCGAGGCCCTGTTCAACCTGGCCGCCGCGTGTCCCGCCAAATCCCGCAGCGCCTGATTGTTGCTTTCGTAGAAAATAGGTTTCGCCGAAAGTTTCAATAGCTTTACTTCCCCACTTGCGGTATGTTGTGTTTGCAAAACCGGTCTCAACTGGAACGAGGTCAAGGAAAGCGAGGTCAACACAACATGGCAAGTATTCGAAAGCGAGGCAGCAGCTATCTGCTGGTGGTCTCCATGGGCTATGATTACGAGGGCAACCGTATCCGGCCAAAGCAAAAAACTGTTCATCCGCCGGAGGGCCTGACCCCAAAACAGCGGGAAAAATGGTTGAAGGAGCAAGCGGTCCTATTCGAGCGGGAGTGCAGGTCACTTCCCCAGGAAGAAGTGGATCGGAGCATCACACTGGCGAAGTACACGGAGCTGTGGCTCCAATCCATCGCTCCCGGCAAGCTGGCCAAGTCCACCCTGGCCAGGGACCGGCAGGACATTGACCGCTTCCTGCCGATTCTGGGGCACTACAAACTGACGGAACTCCGCCCCGAACACTTCCGTAACTTCTATGCGGATCTGCGAAAAGTCATCAGTCTTGAAACTGGAAGGCCGCTCTCCGAGCATACCGTGGAGGGCGTACACGCAACGCTGTGTACGATCCTCTCCGATGCCATGGAGGGCGGCTTTCTGGATCACAACCCCGCCTGGCGGACATACCGCTATGCGGGGAGAAAAAAGGAAAAGAAAATCGCAGATCCGGAAACCCTGCAAAGAATCATCGCCGCGCTGGAGGAAGAGAGTCTCAAGTATGAGACCTACTTCAAGCTCATCATCGCCACCGGGATGCGTCGAGGCGAGTGCTGCGGCCTGCAGTGGGGTGACATCAACTGGCACGAGCGGTCCATCCACATCCAGCGGAATGTGGTGAAGGTCACTGGCGAGGACATCATTGTCAAGGAGACGAAGACGGTAGCCGGGGACCGATACGTGTACTTCTCTCTGGAGATGGAGTCCCTGCTGAAAGAGTTCCAGCAGGAGTGCGCCTGGGAGACGGAGGCGTATGATGGGCGGGAATTAGAGGATACGGACTACATCTTCCGCCGTCACGGAGGCCGGCTCCCCATGACGCCCTCCACCTTCACCTGGCGATTCAAGCTGATCCTGAAGAAGCATGGCCTGCCTACCGCCTTGAACGTCCACTCCCTGCGGCACACCAACGCCAGCCTGCTGATCGCTGGCGGCGCTGACGTAGCCACCGTAGCGGGCCTGCTGGGCCACAGCCAGCCATCCACCACGCTGGATATCTACACTCACGCATTTGATAAGAACAAGAAATCGGCCAGTCAGGTTCTGCAGGAGGGGTTGGAGATTTGATGAACAGCAGAGAAAAGAAACAGCCGCAGATCCCCGTCACCCATTGCTCCTGGTGCGGATCGTATGATCTTGGGATCGGCTGGCAGCAGAACGAGGCCATCGTGACCTTCCGGCGGAACGCACTCCTGGGCAACCGGCTGAAGTATGTGATCTGCCGGAACTGCGGAGCGGTCTTGTATCAGTGTGTGGCAGAGCCGTGGAGGTTTCCACAGGTGGAATAGGGGGCTGTAGAGGTGCCAACGCCCTACCGCAAAACATGAAACTTCTATAATACAAAAACCGCCGAAAGCAATACACTTTCGGCGGTTTTTGGTACGCCCGACTGGATTCGAACCAGCGGCCTTCAGAGTCGGAGTCTGACGCGCTATCCAACTGCGCCACGGGCGCATACCTAAAAAACTGTATTTTATTATAACACGGGATTTTCAAAATTGGTAGTCAAATAGTAGTCAACGGAAACAGAAATTTTTCTCTCTGCCCGTTAAAACCAAGGCCCCCAACGCTTTGCGCCATCTCTCAACTGAACGAGCCTGAAACGTCGGAGTCTGACGCGCTATCCAACTGCGCTACAGGCGCATACATCAACATCTTCTTCAAACAGCTTATTTAGTATACCAACATTTTTCCGCTTTGTAAAGCTTTTCTTGAAAAAATTTTTCTTAAAAAGATTGTTAAAAAAATTGACAAGTCCCTGATTTTGGTCTAAACTTAATTGAGAATGATTTAACAAATAGCAAGGAGTGACTTATATGCGAAAGGAAAACATCTCCGACGCCGTGATACGGCGTCTGCCCAGATATTACCGCCAGCTCACAGACCTCTGCAACCGCGGCGTCGTGCGCATCTCCTCACACTCCCTGGGGCAGGAGATGAACATCACCGCCTCTCAGATCCGCCAGGATTTCAGCTGTTTCGGTGAGTTCGGCCAGCAGGGCTACGGCTACAATGTAGAAGAACTGCGGGCCGAGATCGGTCATATCCTGGGCGTGGACAACAACCACCACCTCATCATGATCGGCGTTGGCAATCTGGGCCACGCACTGCTGCAGAACTTCCCATTCTCCCAGAGTGGGTTTACGGTGGACGCAGCCTTTGATGTCTCCCCCGCCGTGATCGGGACTGTGGTGAATAATGTGCCGGTATACGCCATGTCCGAGCTAGATCACTTCCTACAGGACCACCCGGTGGACGTGGTGGTGCTGACCATTCCCCAGTCCGTGGCCCAGGACACCGCCAGCCACCTCATCAATCTGGGCGTCAAGGGCTTTTGGAACTTTACCAACATTGAGCTCAGCAGTCAGCTCCCGGATGTGCAGTTTGAGAACATTCACTTCGCAGACAGCCTCCTGACCCTCAGTTACCGCATCGCCAACCGCTGACGCTCCAGCGTGGAAGGGAATCATCTATGACAAGGAAGACCAAGACTGCCCTCATCACCGTCTGCCTCTTACTTACCGTCACCGTTGTGTACGCCTTGGCCGCGGCCGGCGGGGCCTCCGATCCGCTGGCCTCCCTCTCCTATCTCACCGGCACTTTCACCGATGCGGTAGACCAGCGGGTGGAGGAAAAACTGGACGCCTCTGACCAAGCGCTGCTGAACGGAGACGCGGCTCCTTCCGACGGCGGGGCCGCCACGTGGATGGAGACCCGTCTGAAGGCAGGCGACGCCCTGACCGGCTCCACCGGCACGGGCGTCCTGTTGCTGGCGGGCGGTATGCAGGTCACGTTCAACTCCGGCGCTGTGGTGGATATCACCACAGGGACCACCGTTACCAGTGGCAGTGCCCTTACAGCCAGCCACCGGTATCTGGTGGCTGAGGAAACCACCGCCGTGTTTACCGTCACCTCCAAGACGGCGGTTGTGGATTATCAGGGCCCCTACGCCTTCAGCTACTCCACCAACACGGACTACAACGCCATTGCTGCCGCGCTCAAGACCATGCACCTGTTTCAAGGCAGCTTCACCGGCTACGGAGATGGATATGACCTGGAGGTCGCCCCTACCCGCCTGCAAGCCCTCATCATGTTCATCCGCGTCCTGGGCGAGGAGAATGATGCGCTGGCCTACACCGGCTCCACTCCCTTCACGGACATCACCCCCGGGACCCAGAGCGAGAAATACGTGGGCTACGCATACAGCAAGGGCTACACCAACGGATACTCCGCCACCACCTTCCGGCCCAGCCAGACGGTGACAGCCAGCCAATACATGGAATTCATCCTCCGGGCACTGGGATACAGCTCCGCGGACAACAAGGACCTCTCCGGCACACTGACCAATGCCTTGACCAATGGCGTCATCACGGAGGGCGAGCTGGCCGCCCTGCGGGGCGCCACGTTCCTCCGGGCGGATCTCGCATACGTCTCCTACTACGCGCTGGATGCCGCGGTGTCCGGCAGCAGGCAGACACTGGGAGACACGCTGATGGACAAGGGCGTCTTCACCGTGCGGGAGAAACAGGCGGCCGACGCACTCGTCACCAGCGGCCGGAAATAAAACCGGAACCCCTTTGCCGGTCCGGCATACTATGGATTGAGACCGGTTCGGTCGGTCTACGATTTCATAGGAGGTTCCGGTATGTGCAATAACGGCTTTGGCGGCGGCAACGGCGTGAACGGCTCCAGCTTCCAGGGCTATGCCACCCGCGCCGACATCAACGAGGGCTTTGCCCTGAACAACCTCCAGGGCGGCCAGCGGGACATTCTGGGCGCTGTCACCAACGGCTTCCACGGTGGGGATTCCGCAATCTGCGAGTGCGGAT
>OGOQ01000694.1_pt1 | contig 30939 bp, 29 predicted proteins | sample 1552691 | NCBI WGS metagenome assembly OGOQ01 (sample SAMEA2580209, study PRJEB22360) | human gut metagenome | biome: human gut; feature: human-associated habitat; material: faeces | place: Denmark | collected 2008/2010
TAAAATCCCTATGGCTTTTAAAGGTTGATTTATCCCTATCTAGTTTTATATATTCGCTCTTTTCTTATATAAGGAGATATTATGCCATTAAAAATCATACGTCAGGATATCACAAAATTAAAAGTCGATGCGATTGTGAATACGACAAATCCAAGCTTTGATGCGACTGGTGGTCTAGATCATTATATTCATCAACAAGCCGGAAATGAATAGGACGAGAATTGTAGAAGACTTAAAAGATTAGAAGTAGGACAAGCATGTCTTACAAGTGGATATAGCCTAAGTACATATATTATTCATACTTGTGGACCTGTATGGCGTGGCGGTCACAATCATGAAGAAGAAAAACTAAGATCTTGTTACTTAAATAGTTTAGAACTCGCAAGTCAATATCAACTTAACTCGATTGCGCTTCCGTTGATTTCAACTGGGACAAATCAATACCCGAAATAACTTGCACAAAAGATTGCGACAAATAGTATTGTATCTTTTTTATATAATAAAAAATTGGTTTCGGATGCGTTTGTGGATGATATTGAGCGTACAAAAAAGGCAGGTATGAATGAACATTTCTCAAAGCCTTTGGCGATGGAAAAAGTAATTGAAGCGATTGGTAATTATTCGAAAAAAATAACTAAAATATAACCAAGTTAAAGATATAATTGAATAAATGAAAGGTAGGTCCTATATGCAGGCAATCATACGATATGAATTGGTCATCAATGAAGCATTGCGTTCTGCGCTTATGTTGGATACACCGGATGAACAGATCGATGAGTTTATTCGTTTTTTTGGAAAACATATTGGATGTGATCGAATTTATATTTTTGAAGATAATAAAAAAGAACATGTGACCGATAATACATATGAATGGTGCCGTCAAGGCATTGAAAGTGAAATTGATTATCTACAAGGCGTTGATATGGATATCATCGATTGGTGGTACAAAGCTTTTGATAAGAAAGAAAATGTGATCATTCGTGATGTTGAAACGATAAAAAATGAGCATGTGTATACATATAATACGTTAAAGATTCAAAATGTTAAGCGTCTTGTGGTATGTCCAATTCGCTATAAAAATGAAATCAGTGGTTTCTTTGGTGTGGACAATCCACCGATTGATGATCATTTGGGTTTAACTACATTCTTAGATATGATCGCAACGTTAGTCATCTCTTTTTTAAAGATTCGTAATTCACAAAATAAGTCCAAGCGTGAGGCAAAATTAAGTGGCTATTCAGCCTTGGGACAAATCTATACTTCTATGCATTATATCAATGTGAAAACCAATCGCTTTCATATTGTGAAAATGGAGCCGCAAATTCTAACGTATTTAGGAAAACATGAAATTTATGATATAGAAGATAATTTTACGGATCATATTTGTAAGATTCATCGAAAATTCTGTCAAGCTGATTATGTAGATCGAGAAGTTGAATTTATGGATCTTGAGACATTAGAAGAAAGACTTCAAGGCAAAAAATCCATAGATAGTGTTTTCTATGGTAAGCTTTCTGGCTGGTGTCGATCCCGTTTTATTCCGGTTGATTATGATGAGGATGGAAGTTTACTCCATGTTCTATACTGTGTGGAGTGTATTGATGATCAAAAGAAGCGAGAAGACAAATTATTATATCTAGCTCAAACAGATACAATGACGGGAATTTCAAATCGTCGTAGTGGAGAGAAGATGATTGAGCGTGTTTTAAACAACAAAGTCAGTGGCATGATGTGTTTAGTGGATTGTGACAAATTTAAATCCATTAATGATACGTATGGGCACATGGCTGGGGATGAGGTCATTGTTGCGATTGCGCATACGCTACAAAAATCATGTCGTGATAAAGATGTAGTCATGCGTCTTGGTGGAGATGAGTTTGCGTTATTTATTCCAGGTGTTACGGATCGTAAGTGTGCCAATGCTTTCTTTAAACGTTTGTTTGAGAATTTGAAACAAATCCAAATTGAATCTATAAAAGATCATCCGATTATAATGAGTTTAGGCGCTTGCATTTATGATGGAAAAGAAGAATTGACCTTTGATGAATTATACTGCAGAGCCGATATGGCAATGTATCAAAGTAAAAAAGTGGAAGGATACAGCGCAACAATATATAAGAAAAAATAGCCTCTTGATGAACAAAGAGGCTATTGATGTATTCAAAATGTATACATGTGTTAAAAAAGTATAAACAAATTATATTTTTTGTGGTATTATACCCAAAACGGAGGGAAATATATGCAGAAGTACGTAGAAATTAAGCGGGATGGATTGACATTGCGAGGTATGCTTCATGTGCCAGACAATGTAAGTTCTAAAGTGCCTATGGTCATTCTACTTCATGGATTTTGCGATGATCGCAATGAAATAAATTTTGTGCATAATGAGTTATCTCAAAGATTGTGTGATGCTGGTATTGCGAGTGTTCGCTTTGACATGAATGGCAGCGGCGAAAGCGATGGACGCTTTGAAGATATGACTATTTCAAGTGAGATTCTGGATGCGAAAGCCATGTTGAATTATGTGGAATCGTTAGATTTTGTCGATTCTAAAAAGATTGCGCTTCACGGATGTAGTCTAGGAGGATGCGTAGCGAGTATGGTGGCGGGACAATGTAAAGAAAGAGTTCAAGCATTGTCGTTATGGTGTCCTGCACCAGATTTAGTTTACAACTTGAAAAAACATTTGACTTTGTGTGGCCAGGACGTTTCAAACATTGAAAAAGATGGATGTGCGGATGTGGAAGGATTGAAGTTGAGCCTTAAATTTTACCAAGATGCCTGTACACTTGATCCTTATAAAGAGGCTTCATTGTTTGATAAAAATGTTTGTACCATTCATGGAGATCAAGACATTACAGCTTCGTGTGAGTGTAGTTACAAGTATAAAGAAATTTTTAAGGAAAGAGCAAAATGTATTATTGTCAAAGGAGCAGAGCATCGCTTTAAATCATTTGTGTTTAGAGAAGCAAGAATGAAAGGGGCTCTAGACTTTTTGAAGGATGAATTGTTATAGATGAAAGAGAAGGAAATTTGATATGAATAAAGAAAGAAAACAGCCAACAACCCTATTTGCGGTGGTTTCATTTTTGGCTATTATTGCCGTATTGATCATTATGATCAACTTAGGATGCAATACAACACTATCTGTATTTGCGGGTGTGATCGTTGCGGTTATTACCACAAAACTTTTAAATATTCCATGGAGTGAAGTGGAACAGAATATTATTAAAACAGCGGCTGAATGTATGCCGACATTCTTGATTGTCATTATGGTCGGTATGCTTGTAGGAATCTGGATGGCCGGTGGAACTGTTCCATCATTGATGTATTATGGTATGCAAGTGATTTCACCGAAAATCTTAGTGCCTCTAGCCTTTGTCCTTTGTGCCCTAACGAGTGAATTTACAGGAACATCCTTTGGTTCTGTGGCAACTATGGGTCTTGCGATGGTGGGAATTGCCGCAACTACAAGTATTCCCGTACCATTAGTTGTGGGGGCCGTCGTTTCTGGAGCATGGTTAGGAGATAAGATGTCGCCCTTATCAGATACAACCAATTTAGCGAGTGGTGTAAGTAAAGTACCTTTATATGATCACATTCATTCTATGCAGTATACAACACTTCCTGCAGCTGTAGTCGCTTTGATCTTATTTACAATTGCCGGCTTGTATTATAGTGGTGGAAGTATGGATCTTGCCCAACAAAAATTGATTTTAGACACATTATCTAAACATTTCAATATCAATATTCTATTGATTTTACCTGCCATTCTAGTTATTTTGATTTCTGTATTTAAATTACCTTCCTTATTAGGAATGGGCTTAGCTGTAGTTGTATCTGCTGCTTTTGCGATGGTATTTCAAGGGGTAAACTTTGTTGATTTAATGAACTATGCCTTTAATGGTTTCAGCATTGAAACAGGTGTATCCATTGTTGATCCTATGTTGAATCGTGGTGGTGTACTTTCTATGTCTGAATTATTAGTGACATTTATGGTTGCCAGTGTTATGGGCGCTGTCATTACGTCTACTGGTATTTTGGATGTTTTGGCAAAAAATGTTCTTTTAAAATTTATCAAGAATCGTACAGTATTAGTATTTGTCACTTTAGTATATTGTTATGTCGTGAACTTCTTAACAGCTGGCGGACAAACAGTATCTATCATTGTAACTGAACAAACGTTTGAATCGACTTATGAAGATATGAATATTTCTCGTAAAGTATTATCTAGAACACTCGAAGATTCTGGTACATTATCTGCACCCATCGTTCCTTGGGGTGTTGCGACAATTTATGTCATGGGCGTACTAGGTTGCTCAACAGCTTATATTCCATACGCATGGTTTATCTTTATCGTTCCTATTTTCTCAATGATTTGTGCCATTACTGGGATTGGAATTTGGGATAAAGAAGGAAAGCCAGTTCGAAAATAAATGTTATATTCCTTTACTATCTTTTAGAATTAGTGTATAACTTAGATGTAAATAAAAAAAGGGAGCTTGTAGTACAGGCTGAGAGGAAAGTGTGACTTTCGACCTATAACCTGATTTGGATAATGCCAACGTAGGGAAATACTTTGTCTTTTTAATGTGAGTATACCTATATTGGTTGCTCACTTTTTTTGGTGGCAAAATGGGAGCACCACTTTTTGTCACGTTAAATAATCATTTGGAAAAGGAGATTTTAAAATGAACACAAATGAAAGTACAGTAAGTACAGGCGCTACATATACCACTCAGATGGATGCTGCGCGTAAGGGAATTATTACGCTAGAAATGAAGATTGTAGCCCAAAAAGAAAAAATGACAGAAGAAGAACTAAGAGAGTTAGTCGCATGTGGTAAGGTTGTAATTCCGGCCAATAAAAACCATAAATCTTTAAATCCTGAAGGTGTGGGAAGTATGTTACGCACAAAGATTAATGTAAACTTAGGGGTTTCTAGAGATTGTAAAGATTATGATGTCGAAATGGAAAAAGTTATGGCAGCCGTAAATCTTGGCGCAGAATCAATTATGGATTTATCGAGTCATGGAAATACACAACCATTCCGTCAAAAGTTGACAGCTGAATGTCCAGCTATGATTGGTACTGTACCTGTATATGATAGTGTGATTCACTACCAAAGAGATTTAAATACATTAACCGCAAAGGATTTCTTAGATGTAGTCGAGTTACATGCCAAAGATGGTGTGGACTTTGTGACTTTGCATTGTGGAATCACAAGAAAGACGATTGATCAAATCAAAAAACACAAACGTAAAATGAATATTGTTTCTCGTGGAGGAAGTTTAGTCTTTGCGTGGATGTCTATGACAGGAGAAGAAAATCCATTTTATGAATATTATGACGAAATCTTGGATATCTGTGAAAAATATGATGTGACGATTTCTTTAGGAGATGCTTGTCGTCCTGGATGTTTAGCAGATGCCACAGATGTATGTCAAATCGAAGAATTGGTTCGTTTAGGAGAACTTACAAAACGTGCTTGGGAACATAACGTACAAGTTATTGTCGAAGGACCTGGACATGTTCCATTAGATCAGGTTGCGGCCAATATGCAGGTTCAGCAACAAATCTGTATGGGCGCTCCATTCTATGTGTTAGGCCCATTAGTTACAGATATTGCGCCAGGCTATGATCATATTACAGCGGCTATTGGTGGTGCGGTTGCAGCTATGTCAGGAGCAGCCTTCTTATGTTATGTAACACCGGCAGAACACTTGGCTTTACCAAATGTCGAAGATACAAAACAAGGAATCATTGCTTCTAAGATTGCAGCACATGCGGCTGATATTGCCAAAGGTGTTAAAGGAGCACGAGATATCGATGACAAGATGGCTGACGCAAGAAAGAATCTAGATTGGGATGCACAATTTGAGTGTGCGCTAGATCCAGAAACCGCAAAAGCAATTCGTCAATCTCGTATGCCAGAAGATGATCATAGTGATACTTGTAGTATGTGTGGTAAATTTTGTGCTGTAAGAAGTATGAATAAAGCTCTATCTGGGGAGAATATTGATATTTTATAATTGTATTATTTTACATCGTTTATATTTTTTAACAATTATTTGTAGAAATTAGTTGATGTTGTGTGTTGTTTATAAAAGTATGATATATTAAGTGTGTAACGTTTAAATGTTATATTCTCTCATAGCATATGTTACTAAATTGGGCTTGGTGAGTATGTTATAATTAAATGTATTGAGAAGGGGTTATTTATGAGTGAGTCAGTTTTAAATTTTCTTGAAGAAAAGAATCTTCCTGAAGTCACAAAAAAGAAACATACATATTTGATGATGGATGGACACGACCAAGAAGATATTTACGTATTAAAAGATGGTGTTGTGAAAGTGAGTATTGTTTTATGTGATGGGCGTGAATTCAATATCACTTATTTAAAAGGTCTGGATATGATTTCTTTGTTGAAAGATGAAATCAATAAAATGACTACGGCATCATTTCATGCTCGTATCGAAAGTGATACGGCAACTTTCTATCGAATCAACAGAAAACTGTTTGAACAATATGTGAAAGAAAATGAAGAATTACAGGTATATATAGATTCGTATTATCGTAAAAAGATGACCGAAGCTATTTATCGCCAGCAACTCATGACAATGAATGGGAAAAATGGAGCTGTGTGTGCATTTATCTATCATTTGATTCCATTATTTGGTAGACAAGTTAAAAAAGGTGTATTTATTGATCTGCAAATCACGAACGATGATATTGCCAATTTCTGTGGGGTATCTACAAGAAACAGTGTCAATCGTATCTTGCGTGGGTTAAGAGAAGAAAACGTTATTACGATGGTATATCATAAAATCTTAATTTTAGATGTAGATTATTTAAAGCGCTATGTACAGTAAAAGGAGCTAATTTAGCTCCTTTTGTTGTTTAATAATGTCATGTACATCAACAATTGTTTTCTTGATTTTACACCAAGCTTACTATAAATATTACGATTGTGATACTTTAATGTATTGTCTGTAATATTTAATGTTTCTAGAATATCTTTACTTGAACATCCCTTCACATAGAGATTTAAGATCTCTTTTTCTTTGCGTGTCAGTGTCGCAAGACATTCAAGGAAACGTTTATATTCTTCTTCATCGACATCGGCTTCACGTTTTTTTGCCAGACGCTCAACTTCCACCCTTGCCTTATCATATTCTCTTTGAATGAGTTCATGTTCATTTTCAATTTGTTCAAGCTTCTTGCGATTTTCCTGCATTTCTAGCTCAAGCGTCAACATTTTATTCTCAACTTCATAGTCTTTTGAAGATAAGAAATCCAAAAGATCATCAATTTCTTGTACATCATAGCGCATACTGTTTTTATTGTCTTTACGCAGCTGTTCTAATCCTTTTAGAATTGGGGACAGGTATCTTTGACTGAAGAAGGAACATCCTAAAAATACAAATAATAATAGGACAATGGTAAAGAAGAATAATTCAATATTACTTTTTACGATGGCTCGATTGTAGTCAGAATCCAAAATCATAACATATGTTGAATAGGTTTGATTCTTAGAAATTTTGACAGTATTCTTAACCCCAATATAATTACGATTTTTACTTATGATTCTCAATAAGTTGTTGCCAATAGGCTTAATGGAAAGATCTCCATTTGGCATATAATAGAATCCGTTTTGGCTTCCCGTACTAAACCCTTCATTTGTGATGATTGAATCGGAGTCTGGCACTAAAAGACACGTTAAATGGTTGAGAGTTGAGGGCTGGGGATGTGCAAATTTAAACCAGCTTTGTGAAATTTCAAAACCACAAAGACCATAGAAGGTACCATCCTTTCCAACTAAAGGAACACGTAATAGGGCGATTCTTTCACCTGTGTATGGCAATTGAATAATATTTGATAGGGAATAATCAAAGTTCCCTTTTTTTAATTCTTCATAATCGGGTACAAGTGTAATATCAAATTCCTGTCTCCATTTACGATGTGGCATGATGCCATGTTTTTTGCCGATATTGGCAATTCCACGATATAAAATCAAGTCTTCCTTTGAATAGGACATTGTCGTTTTTTGAAGATACACACCACTTCGTTGTGTCTGCGCATTATCCAAAGTGGAATTGATTGTCGTATCTAGTTGTACATAAGCTCCTGAACAATTAGATCGTTCAAGATATTGTCCTAAAGGCTGAATCATATCGTTTTCTAAAGAATAGATGGCATTGGGATTGTCCTGCAGCTGTTGAAAGGTTAATCCTTGATTCGCTAGGGTTGTTTCTAATATAGCTTCCATATTATCAGCCAGTGCGATATTCATAGAGGCCAAGTCATCCCAATAATTTTCCATATTCTTTGTGAAGTATTCACTTTGAATGGATAGTTTTTTATGAAAATCTTGTTCGGTCGTTCCAAGTCTTCCAAATAGGAAGAGTCCCATTAATAAAGTAATACTGATGGTAGTCACTAGAAAGAACATATATACGAAAAGCTTTCGTTTCATGGATCTTTCTTTTGATTTAAAACTTAATTGCATAGGCTAACCTCAAGAAAGACTTTTTAAAATATTCATTGCTTCATCTACAATTTCATCAATATCTTCACCGGCATTAGCTCGTGCTTGCCATTCTTGTTGGTGGCTTCTTACTTGATCATAAAATGCATAGGCCTTTCTAGAAATCGCATTTGGAACCTCTCTAGAAATAACGGTATAGTCGGATTTCATTTCGGTGATTGTATTGTATAAAGATTGTGTTTCTTCATCTTCAAACTTTTCATTTTTTAAGTTTTTAAATGCTTTTTTTGTGACTGGCATGTAACCTGCTTGGATCACAAAGTCCATGTTTCGTTTTGGTTCCACAAGCCAATGTGCAAAGACACTAGCGGCTTCTTGTTTTTGTTCTGTAGTCTTATAGGCACATAATCCAACGCCAGCTTGTGTCATGAGGGCATGGTCTTTATCGGCCTTTGGATAAGGCAGGGCAATCGCATTTAATGGTTCCGTTGTATTATCTGGATATGTAACGATGTCATTTAAATAGAGATAGGCTGCACTACTGGATACACCAATGAGTGTTTCTCCGGTTGTAAGTTCTGTGCTTGAATAGAAATCTGAAGCAGAAATATGGCCTTTGATCAATGGTTCTAGAAAGGTTCTAAAGGCTTCTTTAAAAGCAGGATCCTCCGTATTGTACCAGCCATTCTCTGTAAACATATTCTTTGTTCCTAATGCGATCGCATAAGATTCAATGGAATTTAATAGATAATCAAAGCATAATAACGGCTTTCCATTTGACCATTCATAATATTTTTCGGCTACATCAAACGTTTGATTCCAAGTGTCAAAATCATTTAATGAAACAGCGGTATCGTTAGAAAACTTTTCAAATTGTGTACCATTCATAAATAAAACGATTGTTGATTTTGATAATGGAAGATCCACAAGCTTATCCTCTAGCATTCCAGCATCTAAAAACTCATCAACAAAATTTGAAATTTCCTTCTCTGTAAATACATCATTCCATACAACACTCTTATCTAAGCCTACCTGTTTGGCATTATGAATATGTCCTGTATAAAGATCTGGCATTGGATCTGCACCTGGTTCTTTAGATAAACTTTCTTCAAGCTCAGAACCAATTTTACTCGCATTGGTTATTTTTGTGACATTAATTATAATGCCCTTGTCCTTGCCTTCTGTTTCATTGAATTCAGCAATCAATTGATTCATTGGAGAATTGGCTTGTTCTCCATAAACATGCCACATTGTCAGGGTCACGGGGTTATCTTTATCGAGTAAAGATTTTAATGAACACCCATATAGATTGCATAGGCCTAGACCAAATACTAATAAATATTTTATAACTTTTTTCATGATTTTCCCCTTTATTTACCGCAGTTCCCACCCTTTTTAAGTTTTGGGGTGGGGTAAATTTTATAATACTTTCTATAATGAAAATGTAAGTTGATTACATAAGTTTTGAAAGTGCTTTCTAAATACAATATAGCACAAGTAAACAAGTCAATCAAATGAAGAAAGGAGGGAAATGAAATGGGGTTGTTTTCTAAAAAGGAATGTGATGTGTGTAAAAAGAAGATGGCATTGATGGAAGGTTATAAATGTGCGGATGGTACGATCTGTAATGACTGTAAGAAAAAAATGTCACCATTATTTACAGACTACAAAAACACAACAATAACACAGATCAAAGGGCAGCTAACATATCGTGAAGAAAACGCACAAAGAGTCAAAGCGTTTGTGGCAGCTGAAACGTTTGGTGAGTATCCAAAGGTAATGGTTGATCGAAAGCACAACTGGTTTGTCGTGACAAAGGCAACAAAGCTTAGTGATGAAAATCCAGATGTGTTTGACTTAAGTGACATTCAAAATGTTTTGGTAGAAATTGAAGAGAATAAGCGAGAACTTCATTTCACAAATAAGAAAGGGAAGACATGTTCCTATAAACCAGCAAGATACGAATTTACGTACCAATTCAAGGTAAATATTCAAATGAATCATCCATTCATCAAAATGATTTCTTTGAAGATTACCAAAGAGGATGTCAAGATCATTTCAGAAATACAGGATAAAGAAGTAATGGTACAGTCAAACGAAAAGTATCAGGAATCGTTACAGGTGGCAAACGCATTAAAGGATGCGCTTGAATCATAATAATGCACAGAAAAGGAGGAATCATATATGGCGAATACATGTGCAATTTGTGGTGCTACAATTAATGTTTTACAATCACAGAAATTAATGGATGGAAATTATATTTGTACAAAGGGTTGTCGTGCAAAAGGATTAAAATATTATGATTATGTTCATTCAGATCTAGATAATGTCAAGGATCATATTCATCAAACTGAGGTGGGTACAAAGATTTGGCAAGATTTAATGGAACCTTTGAAAAAAACGCGTGATAAAAATCAAAAGATGCAGTCTTTTGGTCCTATTTATATTGCACCAAGTCTAGGTTTGGTTGCGGTTATTGAAGCTCGTGGAGGTTTGTTTAATACAAAAATATATGCGTGTGTATATCGTCTAGAAAATCTTCAGATTTATAAAACCGAAAATATGCCAGCTAGAACGAGTGGTTCGGATAAAGATAAAAAGTGTGTTCACTTAGGCTTTGTACATACAAAAGGTTTAAATGATGTCTATATTCCATTTGATGATGAAACAAGATGCCATCAATGTGTAGATTATCTAAATAAATTGTTTGGCTTAGATGATTCATTTAGAAGTGGCATTAAAAAGTCTGTAACTCAATTTAAGGCAACAAAGAGTATGTGGGATTTAGCGAAAGCCAAAAAGAATGGAGAAAATTTAGAAGAAAAAGCGAAAGCGACAGTGGATGCGTTTGGGGCAACGATCATTGGAGATCGTACGCAATTTAAAGATGCAGCCGATCAAGCTCTAGCTGGATATGACTTGGATTAAGCTTTGTTCGATAGTGTTTCTTAGTTTGAGTCTAATGTTTACAGGTTGTAAATCACAACCTAATGAAGAGGTATATATTTCAGATTTCTACAATATTCATGAAGAATATAAGGATGCATGGGGAAATGTTGGTAAGTACGACATTTCCTTACCTTATATTCATTGTGATTCAAAGAGCGCAAAGAAATTGAATCAGACAATCAAAAATGAATACAAGGATTTGGTAGATTCTTTAGATGAGGCAAAAGAAGAAGGGTATACGTTGCCGGACACAAAGGTTAGTTATGATGTGTATACACATTCAAATCTATTGAGTTTAGTTATTAAGGAAGAAGTAGAGACGGAATATCCTAGGTATAAGGTGTATCATTTTGATTCTAAAACGAAGAAGCGTGTTTCGAATAAAAAGTTGTATAAGAAATATAAAATCAGTCAAAAAGATATGAAGGTATGGGCTGCACAGGCTTTTGATCAGGAATATGCCAATGAATATTATGACAATGTAAAGGAATTAAGAGCTCAAACAATTGGTTTGTTGCCTTCAAATCTGGATGTGTTTTACCACAAAGGAAAATTGAATGTATTGATTCCTATCGCCACAAATTTTGGTTCTGGAACAAAGATGGTTTTGTATAGGCCAAGTCGCAAGAAGTCTTATAAGATAGAAGATTCTTCCACGTTTGACCAGATGACTATGACATTAAAGGATAATAAACTATCGCTTTACTATAGTGGAACGGATAAAACGTATAAGGTGCATGGTTGTTTTAATGAGTATAAACAAGTTCATGTGTATGAAATAGGTCCTGGTGTCACTTATGGTTTTGCGCTAACGACAAATGGTTTGGTGGAAGTGATTGCGATTGAGGATGGTTTGCCAATTGAGCGTGTTTGTAGTCAAGGACCATTATATGGGTTAGATAAAGTAAAAAGCCTTCGTAGTGGGCAGGCACTGACAGAAAATGATCAGTTGATTGATTTATTTGATGCATTGCAAAATCAGCCGTTTAAAAGTCTTGAGGGTACGTATACAAATGAGAGTGTAACACTTCAAATCGATGAGAATGGTTTGTATGCAATGCAGGATCAAGAGAATTCGCATTCTGGCCTATTGTTTAGTGTAGGTATGGAAGAAGATGGATTTGTGTATGGATATGATGACTATAATCAACAAGTCTTATCGTATTGTAAAGTAATGCCGTTATATGAAAAATTAGAGATCAAAAATTTGTTTGATCATGACAAATTAGAATTGGAGTATCAATATGAATAATAAAAAATTGTTTGCGAGTGCACTAGCACTAAGTATGTTTTTTGGATTAACAGCTTGTTCAAGTGAAAAGCCGGAAGATACAAAGGTTGTAGAAAAGAAGGAAGAGAAAAAAGAAGAGAAGAAGGAAGAAAAGAAAGAAGAAAAGAAAGAAGAAAGTACGGATGCTGTATTAGTAAGAGAAATTTCGAGTAAGACATATACAGTCACAATTCCTGAGCTTACTTCATTCTATACACCAAGTAGAGATGGTTTAGAAGTTAAAACAGAAGTAAATGAACAACAAATCTCATATACGCTTGAAGATGAATTTGGTGATTTTAAAATGGCTATTTATGTAAACCCAATCAGTGCTGAGAGTGCAGAAGCCTATGCGAATCGTATTAATGAAGGATTCAAGGATGATGAATCGAAACAATATAAGCCTAGCACGGTGGGTGATTTCAATGGTTTTAGAAAAGTGACTACAAGTGAAAATCCTAGCTTCAAATGTAAAGATAACTTGTTGTTGGATTTTGAAAGTGTGGATGGTTCTGCTGTAGTGATGTCTGTAACTGTAGAACAATTCTATGATACAGATACAACGGATATGGAAGTAGCGATGAAAGCTATTTTGGACAATATGAAAGTTGAGGTTAAGTAGTTATGAACGCAAACTTTGTGAAGAGTTTATTAGTAATCGGAATGGGCTTGAGTTTAGCTGCTTGTTCATCGAATGATCCAGAGCCTAAAAAGGAAGATACAAAGGTTGTCGAAGCTAAAAAGGAAGAAAAGAAAGAGGAAAAGAAGGAAGAGAAAACAACGGATTTTGTGGTGAGCAAAAACTACAACAAGAAGTATGAGATCATCATCACAATGCCTCAAGATTTCACAACGATTTATACGCCAGCAGATGGTGTAGAGGTGACAGGAGAGATTGTCAATGATTCCTTTATTCGCTATAGCTTTGAAAATAAAGAAGCCGATACGAAAAAGATTGCGGCAGTTGAAGCAAATGCAGATGCAACAGCGGATGAAGTGGCTGAAACCTTCAATAAAGGTGAGGAAGATGAGAGTAAGCTTTATAAGCCTTATCAGGTTGGAAATTATATAGGTGTAAATAAGATTTCGGATTATTCTTATGATGATTATGTAACGTACAATATGTATTTCAATTTGGATCGAGATGGTTTTAAAGGAACAATTAAGGTTGTTGTTGAAAAGCTAAAAGCGGAAGCGGATGATTCGGATACAGAAGCAATTATCACAGCAATTTTAGATAATGTAAAAGTTGAAAAGAAGAAATGTGAGTAAGCCTATGAATCATAAGCTAGCTAAGATCTTGCTTGCGCTAGGTATAGGGTTAAGTCTAGTTTCTTGTGCAAAAAAGCCAGAAGAACCAAGGTCTTCACAAGTGAAAAAAGAAGAGAAGGTAAAGATTGGCGAAATGACTGGAGTCGCACAAATGAATGGCTATTTCATTAAGATGACAATGCCAGATTTATTGTCGGTTTATACACCGAAACAAGAAGGCTTAGATATATCGGGTAAGCTAGAGGGTGATCGTATCCTTAAATATGATTTGCATTCGGATGATCGTACGTATATCACGCGAATTTCAATTGATTGTGATTATCGTAATACAGCCAAGGAAACGGCGGATGTCTTGAATGCAGGTTTTGAAGATGAAGCAGATCAATATAAGGCATTTACAATTGGTAAGTATTCGGGTTATAAGAAAACGACGGTATATGATTCGTCTGATAAAACCAATTCTAAGATGTTGATCGATTATCCGGTTGGTGAAGATAATGTTGTCTTACAAATTTATGTAGAACAAGAAAAAGCCAATGATTTGGATGAGGTAACACTTGCTGTATTGGATAATATCGTTGTTGAAATATGTATAGAAGAATAGGAGATAAGAGTGAAAAGGAATAAGTTATTAACTGGCTTCTTGGTTTTGGGTATGGGACTAAGTTTAGTGGCTTGTTCATCAAATGAGCCAGAGACTAAGGTAGCTGAAGAAAAAGAAGAAAAGAAAATAGAAGAGACTAAGGCAATCGAAGAAAAAGAAGAAAAGGTAAAAGAAGAGAAGAAGGAAGAAGAAAAGGCTAAGGCAGCTGAGGAAGAAAAAGAAAAGGATAGTACGATTATTAGTTATGCGAATAAAAAGGTAAGAGTTACTTTACCTAAAGATTTGACTTCTTTCCATACGCCTGCTAGAGAAATTTCTAGATATAGCTATATGGAAGAATCGAATGTTCTTGGTTATTCATTGTATGCGAAAGATCGTACGTTTACCATTCATTTCTCAATTGGAACGGATGGCTGGGATTCAGCAGAGGCTGCCAGCATTTCTCACAACAAGGTTTGTAAGGATGAATCAAAAATGTATGAGCCATGTACTGTAGGTGAATATTCTGGATATAAGTATGTGGTGTCAAGTGATAAATCGATTGAATATCATTATGCGCTTGATTATCTAGTGGATGGTCAAGATGTCGTACTAACCATTCGTGAAGAATTACGTAATGATGACGATACTTCCTTGTTAGAGCCATTGTTGCTGGATGTGGTACATAATTTAAAGATTGAATTAATAGGAGAATAATATGAATGGGAATAAGTTATTAACCGGCTTCTTAGTTTTGGGTATGGGACTGAGTTTAGTGGCTTGTTCAAGTGATAAACCCGAGCCTAAAAAAGAAGAGGCTAAGGTAGCAGAAAAGAAAAAAGAAGAAAAACGAATGGATACGCAGGATCGAACGGCTAAATTGAGTGTTCCCGAAGATCTATCTCCTTATTTTACTTCATCTAGAGAGGGTGTAGGTAAAATGGAGAGTATGTTAAAGGATAATGGTTCGATTGTCTATAAGTGTTTAAATGAAGAGAATAAGTATGAGTTGAATGCTGAAATTAAATTGTTGTCGTCTAGCTCTGCTGAAAAGAGTGCGGATCTACAGAATTCAATGTATGGTGAAAATGACGAGGATAAAAAGTATAAGCCTTGTACGTTTGAGGGTTTTGATGCGTATAGTCACACCATCAATCTGGGTACAGTTGAAAATACTAGACTTCATTATTATGTAGATTATCCAGTCGAGGATATCAATAAGGTCGTTTCTATTGAGATCAACCAGAAGAATGATAAAGAAAAGGATACTTCTGATTTAGAACCTTTTGCGAAGGCTATTGTTAAAAATATGAAGCTCGAAAAGGTGAAGGAAGAAAAGAAAGAGGAAGTAAAGAAGGAAGTTAAAGAAGAGAAGAAGGATGAAAACAGCAAGGAAATTGTTGGTGAATCGTCTCGTGCAAAATTAACTTTACCAAGGGATTTGACTTCGTTCTATACGCCAAGTGAAAAGTATGACACGATCAAGGGTAATCAAGATAAGGGAAACATTGGTTATACATTAAGTCGAAAAGATCCAGATCGTTCAATCTACGTTAACATATGTACGGATTCAAGTGATACGCTTGAAGAGGCTATCGTTTTCCATAATGAGCATTTAAGTAAAGGAGAAGAGCCATTCACAGAGTATACATTGGGTGAATATTCGGGTTATCGTGCTACAAGGTATACGAATTATTGGAATAGTGCCAATGATACAACGTATACGTATAAGTTAAGTTATCCAGTAGGCGATAAAAATGTGATCTTGTCATGTTCTGTAACACTTCGTGATAATTCGGATGATACGACAGGATTAGAAGATATATTATTGGCGACTTTGCAACAATTGAAGGTAGAAATTAAATAATAATAGGAGAACATAATATGAAAAATAATAAGTTATTAACAAGTCTGTTTGTGCTTGGTATGGGCTTGAGTCTAGTTGCGTGTGGTGCAAGTGATGGTGGTACGACTACAAAGACGGAGGGTACAAAAACGGTAGAGAAGAAAGAGGAGCAGAAGTTTGCGGATCGAAAAGAGTATGAAACGGAGGGTCTAGCTTGTAATTTTAAATTGCCAAACTTGGATTCTTTCTATTTGGTGAAGGGTTTAGAAAAGCCTGTTTACAATACGGAATTATCGCTTGGAAACACAAAATATGAAGTTTATGATGATTATCTTCCGGTTCTTTTAGTATATGTAGGAGATGATGCATTCGCAGAATGGAGTGATGGATATACTATTGAGGAACTTGCGACAAAAGATTTGAATGGGGAAGCTGAATATACTGAGACAAAAGTCGGTGGTTATAGAGCTTTAGTTGCAGATTTATCGGATGAGGATAATTTAAAGAAACAATACTATATTGAACATCCAGATCTTCCAAATGGAATCGTTTGTATTGAAGTCTGTGAATATGATGATAATGATATTTCCGATGAACTTGCAGAAGCAATCATTAAAGAGTTCAAAGTTGTTGAACTTTTAGATGTTGAATAATTGTACTTTATGTCGAATCCAAATGATGGATATGCCAAAAGAAAAGAGATGAGTGTACAAGGATTGGCTTGTACATTCACTCTTTCGAATATTGATGCTTATTTTCTTGTAGAGGATGAGCGGGTTTCGTATAAAAGTAAAGTGGTTGCGTCTGGTATGATGTATCGCATTTTTGGTCAGAATACGGATATTTTAGTGTTTGTGGATACTATTCCTTATATTCGAAACAATGCGATGTCTTATGATGAAGTGGTTCGTGTTGAGTTTGAAAATCTAGATTATAAAGATTTAGAGATACTTGCTTATAAGACATGTATATATGAGGAAGAGGATGGTAATTATATAAAACGTACATATCTTGTGGACTATCCAGATATATCAAGTGGTGTATTGAGAATCGAAATTCTGAGTAAATCGAATGAATTTGATTCTTTAGTAAGAGCGATTGTAAAAGAAATACAAGTAAAAACAATAGAAGAATGGTAGGTAAATAATATGGGATTAATTAAAGCAGGTGCTGGAGCTGTTGGTTCTGTTTTTGGCGATCAATGGAAGGAGTACTTTTATTGTGATGCATTAGAGCAGGATGTATTGGTTCGTAAGGGTTCTAAAAGGACGGGTAAAAAGTCGAGTAATAAAGGAAGTGACAATATCATTTCAAATGGTAGTGTGATTGCGGTTGCGGATGGTCAATGTATGTTGATTGTGGATCAGGGTCGTGTTGTTGAGCTTTGTGCAACGCCAGGAGAATTTGTGTATGATTCTTCAAGTGAACCTTCTATCTTTGCGGGAAGCTTAGGTCAGAGTATTAAGGATTCTTTCTCGACAATGGCTAAGCGTTTCACTTTTGGTGGAGATACGGCTAAGGATCAAAGAGTGTATTATGTGAACACAAAGGAAATGGGTGAAGTTCTATATGGAACGGCGACTCCAATTCCATTTAGAGTGGTTGTGAATGAAGAATTGGGTTTCAAGTTGTCTGTGAAATTGCGTTGTAACGGTAACTTTACATATCGTGTGGCAGATCCAATCTTATTCTATACGAATGTTTGTGGAAATGTGGCAGAGGATTTTGAGTCTGAAACCATTGAGGGCAAACTTAAGGGTGAATTGATGACGGCTTTGCAGCCTGCCTTGGCAAAATTAAGTGCGGATCGTGTGATGTATTATGAGATTCCAGCTCACACAATGGATGTTGCGGCAGCTTTAAATGATGAGTTGAGTGATATTTGGCGTGCTAAGCGTGGCTTGGAAGTTGTATCTTTCAATATTAACTCTTTGAGTATTCCTGAGGATCAAGAAAAGAAAATCACGGAGTGGGAAGAAAATGCGATGACGATGAATCAAACGGTTGCGGCAAGTCGTTTGGTTGGTGCCCAGGCTACAGCTATGAAGGATGCTGCAAATAATGCGTCTGGTGCAATGACTGGATTTATGGGTATGGGTATGGCCATGAATCAGGGTGGTATTAGTGCGCAAAACTTATATGCGGCGGGTGCTGCTGCTCAACCAGCTCCCGATCCAACTCCAACACCGACTCCTGCACCTACGCCTGAGGCAAAGGCAGATGGCTGGACTTGTCCAACTTGTGGACATCTAGCAAGTGGTAAATTCTGTCCGGAGTGTGGAACGCCTAAGCCTAGTGTTGAGGGTTGGGCTTGTCCGACTTGTGGTACTGTAAATAAGGGTAAATTCTGTACAGAGTGTGGTGCAAAAAAACCGGCACATGAACCGTTGTATCGTTGTGATAAGTGTGGTTGGCAACCTGAGGATCCGCATCATCCACCTAAATTCTGTCCGGAGTGTGGTGACCCATTTGATGATAATGACATAGAAAAGTAGAGGGTTTTAATTATGAGTACTTTACAAGAGTTTAAATGTCCTTGTTGTAATGGTTCCATTTCGTTTGATACAAAACTTCAGAAGATGAAGTGTCCTTATTGTGATACAGAATTTTCTTTGGAAACACTTCAGCAATATGATTCTGTAAAGATTGAGGAAGAAGATCAATTTGAGTGGGATGTGAAGCCAGGTCAAGAGTGGGCAGAAAATGAAACTGATGGATTATTGACATATGTTTGTAATTCGTGTGGTGGTGAAATTGTTGCGGATGAAAATATGGCGGCTGCATCTTGTCCGTTTTGTGGAAGTCCGATTGTCGTAAAGGAAAAATTGGGTGGTATCTTAAAGCCGGATTTAGTGATTCCGTTTAAATTGGATAAAAAGGCGGCTAAGGAAGGTTTGAAACAGCACTATAAGGGTAAGACTTTATTGCCTAAAGAATTCAAATCAGAAAATCATATTGAAGAAATTAAAGGTGTATATGTTCCTTTCTGGTTGTTTGATGCGGATGCCGATGGCGAGGTTCGTTATAATGCAACAAAGGTTCGTATGTGGTCGGACTCAGAATATGATTATACGGAAACCAAATACTATCGTTTATATCGTAAGGGGCATGTTAGATTTGAAAACATTCCGGTGGATGGTTCGAGCAAGATGCCAGATGATATGATGGAGTCTATTGAGCCTTATGACTTAAAAGATGCGGTGGATTTTCAGACGGCTTATTTAGCAGGGTTTTTAGCCGATAAATATGATGTGGATGCCGATTCAAGTATTGATTGTGCCAATACCCGTGTAAAGAAGTCTACGGAAGATGCGTTTATGACCAATTGCGGTAAGTATGACACGGTTACTTGTGAGGATAGTGCAGTTCAGATTCAGAATGGTACGGCAAAATATGCGTTGTATCCAGTGTGGATCTTAAATACGAAGTGGAAGGGTGAAAACTACAGTTTTGCGATGAATGGTCAAACGGGTAAATTTGTAGGGAATCTTCCAGAAAATAAGAGCCTGGTTTACTTATACTATGTAGTGGTTACGCTTCTAGGAAGTGTTTTAACTTATATCGTAATATTGATTATGAGTTGGGGAAAGTAGGAGGTTGTTTATGAAAAAACTTAGTATTTTATGTTCATCTCTTCTACTTGCACTTATGATGTGCTTCCCGGTTTTTGCGAGTGAAGATCTAAGATATGTAGAGGATAATGCAGGCTTATTAACTGTTACAGAAGAGCAGCAATTAAATGATACTTTAACTGAAATCAGTGAAAGACAAGGTGTAGATGTTGGTGTTATCACTGCGAATGATATGGGTGATCAATCGATAGAAGACTACGCAAAAGCAAAATATGATGAGCGTGGCTATGGTGATGATGGTGCTTTATTGGTTGTCAATATGGAAGTTCGCAAGTGGTGGATGTCTACTTATGGAAAAGGTACTACAGCTATTTCGTCAGAAGACATTAGTACGATTGGTAGTGAGTTTGCGCCTTATTTAAGTAGTAAAGAATATGCGGATGCATTTGAAACATACGCAAGACTTTGCGATGACTATATTACTAGAGCACCTAATCTTTCCGAAGAGTATGCGCAAGCTTTAAGTGGTCTTACTTCATTACAAGATGGACTAAGATTTGTGAATGATGATGCGCGTTTATTAACTGAGGATGAAAGAAAAGAGTTAAATGATACTTTAACCCAAATTGGTAAGCGTCAAGGTTTAGATGTTGCGATATTGACTACAAAAGATACGGGTGGTAAGGCACTTCTTGATTATGCGATGACGATGTATGAAGCGCTTGAGTATGGTCAGGGTAAAAATAAAGATGGAATTCTTTTAGTTGTCAACATGGAAACTCGTAAGTTCTGGATGGCCACTCATGGTTATGGTATTACAGCCTTTACGGATGCCGGAATTAGTTATATTAGTGAAAAGCTAGGTCCTTCTTTTAAGAAGGAGAAGTACATGAAGGCTTTTACAACGTTTGGTAGTCTTTGCGAAAAGTTTGTAGAAAAAGCACATAATGGTAAGCCTTATGATGTTGGAAATATGCCTTTTAAATGGCTTCCATGGTATTGTGTACCAATTTCTCTTTTAGTAGGTTTTATTTGTGCAGTATTTGTGGTTAGTAAAAAGCGTGAACAACTTCATTCTGTTAGTTTTGAAGACAAGGCACATAACTATATGAAGAAAAATACGTTGAAGATGAAAGAGTCTCATGACTACTTCTTGTATCACACGATAACTCGTAATCGAATTAAATCTGACGATGATGATAGTTCGAGCGGAGGAAGTAGCACATATTCTAGTAGTAGTGGTGACACGTATGGTGGTGGTGGCGGTAGCTTCTAATGCCGCAAAATGCAGGATCAAACCCCTGCATTTTCCACTTTTAATAATATAGGGAATACGGCTTATTCAGACAATATGAATCAATGGTTGAGTTTACTATTGATGAGTGGATTTGTGTTGGCTTTGGGTATGAAGAAAAGATTAAATAAGATCAAGGCTCTTTTTAAGGAGGGAGCCTTATCTCTTAAAATCAGTATAATTGAAGTCTTATAGTGATTTTAAGGGGTATGTTTTGTCTACCTTAAATAATTAAAGGAGAGAGGAGGTTTTGAGACAATTCCGTTACCTATTCGGGAATAATAAGTAAATGGGTGATATGAAAAATGGAATAGGAGTTGATAATCTATGAAAAAGAGTTGGACGAGTGTGGGGCTTAGTTTATGTATGGTTTTGACTTTAACTCCGGTTACGACAATCTATGCGGATGAGTTCGATACTCATGAGGGTGTGATGGATCAAGAAATAGTTGAAGAAAAGGATTTAGATCTTATGGAGGAAGAAGAACCCATTGTTGAGGGTGAATCTGAAGAAGTGGTAGAAATAGTTGAATCTGAACCAGAAGAGGTTGTAAAGGAGATTGTTGAAGAAGAAATTATTGAAGAAGAGGGATTAGAAGCTTTACCGATGATGTTGACGGCTCCTGCACCTGTATCGAGTGGTTTGGCAATTGATGAAACAAACTTTCCAGATGCGAACTTTAGAAGCTATGTTTTAGCATCATTCGATTCGAATGGAGATGAAAAGTTGGATGATGAGGAGATTGCGAATGTTAAATATATTTATGCACCGGCAAAAACGATTTCGAGTTTAAAGGGTATTGAGTATTTTACTGAGCTTTTAGAATTGAATTGTGATAATAATCAATTGACTTCATTAGATGTCAGTAAAAATACAAAGCTTGTTAAATTGATTTGTAGTAAAAATGCATTAACTTCTTTAAATACGAGTTATAATCCGATGTTAAAGAAGCTTGATATTTATAGTAATAAGATTACTTCAATTGATGTAAGTCAGAATACAGAATTAGAGACTTTGTATATTGGGCGTAATCCGATTGAAACTTTAAATGTGAAAAACAATGTGAAGTTAATGGAGTTACAGAGCGAATTGAATAACTTAACATCAATTGATTTGAGTAATAATTCCCCATCTATGACACTATATATGGCAAATAATATATATCCAATAACGGTTGGTAAGGGAAAAAGATTTGATTTATCAAAGCTTCCGGCTGGATTTGATGTGAGTAAAGCTTCGAATTGGCAAAATGCGACTGTGAATTCGGGTGTGTTGATTGTTGAGAATGGGAAAGATTTTGTTACGTATGATTATGATTGTGGAAATGGTCATAAAGTGAATTTTAAATTTAGAGTGTATTCTAGCATTAAACGGGTATCTGTGCCTTGGCCTAAATATAAATATTTATATATGAATTTTTATACTTATAACGGGAAAGAACAAGTAGGTGTAGATGCAGGTGAAGGCTATACACTTAGTGGTGTCTATAAGGCAACGGATGCTGGAAAGTATACAGCGAAAGTGAATTTACTTGACGGTTATGAATGGCAAGATGGTTCGACGGATGAAAAAACGATTGAATGGGAAATTCGTGCGGCCAAGCAAGATACGCCAGGTGGTTTACAGGGTGTAGCTCCTTCGAGTTCAAGTGCTAAGGATGGTAAGATTACGGGTACAACATCCGCAATGTGTTATAAAAGAAAAGATATATCAGGGGATTTTCGTAAAATTTGTAAAGATGGAGAAACCACAGGTCTAGAACCGGGCGAGTATTTAGTTTGGTATGCAGAAAAGGAACCAAATTATGCTGCAAGTCCTTATACGCATGTCATAGTTCCAGAATATGGTGATACAACAAGTAAGATTATTGTTCGTAATGGAACTGTGAATGGTAGTGATTCTTTAATTGTTTCCAAGAGTGATGTTGCAACGCTTGTAGCCAAAACGTCTGCTTCTTATGATAAAGAATTTGATAAATGGGTAGTAAAGGCTGGTAAAGCAACAATTAAAGATGTATATAATCCAACTACAACAATTACAAATGTGGGTGGTCCAGTTACAGTGGAAGCTGTTTATAAGGATAAGTTCTTTAAACTTAATGTTGTCAATGGTACGGGTTCTGGAAGTTTTACACAGGGTACTGTTGTAACAATCAAAGCAGATGCTCCCCCTGCAGGAAAAGTATTCTGGAAATGGGAAGTAAAAGAGGGACATCCGTATATTCAAAATTGGTTAGAAGATACTACCGAAGTGATTATTAAACAAGCTGATGTAAAGATTGAAGCAGTATATAAGGATGCAACTCCAATTACGCCACCGGGACCTGCAAAATACGCATTAAAGGTTGATGGTGGAATTGGTTCTGGAGAATATGGTGAAAATAGTGAGGTCATTATTAAGGCATATGCGCCGGAGTTAGGTAAAGAATTTGATAAGTGGGAACTTGTTTCTGGTGATGCAGTCATTGAAGATGTAAATAGTGTAATCACAAAAGTTACAACGAAGGCAATGGCCGCAAACATTAGGGCTGTATATAAGGAAAGTTCTATTCCTGCACCAACTTTGAAATTTGATTTAATTGTGAAGAATGGTACGGGTTCTGGAACGTATGAAGAAAATGAAGTTGTAAGTGTTAAAGCGGATGCACCTGTTGCTGGTATGGAATTTGATCGTTGGAAAACAAATTCAGGTAAGGTAACTTTTGACAATTACAAGAGTATAAATACAACTGTAACAATCTTGGATTCCAATGCTGAAATTGAAGCTTTATATAAAAAAATAGTTCCGGTTCATACGCATACTTATGGTAAGTGGAGTTATGATAATATTGGGCATTGGCAAGAGTGTACAGATCCATTGTGTCCAAATAAAGCGTATACGATAAAATATCAAGGTTATCATCAGTTTAGTACGAGCCGAGATACTACATGTAATATTTGCGGTTACAAGCGAACTCTTCCAACATATAACTTTATTGACGGAGCAAGTGGAGAGTGGATCAAAAATAGTGGTAAGGATCTTGGCTTCAAAGCGGATGGTGAATTCTCTAAATTTACAGGTGTTAAGGTGGATGGCACTTTAATTGGTGCAGATAAGTATACAGCGATTACTGGTTCTACTCTTGTCACATTGAAGAAGGATTATCTTGAAACGTTGTCTGTTGGTAAACATACATTGACAGTGGTTTACACAGATGGAGAATGTACAACTGAATTTGAAGTGAAGAATAAAGTAGTTGAAAAGCCTGGAACAGAAGAAGATACTAAGCCTGGTACGGATACAGAAAATCCGGCAAAGCCAGAAGAAGATAAAAAGCCTAGTACGAATACAGAAAAGCCAACAACTTCAAAGGAAGATAAGAAGAAAGATGTTAAGTCTGAAAAGAAGAAGTCTTTGAATACGGCATACTCACACAATATGGGTCAATGGATGGCTTTATTATTGATGAGTGGATTTGTGTTGGCATTAACTGTGTTTAAGAAAAAGAGAAATTAATGAATGAAGGCCAGTGATCATTGGCCTTCTTTGTCTATATTTTGGCAAATTTAGTGAATTGTTTGAGATGTATTTGTGGGCTTGTTAATATGGGAGTGAAGGGAGATGAATGGTATGGGTAAAAGATTGTTGTCTATACTTGGATTGTTGATTGCGATAGTGGGTATTGTGTTTGGTGGTAATCTTGTTTTTGTCATTGTTGGATGTGTGATTCTTGGCTTAGGACAGATGATCAAGGATAAAGAGGAAAGTACTACATCTAGTATGGATATGATTATAAAAGAATTCTTTGAGGACGTACAATTTAATCCAAATACTCATATGCTTAATGTTAGTGATACGAATATTCCTTTGCCTAAACATGATTATTGTAGTGGCAATGGATATGTACAAGGTAAATATAAAGGTCTAGATGTAGAGTTTTGTACCATTAAACTTACAGATGTGACTGAAATCTTGCGTGATGAGACTGGTTTGTGGGAAAAGAATGAAAATACAGTTTATACGGGTGAATGGATGTTGTGTAAGCTTGATCAAAGATTTAATACATGGCTAACTATATATCCTCGTAGTTTGTTGGATAAACAAAGTAGTAAAACTGGAAATGAGACATTTGATAAGAAGTTTAATTTGTGTTGTGGGGATGAGAAATTAGTTCTTGAGATATTGGATTCGAATCAATTAGAGAGAATTATTGCTTTATCAAATCATAAGTTTTCAATAAACTTGAATGAGGATGGAAGACTATATATGGCGATTCATGGTGGGCATGGCTTTGATTCAGAGAATCTACAATGGTTTGTGAATATGATTGACGTGTTTAGAGCATAATGAAGCTGTAACGAATAAGTAAATTTTATTACTTATTCGTTACAGCTCCTTGATTGTAAAAAAGTTTGCAAAATTGTTTGCCAGAAATGAGAGATTTAAAAATAAAAAAATTCCGAACTCCTTTATATAAAGTGAATTCAGAACTTTGAGTTTCAAATTGGCAGGTGTAGTAGGAGCGATAATTTTGGAGTTTATATATGTATTTTCCTAATACTTAAAGGTGATGATGATATATCATGATTGAAAATAAGTGCCTTTATATGTTTTTTTATACCATATTTTACAGTTTTTTAATTTTTTAGTGTTCATGAAACATAAAATATCAATTAATAATAGAGATGATATTTATAAAAATACTTTATATATAGTAAATATTTGTATAAATAATCAAAATATCAAAAGATCATATTATATAAAAAAGGATTGAATAATAAATTACTTCTTGGATTTTTAAACGGTTCGGCTTCAAGGGAAAATTCTTTAGATGAAAAGTAGATAGAAGAATTTTTGAATAAAGAGAAAATAACTATTAGTTTTGTCATTCTAACCTGTACTTGAATAATTAATAGCTATGTGATAGTGTAAAACTATCGTAAGGTAGTTTATGTACAACTAAATGGTAATTTTCGAAGGATGGTTAAGACAAGAATGAGTGATACAAGAAAAAAAGAGATTATTTTGGCTACATTAGAACTGGCAGCCAATAAAGGACTTGGTAATGTTTCTATGAATATGATTGCAGATAAAGTTGGAATAAAAAAACCATCATTGTATAATCATTTTTCATCGAAAGAGGAACTTGTTGAAGTAATGTATCAATTTCTTAGGGAAGAGGTTAAGAAAACTGTTAATATTAGTGCAATTGATTATACGACTTTTTTTGCAGGAAAGAGTGCATTGGAAATATTGAGGGGGATAGTCAAAGGATATTTTAATATGAATCAGCAGGAACATATGATAAATTTCTACAAGGTCATCTATTCTGAAAGAAGTTTAAATCCTGTAGCAGCAAAAATTGTAGCAGAAGAAACAGATAGGATGATTTTAGCAACGAAACAGCTTTTCTATGCTATGGAAGTACATAAATTACTTCATTTTAAAAATCCGGATATGAGTGCAGTAAGTTTTGCGATGACAATACATGGATTAATGGATTATGAACTGGATCAAAACAATGGTCAGTATAACTTTGAAACAGATAAGAGTCTTTTGGACAACTATTTGAAGTGGTTTTGCGAGGAGTATGCTGCATGACAATGAATAAGTATTTGAATTACTGGGGATTGATTTTTATTGTTGTGATTTTGATTCCTAATATTGTTTTTGCAATAACATGTAAAGATGGATTTGAAAATCGTTACCAGAATAAGTTAGTTGGATATCTTGAGCAGATTGGGCGATTTGGCTGTTTTTATTAGTATGTTTCTTATAATCCCTTCTATGAGTAAAGGATATTGGTTTAAACAAGGAGAAACGGTTTATCTAATTTTGGGAGTGATACATGTAATATTGTATTGCTTAGGCTGGATTGCGTTTTGGAAAGAGAATTCTATACGAAAGTCTTTATACTTATCAATTATCCCGTCTTTATTATTTGTTGAAAGTGGTATTATAAGTGGAAATATTTTGTTGTTGATTTTTGCGGTGATCTTTGCTCCATGCCATATTCTAATAAGCTATATGAATGCTATTTTAATATGATTTGAAGATTGAAAGGCATGGATCCGAACAATTTTTGAATGTATGGATTCTAAAAAAGGTAAATCCAATGTATGTTACTGCATTTAAGGAAAATAAAAGGAGAAAATATGGTATCAGATATAATTGAAATTAACCATTTGAATAAAAGCTTTGGGGAAGTAAAAGCAGTAAATGATTTGAGCTTTCGTGTAAAAGAAGGCGAATTGTTTGCGTTTCTTGGAGTAAATGGCGCAGGGAAAAGTACAACTATTTCTATTCTTTGTGGACTGTTGAAAAAAGATAGTGGGAGTGTTCTTGTAAATGGAATTGAAACTGACAAAGTCGGCGCACAGACAAAAAGGATGCTTGGTGTTGTGTTTCAGGATAGTGTGCTTGATAAACCACTTACAGTGAAAGAAAACTTAATGAGCAGAGCTGCTATGTATGGTATTACAGGTAATGCTTTTGATAAGAGATTACAGGAGCTAGTTGAGATTCTTGAGTTTGACGAGTTTTTAAATAGACCTGTAGGAAAACTGTCGGGAGGACAGAGAAGAAGAATTGATATTGCTCGTGCATTGTTGCATAGACCGGAAATTTTGATTCTTGATGAGCCTACTACAGGACTTGATCCACAAACAAGGCAATTAATCTGGAATGTTATTGAGAAACTTCAGAAAACTGAAAATTTGACAGTATTTCTGACTACACATTATATGGAAGAGGCAGCTAATGCTGGGTATGTTGTGATTCTTGATAAAGGAAGTATCGCTGCGCAAGGTACACCATTTGAACTTAAAAATAATTATGTGCAAGATATAGTGTCAGTTTATGGTGTTTCTGAAGATGAAATAAAAAAATTGAATAGAGAATATAAAAAAATACGTGATGGATATCAGATAAAAGTAAGAAATACGAAGGAAGCAACGAAACTTATTATTGATCATCAGGAGCTATTTACGGATTATGAAGTCGTAAAAGGTGGCATGGATGATGTGTTTCTTGCGGTTACAGGAAAAAAGCTAGGAGGTGAGCGCTGATGAGAACAGTATTGGCATTAATGAACAGAAATAGGAAACTGTTTTTTAAAGATAAAGGTATGTTGTTTACATCTATGATCACACCTGTCATTTTGATTGTTCTGTATGCTACATTTCTTGCGAATGTTTTTAGAGATTCATTTATGTCAGCCATTCCAGATATGATCACGATTTCGGATAAACTTATTAATGGAACAGTAGCGGCACAGTTAACAGCATCACTTTTGGCAGTAAGCTGTATTACTGTAACATTTTGTGTAAATCTGACTATGGTACAAGACAAGGCAAATGGAACAAGGAAAGATTTTGATGTTTCACCGGTCAGCAAGCGAAAAATTTATTTAGGATATTTCCTCTCAACAGTTGCTAATTCTTTGATGGTCAATGGATTTGCATTCATATTATGCTTGGGATATTTATTTAAAATGGGATGGTATATGAATATAGCAGATGTAATATGGGTTTTATTTGATATGATATTGCTTGTTTTATTTGGAAGCACAATTTCAAGTATCATTAGCTTTCCGTTGACAACACAGGGACAGCTTTCGGCTGTGGGAACAATTGTCAGTGCAGGATATGGATTTATATGTGGCGCTTATATGCCAATTTCGAATTTTGGTTCGGGGCTTCAAAAGGTGTTGTCGTATCTTCCAAGTACATATGCCACTTCATTGATTAAGAATCATATGCTTCACGGAGTTTTCAGCGAGATGGGAAGAAAACAGTATCCGAATGAAATGGTTGAAGCAATAAGAGACACTCTTGATTGTAAGCCCGTATTTCATGGCAACGTGGTAAGCGTAAATCAGATGATTGGTATTATGATTGGAAGTATTGTTTTATTTGGAGTTATTTATTTTTTTGTGACATCGTTTTTAGAAGGTGAAGACAAAGGGTAAATAACATTATTTTAGAGGATAAAAGTGGAAATGAGTGGAAGCCCAAGGTTGAATGGAGAAATGAATAGTAGAAATTTTCAGGAGGAATAAATCATGAATTACATCCGAGTGACAAAAGAAAATATTGATAAAGAACATATTTGTTGTGCTATGTCCGGTAAGCAAAGTCTTGCCAAAAAGGAGTGGATGAAGCAGCGCTTTGATGAGGGACTTGTTTTTTATCGTAGTGAAGAGCGTGGCAAGTGCTTTATCGAATACATTCCAGCAGAAAATGCCTGGATACCCATTAAAGCAGATGGTTATTTCTATATCAACTGTCTATGGGTTTCCGGTTCTATGAAGGGACATGGGTATTCTAATGATTTATTGGACAAATGTATCCGGGATGCCAAAATGCAGGGGCGAAAAGGAATTTGCATTTTGTGTGCAGAAGGCCGAAAGAGGGAATTTCTTGCCGATCCAAAGTTTCTGAATTACAAAGGATTCAAGGTTGCAGACATATCGGACTGTGGAATCAATCTCATGTATCTTCCTGTTGAAAAGGATGCCCAGCCACCAAAATTTAGAGAATGTGCGAAGCATCCTACGATTGAGGAAACTGGTTTTGTCCTTTATTACACCAATCAGTGTCCATATACATATTATTGGGTGCCAAGGGTACAGCAAGTGGCAAAGGAACATGGCATCTTGTTTAAGGCCATTCATATTACGGACAAAGAAAATGCTCAGAATGTCCCTGCACCAGTCACTACGTATGCATTATTCCAAAATGGTAAATTTTTGACCCAGTCCATTCAGTCAGATAAAAAATTTCTGGCATTGGCAGGCATTTTGGAGTGAGGTACTTCTTGTATGCGAGAAAATGGAGGTAAGAATGAAAGCTATCGTATATACATCAAATGCTGGAAGTACAGCAGAATATTCACAATTACTAGGAAATGAATTGAATCTTCCAGTATATAGTTTTAAACAGGCTAAAAATGAGGTATCTTGCGGCAGTTAGATTATTTATCTTGGATGGATTATGGCAAAAGAGATCAAGGAATATAAAAGGGCCGCAAAACTGTATAAAGTTTGTGCAGTGTCTGGTGTCGGTATGTGATGTTGATTGCCAAATTATTTGAATATGAAAGTTAATAATCTAATCACATTAAATGAAAAAGTCATAGCACAAGTTTGAATAAAAACTATTCAAATTATGTGTTATGACTTTTATAATATTTTCTATAGAAAGTGAGAAAAAGAAAATGATTGAAAATGAAATAACTTTCAGCGTACTTCTTGAAGTTGTCAAGGCAAGTGAATCGAGCCAAAAGAAGTGAAATGGCTATGGTGTCCATGTATTCCGTTTGGTAAGGGTACGCTGTTGCAGGGCAATCCCGTCGATGGAAAAAGCAAGTTCATGCTTTCAGTTGCCGTCCCGCTCTAAAAGGGCGAACCTCTGCCTTTTACCGAAGCAGAAGAAAACAATCCTTTAACTAACATCTATCAGACAAGGGAAAATGATGCAGAGGATACGGTAGTATCTCGAGTTAATTCTGCTGGTGGCAACGGAGCAAACCTTGTCTTCATCAAGGAAGATGAAGAGTATTTATCTTTTGGGGATAACCATATATAATACGTGAAGGGATGAGGCGTTTTTGTATTAAATTAAAATTAGGGAAAAGGCATGTGAAATACGATGATGAAAAATAACTATATAAAACAAAAAAGAAAA
>OGOQ01000701.1_pt1 | contig 30731 bp, 23 predicted proteins | sample 1552691 | NCBI WGS metagenome assembly OGOQ01 (sample SAMEA2580209, study PRJEB22360) | human gut metagenome | biome: human gut; feature: human-associated habitat; material: faeces | place: Denmark | collected 2008/2010
AGCAGAAAGTGTCCGGCACTTTCAGGTCTGACAATGGAGCAGACGCTTTCTTTTCTATACATTCCATTGCTGACACTGCATGGAAAAACGGCCAGTCGCAGCTGCAAGCTATCCATACCATCCTGTCGTTATAGGATGGTAGGATGCTGCATGCCTACACTATTGCTGAATAGTTACCTTTCAAGGTTGGTGCAGTTAAAAAACATTAAATTCATATCAATCACCTTGCTGGTATTGAAACTGCTGAGATCGAGGCTCCGAAGCGACGAACATTGGGAGAACATTGACGCCATACTCGTCACATTTTCAGTATTGAAACCAGAGAGGTCGAGACTTTCAAGCGACTGACACGAAGAGAACAAGTACCGCATCTCGGTCAAAGATCCAGTTTTAAAACCGGAAAGATTGAGATTGGAAAGTGCGACACAACCATAGAACATACTGCCCATGTTTTTCACTTTTTCAGCATTAGAACCAGATAGATCGAGTTCGGTAAGGCTTACGCAACCTCTAAACATTCCATTGAGATCAGTCACGTTGCTGCCTATGAAACCTTTGGGCAAGTTGATTGTGCGAAGATTCGTAGAGCCTACAAACATTTCAGACATGTTTGTGACCTTTTCCGTATTAAAGGAAGACAAATCAAGTGTTTCCAAGCTGGTACAGTTGGAAAACATTGATCCCATATTTTCGACCTCTGACGTGTTTAAATAGTCCAAGTGCTCTATCTTTGTCAGACCTTTGAAGAGGTAAAACCATTGATCACATGATTTGGGACGTGCATGCTTGAAACTCTCGTCAAAGACCACGGTTTTTATTTTTTTTCTTTCAGATCCATCAAGCCACAAGGACTGATTATCAACAATTAAGCGGTCGAGCCAATAATCGATTTTCGTGTCGTAATAGAGCGTGAGGGTCTGAGTCTCTCGGTTCAATCTCGCATACATTATAGGATCCTGTGTCTGCGCCATCACGGGCTGCAGAAGCATAAGCATCAGCAAGAGCGAGAGCGCGCATCGGCGCTGCAATAGATATTGGGTCATTTTCTTGATCATGTTGATAGTCATTTTTGTTTTAGTTTGGGTGCACCACGGCACCATTCGTTGATTGTGATAGAAAGAAGGGGCAATAGGCTATTTATTCCCCCCAGAGGAAACCTTTCTCGTCTAAGATAAGTCCTGCTTCTTCCAGTTCCTGTCGAGTCTGAAAGCGCCCACTATAAATCCTTACCTGCGAGGGGTTGATCATCATGCACGGCCCAGTCTGCGCGACGTCAACCTGGGGCTTGAGATACTTTTTTTTCTTCATACTTTTATTTCTTGTTTTTGATTATTGTCTTCACGATTAGTCCGTCGGGCGCACACGACGAGGACTAAGCCTCCACAACGTGCGGGTCATTCCGACCTTCAAAATTAGTACAAAAGTAGGAAAAAGTAGTGAGACAGGGTGTCGCATTGTCCTGTTCAGGTGTCTCTTTGGTGGTAAATAGTTGTCTCCTTCCTACCAAAGAGACAATGGTTCATAGCCAGGAGCGGTTGCGTTTACATATTTTAAGAAACCAAGGAAAGAGCCGTCAAATATCAGAAAAGGGATCTTCAGATACGGAGAAAAGGGAATCTTCTGATACGGAGAAAAGGGCTCGTCTCCCTGCTACGAAAGAGACGCGTCCGAATCGTGGGCTTTGGCCAAATAGCGCTCCCGCCAAACGGTCGGCGTACACGCCTCCCGCGCCTTGAAGATGCGGTAGAGGTGGGTGCGGGAAGTAAAACCACATTCGGAGGAGATGATGTCATTGCTGTAATCGGGGTTGGCAATCATCATTTTCTTGGCCGCAGCGAAGCGGATGTCGCTCAGCCATATCCGGAACGTAGTCTTCAGAGACTGGTCGAAGTATATCGTGAGTTCGTCTTTCGAGACATGGATCGCATGGGAGAGGGAGAGGAGGTTCACCCCCCCATCCTTATAGCCCATCGCCGCGCACCATTCGTCCAGCCGCTGCTGGATCTGCTTTCTTCGATCCTTAGGCATCAGCGAGGCAGTTTGCGTCTCCTCCGCCTGGTAGGCTGCATGGGCCGCGTCGGCATGAGATGCGCTATCAGACGTTGCGTTATCAGGAGTTGTGCCAGCATGAGCCCCATCGCATGGAGCCGCCTCGCCAGGAGAAACGACACTAGGAGAAGCGACATCAGCAGAAGCGACACCATGAGCCGCGACGGCCTGTTGTGCTACCGTCTTCTCCTGCTGAGCGACTACGGCAGCAGGGCTGACCTTTCCCTCCGCCTCTTCGTCGAGCAGCGACTCCTTCGGCTGATAGCTGTAGCCCAGGGCCACGAAACTCAGGACGAAGAAGAGGAAAGCCATGAGTCCCAGGGGCGCAAAAAAGTAAAGCAACTTGGTGGAGATGATGGCAAAGGGCGATACCAAGGCGGGGAAGAAAAGGATGAGGAGGCTGGCGCGGGAGTAGCGTACATAGGGCATGATGTCGCCGCCCGCCATCGTCTCCAGCAGACGGCGGCGCTTGATGATCTCGCGGACGATGACGACGATGCAATAGACCACATTGGCGGCAAAGAGGGCCAGCATAGCATAGAGCCAGGCCCCGATGCGCATGCTGCCATAGTGGAGGAAGCCGATGAAGAAACAGGCGAAGATCGCCAGGTTGATCGCCGTGCAGACCACATAGACCCTCCTCCGCCGGACATGTGTGGCCTCGATATGGAAGATGCCCATCGAGATGAGCGAGAAACAGGGTGCATAGACGAGGGCATTGACCGTGGCACCCACCGCGTCGTCAACGGCCCTGAACCCATAGCGCATCTGCATCAGATAGTGCGCCGCCAAGCCCATGATGCCGACAAAGATCAACCATCGTGCGCGCTCATAGCGCGGATTGAGCCATCGCGTCTGGAGACGGGTGACGGCGAGGGTAAAGGCATTGAACAGCATGAACAGGAAGCATGCGAACTGCAGCAGAAACAAATGATCCATAGGATAAAAGATCTCGTTGGAATAGGAAAATAGGTTTTATGGACAAGGCATCTGCCCGGCGCTTGACGCCAGGCAGATGCCTCATAAAGATACAGGCTGTAGGGGGTAGTACCCTCTCCTACTTCGTCATTTCATAGACCACGTCCATGAGCTCCTTGCCCAGGGCGTCGGCCTCCTCCATCGTGGCCGCCTCGCTATAGACGCGCATGATGGGCTCAGTATTACTCTTGCGGAGGTGGACCCACTTCGTCGGGAAGTCGAGTTTCACACCATCAATATCCGTGACGTGCACGTCGTCCATCGATCCGAAGCGCTCCTTGACCTTGCCCAGGATGGCATCCATATCGGTGTCGGGCGTGAGGTCGATGCGGTTCTTGGCAATATAATAGGTCGGGAACGTCTTGCGGAGCTCACTGCACGTCAGTCCCTTCTGTGCCAGCGAACTGAGGAAGAGGGCGATGCCGACGAGGGCGTCGCGACCGTAGTGGCTCTCGGGATAGATGACGCCACCATTGCCCTCGCCACCGATGACTGCACCCACCTCCTTCATCTTGGTGGTGACATTGACCTCGCCGACGGCAGAGGCAAAATACTGGCAGCCATGGCGCTCGGTGACGTCGCGCAGGGCGCGCGTAGAACTGAGGTTGGAGACGGTGGCTCCCTTCACATGGTCGAGGATGTAGTCGGCCACGCTGACGAGCGTATATTCCTCGCCATACATCTTGCCGTCCTCCTGGATGAAGGCGAGACGATCGACGTCGGGATCGACGACGATGCCCAGATCGGCTTTCTCGCGGCGGATCGTCTCCGCGATTCCGGTCAGGTTTTCGGGCAGCGGTTCGGGGTTGTGGGCGAATTCGCCCGTCGGGTCGCAGTTCAGCTCCACGACTTCGCACCCCAGCCGCCGCAGGAGTTCGGGCATAACGATGCCGCCCACGGAATTCACGGCGTCCACGACCACCTTGAAGCGGCGTTTGCGGACCGCCTCGGCGTCCACGAGCGGAAGCGCCAGCACCTGCTCGATATGCGTCCGGTTGAACGGTTCGCGCGAAAGCACATGCCCGATGCCGTCCACGCCGGGGTACTCGAAGCCCTCCTCCTCGGCCATCGCCAGCACGCGCTTGCCCTCGGCGTCGGTGAGGAATTCGCCGTCGGAGTTGAGCAGCTTCAGGGCGTTCCACTGACGCGGGTTGTGCGACGCGGTGATGATGATGCCGCCGTCGGCCCGCTTGGTGATGACGGCCATCTCGGTGCCCGGCGTGGTGCAGAGCCCGACGTTGATCACGTCGGCGCCGCAGGCCAGCAAGGTGCCCTCGACCAGATCGGAGACCATTTCGCCCGAAATACGGGCGTCGCGGCCTACGACTATGGTAAGTTTTTTGCCGGGATTCCGCTCGGCGATCAGACGTGCGTATGCGGTGGTGAATTTCACGACGTCGGGGGGCGTCAGGTTCTCGGCCTGCGCCCCGCCCACCGTGCCGCGGATACCGGAAATGGATTTGATGAGTGTCATATTTTAAAGAGGTTTATCTATACATATATTTATGAAAAATTGTCTTCGAAGTTTTGATATTCGAGGTAAATATATTACTTTTATGCCAATTATGAAAATTAAAAAACGACTATTATGAGAACGATTCCTGCTTCCGAATTGATTATCAACGACGACGGTTCGATTTTCCACCTGCACCTGCTGCCGGAGCAGCTCGCCGACACGGTGATTCTCGTCGGAGACCCCGGCCGCGTGGCCTTGGTTGCGGAATTTTTCGACACCAGAGAATGCGAAGTCGCCAACCGCGAATTCAAGACCGTGACGGGCACCTACAAGGGAAAACGCATGACGGTCCTTTCGACGGGCATCGGCATCGGCAACATCGACATCTCGGTCACGGAGCTGGACGCGCTGGCCAACGTCGATTTCGCCACCCGGCAGGAGAAGGCGCAGAAACGGCAGCTGACGCTGGTGCGTCTAGGTACTTCGGGCGCCATCCAGCCCGACATCAAGGTAGGGGAGTTCGTCTTCTCGCGTACGTCGGTGGGCTTCGACGGCCTGCTGAACTACTACAAGGGCCGCAACGAAATCTGCGACCTCGCCATCGAAAAGGCCTTCATGGAGCACGTCGGCTGGAACGAACTGCTTCCCAAGCCCTACTTCATCGACGCCGACAAGACGCTGTTCGAGCACTTCCGCGACGTGACGCGCGAGGGCATCACCATCGCCGCTCCGGGCTTCTATGCGCCGCAGGGCCGCTGGGTGCGTCTCGAACCGCAGGATGCGCGGCTCAACGAGAAGATCGAATCGTTCGACTACCGCGGACGCCGCATCACCAACTTCGAAATGGAGGGTTCGGCGCTGGCCGGTCTGGCGGCCCTGATGGGCCACCGCGCCGCCACGATCTGCACCATCATCGCCCAGCGCATCGCCCAGAACGTCGATACGGACTACAAACCCTTCGTGCGCAAGATGATCTCCACGGCGCTCGACAAACTCGCAGTTTTAGAATAACAGAAACCATAACAGAAAATAAAGAAAGGAAACAAACGTATGAAATTTTCAGTATCAAGCTCGGCCCTGCTCTCGCTTCTGGCTACCACCGGCAAGGTTATCAGCAATAAGAACACGCTTCCCATTTTGGATTACTTCCTGATGGAGCTGAGCGGCAACGAACTGAAGGTCACGACTTCGGACCTCGAAACGACGCTCATCGGCTCCATTACGGTAGACAGCGTGGAGAGCGAGGGAACCATCGCCGCACCCGCCAAACTGATGCTCGACTCCCTGAAGGAGTTCTCCGAACTGCCGCTGACCATCGACGTAAACGATAAGAATTGGGTAATCACGATCAACTGGAAGAGCGGTTCGCTCTCGATTCCCGGCGCGAGCGCCGTGAGCTATCCCGCCGTACCGCAGCTGAGCGCCGAGAAGAAGGAGCTGAGCATGGACGTGGATACGCTGGTCAACGGCATCAACAAGACGATCTTCGCCACGGCCGACGACGAACTGCGTCCCGTGATGAACGGCATCTACATCAATCTGGCGCCCGGCGCGCTGACGTTCGTGGGCACCGACGCGCACAAGCTCGTGAAGTACGAGTCCGAGACCGCGAACGAGGTCACGGCTTCGTTCATCCTGCCCAAGAAACCGGCCAACCTGCTCAAATCGGTGCTGCTGAAGGAGGACGACGCCATCGAGATGAGCTTCGACTCGAAAAACGCGCTCTTCAAGCTCAAGAGCCACACGCTCGTCTGCCGTCTGATCGAGGGCAACTACCCGAACTACAACGCCGTGATTCCGGCCAATAACCCCAACAAGGTGCTGGTGGACCGCGTCGAGCTGGTGAACGGCATCAAGCGCGTGGCGGTCTGCTCGAATCCGACCACCAACCTGATCCGCATGGACATCGGCGACAACCGGATCAACCTCACGGCGCAGGACATCGACTTCTCGGTGTCGGCCAACGAGACCATTTCGTGCAGCTACGACGGCGAGGAGATCACGATCGGCTTCAAATCGACGTTCCTCGTCGAGATACTCTCGAACATGGACACGCCGACCGTGGTGATCGAACTGGCCGACTCGACCCGTGCCGGCGTCTTCAAACCCGTATATGACGACAAGCAGACAAGCTCGACGCTCATGCTGCTCATGCCGATGATGATCAACGCATAACGGCCCCTCAGATGAAGTTAAACCTCAAGCGCCCGATCATCTTCTTCGACCTCGAAACGACCGGCGTGGACACCGCCAAAGACCGCATCGTCGAGATTTCGATGGCCAAGATCATGCCCGACGGCGAAGAGATCGTCAAAACCCGCAAGCTCAATCCGGAAATGCACATTCCGGAGGAGGCTACCGCCATCCACGGCATTACGGACGAGGACGTCAAGGATTGCCCGACCTTCGCGCAGGTCGCCAAGTCGCTCGAACAGTTCATCCGCGGCTGCGACTTCGGAGGGTTCAATTCGAACCGCTTCGACCTGCCGGTGCTGGTCGAGGAGTTCCTGCGCGCCGGCGTGGACGTGGACTTCAAGCGCCGCAAGTTCATCGACGTGCAGAACATCTTCCACAAGAAGGAGCAGCGCACGCTGGTCGCGGCCTACAAGTTCTACTGCGACAAGGACCTGGAGGAGGCCCACTCGGCCGAGGCCGACACGAAGGCCACCTACGAGGTGCTGAAGGCCCAGCTGGACCGTTACGACGATCTGGAGAACGACATCGACAAGCTGGCCGAATACTCGTGCCGCGCCGAATCGGCCGACTACGCCGGGCGCATCCTCTACAACGAGAAGGGCGAGGAGGTCTTCGGGTTCGGCAAGTACAAGGGCCGTTCGGTGGCCGAGGTGTTCCGCATCGAGCCGAGCTACTACGCCTGGATGATGAACGGCGATTTCCCGCTCTACACCAAGAAGGTCATCACCGAAATCCGGATGCGCGATAAAATGAAATGACGATGAAACGACTCTGTGCCGCAGCTCTGATGATCGTGTGGGCTTTCTGCGCCGTTGCGGCGGGGAAGTCCGCAACGATCGTCTACATCAACGGTGCGAAATACTACATCCACACGGTGCAGGCGGGCGAGACGCTCTACGGGCTTTCGAAAACCTACGGGGTGGGCGAGAAGGTGATTCTTGAAAACAACCCCTCGATCGCCCGCGGCCTGAAAACCGCCGAGAACATCAAGATCCCCTTCGTGGCCGACGTTCCCGAACCCAAGTCGGACAAGAAGCTGCGCAAGACCTTCGACTTCCATTTCGTGTCGAAGGGCGAGACGCTCTACGCCATTTCGCGGCAGTACGAGATTCCGGTGAAAACCCTTCTGGAGGACAACCCGAACCTCGACCCGCTGCACATGCGCCTCGGCGAACGCATCCTGATCCGCAGGAAACAGATCGGCTCGGAGGACGAAGCCGGCACGAAGGAGCAGTGGGAGGAGTACCGGCAGTCGCTGAACAGCGTGGCCGAGGAAGGCACGGCCTATCACATCGTCCATCCGGGCGAGACGTTCTATTCGCTCTCGCGCCGCTTCGGGATCACCGAGGCGGAGTTCAGCGCGCTCAACGGCGGACTGAAACCCGCGGACCTCAAGGCCGGGGCCATGGTCAAGATTCCCGCGCTCGAGGCCGGACAGATTCCGGAGGGCGCCGACAGCCTCCAACGGCAGGACAGCGTGCCGGAGACCGGGCAGCAGGGCGTGCAGATCGACTTCCGGGCGCTCCGGGCCGGCGACCCGCTCGACGTGGCGCTGCTGCTGCCCCTCGCCACGGGCGGCGAGCCTAACGGCAACTACCTGGAGTTCTATCAGGGTTTTCTGCTGGGGCTGGACAGCGTGAAGCTCAAATACGGACGTTCGGTGAACGTGGACCTCTACAACACGGCCCGCGACACGGCGCGCATCCGCGAAATCGTCGAAAGCAACGCCTTCCGGAAAGCCGACCTGATCGTCGGCCCCGTCTACGAGGAGGGGCTGTATCCGGTGATCCGCTTCGCCGAGGAGAAAAAGATTCCCGTGGTGTCGCCGCTGGCCAATATCGAGGGGATGAACAGCGACGTGCTGTTCCAGCTCGCGCCCGACCCTTCGCGCAAGTACGAGAAGGCGGGCGATCTGGTGAACGGCGACAAGCGCGTGACGCTGATCTGCACCGAGTCTGCCGACAAGGAGTTCGAGCGCGAGATGCTCGCGCTGCTGGGCGATTCGGAGTACCGCCGCTATACCTATAAATACGAGCATCCCACGGCCCGCTCGGCCGACAGCCCGAGCGACCTCACGCCGCTGCTGGAGAATACGGACGACAACGTTTTCATCATCCTCTCCGACAACGAGGTGGACATCGACCGCATTCTCGCGGCTCTGGCCTCGGCCGATACGAGCCTTACGAGCCGCGGCCGCACGGCGCCCCGCTTCGTGGTGCTGGGCAACACCCGCTGGAACCGCTACAACACCGTCGACCGCGCGATGTTCTTCAAGAACCGCGTGATCTTCTTCTCGACCTACCACGCCAAACGCGACTCGGAGACCGTGCGGGCGTTCGACGACGCCTACATCCGTTCGTTCGGCGCGCTGCCGACCCTCTTTTCCTACCGGGGCTACGACACGGCGATGATCTTCGCCCCGGCCATGTACGGCGACATCGAGTACGACCTCGAAGACCGCCGCTACACGCCGTTGCAGACGACCTATCGGTTCGGGCAGAACGAAGGCCGCGAGAACCACGTCAACCGCAACTGGACGCGGGTCAACTACAACAGCGACTTCACCATAACCATCGAATGACAGAGCCATGGCAACTTTGACGAATACGATTCCCGAGAAAACCATCGAGCGATTGAGCGAGTACCGCCGCACGCTGCTCGCCAGCCATCGGCAGGGCATCACGCATATCTTTTCGCACGTACTGGCCGGCATCCACGGCATCACGGCCGTGCAGGTGCGCCGCGACCTGATGCTGATCGGTTTCTCGAGCGACACGAAGAAGGGCTATGACGTGCAGGTGCTGATCGAGTACATCAGCCGCATCCTCGACAGCCCCTCGCCCATGAACATCGCCGTGCTGGGCATGGGCCATCTGGGCCAGGCCATCACCAAATATTTCAACGGCAAGGGGCTCAAGCTGAAGATCACCGCGGCGTTCGACGTCGACCCCGAAAAGGTCGGCAAGACGATCGACGGCATCCCGTGCTACCATATGGACTCCTTCGAGGAGGTGGTCGAGGACAAGGACATCTCGATCGTCATCGTCTCCTCGCCGACGAAGGTGGCTCCGAATCTCGTGCTGCCGATCATCAATGCCGGCATACGGGGGGTGCTGAATTTCACCTCCACGCCGCTGAACTTCCCGCAGGGGATCATCGTCGAGAATTACGACATCACCACGCTGCTCGAAAAAGTCGCCTACTTCGTCAAGGAGAGCGACGGGAGCAATTCGTAACCGTGTGCCGGAGAGGGAGAGAGAGATGAGGGTATTTCACGGTTTCGACGCACTTCCGCACTTCGTCCGTCCGGCGGTCACCGTCGGGTCGTACGACGGCGTGCACCTGGGCCACCGCGCCCTGATCGGGCGGCTGATCGCCGAGGCCCGCGCCAACGGCGGCGAAAGCATCGTGCTGACCTTCGAGCCGCACCCGCGCATCACGCTGGGAAAGGCCGAAGGGCTGCGGCTGCTGACGACGCTCGACGAGAAAACGGCCCTGCTGGAAGAGCTGGGGGTGGATAACGTGATCGTCATTCCCTTCGACAGGGCGTTCAGCGCCTTGTCTGGAGAGGAGTTCGCGGACGATTACCTGATCGGAAAGGTCGGCGCCGAAACGCTCGTCGCGGGCTACAACCACCGTTTCGGCCACGACCGGATCGACTGCGACACGCTCGCGGCGTCGGGACGGCTCCGCGTCGTGAAGGTGGGTCCGTGCAGGGTCGACGGCGAGCATGTCAGTTCGACCGTGATCCGCCGGCTGCTGGATGAGGGGAAAACCGCAGAGGCCGAATTGTTACTTGGATATTCCCTGCAAACCGAAAAATAAAAAAACATGTTAAGTCACGATTGTCAGATACGCGTGTGGTACAAGCACACCGACCAGATGGCCATTTGCCACCATTCGAATTACATCTGCTACTACGAAGCCGCCCGCAGCGAGTTCCTGCGCGCGCTGGGCATGTCGTTCGCCGAGGTCGAACGGCGGGGCATTATGATGCCGATCCTCGAAGTGCAGTCGAAATACCGCAAGCCGGCCTATTTCGACGAACTGCTGACCGTGCGCATCATCCTCCGGGAAATGCCCTCGACACGCATCAATTTCTTCTACGAAATCTACAACGAGCGGGGCGACCTGCTCAATACGGGCATGACCCAGCTGGGCTTCATCCACAGCGATTCGCGGCGTCCGTGCCGCTGTCCGGAATGGTTCCTGGAGCTGATCCGCAGCCGCTGGACCGAATAAGACGCCCCGTTTCGGGTCCGATTCATGCCGCTTCGCCCTGCGAAGCGGTTTTTTCTGCGCCGTGACGGCATTTTCATCGTCCGGAAAGTCCCTCCCCGCAGTCCGATTCCAGAACCGCTCCGTCGGGGCGGAAGCAAACCGGCGTTCGCTTCTGCGCCCGACTTTTCGTACCTTTGGATACTCCCGCTCGGCAATGTTCAAGTAAATTTGACATTGCCATCGCTTATTCGTACCTTTGCGGCTCAATTTGCGACAACTTATGATTTCAATAGACGGCCTCACCGTAGAGTTCAGCGGCACGACGCTTTTCAAAGACATCTCCTTCACGATCGGCGACAAGGACCGGATCGCCCTGATGGGCAAAAACGGAGCGGGCAAATCGACCCTGCTGAAGATCATCGCCGGAGTGCGTTCGGCCACGCGGGGGCGCGTGACCGTGGGCGAAGGCGGGAAAGTGGGGTATCTGCCCCAGCACCTTCAGGTGGAGGACGGGCGCACGCTCGTCGAGGAGGCGTCGCGGGCCTTCGAACACCTGTTCGAAATCGAGCGGCGGATCGCGGCACTCAACGAGCAGCTCACGACCCGCACCGACTACGAAAGCGAGTCGTACATGCGGCTGATCGAGGAGGTCACGGCCATCTCCGAGAAGTTCTATGCCGTGGACCTCACCAACTACCAGGAAGACGTGGAGCGCATTCTGCTGGGGCTGGGCTTCGAACGGAGCGACTTCACGCGCCAGACCTCCGAATTCTCGGGCGGCTGGCGCATGCGCATCGAGCTGGCCAAGCTGCTGTTGCAGAAACCCGACCTGCTGCTCTTGGACGAGCCGACGAACCACCTCGACATCGAGTCGATCGAGTGGCTGGAGGATTTCCTGAAGAACAACGCCAAGGCCGTAATGGTCATTTCCCACGACAAGGCTTTCGTGGACCACATCACCACGCGCACCATCGAGATCGCCCGCGGACGCATCTACGACTACAAGGTCAACTACTCCCATTACCTCGAACTCCGCAGGGAGCGTCGCGAGCAGCAGCAGGCGGCCTACGACAACCAGCAGAAGATGATCGCCGAGACCCGCGAGTTCATCGAGCGTTTCAAGGGGACCTATTCGAAGACCAATCAGGTGCAGTCGCGCGTGCGGATGCTCGAAAAACTGGAACTCATCGAGGTGGATGAGGAGGACCGGTCGGCGCTGAACCTGCGCTTTCCGCCCGCCCCGCGTTCGGGTTCCTATCCGGTCATCACCTCCGAACTGGGCAAGGCGTACGGCGACCACCGGGTGTTCAGCGACGTGTCGATCACCATCGGGCGCGGCGACAAGGTGGCTTTCGTGGGGCGCAACGGCGAGGGCAAGTCGACGATGGTCAAGGCCATCATGGGGCAGATCGACTTCGAGGGCGAGATCCGGATCGGCCATAACGTCCGGATCGGTTACTTCGCGCAGAACGAGGCGTCGGGGCTCGACGAGTCGATCACCGTCTTCAAGACCGTCGACGACATCGCCGTGGGCGACATCCGGACCCGTATCCGCGACATTCTGGGGGCCTTCATGTTCGGCAAGGAGGCCAGCGAGAAGCTCGTAAAGGTGTTGTCGGGCGGCGAACGGACGCGTCTGGCGATGATCAAGCTGTTGCTGGAACCGGTCAACCTGCTGATCCTCGACGAGCCGACCAACCACCTCGACCTGAAGACCAAGGAGATTCTCAAAGAGGCGCTGATGGCTTTCGACGGCACGCTGATCGTCGTCTCCCACGACCGCGATTTTCTCGACGGGCTGACATCCAAAATCTACGAATTCTCCCACGGCCGCGTCACCGAGCACCTCGACGGGGTCTACGGTTTCCTCCGGAAGAAGAAAATTGAAAATATCAGCGAAATCGAACGGCGCAAGGCGTAGACGCCGCGCCTGTGAAGTCCCGGACCCTCGGGATTCCGTGCCGCCCGTCCTTGGCGCAGACAAAACGGCCGCCCTGCAAGGGGCGGCCGTTTCCGTTATTCGATCATCTTTTTGAGCGTCTTTTTCAGCTTGTCGTGGTTGCGCAGGTCGTTGCGCAGTTTGCTGTTGCCGTCCCGGTCGACGAGCACGTAGGAGGGGATGCCGTCGACTTTGAACTTTTCGCACAGATATTTCCATTGCTCCTCGTTCAGCCGGTAATGCTTGCCGGCGATTTTGCCGATCTGGGTCTTGTAGGTCACCAGCGGCGAGGTCTCGTTGGCAAGGTAAATCCACACGATGTCGTCCGATTTCAGTTCCCCGGTTTTCAGCGGCTCGTTGGCCTTGATCGCCGCCTGGCAGGGTCCGCACCAGGTGTTCCAGAAATCGACCAGCACGACCTTGCCCTTGCAGGGCGCGACGATGGCGTCGAAAAGCTTGTCGGGGGCCACGTCGGGCGTCTCTTCGATCTTCACCTTGCCTTCCAGCGCCGCCAGCTCCCTGCGCACCCTGGCCTGAATAGCCTCGCACGCCTCGGCGTAGAACGGATTCTTCAGCGAACGGAGCGAGGCGAGGTCAGCCTCGGTGAGTTCGCAGTTCGCGGCTTTCGCGGCCATCGGAACGGCTTTGCGCAGATCTACGACAAGACCGTTCTCTGCATGGATAATATCCGCCCAGTCGAAAGCCGAGTAGCTGATGGCTGTCCGGTAGTCGGGTTCGAACTCGCCCATCAGCAGTTTCGGGTCATTGATGTCGAACAATCCGCAGACAGCGGCATAATGTTTCGGCTCCAGTGTGGCAAATTTGTAGTCGATCTTTGCATTGCGGTCCCAAAGATTGTTTACCGAGCGGTAGTTGTGTTCGAGAAGACTGCTGCACGTTACCATGACACAGAGAGCCTCCTGCTTGAGCGAGAGCAGGTTCAGTTCCTTCATCATCTCCGACATGCCGCTGCGGGCGACGCTGTCGGTCAGCATTTTGTATTTGGATACGATCATCTGCGCATATTCGTCCGCCGTCATCCGGTAATCCGCGAATTTGCCCGTATAGAAATCGAACCCGATCTGTTTTTCGGCCCTCATGTCGTACAGCATATTCAGGTCGGCATAGGTTCCCGTCGCATACAGCTTACGGTCGTGTGAGGCTTTTCGTTCCTTGCCGCGGCGCTGGACGATGGATTTGCCCTTCTCTGTGAGGTCAACGTAAATATCCGCGGTTTCCCCGGGAGCCGTCCAGAAATTCAGGTGCATCGAGCCGGGACCGGCCGGATTGCCATAGATCAGCGACGGGCCGTATTGCCCGAATTTAAAGGTCGCAACGCCCGTCTCGGGGTCGATGGGAGCGTCTTTGCGCTCGTGACCGGTCAGCATCGAATTGATATAAAGCGTCATGTCCTTGTACATCCCTTCGCGGAATCCTAACAGGTGGATGTTGACCCTCGTTTCGCCGACGGCGAAGATCGGATCGGGCACCGGACCGTCCTTCGGGGCCTTGCGCAGCTCCCGGGGCAGCCCCTCGGGAAATTCGGGGTACTCCGTTTTGCCCGTCAGGTCCACGCCGTAGAGTTTGAAACAGTCGTCGCAGTCCGATTCGATGAAGTCGAACGACTTTGTTCCGCGGGGCAGGGGAGGAAACCGCAGCACGAACGACGCGCGGCCCGACTTCGGCATCCAGAACAGCGAGTCGGGCGTTATGCCTTCGGCCCCGGTGAGCATGAATCTCCGGGCGGGGATTTGCAGATAGCTGTCCGAAGAAATGACGATCCAGTTTTTGGGCCGGTAGTAGGCGTTCATGTGGAGCACGGTCGCCGTGTCGCTCAATTCGACTTTCACGATGTCGAGCGTCTGGGTGTTGGCCGTGGCGATCAGCGGGTTTTCCACGACCCGGTTAGCCGGGGTGCAGGACGGCAGCAGCGCACCGAGCGCCGCTGCGATTAGGAACAGGAGATTTCTCATAGCAGGTTGGTTGGGTTTGTAGTGACAAACAAATGTAGTCTTTTTTTGCTGTTTTTGCAACTGTTTCCGCAAAAAGCGGTTGGATGGCCCGGAACGGAAAAGGGACCGCACTCCGAAAGTGCGGCCCCTTCTCTGCAAACCCTTCAAAAACTATTTTCCGATCAGCGAAATCGAACGCTGGATGAAATCCGTCAGGTTCTTGCCCTTGAGCATGCCGTTGGTCAGCAGCGCCAGGTCGATGATCTGCTTGACGAGGCGGTTTTCGCCGCCGATCTCGCGCAGACGCTGGTTGCGCTCGTCGCGCAGGGTGACGATCTTCTTCGACAGCTCCTCGCGCGTGGATTTCTCCTCGGACGAAAGTTCCTCCTCCTTCTTGCCCTTCACGACCTCGTCGAAACGCTTCTCCTCGGCCACTGCGGCGTCGATCTTCTTGGTGATCGACTTCAGTTTGTCGCCGTAGGACTTCTCCACGTCGGCGAGGATGTCGATGACGATGGGGTGGTTGGCGTTGACCGCGATGGTGAAGTTGTCGGGCATCTGTCCGTAGAACTGGCTCATGCCCCCGCCGCCCGTCTGGGCCATCTCCTTCATGCGGCGCATGAACTCGTTCTGCGTGATCACCACCGGAGCCTCGTCGGGCGACATGGCCTCGAACGAGATGTTGTAGTGAATCTTGTCGTCCTTGGGCATCTGGCTCTCGAAAACGGGCGTCAGCACCTCCTGCTGGCCCTCGGTGAGCGACATCTTGACATTCTCCTCCTTCTGGATCAGCTTGTCGACCACGTCGCTGTCGACGCGCACGAAACGCGACTCCTTGTTCTTCGACTCGTACCAGTTGATGTAGTGGCTGTCCAGCTGGCCGTCCATCACCAGCACGTCGTACCCCTTGCCTTTGGCCGCTTCGAGGAACGTGTGCTTCTCCACGGGATCGTCCACATAGAGGAACACCTCCGTCTTGTTCTTGTCGGTCTGGTTCTCCTTCACCTTCTCCGCATACTCCTTGGGGGTGAAATATTTGCCTTCGACGTTCTTCCAGAGCATGATCCCGGCGGCCTTCTCGGCGAACTTCTCGTCGGTGAGGATGCCGTACTGGATGAAGATTTTCAGGTCGTCCCACTTCGCCTCGTAGTCCGAACGCATGGTCGAGAACAACTCCTGCAAGCGGTCTGCGACCTTGCGGGTGATGTAGCTCGAAATCTTCTTCACGTTGGCGTCGCTTTGCAGGTAGCTGCGCGATACGTTGAGCGGAATGTCCGGCGAGTCGATCACGCCGTGCAGCAGCGTCAGGTACTCCGGCACGATGCCCTCGACCTGATCCGTCACATAGACCTGATTCGAATAGAGCTGGATCTTGTTCTTCTGGATCTCGAAGTTGTTGTGAATCTTCGGGAAGTAGAGGATGCCCGTCAGGTGGAACGGATAGTCGATATTGAGGTGGATCGAGAACAGCGGCTCGTCGCTCATCGGGTAGAGTTCGCGGTAGAACTCCTTGTACTGCTCCTCGGTGATGTCGGCGGGCTTGCGGGTCCACAGCGGCTCGACGTTGTTGATGATGTTGTCCTTGTCGGTGTCGACGTATTTGCCGTCCTTCCACTCCTTGACCTTGCCGAAGGCGATGGGCACGGGCAGGAAGCGGCAGTACTTCTTCAGCAGGGCCTCGACCTGCGCATCCTCGGCGTATTCGAGCGAATCCTCCGAGAGGTGCAGCACGATGGTCGTGCCGCGGTCGCGCGCCTCGTCGGTCTCCTCCATCTCGAACTCGGGCGACCCGGTGCAGCTCCAATGTACGGTTTTAGAACCCTCTTTATAGGATTTCGTGAAAATCTCGACCTTGTCCGACACCATGAATGCCGAGTAGAATCCCAGTCCGAAATGTCCGATAATGGCCTGGTTCTTATACTTCTCCATGAACTCCTCGGCGCCCGAGAAGGCGATCTGGTTGATGTATTTGTCCACCTCCTCGGCCGTCATGCCGACGCCGCGGTCGGTCACGGTGAGCGTTTTCTTCTCCTTGTCGGCGGCGACGCGGATCGTCACGTCGCCCAGATCGCCCTTGGCCTCGCCGATCGACGAGAGGGTTTTCAGCTTCTGGGTGGCGTCCACGGCGTTCGAAATCAGCTCGCGCAGGAAAATTTCATGGTCCGAGTAGAGGAATTTCTTGATGACGGGGAAAATGTTCTCCGTTGTAACTCCGATTTTTCCGTTTTTCATAGTGCTATCGTTGTTGTTGTATTTGATTTCCTGCCCTTCCTGCAACAAACGGTGTGCCAGTACTTTTTTTCTGCCATTCTGTCAGCCGGACCTGCCAAAACGGAGCGCCCGGTTGTATAACGGCGCGAATTTTTATACCTTTGGAGGCGTAACGGCCCTTTTTACCGGTCGGGAGATTTCGAATCGCCCGGCCTGTCTGTACCTTTATATAATTAAAACCTTTGCAAATGGATTTTCTGAAACTGGCGAAAAAGCGGTACGCCTGCCGCAAATACCTCTCCAGGCAAGTGGAGCCGGAGAAACTGGAGCTGATCCTCGAAGCGGGCCGCGTGGCCCCCACGGGCGCCAACCGCCAGCCCCAGCGGCTGGTGGTCGTGCAGTCGAAGGAGGGCATGGAACGCCTTGCGCGCTGCACGCGCGATTTCGGCGCCCCGACGGCCGTCATCGTCTGCGCCGACACCTCCGAGGCGTGGACCCGTAAGTACGACGGCAAGAACATTTCGGACATCGACGCGTCGATCGTCACCGACCACATGATGCTTGCCGCCGCGTCGCTGAACCTCGACACGCTGTGGATCTGCATGTTCAAACCCGAAGCCGTGCGCGAGGAGTTCGCCCTTCCGGCGAACGTCGAACCCGTGAACATCCTGCTGATCGGCTACGGCGACGGCCCGGCGGCCGATCCCAACCGCCACGACACGCTGCGCAAACCGCTCTCCGCGACGGTCTTCCACGAGAGGTTTTGAGACAAAAAAGAGGATCGCCGGTCGATCCTCTTTTTTTACCACTATTTCGCATACAGGCGGAAAGTCGTGCGCCACGACTCGCCCGGGTCAATGGCCCGAAACCCTTCGGCCGCGGGATCGGCGGCGTTGGGGGCGTTCGTGGTCCATGTCTGCGGCTCGGGACAGCAGTAGGGCACTTGCCCTCCGTTGTTCCACAGCGTCCAGTAGGTCGTCTGCTCGTCGACCTCGTAGCAGGTTCTCGCGCCCGTGCGCAGGTGCTCGACCAGCGCGCCGCGGAACGGTTTGCCGTCCACGTCGATCTCGCGCAGCGTAAAACCCGCCTCGATCGGCCCGCAGCCGGTGACCTGAAGCCCTTCGCTGCGCAATTTGGAAAATTGCGCCGACAGCGGCAGCCTGCGTCCCGTCGGAAGGTTGCGGCCGTCGAGTTCGACCTCTTCCCCGACAGCCAGGCGCATCACGTAGTCGGCGTCGGTCCCGCCCGCAAAGGGAATCGTCAGCGGGGTGTGAAAACCCACGCCCAGGGGCATGCGGGTCTCGCTGCGGTTGAAGAACACCACCTCCTGCTCCAACCCTTCGGCCGTGAGCCGGTAGGTGATCTTGCACTTGAACTCGTGCGGGAAATCGCGGTAAACGGCATCGTTCCCCGCATTGGCGTAGTAACGGCATTCGATCATCACCTCCCTGTCCGTCTCGCGGGCCTTCGACACCAGGAACGCCTCGCTCTTGAGGACGCCGTGGTGGTAGTTCCGTTCCCTCTCGATGGTGATGGGATACTGGTACGTGCGTCCCTCGAAGACGTAACGGCCGTCGGCGATGCGGTTGGGCGGGAACAGAATCGGAAGCCCGAAGACCTGCGGACGGCTCCGGAACGTCTCGATCTCCCCGGGTCCGGGCGTGCGCAGGATCTCCGCGCCCAGCCGGGTGTTGGCCAGCCGCACGAGGTTGGCCCCCATCTCCGGAATCAGCAGCACCGTATACTCCCCCTTGGAGAACTCCACGCCTTTCAGCCCGTGGAAGTCGATGGCGCGCAGCATCAGAGAAGCTTCTCGATCTTGGCCTTCAGGGCATCCTTCGGGCATGCGCCGACCTGCTTGTCGACCAGCTCGCCGCCCTTGAGGAAGACGATCGTCGGGATGTTCCTCACGCCGTACTTCATCGTGATGTCATCGTTCTCCTCGACGTCGCACTTGCCGATGACGACCTTGTCTTCGTATTCCGCAGCCAGTTCGTCCACGATGGGCGACATCGTGCGGCAGGGACCGCACCATTCGGCCCAGAAGTCGATGACCACCGGCTGATCGCCTGCGACCAGCGCTTCGAAATTGTCTTTGTTGATTGCCAATGCCATAGCTTTGAGTTTTTTGTTGATTATCAATTAAAGTATGCTTATGCGATTGAGTAGTGGATGCTGTTGTCGTCCAAATATCCGACCAGAGATTGCGAGAGGCTCACCTTGTGGCTTTTCGAGAAGAGGCGCAGCGAGACCTGCGCTCCGCGGTCGTAGACGTTCAGGCGCAGCAGCGTGTCGCCCTTCGACTCGCGGACCCTCTCCGTCAGGTCGTGGATGAACGCTTCGGTCACCTCCTCGATCGGCAGCTGCACGATCATCTCCTTGATCGTGTCGCGCATCTCCTGCAACTGAACCATCGAAATGATCTTGAATTCCAGCTCCTTGTCGTTGTAGGGCTTGGCCTGCACGCGGCCCCGGACGAAGAGGAAATAGTCCGGGAAAAGGTATTTGCGGAAATTCTCGTAGTCCTTGCCGAAGAGGGCGAACTCGTGGCCTCCGTTGTAGTCCTCGAGTTTGAACTTGCCCCACGGCTTGCCGGTCTTGGTCATCAGGTTCTGCACGCCCACGACCATGCCCGCCACGGCGATCTCCTGCCCCTTGAGGGCGTCGAGGTTCTCCAGCTCCGAAAGCTGGGTCTTGCACATGTGGTCGATGATGATTTTGTAATCGTCGAGCGGATGCGCCGAGAGGTAAAGGCCCACCATTTCGCGCTCCTTCGTGAGTTTTTCCAACTGGCTCCAGTCGGCGCAGGCCGGAAGCACCGGGCGCTGGATGTCCACGTGCTCGCCGCCGCCGAACAGACTCTGCTGGGCATTGTTCTGCTCGGTCTGGAACCGCTGCCCGTAGCGCATCAGCTGCTCGATGAAGGTGATGCCGCTCGAATCGCGCAGGTCGACGCCGAAGTACTTGCAGCGTGCGAAATCCGAGATCGAGTCGAACGCCCCGGCGTAAGCCAGGTTTTCGAGGCATTTGCGGTTGACGAGCGAGTAGTTCACGCGCTCGACGAAGTCGTATATGTCCTTGAAAGGCCCGTTGGCCTTGCGTTCGGCGATGATGCTCTCCACGGCCGCCGCACCGACGCCCTTCACCGCCGCGAGGCCGAAGCGCACGTCCCCGGCGGCGTTGGACGAGAAAGTCCGCATCGACTCGTTGATGTCGGGTCCCATGACGCTGATGCCCATGCGCTTGCACTCGTTCATGTAGAGCGTCAGCTGCTCGATGTTCGTGAGGTTTCGGCTCAACACGGCAGCCATGTACTCCGAAGGGTAGTTGGCCTTGAGGTAGGCCGTCTGGTAAGCCACCCACGAGTAGCACGTGGCGTGCGACTTGTTGAACGCGTAGGAGGCGAATTTCTCCCAGTCACCCCAGATCTTTTCGAGCACCTTCGGATCGTGTCCGTTCTTCCTGCCGCCCTCGATGAACTTGGGTTTCAGGTGGTCCAGTTTGTCCTTGAGTTTCTTGCCCATGGCCTTGCGGAGCGTGTCCGACTCGCCGCGGGTGAAGTTGGCCAGAAGACGCGACAGCAACATGACCTGCTCCTGGTAGACCGTGATGCCGTAGGTGTCCTTGAGGTACTTCTCCATCACGGGGATGTCGTACTCGATGGGGCTGCGGCCGTGCTTGCGGGCGATGAAGTCCGGGATGTAGTCCATCGGGCCGGGCCGGTAGAGGGCGTTCATCGCGATCAGGTCCTCGAAGGTCGAGGGTTGCAGCTCGCGCAGGTACTTCTGCATGCCCGCGGACTCGAACTGGAACGTCCCGACGGTGCGGCCCTCGCCGTAGAGGCGGTAGGTCGCGGGGTCGTTGATGATCGTGAAGTCGTCGATGTCGATCTTCACGCCCTTGGTCAGGCGGATGTTCTCCACGGCGTCCTTGATGATCGAAAGGGTCTTCAGCCCCAGGAAGTCCATCTTGATCAGTCCCGTGTCCTCGATCACCGAACCCTCGTACTGCGTGACGAGCATCTTCTCGCCGGTCTCCTTGTCGTCGGCCGTCGAGACGGGGACCCAGTCCGTGATGTCGTCGCGGCAGATGATCGTGCCGCAGGCGTGCACGCCCGTGTTGCGGACGTTTCCTTCGAGCATCTTGGCGTAACGGATCGTATCGCGCAGAATCGGGTTGTCCGACTGTTCGGCGGCTTTCAGTTCGGGGACGTAGTCGATGGCGTTCTGCAGGTTGAGCTTCTTGTCGGGAATCTTGTCCGGCACGAGTTTGCAGAGGCGGTCCGACTCCGAGAGCATCAGTTTCTGCACGCGCGCCACGTCCTTGATGGCCAGTTTGGTGGCCATCGTGCCGTAGGTGATGATGTGCGCCACCTTCTCCTTGCCGTATTTCTGCGTCACCCAGTTCAGGACCCTTCCGCGGCCGTCGTCGTCGAAGTCGACGTCAATATCGGGGAGCGAAATACGGTCGGGGTTCAGGAAACGCTCGAACAGCAGGTCGTAGGCGATGGGGTCGATCTGCGTGATGCCGAGGCAGTAGGCCACGGCCGATCCGGCGGCCGATCCGCGGCCCGGACCCACCGACACGTCCAGCTCCTCGCGCGCGGCGCGTATGAAGTCCTGCACGATCAGGAAGTAGCCCGGGAAACCCATCGTCTTCATAATGTGCAGCTCGAATTTCAGCCGTTCCTCCTGCTCTTCGGTCAGCTGCTCGCCGTAGCGCCTGTGCGCGCCGTCCATCGTCAGCTTGGCCAGATAGTCGGCCTCGAACTTGATGCGGTAGAGTTTGTCGTAACCTCCTAATTTCTGAATCTTCTTGAGTCCCTCCTCCTCCGATATCACCACGTTGCCGTTCTCGTCGCGCGTGAATTCATCGAAAAGGTCCTTTTCCGTGAGCCGGGCGCGGTATTCGGCCTCGGTTCCGAACTCCTCGGGAATCTCGAAGTTAGGCATGATCGGCGCATGGTCGATCGAGTAGCACTCGATCTGGTTGCAGATGTCGACGGTCGTCGACATCGCCTCGGGGTCGGTCTGGCCGAAGATCGCGGCCATCTCGGCCGTCGTCTTGAGCCACTCCTGCTTCGAGTAGAGCATGCGCTTGGGGTCGTCGAGGTCCTTGCCCGTCGAGAGACAGATCAGCCGGTCGTGCGCCTCGGCGTTGTCTTCGTCCACGAAGTGCACGTCGTTGGTGCAGACCATTCTGACGTTGTGCTTCGCGGCCAGCTGGCGCAGGTGCTTGTTCACGTGCAGCTGCATGGGATAGGCCTCGTGGTTGGCCCGCTCGACGGTGGCCTTGTGAAGTTGCAGTTCGAGGTAATAGTCGTCGCCGAAGACCTTCTTGTGCCATCGGATCGACTCCTCGGCCTTTTCGAGATCGTTGGCCGTGATGGCGCGCGGGACCTCGCCCGCCAGACAGGCCGAACAGCAGATCAGCCCCTCGTGGTATTTCTCGATCTCCGTGCGGTCGGTTCGCGGACGCATGTAGAAACCTTCGGTCCACGCCTTCGAGACGATCTTGATGAGGTTGTGGTATCCCTTGAGGTTCTTGGCCAGCAGGATCAGGTGGTAGCCGCTCTGGTCGGGCTTGCCCTCCTTGTCGTGGAGCCGGCGGCGCGCCACGTAGACCTCGCAGCCGATGATGGGCTTGAAGGCGAGTTTGCGCCGGCACTCCTCCAGTTGTCTTTCGCATTTGGCGATCTCGGCAGCGGGGTCAGCGCAGGTCTCCGTGCCGTCGCGCAGGGCGGCGATGCGGGCCTCCGCCTCGGCGGCCTTGTCCTTGCATTTGCCCTTGACTTTCTGGACGTAGTTGTAGAACTCCTTGATGCCGAACATGTCGCCGTGGTCCGTCACGGCGATGCCGGGCTGGCCGTCGGCCATGGCCTTGTCCACGAGCCGCTGGATGCTGGCCTGTCCGTCGAGGATCGAATATTGCGTATGTACGTGAAGGTGTACGAATTGGGGCATTGCGTCAAAATTTTGCTACGACAAAGATAATATAAATCGGGGGTATAATCAAATGCCGGACGACTTGTTTTACCGGGATGCGGCCCCTCTCCGGTTCCGGACGAAGATAATGTTTTTTTATTGAAGAATTCATGGCAGGGCTATTGCATTTTACCGATAAAATGCTTAACTTTAAATACCGAACCAAAAACCGAAGAATTATGCAAGACGACACGTTGGTTGTACTGGCGGAGTACAACACCATCACAGAGGCCGAGATCGCCAAGTCGATGCTCGACAGCGCCGGTATCTGGTCGACGATCCGCAACGAATACATGTCGGCCATCTACCCGATAGGGACCATGCCCGCCCAGATTGTCGTCCGCGAAGAGGACTACGAGAAGGCGAAGGCGATGCTCCACCACCGATAAGCCCCCCCCCATGAAAAAGCTCCGCTGCACGGCGGAGCTTTTCGTTCAGTTGTTGTGGTAGTTGACCCGGTATTCGTAGGCCGTCCGCTGGGGCACGCCGCGCACCTTGCGGGGCGTCCATTTGCCCTTGCTGCTGCGGATGACGCGGAGCACCTCTTTGGTCAGCCGCTCATCGGGCGACTGCACGACCTCGCCGATGGCGATGCGCCCGTCCGGCTCGATGTAGAACCGCACGTGCACCACTCCCTCCACGCCCTTCTCCGTGAAACGCCCGTCGTAGCGGATGCGCATTTTGGCCCACGCGTGGAAATTCTCGTCCGGATTTTCCCCCATGAAGAGCAGCGGATCGGCGTCCTGCGCCCTCCGGATCTTCTCGACCGGAATGCGGATCGTCATCCGCGAGGTGTAGGAAACCGGACTTCCGTCGGCCAGCGTCGCGGGACTCCACGTTCCGCCCAGACGGTCGTACGCCTTCTCCATCGCCCGGCGGGTGGCCGCCGTCGCCGGAGCGAACTCCGCATGGTCGCGGCCCTCCTGCGTATTGTCCATGTAGCGCCACTCCGCGACGTTTCCCGCCTTGTCGATTTGCAGGGCGATGCCCACGACCGGAGAGATCGAGTCCGCCGGAATCTGCTGCTCAATGGCAATCTTCTCGACCGTGGCGGCCATGCGCGTCATAAAGACCCTGATCACCGCGCCGTTGAATGCGGGAGGCGTCACCTCCGACTGCGCGAAGACCGCTCCCGTTCCGGCAAGCAGAGCAAACAATATCGACAACAAGCTATTTTTCATAACATTATAAGATTTATTTAAAGTCCCGCTTTAAGCATTCCAGATGCGCCACGAGGCTTCGGCCTGCTCGACGAACATCGTCCGCCCGTTCAGAATATGCGCCCCGCGCTGACGGCCGTAGTCGAGGAATTGCGTCAGCGGCGGGTTATAAACCAGGTCGAGCAGGTAGTGCTCCGGCGTGACATAGGCATAGGGGATACGCGGCGCGGCATCGACGTTGGGGTAGGTCCCCACGGGCGATGCGTTGACAATCAACCGGCTGGCTTCCACTGCCTCACACGGCAGATCGTCGTAGGTGTAGTTGCCTTTCGCCGCTTCGCGCGAGACCAGCGCAAAGGGGATGTCGCGTTCGGCAAGGGCATACTGCACGGCCTGCGAAGCGCCTCCCGTGCCGAGCACGAGGGCTTGCCCGGGCTGGGCCGCGCCCAGCAGTTCGTTCAGCGCGGCCCGGAGGCCGATGACATCGGTGTTGTGGCCCGCGAGACGCCCGTCCGCCGTGCGGCGGATGCAGTTGACGGCCCCGATGGCCTCGGCCTCGGGCGACACCGAATCCAGAAAGGCCATTACGTCGCGCTTGTAGGGAATCGTGACGTTCAGCCCGCAAAGCTCCGGGAGACGCTCCAGCAGACCGGGCAGATCTCCGATCGACCCGAGTTCGTAAAGCGAGTATTCACAGTCGGTTATCCCCTCTCTGTTGAACTTTTCCGTGAAGTAGGCGGCCGAAGCCGAATGCCCCAGCGGGCGTCCGATCAGTCCGAAGCGTCGCATGGGTTACTTCTCCTCTTTTTTGACGATGATGCGCGCCAGCAGTTCGATGCCGTAGATGGCCAGAAATCCGACGACGCAGAGCAGAACCGCCTGCACAAGCTGCGATGGCTGGCCGGTGAGCTGTTCGAAGGTCCCGGGAGCGACGTTGTGCTGGACGAGCGGCTGTGCGACGCCGTGGCTGTCGAGGTAGGTCTCGGCGGTCTCCTTCCACGGCCAGACCTTGTTGAGCGAGCCGACCATGAAGCCCATCAGCACGGCCACCGTGACGTCGTGCCAGTGTTTGAGCAGCCACGACAGCAGGTGCGAGAAGGAGATGATGCCCGCCGCGGCTCCGACGACGAAGATCACGATGACGGGAATGTTCAGATCGCCCACGGCCTGCATGATATATTGGTATTTGCCCAGCAGCAGCAGAATGAAGGCCCCGGAGATGCCGGGCAGGATCATGGCGCAGATGGCGATGGCGCCCGAAAGCATCACGAACCACCAGTCGTTGGGGGTTTCTGCGGGCGTGGCGACGGTGATCCACCAGGCCGCAGCGGCCCCTGTGACGAACGCGAGGAGGCTCCGCCAGTCCCAGCGTCCGATTTGCCGGGCGACGAGCAGCGCCGAGGTGATGATCAGCCCGAAGAAGAACGACCAGATGGCGATGGGGTGGTAGGTCAGCAGATAGGTCATCAGGCGAGCCAGCGAAAAGATCGCAATGGCGATGCCCAGCAGCACGGGCAGCAGGAAACTTCCGTTGATATGGCGCCAGAACTCGCCGAGGCGGAGTTTCAGCAGCAGCTTGAGCGCCGTGGCGTTGACGCTGCGGATCGAGTCGAGCAGTTCTTCGTAGATACCCGAAATGAAAGCGATCGTACCGCCCGAGACGCCGGGAACTACGTCGGCCATACCCATGGCGCACCCTTTGAGCGCAAGTACGATGTACCGGGAAAAATTCATGGTTTGTTTGCGTATTTTGGTTTTAAACGCAAAGATACGAATAAGCCGGATACAAAAGCAAACTTGTTTGCGATTTTGTTCAGGCGGAGTATCTTCGGCGCAGCCAAAGATAGGGGATAAAAGACGAACGCCCGCGTTCCGAAAATTAAGTTTTCATCAATTTTTCGGGAGCCTGCCGTTTTTCGCACCCGCCTGCGTCCGCCGCTGCCGGACGTTCTCCTGCTCCCCGGCAGGTTCCGGGGACATCCCGTGCGGATAAGCCTCCGCCGCGGAGGGATTTCCCGCAGTCGGCACCGCTCCTTTCGGAATGCCGCGCTGCGCAGGGCGCACATTCGTCCCAAACAACCGCTGCCGGACCTTCTCCCGCTCCCCGACAGTTCCGGGGACATCCTATGCGGATAAGCCTCCGCCGCCTCCCGGGAGCTGTCGCCGGACTCCGGCGCATCTTACGGCGGAACCGGGCCGGCGGCCGATTCCCGCGCGCTCCGAAACGGATCGGAACGGGCTATTCCTCCGGCTCGGGGCACGCCTTGCTGCGGCGGATGAACTCGACGACCTCGTGCAGACCGTCGGCGAATTTCGAAAAATCCTCCTTGTAGAGGAATATCTTGTGGCGGTCGTAACTCGATGTGCCGTCGGGGGCCGTGATTTTGCGGCTCTCGGTGATGGTCAGGAAATAGTCGTCGCCGCGCGTGGCCCGGACATCGAAAAAATAGGTCCGGCGGCCCGCCTTTACGGCTTTGGAAAGAATCTGGGCTTCGTAATCCTCGCCTTCGCGACGGAGATGGGTTGGGGATAGCATGGGTTTCGTTTTTGGGTTGGTTTCAGCTTTTTCAGCGCACGCTCGTATCTACGAATATACGCAAAAAAAAGTGAATTTCCAAAAACTTGCAGGGCTATTTTACGGCTCCAGAACCGGCTGACCCGATTTGTCCCAATCTTCGAGAATCGCCACGGCCCGGGCGTAGGCGGGGCTTGCGGCGGGGTTGATGACCCGAAAATAGGCTCCCGTGCCGAACAGCCGCTGCGCCGCGAGGGCTTTGAGCTGCATGCGCACGAGAGGTTCGGAGACGGCGAACCCTTCGGCGTCGAACTTCACGCCGCGGCTTTCACCGAGCGCCGTGAGCCTTTCGAGAACCTCGTCCGAGGGGGTATACCCGGCGTCGAAGGCCTCGAACGAGGCGTAGCGGCGCGAGAGGCTGTCGCGCGAACCGTCGAGCCAGTCGCCCACGAAATCGGCCACGATGCCGCGGCGGATCAGTTCGCCGTAGTAGTTCGAGAAACCCGCCGTGTCGGCCTCGACGAGGATGTCGGGACGGATGCCTCCGCCGCCGTAGACCGTGCGTCCGGTGCGGAGCGTGCGGTAGGCCGGGGCCGCCGCGTCGAGCGAATCACGTGCGGCATCGTCATAACGGCGCAGGTGGTCGAGGTAGTACTCGCGGCGCTTCCCCTTCTCGTAGGGACGCTGGATGACGCGGCCCGAAGGGGTGTGATAACGGGCCACGGTGATGCGCACGGCCGAACCGTCCGAAAGGCCGATCTGCCGCTGCACGAGCCCCTTGCCGAAGCTCGGGCGGCCTACGACCACGCCGCGGTCCCAGTCCTGCACGGCCCCTGCGACGATCTCCGAAGCCGAAGCCGACGATTCGTCGATCAGCACCACGAGACGTCCCTTGAGGTCCTCGCCGTTGGTCTGGGCGCGGAACGACGACGCCGGAACGGCGCGCCCCTCGGTCGAGACGATCACCGCGCCGCGCGGCAGGAAGAATCCCGCCATCCCGATCGCCTGCTCCAGCAGGCCGCCGCCGTTGCCCCGCAGGTCGAGGATCAGCCCTTCGGGCCGTCCCAGCTTGCGGTAGGCCTCGGTGAATTCGTCCATCGTGGTGCGGCCGAAGCGGTTGACCTTGATATAGCCGATGCCCTCGCCGGCCAGATAGGAGGCGTCGACGGTGTTCAGGGGAATTTTGTCGCGGACGATCACGAAATGAAGCTGTCCGGGCGTGCCGTGGCGCACGACGTCGATTCCGACCTTCGTGCCGGTCTTGCCCCGCAGGTGTTTGGGCACGTCCGTGCGGCTCATCCCCACGGCGTCGAGCGTATCAATGCGCACGATGCGGTCGTTGGCCCTGACGCCGACCCGTTCGGCTGGTCCCCCGGCGATGGTGTTCACCACGATCACCGTGTCGCGCAGGACGTTGAACTCCACGCCGATGCCGCTGAATTCCCCGTCGAAACTCTCCTGCACGCCCTTCATCTCCTCGGCGCCGATGTAGGCCGAGTGGGGGTCCAGCTCTTCGAGCATGCCCGTGATGGCGCCCTCGACGACGGGTTTCATCTCCACCTCGTCGACGTAAAGACCCGAAAGATAACGGAAAACCTGCGCGAGTTTCTGGAACTGGCGCGCATCGTCCTCGTTCTGCGCCGCGAGGGGCAGGACGGAGAGGGTAGCGAGTATGACGAATAATCGGCGCATGATTCGATTCAAAATTCACAATTCATAATTCACAATCCGACTTTGCGGCAAAAGCCCGCAGGTCGGCTTCCGCAACCCTGCAATCCCGAATTCTCGATTATGAATTGCAGATTTCGGTTGCCAGCTTGTCTAACGAAACCTGCCGCTGCTCACCCGTGCGCATGTCCTTGACGGTTGCGGCTCCGGCCTCCAGCTCCTGCGACCCCACGATCACCACATAGGGGATGCCGCGGCGGTTGGCGTACTCCATCTGCTTCTTCATCTTGCCCGCCTCGGGGTAGATTTCGGCGGCGATTTCACGCCCGCGCAGCTGACGCAGCAGCGGCAGCACGGCGGCCTCCTCCTCCGCGCCGAGGTTCACGAACAGCACGCGGGTCGAACTGTTGACCTCCTCGGGGAAGAGCGAAAGTCCCGTCATCACGTCGTAAATGCGGTCCGCACCGAACGAAATGCCTACGCCCGACATATTGGGCATGCCGAAAATTCCCGTCAAGTCGTCGTAACGGCCGCCGCCGCAGATCGAGCCGATGGCGAAATCGAGGGCCTTGACCTCGAAGATCGCACCGGTGTAGTAGTTCAAACCGCGTGCCAGCGAGAGGTCCAGCTCCACCGTGAGGTCGATGCCCAGCCGCCCGACATAGCCGAAGACGGTCTCCATCTCCTCGATGCCCTTCATGCCCGCCTCCGAAACAGCGAGCACCTCTTTCAGCTGGTTGAGCTTCTGCATATTGTCGCCGCTCAACTCAAGTATCGGTTGAAGTTTGTTGACCGCCTCCCGATCCAGGCCGCGCTCCATCAGTTCGGCCTTCACGTTGTCCAGTCCGATCTTTTCCAGCTTGTCGATGGCGATGGTGATGTCCATCATCTTGTCGGCATGGCCGATGGCTTCGGCGATGCCGAACAGGATCTTGCGGTTGTTCATCTTCAGCGCCACGCGGATGCCGAGGGCCTTGAACACCCGTTCGACGATCTCGACCAATTCGACCTCGCACAGCAGCGAGCGCGTGCCGATCACGTCGACGTCGCACTGGTAGAATTCGCGGTAGCGGCCTTTCTGCGGCCGGTCGGCGCGCCACACGGGCTGAATCTGGTAGCGTTTGAAGGGGAACGTCAGTTCGCCCTGGTGCTGCACGACGTAACGCGCGAAAGGCACCGTAAGGTCGTAACGAAGTCCTTTTTCGCAGATTTTCGACGCGCTGCGAACCTCCTCGTCCGACAGTCCGGCGGCGTAGTCGCCCGAATTGAGAATCTTGAACAGGAGCTTGTCGCCCTCGTCGCCGTACTTGCCCAGCAGGGTCGAGAGGTTCTCCATCGAGGGAGTTTCGAGCGGCGCGAACCCGTAGGCGCGGAACACCCGGCGGATCGTGTCGAAAATATACTGGCGGCGCATCATCTCCACGGGGGAGAAGTCGCGCGTGCCCTTGGGAATCGAAGGTTTCTGCATGGCAAAAACAATTTTTTAATTTTTCATTCTTAATTTTCAATTGATACAAAAAACTAATCCGCGATCAGTTTTTTGTACCTCACCCGGTGGGGCTGCGTGTCGCCGCCCTGGGCCTTCTTCCACGCCTCGTACTCCGAGTAGGAGCCTTCGTAGAAGACCACCTTCGAGTCGCCCTCGAACGAGAGGATGTGCGTGGCGATACGGTCGAGGAACCAGCGGTCGTGCGAAATGACCACGGCGCATCCGGCGAAATTTTCGAGACCTTCCTCCAGCGCCCGCAGCGTGTTGACGTCGATGTCGTTGGTCGGTTCGTCCAGCAGCAGCACGTTGCCCTCCTCCTTCAGAGCGAGGGCCAGGTGCAGGCGGTTGCGCTCGCCGCCCGAGAGCATGCCGCATTTCTTCTCCTGATCGGCGCCCGAGAAGTTGAAACGGGCGACATAGGCGCGGGCGTTGACCTGCCGGTTGCCCAGCGTCATCAGGTCCAGACCGCCCGAGATCACCTCGAAGACCGTCTTTTCGGGGTCGATCGACTTGTGCTGCTGGTCCACATAGGCCAGTTTCACCGTGGGACCCACGCGGAACGAGCCGCTCGTCGGAGTTTCGAGGCCCATGATCATGCGGAAGAGGGTGGTCTTGCCCGTGCCGTTCGCGCCGATCACGCCCACGATGCCCGCAGGGGGCAGCGAGAAATCCAGCCCCTCGTACAGCACGCGGTCGCCGAAGGCTTTCGAAACGTCGTGCGCCTCGATCACCACGTCGCCCAAACGCGGACCGTTGGGGATGAAGATTTCGAGCTTCTCCTCTTTCTGTTTCGTATCCTCGTTCATCATCTTGTCGTAGGCCGACAGACGGGCCTTCGACTTGGCGTGGCGGCCCGAGGGCGACATGCGCACCCACTCCAGCTCGCGTTCGAGGGTCTTGCGGCGCTTCGACT
>OGOQ01000717.1_pt1 | contig 30223 bp, 28 predicted proteins | sample 1552691 | NCBI WGS metagenome assembly OGOQ01 (sample SAMEA2580209, study PRJEB22360) | human gut metagenome | biome: human gut; feature: human-associated habitat; material: faeces | place: Denmark | collected 2008/2010
CTGCTCGAGGCCGCCCCCCGCGGAACGGGGCGGTGGAACCCCGCCGCTGCCGAGCTGAAAGCCATCACCGAAGAGCTGGCTGGTGCAGGCGGCAGCATCCGTCTGGACATGACGCTGGCCGGTGAGATGGAATATTACAACGGCCTTGTGTTTCAGGGCTATCTGGAGTCGCTTCCCCGTCCGGTGCTCAAGGGCGGGCGGTATGACCTGCTGATGCAGAAGTTCACCCCGGGCGCGGGGGCCATCGGCTTTGCGGTCTATCTCGACGAGCTGGACCGCCTGAGCGCCCCGCTCCCGCCGGTACAGCAGCAGAAAACCGAAAAGACCATGCTGAACGTAGCTCTGCCGAAGGGCCGTCTCGGTGACAAGGTCTATGACTTGCTGGCTGGTATCGGCTACGGCTGCCCCGAAGACTACAACGCCACCCGCAAACTGGTGGTGGAGAACCCCGCCGCCGGCATCCGGTACTTCCTCGTCAAGCCCAGCGACGTTGCGATCTACGTCGAGCACGGCGCGGCAGACGTGGGCATCGTGGGCAAGGACATCCTGACGGAAGCGTCTGCCGATGTCTACGAGCTGCTGGACACCGGCCTCGGAAAGTGCCGGATGTGCGTCGCTGCCCCGGCAGATTACAAAGACGACCCCAGCCGCCCGGTGCGGGTGGCAACCAAGTTCGTCAACATCGCCAAGAGCTATTATGCATCCATCGGGCGGGACATCGACATCATCAAGCTGAACGGCTCCATTGAGCTGGCCCCCATCCTGGGCCTGTCCGACGTCATTGTGGATATTGTGGAGACGGGTACGACCCTGCGGGAAAACGGTTTGCGGGTGGTGACGGAGTTCATGCCCATCTCGGCCCGCTTCATCGCCAATAAGGCCAGCTACCAGTTCAAGCACCGCGAAATGGACGAGATGCTCGAAAAGCTGCGTGCCGCCCTTGCCGCAAAGGAGGAGAAAAAATGATAAAGCTGTATAACTTCGATGAACTGAAGCCCGAAGAGATATTGAACCGTGACATCCGCGCGGAGAAGAATGTGGAAGACGTGGTGGACGGCATCATTGCCGATGTCCGCGCCCGGGGCGACGAGGCCCTGAAAGAATACGCCCTCAAGTTCGACGGTGCCAAGCTGGATAACATCCAGGTGACGCAGGAGGAAATTGAAGAAGCCTTTGCGAATATGGACGGCTATTTCCTCGAAACGCTGCGGGAGGCCGCCGCCAACATCGAGGCCTTCCACCGCCAGCAGGTGCATAAAAATTTTGTGATGAACGACAAGCCCGGCATCGTGCTGGGCCAGAAATACACCCCCATCGAGAAGGCGGGCGTCTACGTTCCGGGCGGCACGGCGGCGTATCCTTCCACCGTCCTGATGGACGTCATCCCGGCCAAGGTGGCGGGCGTTTCGGAAATCGTCATGACGACTCCCGCCGGTAAGGACGGTAAGATCGATCCGGTCATCCTCGCCGCCGCGGCCACCGCAGGCGTGACCAGGATCTTCAAGACCGGCGGCGCACAGGCCGTGGCCGCGCTGGCCTACGGCACCCAGAGCATCCCGGCGGTGGATAAGATCGTCGGCCCGGGCAATATCTATGTCGCCACTGCCAAGAGGAAGGTCTTTGGCAAGGTGGGCATCGACATGATAGCAGGCCCCAGCGAGATCCTGGTTCTGGCCGACGGCGGCTGTGACCCCGCCTGGGTGGCCGCCGACCTGCTGAGTCAGGCCGAGCACGACAGGCTGGCAAGCCCCGTTCTCGTCACTGACAGCGCTGAGCTGGCCAAGGCCGTGCAGGCAGAGCTGGAAGTGCAGATCCCTCAGCTGCCCCGCGCCGCCATCGCCCGCGCCAGCGTGGACGACAATGGCAAGATCATCGTCTGCTCTGATTTGCGCAAGGCCATCGAAGCCTGCAACATTATCGCACCCGAACATCTGGAAGTCTGTGTGGACGACCCCTTCAGCGTGCTGAATGAAATCAAAAATGCAGGCAGCATCTTCCTCGGTCGGAACGTCCCCGAAGCACTGGGCGACTACTTTGCCGGCCCGAACCACACCCTGCCCACCAGCGGCACGGCACGTTTCTCCAGCCCTCTGGGCGTGGACGACTTCGTCAAGAAGTCCAGCTTCATCTACTACACCCGGGAGGCGCTGGAAAAGGCTGCGCCCCGCATCGCCGACTTTGCCGAGCGGGAGGGCCTGCACGCCCACGCCCGCAGTGTGACCATAAGATATGAATAAACCTCTCAGGCGCTTCGCGCCAGCTCCCCTAATAGGGGAGCCTTTGGCAGAGAGGTCAAGTTGCAATAAAAACGGAGGCTGGCAAACATGAGCCGTTTTCTTTCTCCCACGCTGGAAGCTGTCACTCCCTACACCCCGGGCGAACAGCCGCAGGACCAGCAGTACATTAAGCTGAACACCAACGAAAGCCCTTATCTCCCCTCTCCGGCCGTGGTGGGGGCGGTGAGCGAGGCTGAGGTGGAAAAGCTCCGCCTCTACTCCGACCCTGCGTGTGCCGAGCTGCTGCGGGCAGCGGCGGCACACTTTGAGCTGCAGCCCGAGCAGATCATGCCCGGCAACGGCAGCGACGAGAACCTGTTCTTCGCCCTGCGGGCCTTCTGCGACGAGAACCACCCGCTGGCCTATGCAGACATCACCTATGGCTGCTACGGCGTCTGGTGCGGGCTGATGCACATCCCCAGCCACATCATCCCGCTGAAAGAAGATTTCACCCTCGACCCGGCAGACTATTATGGCCTGAACGAGACCATCGTCATCGCCAACCCCAATGCGCCCACCGGTCTGGCCCTGCCCCGCAGCGCCATCGAGGAAATCCTGAAGAGCAACCCCAACCATGTGGTCATCGTGGACGAGGCCTATGTGGACTTCGGCGGCGAGAGCTGTGTGCCGCTCATCGACAACTACGAAAATCTGCTGGTGGTCCAGACCTTCTCGAAGTCCCGTCAGCTGGCCGGTGCGCGGCTGGGCCTCGCTATGGGCAATGCGAAGCTCATCGCTGACCTCAACCGGGTCAAGTTCAGCCTCAACCCCTACAACATCAACCGGCTGACCCTGAAGGCGGGAAAGGCCGCGCTGGAAGATACGGACTACTTCGACAAGACCCGCGCCGCTATCGTGGAGACGCGGGGCTGGACAAAGCAGCAGCTGGAAGCGCGGGGCTTTGCCGTGCTGGACAGCCGCTCCAATTTCCTGTTTGCTTCCACCGACAAAAAGAGCGGCGGCGAACTTTACCTGAAACTGAAAGAAAAAGGCGTGCTGGTGCGCCACTTCGACGCACCCCGTATTTCGAACTGGCTGCGCATCACCATCGGCACGCCGGACGACATGACCGCCCTTCTGCGGGCGCTGGATGAAATTTTGGAGGGCTGAGCCATGCGGGAAGTGACCATCGAGCGGAACACCAACGAGACCCAGATCGAGCTGACCCTGAACCTCGACGGCGCAGGCCGGTATCAGGTGGACACCGGCTGCGGCTTTCTGAACCATATGCTGGAGCTGTTTGCGCGGCACGGGCGCTTTGATTTGGTGCTTACCTGCCACGGTGACGTGGAGGTGGATTATCACCACACCACCGAGGATGTGGGCATCGCGCTGGGGCAGGCGTTCGCCCAGGCGCTGGGCGATATGCGGGGCATCCACCGGTACGGCAGCTTCTATCTGCCCATGGACGAAGCCCTCATCCTCTGCGCCGTGGACATCTCGGGCCGCTGCACCCTGAACTGGGACATCCATTGCAGCACCGAAAAAGTCGGCGACTTCGACGTGGAGTGCGCCAAGGAATTCTGGCTGGGCTTTGCCCGCAGCGTGCCGGCCACCGTCCACTTCGTTCAGTTCGCGGGCGAGAACAGCCACCACATCCTTGAGGCCGCGTTCAAGGGCGCTGGCCGTGCGCTGGCCGATGCCGTCCGCATCGATGCGGCCCATCGGGACGAAATTCCTTCCACGAAAGGACTGCTGGTATGATATGCATCATCGACTACGGCGTGGGCAACCTGTTCAGCCTGAAATCGAGTCTGGCCCATCTGGGGCTGGAAGCGAAGGTCAGCGCGGATGCCGCCGACATCCGCGCCGCTGACCGGCTCATCCTGCCGGGCGTGGGCGCCTTCGGGGACGCGATGGCAAAACTTGAGGCCACCGGCCTTGTACCGGTCATCAAGGAAGAAGCGGCGAAGAAGCCCCTCCTCGGCATCTGCCTCGGGATGCAGCTGCTGTTTGAAAAGAGCTGCGAGTACGGCGAGCACGACGGCCTTGGCTTCGTGCCGGGGCAGGTATGCCCGCTGGCTCCCGACCTCGGCGACAAGAGCCTGAAAGTGCCGCAGATCGGCTGGAACGCCGTCCACATCCTGCGGGACGACCCGCTGTTCAAGTACGTCAGGGACGGCGAGTATTTCTACTACGTCCACAGCTATTACGGTAAAAACTGCGCCGCCAACACACTGGCCGTCAGCGACTATTCCCTGCCCGTCACCGGCGTGGTGAAGGCGGGCAAGGTGTACGGAACGCAGTTCCACCCGGAGAAAAGCGGTGACGCAGGGCTGCGGCTGCTGAAAGCGTTCAGTGAGCTGTAAATAACCTCTCAGTCTCGCATACGCTCGACAGCTCCCCTACCGAGGGGAGCCTCTGGCGAAGCTTCACGAAATGCCAAAGCCTCTCCTACTAGGAGAGGTGGCTGCACCGAAGGTGCAGACGGAGAGGTTGTATGAAGGAAAGCCTTAGATTAGGAGTAATAATATGCAGCTATTCCCAGCCATTGACCTGCGGGGCGGCAAAGTCGTGCGCCTGACGCAGGGCGATTACGACCGGATGACCGTCTACGGCGAAGACCCCTGCGCCCGGGCGCGGGCTTTTCTCGAAGCCGGGGCAAAAAACCTCCACGTCGTCGATCTGGACGGCGCAAAGGACGGAACCCTTTCCAATTACGACACCATCGCCGCGCTGGCAAAGCAGGGCGGCCTGTATATCGAAGTAGGCGGCGGTATCCGCACCGAAGAGCGCATTGAAAAATACCTCTCTTTGGGCGTGGGCCGGTGCATCCTTGGCAGTGTGGCCGTGACGAACTTTGACTTCACGGCCCGGATGCTGAAAAAGTACGGCGACAAAATTGCCGTGGGCGTGGACGCCAGGGACGGCTATGTGGCGATCCACGGCTGGAAGGACGTCAGCGCTGAGCCGGGCGTGGCCTTCTGTCAGCGTCTGGCTGAGGCTGGATGCAAGGCCATCATCTACACCGACATTGCCTGCGACGGCGCGATGAAAGGCACCAACCTCGCCCTCTACCGCCAGCTTGCAAAAGAAGTGCCAGGCGTGGCCATCACGGCCAGCGGCGGTATTTCCTCGGAAAAGGAGCTGCTGGAACTGGAAGAGATGGGGACTGCCGCAGCCATCCTCGGCAAGAGCCTGTACACCGGTGCGCTGGACCTTGGACGCTGCGTCGCGCTGGTGCAGAAGTAAGGAGCAAGACCATGATAACAAAACGCATCATCCCCTGTCTGGACGTCCGGAACGGACGGGTCGTCAAGGGAACGAACTTCGAAGGCATCAAGGATGTGGCCGACCCGGTGGAGATGGCCCGGATGTACAACGCGGCGGGCGCCGACGAACTGGTGTTCTACGACATCACGGCCAGCGCCGAGGGCCGCGCCCTCTTCACCGACATCCTCACCCGGGTGGCTGGCGAGATCTTCATCCCCCTCACGGTGGGCGGCGGCGTCAACACGCTGGACGATTTCGACCGGGTGCTCAAGTGTGGTGCCGATAAAGTCAGCGTCAACTCGGGCGCACTGAGAGACCCCGGCCTCATCCCGGCGGCGGCCAAGCGGTACGGCGACCAGTGCGTGGTCCTCTCCGCCGACGTCAAGCGGGTGGACGGCCAGTTCCGCGTCTTTGCCAAGGGCGGGCGCGAAGACACTGGCCGGGACGCGCTGGAATGGATCAAATGGTGCGTGGACAACGGTGCAGGCGAAGTGTGCCTCAACAGCATCGACACTGACGGTGTCCGGAACGGCTTCGACCTCGAGATGCTGGACGCCGTGGCGGCCCGGGTGAACGTCCCCATCATCGCCAGCGGCGGCGCGGGCAAAAAGGAAGACTTCCTCGAGCTGTTCCATCATAAAGGCATCGACGCCGGCCTTGCGGCGGGCATCTTCCACCAGAAGCTGCTCACCATCCGGGAACTAAAGGAATACTTAAACGAAAATGGCGTGGAAATGCGGCTCTGAGCCCTTGCGTTTGCCCGCCGAATACGCTAAACTATAGCTGTCCCCCTGCGGGGAAGGAGAAACATTATGGATCTGAAATTTGACGAAAAGGGCCTCATCCCTGCCATCGTGCAGGACCACTACACCAAAGAGGTGCTGACCCTCGCCTACATGAACGCCGAGACGCTGGCGCTGACCATCGCGGAGGGCCGGACGGTGTTCTGGAGCCGCAGCCGTCAGGAGATCTGGCGCAAGGGCGAGACCAGCGGCAACGTCCAGCGTGTGGTGTCCATCACCGCCGACTGCGACGCCGACGCGCTGGTGGTTGAGGTCGTCAAGAGCGGCCCCGCCTGCCACACCGGTGCCGAGAGCTGCTTTTTCAACGAAGTGTATGTTTCCCCGGAGCTGAAGCAGTTCAGCTGGCAGGGGCTGTATGACCTCATCAAGGGCCGCAAGACCAGCCCCAAAGAGGGCAGCTACACCACCTATCTGTTCGAGAAGGGCAAAGAAAAGATCCTCAAGAAGGTGGGCGAGGAGTGTACTGAGGTCATCATCGCGGGCGAAAAGGAAGACAAGGCCGAGACGGTCTACGAGATCAGCGATCTGGCATACCATGTGCTGGTGCTGATGGTGCAGGCCGGCATCACGGTGGAGGACATCACCCGCGAGCTGGAAAAACGACACGTTATCGACCACAAGGTCAAACAGGAAAGGATGCAGTGATTCACTATGGCAGATTATAAGAAGTCCAGTGTCCATTGTCACTCGACGATGTGCGACGGCAAAAACACCCTACAGGAGATGGCCTCCGCTGCGTGTGCGCAGGGGCTGACCACACTGGGCTTCACGGGCCATAGCTATACCCAGCGCGACCGTGAATACTGCATGAGCCCCAGCCGCACGGCCCAGTACAAGGCCACCATTGCCAAGCTCAAGACCGAGTACAAGGGCAAGGTGGACATCCTCTGCGGCATCGAGTGGGACCTGCTGAGCGAGGACAAGCGCACCGGCTACGACTACTGGATCGGTTCTGCGCACCACCTCTACGGCAAGAACACCGGCAAATACTACGAGATCGACTTCCGTCCCCAGGACCTCCACGACTGCATCTACGACGACTTCGACGGCGACCCTCTGGCCGCTGTGGAGGCATACTTCGCCGAGGTGGAGAAGGTGGCGGCCATGGGCCCCGACATCCTCGCCCACATCGACCTCATCAAGAAGCTGAACGCTGCCGGTGAGTTCTTCGACGAGGAGTCGCCCCGCTATAAGGCCGCAGCCCTCAAGGCGCTGAATGCTGCCAAAGAGCACGGCTGCCTGCTGGAAGTGAACACCGGCGGCGTCTACCGCGGCTACCGCAAGGACTTCTACCCCGGCGCATGGCTGCTGGGTGAGTGGCAGAAGATGGGCGGCAAGGTCATCATCACCTCCGACGCCCACGATGTGGACAGCCTGACCTTCGGCTTCGACGAGGCTGCTGCCGCCGTCAAGGCCGCAGGCTTCAAGAGTGTGGAAGTGCTGACCATCAACGGCTTCGAGACGCAGGAGCTGTAACGATCTGAAAATATTGAAAAGGGCTGTTGTACAGCGGAATCAACCTCTCCGTCAGCGCTGACGGAGAGGTTGTACCTGTACAGCAGCTCCTTTTTGTGACTATGGAGGAACGCTTATGACCCAGTCCCCCGCGAAAAAATCATTCTTCAACCGGAACGTCGATTTGATGAACGGCCCCATCTTCAAGAGCCTGTTCGTTTTTATGCTGCCCATTCTGGTGTCGTGCCTCTTCCAGCAGCTCTATAATACCGTGGACACCATGATCGTCGGCAATGTGCTGGGCGATACCGCCCTTGCCGCCATTGGCGCCTGCGGGGCCATCTACGAGCTTCTGGTTGGATTTGGCATCGGTATTGGCAACGGCCTCGCCATCGTCGCAGCGCGCGCCTACGGGGCCGGAGACGATGACCAGCTCAAACAGACCGTGGCGGGTTCCATCGTAATCGGCATCATCGCGTCGGCGGTCATTACGCTGGCGGGTGCGGTGGGCCTGCATCCGCTGCTGGAACTGCTGGACACCCCGGCGGAAATTTTAGAGGACGCCTACGGCTATATCATCATCATCGACTTCGGCGTCATCGTCATGTTTGCCTATAACCTCTGCGCCGGCCTGCTGCGGGCCATCGGCAACAGCTTTATGCCGCTGGTCTTCCTCATCCTCTCGTCGGTGCTCAACGTCATCCTCGACCTCTGGTTCATCGCTGCGCTGGGCATGGGCGTGGCCGGTGCCGGTGTGGCGACGGTCATCTCTCAGGGCGTGTCGGTGGCGCTCTGCATCCTGTATGTCTTCCGCAGCGCCCGGCTGCTCCTGCCTGAGAAAAAGCACTTCCATGTGGAGAGCCGCCTCTATTGGGAGCTGTTCAGCCAGAGCATCTCCATGGGCCTCATGAGCAGCATCGTCTCGGCAGGCTCCGTCGTTTTGCAGTACGGCATCAACGGCCTCGGTACGCTGGTCATCGCGGGCCACACCGCGGCCCGAAAGCTCTTCGCTTTTACGGATATGCCCCTGACGGCGATGGCCTCTGCCTGCTCGACCTACGTCTCCCAGAACTACGGCGCGAACCATCCCGACCGCGTCCGCCGCGGAATGCGGGACATCTATTTCTACGGTGTCGTGGTGGCTGTGACGGCTATCCTGCTTATGAGTGTGGGTGCGGAGTGGATGGTGAAACTGGTGTCCGGCTCTTCGGAACCGGTGGTGCTGGAAAACGGCGTGCGGTATCTGGTCTGGAACGCACCCTTCTACGCCGTGCTGGGAATGCTGCTCTCCACCCGCTACGCTCTGCAGAGCATGGGCGAGAAGGTGCTGCCCCTGCTGTCCAGCGTCATCGAGTTTCTGGGAAAGATCGTCTTCGTCCTGCTCTTCATCCCCCGCTTTGAGTATAACGCGGTCATCCTCTGCGAGCCGGTCATCTGGTGCTTCATGACCATAGAACTGCTTATAGCATACCGGCATAATTCCTTCGTGTTTCCGAAGATGAAAAAATAAAAACAACGAGGCCTTGTGTTCGCAAAGCCTTGTTGTTTTTTGTCAGAAAATATGTTATCATGAAACTGCCGCTTTTGGCGGCGGGGCGCTGTGCCACAAACGCAGGCGGCTTTCTCCTTACCGGCACCTGAGTGCGCCGGGCAAGGCGATTTTCTTGGATTCTCGCTCCCCTGCACGCTCAAGGGCGGAAAGGGGGGATGCACCATGACGTTTGAACAGGTCGTATTACTGCTTTCACTTCTCGGTGGAGCAATTTTTGTGACGTTTCAAATCACATGGACTGTTTCTCACAGTAATGATAAAGACAAGAAAAAATGACCGCCTGACTCTCTACATCTGTGCGGTCATTTTTTCTTGATCCACTAAGGTAAGGAGCAAGCCGTTTGCAGGCTAGCGCCTTTCTTATTTGTAGTATAATCATTTTTTAAATGGCTGTCAAGGGCAATAAAATGCCTTTGACGGCTCTTTTTTATAATAGAACTCCCCGCCATGCAGCTGCACGGCGGGGAGAAAGAGGGAGGAAAATTTCAGATTCAGAGGGCCGAATAGCCGAAGCTGTTCACCAGCGCGTCGATGTGCTGGCCGGCCTTGCACATGGGGCAGTCGCGGCTGTCGAAGCTGGCGTAGTCGGGCAGGCTGGAGGGGTCGAAGATGGAGGTGACCGGGATGCCCAGACACTCGTGGGTGGTGGCGAAGATGGCCGACAGGCCCGCCACGGTGCCGCCGTAGTAGTTGACCGCCTCGATGGCCGCCTGCACGGTGTAGCCGGTGGTGATGGAGGCCGACAGGATGAGGACGTGCTTGCCCCTGACCATCGGGGCGAGGTTGTCGCGGAGGATGATCTGGCTGCCGCTGGTGTACTCGGGGGTGATGACGTAAATCGTCTGGTGGGCATTCATGTTGGCAAAGCCGTCTTTGGTCAGCTCGTTGGCCAGACAGGTGCCGATGACCTGTGTGCCGTCCAGACAGAGCACGGTGTCCACGATGGTGCTGTGCTGATAGGCAGCCACCAGTTCCTTGGCGACAGCCTTCGCCTCCGAGAGGCGGGCTTTCTGGGTGGTGACGTCGATGTAGTAGTTGATGTGGCTGTGGCTGGTGGCGAAGTGGCCCTTTGCCACGCGCAGGAACAGACTGCTTTTGTTGGTGGGAAGCTTTACCATATTGATCATAACTGCACACTCCTGTTCTTGTGAAATCAGGCAGGACGCCCATCCCGAAAAACAAAACCGCGCGGCGGCACATCTGTCCGGCCGCTGCGCTCCCCGGTTGGTATGCTCTTATTGTAGCAGGAAAAGCACCTTATGCACAAGACACAAAACCACTAAAAATCCTTGCTTGCGTTTTGGCAGAATGACGGAGAGGTGCAAATAAAAACGCCCAAGGCGTGAGCCTTGGGCGCAGAGTGCGGAAAATAGATTATTCAAGGGTGATGCTACCAGTGCCATTATCCTTGGCAACCATCTTCCAAGTGCAGAAAGCACGGGTGTAGGCCTGAGAGCCTTCGCTTGCCTGAGGACGGGGCCAGAACTTGACCTGGATGGTATCGCCATCAGCTACTTTGATGTTCGTAACCTTCAATTCGGTTTCCAGAGACTCGTCTTTCTTCAGATAGTTGTTGCTCTTGGTCAGAGTAACACCGCCAGTGCCGTCGGTGTTATAAGCATGATAAGTCGTGACCGTCTTGCTGCTATCTTTGGGAGTGACCTCGACCTGGAAGTTTGCAGGAACGATATTCAGACCATACTTGGAGGTGCATTTCAGATTGAATTTGCAGGTCAGGGTCGAGCTGGAGCTAACGGAATTCAGGCTGGCACTTTCGAGTTTGAAAGCACCCATCAGCTTCAGGGTGCTACCGATTTTACCGGTCTTCTGGTACTCATCCTCACCACAGCCAACGAGCAGGCTGGAACCAGCCACAGCCACGGCAGCGGCGGCGCTGTACTTCAGGAAAGAGCGGCGGTTGAATTCTAAGGACATGATCGTTCCTCCTTTTATGTAGAAACACATAAATTCATTGTAATGACCCCAAAGGGCGTCTTGCCTATACAATAGGCGAAAAATGAGCAGATGTCAATGCTTTTCACAAAAATTTTGTGGGGAAGCTCTGCCCTTTATGACAGAATTCCGTCTCGGAAAAATGCCTCAGACCTGCGTCAGGTCAGAAGAGTTCAGAGAGAAGGTGAGGCTCTTGTTTGCCACGAAGGTCGGGGTGAAGGTGACGCTCAGCTTCTGCCAGCCGGTGGGGACACAGCAGATCAGCTGGATGTAGCCTGCGCCCTGCGGGGGCAGATTGGTGGACTCGGAGAAGCTCTGAGCGGCGGCATCATAGAGCTGGATGTAAGCGCCGACCTCGGCCTCAGCGCCGTCGCAGACAGCGGTGAAATCGGTGGTGGAGGCAGCCAGAGCGTGGAAGTACTGACGGGCGACATCGAGCTTGGTAGCCTCATCATTCAGCGGATAGGCGGCATCCAGTTCGGCGAGGTTCTGTGCGCCGATGTTGAAGGTAGTCGCGCCGGAGCGGTTCACAGCGGTGACGAGCACAGCGACATACTCGTGGTCGGGCAGGTCGGGAGTGTTGGCCATGGTAAAGACGCTGGTGAGCTGGACGCCCAGATTGTTCCAGTTGCTGACCTTGTCGCCGACCTTGACTTCGATGGCGTTACTGGTGCTGGAACCGCAGCCGCCCAACATGGCAGCAGCGCCCAGAGCTGCTGCGGAGGCACCGGTACACTTGAGGAAGGTGCGGCGGGAAATTTTATTGGACATGGATGTGTCCCTCCTTGAATTCGCTTTATTATGAAGTACGATGAAAATGTTCTATCTTGTTTATAACATCTTTTGCACGCAGATGCAAGCAAAAAACGGCAGAATTTACACTAGTTTCACAGAGACTTAAGTGCGGTCCTCTCCGGTCAGCTCCCGGGCGCGGGTCTCGCTGGTCTTGACCAGATTGAGCAGGCTGGGAGTATACAGCGGGTATTCCCGGGTCAGGCTCTCGGTGGTCATGGCGAGACAGGACGGGTCGGCCACGCCCTCGCCGCCGGGCAGCGCTTCGCCGGCCAGCAGGGCCTCTACATTGGCCTGGGCCGAGTGCATCACAGCGTCGGAGTAGCCGGGCCAGCGCCGGGCGTCCACGCTGAACATGCTGGGGGCATTGTGGGACTCGGCGGAATAGAGCAGACGGAACATCTTGGCCACGGCGGTCATCAGGTAGGCGCTCACCTCGGTGGTCAGGGCCTTGCTGTGGCACTCGCCTATCTTGGCGTAGAGCACGTTCAGACTGTTGGAGATGAGCTTTTTGTTCATCGTGGGCAGGACGCTGCCGTGGTAGATGTTGTCCTTCATCTTGTCGGGGTTGGGGATGTCCTCTGCCGAGAGCATCATGCCGTTGCGCTCTGCCGAGCGGCCCAGCAGATAGTCGCAGGAAACATTATAATAGTCTGCCACCCGTACCACAAAATCCAGGCCGCACTCCCGGATGCCTTTTTCGTAGTGGGAAAGCAGGGCCTGCGAAACGCCCAGATCCTCTGCCGCCTGTTTCTGGGTGATGCCGCGCTCCTTGCGCAGCAGTTTGATGATACGATTGAACTCCATGATGTTTGGCTCCTCAGATAAAAATAGGACTTCCTTGATTTTTGGTTTACAGCACGTTGATTATACACAATGGAAAACGACTTGTAAAGCGAAAAAGTGACGGTTTTTCCGCCGGAAATTCAGCGTTTTTGTCAAAGGGGTTGCTCTTTCTACCATATCTATGTTAAAATAAACCTTGCCGGCATATATTTAGTGTCTGATGGTGCCGGAAAAATCAGCAGAAAAGCAAGATTTGTGCGAATCAGCACAGGAATAGATAGCTCATAAGAGGTGTTTTGCATGAAAACCTTTAAGCTCCATCTCATCCGCCACGGCCTGACTTCCGGCAACTTACAGGGCCTTTACATCGGCAGCGGCACGGACATCCCCCTGTGTGACGAGGGCCGCGCCCAGCTGGCCGAGCTGAAAGAGCGGTTCGAGTATCCTCAGGTGGATACCGTCTTCTCTTCTCCCCTCATGCGCGCCGTGGAGACGGCCAACATCCTGTTCCCGAATGCGACCCACCAGTTCTCGGTGCATGACCTGCGGGAGGCCGGTTTCGGCGTCTTTGAGAACCATCCCGTCAAGGAGCTGGTGAAGAACGAGGACTTCAAGAAGTGGATCACCCCGGGCTCCGGCTTCGTGCCGGAGGGCGCAGAGCCCACGGAGCAGTTCCACGCCCGCTGCTCGGAGACGCTGCTCAAGCTGTTCGAGTATATGATCCGGATGGATGTCACCGAGGCCGCCTGCGTGACCCACGGCGGCGTCATTATGAGTATGCTGAGCCAGCGCGCCCTCCCCTCCCGCCACCCCGAGCAGTGGATGGCCGACCCCGGCTGCGGCTACACCGTCCAGACCGACGTTCAGCTCTGGATGCGCGACCGTCTGGTGGAGGCCATCGACATCGTACCCTTCGGTTATGCCGACACCCTGCGGGGTCAGGCGGAAGCCGAGGAGAATGAAGCATTCGAATAAGAAAGAACGCTCTGCCGCCCTGCGATTTTGCCGCCGGGCGGCATTTTTGTACTCTTTTGGTACAAAATCAGCAAAGAAAACGCAAAACCTGCGGCAGAACGCTTTCAAACCCTTGACAGGGGGCAAAGAAACCGATACTCTATAAAGTAAATGATTTTTCTCGCTGCAAGGAGGAGTCCCCGATGTCTCAGTCTCTTTCCCGCCGGTCGTTCCTGAAATGCGCCGGTTCGGGCGCGGTCAGTCTGGCCGCTGCCCTGCTCACAGGCGTTTCGGCGGCTGCGGCACAGCCCCGCGTGATGGGCCAGCCTGCCCTGCTGGACGGCAAGGCGGCGGTGGAGCTGCTGGGCTATGCGCCTGCGCCCGGGCTGGGCGGCGTGTTGGTCTACCTCTCGGTGGAGAACCTCTCGGCCCGCACCCTGCAGGTGGGCGCAAGCTACCTCCACAGCCGGGATGTCTCGACTCTGAAAGAGCTTTACAGTCTGGACAGCGGCGTGACCGCCCGCTGCGGGGGCGAGAGCGTCCCCTGCGGCAGCTTTGCGGCACCGCTCTACGCGGAGAACGCCGCCGATGCCTCGGCCTTTACGCTCAACCTCGCCGCCGGGCGTGGCGCGATGCTCCATTGCTTCTGCGCTGTCCCGGAGGATTGGGAGGCGCTGGAGCTGAGCTATCGCCCCGCCTTTGCCGCCGGACAGCCGGTGGAGTTCGTGGTGCGCCGGGACGCCGACGCAGTCCGCCTCGGACCGGTGCCGGCGACGCCGGCGGAAGTCGGAAGCGTTGTGGATTTATAAGTTCAGTAGGACGTAACACCAGCTGCGGAGCAGCAAATCGGAGAAGTGAGAAAAATGCGTTTAGCGAAGCGGCTAGCATTTTTCCACTTCGACTTCTCCTTCGGGGTCTGAAAGGGGCGAGCAGCCCCTTTCTCGTGCCTCCCGCGCTTCGAAAGTAGCGGGTGCTTTTCTGGTTCTCTTTTGGCACGCAAAAGAGAACGTAACTTGACGGAAAATCAATTTGCCCCTCGCGGCAAGCGAGAAGATGCAAAAAAGACTTCTGCACGGTGAAATGCAGAAGTCTTTTTGCTTATCCAAGAATCTCTTCTCCGCTGGAATTGGTGACCGTCAGCTCCTGTCCGGTCAGACTGGTGACAAGAGCGATATAGCTCGTCCCGGCTTCGATGTCCATCGTGCGGCCATCGGCGTCGTAAAGCAGCAGCGTGTTGTCCCGGCCCTGCGTCCAGGTGATGGTCCACAGATGCCCGCCGTTGAGCCAGACGCCGCCGCCCATGCTCAAATCGTAGTCGTAGGTCTTGCCGTCGTCCCGCAGCTCGGAGGCGCTGAACAGCACCAGCAGATTATCGAACCCGGCCTGCTGGCCGTTGTTGGCGTCCAGCTGGGGCGTGCCGTCGGCGTGGAGCATCCGGTAAAGCCCGCTGTCGGCGTCGTAGGAAAAGCCGGTGGCGTTGTCGTCGTCAAAGCAGACCTGGACATTCACCGCGTCCGGCGCGGTGGCGTCCGGTAGTTTGCCGTCTGCTTCCTGCGGGAGAAGTGCAGGGATGGACAGCACTGCGTCGGCCCCGGAGGACGCACTGTCCGCCGCAGCGGATACGACGTTCGTCACTCGGGATTCCGTCAGAACAGAGGAGATGCTCAGCTCGTCCAAGACATTAGAGATGGCCTCGCCGCTGGTGTGCCACAGCGGTGCGTTGCTCCACTCACTGCCGCAGTCGAAGGCAGTGCGCCCGGCTTCCAGAGCATCCACGGCCCGGATGGAATAGTAATCGAGGAAGTTCTGGTCGAACTGTCCCCCGCCCCGCTGTACTGGAATGGGCTGCTGACCCACCAGAAGCCGCCAGTAGATGTCCTGACCGGCGGCCACCGGCCCGACCTTCGGGGTCGCGGCCAGCGCCGGATAGACGAGGCAGAGCTCCGTGGACGTACCCACCTCGGTGAGGGCTTCCAGCACCACCGACGCCGAGGAAAGGCCCCACTGAGTGGTGGAGGCAGTGCTGTTCTCAATGGCCACGGCCACCGGACGCTGGCCCTGCCACTCGAGGGCAAGGCCGGTGAGCGGGTCGGTGGGAGCGGGCGTTTCCGGCTCACTGTCGCTGGGCAGAAAGGCGCAGCCTGCCAGCAGCGCGGCGGCCAAAATGAGGCAGAACGCAGTTCGAATGCGTTTCATTGTCATGTTCCTCATGGGCTTACTGGTAGCTGAAATTGCTCAGCTCGTCGTTGTCCACCAGTGCAAAGTAGGTCTTGCCCCGGTTGAGGGTCACCTCTTCGCCGGACTTGGTGTAAAGCTTGAGAGGGTTGGTGGGAAAGGTCTTTTCCCAGCGGCCCACCTGCACGCCGCCGCGGGTGAAGAGGTAGGCGTCGCCGCCCTTGATGTACTGCACCTCCTGCACGTCGTGGGAGTCACCTGCGTAGGCGTCCATGTCGGCGAAGCAGACCACGACGTTCTCGAAGGTAAGCTGCTCACCGGTCAGCTCATCGACGGTGTTCTCGGTGGCCTTCTTGGAGGAGTTGTACATCTGCATCGCGTAGGTGTGGCTGAGTGCGGAGTAGCTGAACGAGGTGCGGTAGCTCTCCGAATGTACGATGGTGATTTTTTTGGCCGAGGGCTCACCCTTGAGCTTGTTGACCTCGTCGGTGCGGTAGTCGGCGAAGTGGAAGAACGTCCCCTCGCTGGGAGCGTAGAGGCTGATGCCGGCATCAGAAGCGGCCTTGCAGATCTCCTTGCCGGAGGTGAACTCGGTGTGCTCGTAGGCCACATCGCGGCCGCGGTTATTGCGGTGGGAGACGATGGGGTGGATGGGGGTCTTGAAATAATTCTTGCCGCCGATGTTCAGCCCGGAGTAGCCGTAGACGCTGACGAACTGGGTGCAGAAGATGCTCTCGCCGTCGTGGTAGTAGAGGATGTCCCAGGGCATGAGCAGCTGCAAGAACTGGTCGCGGCCTGAGCGGATGGGGCCGACCTCGGGGATGCTGTCGGCGTCGCTGAACACGGCGCACAGGCGGGTGATGCCGCCCTCGACCTTGGCTTCGATGAGCAGGTCGGCGCTGCCGATGCCCCGCTGGGGGCGGGCATTCTGGCGCTGGGAGTTGGCGATGTTGTTCACCATCACAGCCACCGGGCGGCTGTTGGTGCTGCGCTCGGCGCCGGTGAGGATGTCGGCGTCGTACTCAGGCATGACGCCGAAGGCCGGGTCAAGCTGTTCGCCCTCGGGCGGCGGGGTGACGGCCATGTCGCTGGCAGCTTCCGACGAAGCAGCGGTCTCCCCTTTTTTTGCCAGACCCTTAAGCAGGCCGGGCAGCTTGCCGCCCAGCGCGGCGCTTCCAGCCGCAGAGCAGCCGGTCAGGGCCAGCGCTGCCGCTGCCAGCCCGGAAATATGAAGGACAGACCGACGAGAGATTTTCATGATAAAACAGCCTCCTATCAAAAAGCCCCGCCGCATACGGGCCGGGACAGTGCGTTCTGCTTTGATTGTACTGGTTCGCGCCCCATTTGTAAAGAGGAAGTTGCCGCCAGAACATCCGCGTCCCAGAGAGGTGACAGTAAAACTGGCTTTTATAAAAGGAACGGGTACTCTCCCGGCGGGGGTCTGTGTGCTGCGGAAAGGCACTTTTTTGCGCTTTCCTCTTGCTTTTTTGGCGCGGGTGTGGTAATATTATTCGGCAGTATCTGTAAATCTGAAAATATGCGCTCGTAGCTCAGCCGGTAGAGCATCTGACTTTTAATCAGAGGGCCAGGGATTCGAGTTCCCTCGAGCGCACCAAAATCCCACGAAGAATCGCAAGATTCCTCGTGGGATTTTCCTTTTTCTGGAGGTCTGCACACCTTTGCACACTTTTTGCACACCGGCGGGAAAGCCGTGTTTTTCCTTGCATTGTCTGCATTCTGTGCATCGTGAGCGAATTTTCCATAGTTTTTCAGGCGAACAGCAGCCGCGTAAACTCGCGCCGCTGTTCGGGATTCATCTGTCGGACGACCGTCAGCATCACTTCGGGGGTGATTTGAGAGGCATCCGGCAGATTTTCTTTTGCCGGCACAGAGCCGGGTTTGTGGGAACCAATGTCCTGCGAATAGAAGTCGGCTTCCAGCTTTTCAGCCAGTTCCAGCCGGGGCTTGTCCTGTGTATGGGCGTAGGTGTCCATCAGGATGCCCGTAGTGGCGTGGCCAGTGTTGCCCTGCACAGCCTTGATGTTGCCGCCAGATTCGATCAACTGGTAGGTGGCACTGGAATGGCGCAGACCGTGGAACACGATTTTCTCAAACTCCGGGTGCTCTGCCCGCCATGCGCGATACCATTTAGAAAGGGCTTCCGGGGCAACAGGCATACCGTTGGGCAGGCGGAAGAGCTGGCCGCAGTTGCGATACCTGCCATCCATGGCAAGCTCGTCCTGCTTGAGCTTTTCCAGCCAAGCCAGCAGCTCTTCTTTCAGTGGTTTCGTCAGATAGAGGGTGCGGCTGGATTTTTTAGTTTTCGGCTTCTTCAGCACCAGTGCGGAGGTGCTGCCCTCGCGCTGGTCGGGGAAGATGTGGTAGATCTGGTTCGGGTCAGTCTTTTCCAGTGCGACCTTTTCGGTGCGCTGTAAACTTCTGCCGACCGTGATAGTTCCGCGTCCATCCGCTGCATCGAAGTCAATATCTCCCGGCTGCAAGCCGAGGATTTCTCCGGCACGCAGCGAAAGAATCATACTCAGGTGGACAGCGAGGTGGAGCGCAGGGTCGGTCATGGTCTGCAACGCCGCAAGCATGGTCTTTTCATCCCAAATGGCACGTTCTTCCGAGGTCGCCTTGGGAGCTTCCCTCGGAATCGGTGACTTGAGCAGCAGCCCCCACTCAACAGCGTAGGAGAAAGCAGTCTTGAGCATGGCATGGACTTCCCGGATGGAAGCACCTGTCAGGAACTGCCGCTTCTGTTTGTCGGTGAGTTTTTGCTTGACACCCTGCTTATACAGGCCACGCGGTGTCCGGCTCAGAGTGGCGTAGAACTGTTCGAGGTCATACGTCTGAACCTTCTGAATCTGTTTCTTGCCGAGGTAAGGCACGACAAGATTCTGAATCATGGCTACCGTGTGGGTGTAGGTCTTGGGTGCCCACTTGTGCTTGCTGGACTGGATGGGGAGCCACTTGTACAGCATTTCCTCCACCGTCATTGCATCAGGTATGAGGAACGTACCGTCCAGAAGTTCTTTCTCTACCGAGATTTTGCGGTCTTGCGCTTCTTTCTTGGTTTTGAAACTCTCCCAGCCTTCACAGATTCTTCCAGAGTGGTCTTTGTACTTGAAACGAACGGAGTAGGAATCTCCGCGCTTGAGAATAGATGCCATAGATATTCCCTCCCTCAGACCGCTGCAAACCAATCATCAAAGCTCTGCTTGCTCACTCGGATGCTGGTACCGAGGCGGATCACCTTGAAATCTTTCGTGGTGTTGCACAGGTTGTACGCAGCACGGTTGGAGATTGCCAGCAGTTGGGCGATCTCGTCCACCCGGTAGACAAGCGGCACGAGTTTGGCTGCTTGGGTCTGGTCAGAAGGTTCTACGGCAGGGGTTTTGGACAATTCCATTGTAGGAGATTCGGGCACGATTTTCAAGTCTTCGCGGGTCAGTTCCACATTATTATTCTTCATGGGCATCGCTCCTTTACACTTCTAAGTGACCCGGCTCAACCCTCTTTGGGCTGCTGCCTTTATGGGTCGAATATGTAACGAGCAGAAATTCCTGACCCGGAACTCCTGCCCCATAGAAATGCGAAGAACTTGAATTTACGCGCCCCACGCGCCCCAAACTACACAAAAGTACCTTTCTATGTTGGTTTTACAGGGCGCATGGCTTGGGTGTACGCGCCCTTTTGGGGCGCGTCTTGGTTCATCTCGCGCCCCGAAGGGCGTGTTGCCGCCCCACATCCGCCCGGAAAGGGCAGACACGCGCCCGGAGAAAACAGCGATAACAAGTCGAAACCGCTGATTTGGGGCGCGTAGGGCGCGAGATTTTCACTTTTCGTGTGTTTTTTATCGCAAGTCAAAAAATTAGTGCAACATTGAAACAGCATATTTGCGATATGCAATCCAACGTTGTTGCTGCTGCATTAAAAAGTTGAATTGCTATAAGCAGCGGCAAAGGCGGGGTGGACGCATACACCCCGGAAGCCGCGATACTTCCCCTCGACGTGCTTGGAGAAGGTCAGGCCATACTTCCCGGAATTTTTCAGTAGGAACTGGCTGAACTTCTTTTGCGGAACAGGCGATTCCAGATTATCCTCGCACCACTTGGTATAGGCGCGGTAGAGATAGGTGGAGCGTTCCTCGGTGTCGGGCTTGAAGCGGACATACGCGGTAGCCTGCATGAACTGGGTCAGGTTGTCGCTGTCCGCCATAGCTGCTTCAAGGTTCTGGATGGAGCGTTCGCTGATGATAAACTGGTAGTTGTTCGCCAGCAGCCGCTTCAAGCCTTCCAGCATCCACAGCAGGATGCCGGGAAGCTCTTCGGACAGCTTTTCGATCAGGAAGGGGTCATCCACGCGGGCAGGGTCACGGTCTTTCACCGTGATCAGAATCTGCCTGCGCCAGAAACCGTCACTGTCATCGTGAGCGGCCACGAGGTTGCCATTGCCGAAGCAGAGGAAACGAACGTACAGCAGACCTTGGACAGCTTGCTTATTTTTCCGCTCGATGCACAGGCGGTCTTCAGCGGTGACGATGGACTTGATGTTCCGCGTTTCGGGCAGAGCCACCATGTTCAGATCATCATCGACCATGACCAGCTTGTACTCCAGATTTGCACTGGCAAAGCGGTTCGTTTCAATACGGAGGATGGATTCGGAGTGAGAGGCTTCCCCGAACAGCTTCTTCAACAGTAAGCCGATGCGGGATTTTCCCTCGCCGCCCTTGCCGGTCATGACCAGCATCTTCTGCGCCTTGGTAGAAGGGATAAGAAGATAGCCGAGGTATTCCTGCAAGGTCAGAATGTCCTCCGGGATGAGCAGACCGTCCAGAAATTCCAGCCACTTGGTCGGTGCGGGGGCATCGGGCTGGTATTCTACCGGGAGCCGGTTCAGGCAGAGTTCCTTCTCCGGCACAAAGCCGCGCTCGTCCAGAAAATACGTTCCGTTCTGGAGATGAATCCGGTCGAGTTGGGGCTTCCAGTCTGCGGTGTAGGTTTCAATGCGGAGTGCGTCCAGAACCTGCTTTTCCTTCTTGGCAAGGTTGTTGGTCACAAAGTCGCGGAGGTCGCTGTGGACTTCGTAGAGCAGTGCGTCCTCGTCAACCTCGCCGTTCTGGTCGAACAGCTTCTGTTTCAGGCACATCATGGGGTGTTTTTCTAAAAGATACTGGCAGTAAGCGGATTCGCGCACCTTGCCCTTGCTGTCTACCCAAGGGCATTCGCTTTCTTCCTCTTCTTCCAGTTTGTCCTCATCACGCCAGTCTTCGTTCTTCTTTTTCCAATCGCTCATAGAATCCCTCCCAATACTTCCGTAGTTCGTTTTCGATCTGCGGGGCGGGAAGCACAGAGCAGTCCAGAAGATACTTCACATAGTCCGTATTCTTCAAGGCTTCAAGGAAGCAGGGGTGTAGTTCTTCTGTGGGTGACTGCGGCGCATACCGTACCCGCCAGCGTTGCAGACAGCGGTAATACTCCAGCAGCCTTTGCCGGACGGTGGGCGGACTGCGGTTTGCAATCCGTACCCTGCCGCCCGCTTGGGCAATGCCGAAATCTTCCGTCAACTTTTCCACCGCCTTGCGGGGAGAAAGTTGAAAAAGTCTGCCAACAAAATCAATCACATCGCCATCGGCCTGACAAGCGAAACAGTGAAAACGGCTGTCCACCTTCATACTGGGGTGTTTATCCCCATGAAAGGGACAGCACATCATGCCGTTCCGGTTTACGGTGAAGCCGTACAGCTCCGCCGCCTGCCGGGTCGAGATGGCATTCTTTACGTCTGAAAAGACAGAGGTGTTACCCTCCGTCCGAATGGGTGGGGTACAGGCGAAAGGTCGAAGCCCGATAAAGGGTGTGAGTGAGGTTCGGGTCTACACATCTATCGGTCAGAGTTTCGTTCATTTGACCTCCTGCTTGGGGCGGTGTGGCTGCGCTCTTCCTTGCGGAAGAAGGCTTCCACATTCTGCTGTGCATTGCGAAGTTCGCGCAGCTCCTGCTGTGCTTGCTTGTAATGCTGGTAGAATCCGTTTTTCTCCGAGGAAAGTTTCCGGTATTCGGCATCCAGTTTGTCAGTGTCGGGCAGGTCGGATACGGTTTTGATTCCGTTGGCCTTGAAATAGGCGCGTGCCGCCTGATAAACAGTCAGCTCTGCGCGGTGCTGCTCCTTGAACTTTGCGGGGTTCCGCACAGTCTGGAGTTTCTGCGCAAGAGGCTTGTACTGCCGATACACGGAAAGATGCCCGCGCAGTTCCTTAATGGAATCCATGCGGGCATCCATATCTTTGACCACCGCCAGAGCATCGTCATACTGCGTTTGCAGTTCGGCAATGCGCTGGTTCAGGGCATCTTCGCTGAGCAGTCCCTTCTCCTGCAAGAGAAGCAGGGTCTGCGACCAGCTTTTGAGGTTGAATTTTTTCGCCCAACGCTCATAGCCGATGCCCTTGCCCGCAGCAACTTTTGCCTGAATGTCAACCAGTTTCCTGATTTTATCCGGCTTCTTCTCGCTGCTGGGCTGGATGGTCGGGGTGAGCCTGATGTTTTGGGAGAGGGCGGTGAGCACCTGCTCTTTTTCCAACTTCTTGCTCAATTTTTTCGCGGTGATGAACTTTGTCCGACCGGGCGGACAGTAGCTTAATCGCCCACGGCTCTCTTTCACGGCAACGCCGTGTTCCTGCATGAGCAATGCAGAAAATTCCTCGAAGGTGGTGGCTTTGTTCAGCACAGAGTAGATCTGTCGGCGCAGCTTTTCCAGTTCCGTCTGGTAAACGGTCTGGGTCGGCTGCTGCCCTTCAGCGGCAAGTTTCGCGTTTGCATGGTCGAGGCGGCGTTGTCCGCGCCGCTGCGCCCAATACTCGCGCTCAGAAACATGGTCGCCTTGGGCTTCCAGCAGATTGATCTGGTTCAGGTCGGCGCGCTCGCACATCTCCATGACTGCGACACGAAGGTGCCGAAGCATGACAGAAGTGCAGCGGTGCTTCTTGCCCGCTTCCCAGTCGCACGGCTTGTCCATGAAGGGCTGCCGTTCTACGGTGCGGACACGCAAGCTGCCGATGACGATGTGGACGTGGATGTTCCCTGCACTGTTGTGACCGTCCGGGTGGGTGCAGACGATGGCGGGATGACCGGGGAAGTTGTCCTTGCAGAACTGCAAGCCAAGGGCTTGCGCCCGCTCCATGGTCAGGTCGTTCTCTACTGCGTCCTTCGGGTCGAAGCTGATGATATAATGGTGGGTCTTCACGTCCTCCCGCCCGCCGTTCTTGCCGTACTTGCGATTGGCAATCAGGCAGGCCATAGCAAACGAAGATTCGCCGCACTCAAGAGTGTTGAGCAGGTACGAATCCCGTAGCTTGGGTCTGCCCTGCTCGTCCAGAATGGGCAGACCAGTGTACTCGTTATGCTGAAAGGTGAGATAGCTTTCGGCGGCGGCGTAGTTAGAGTTCTTCGAGCTTAAATGCTTGATGGTTGCCATACAGTTCACCAACCGTTTCTTCGGCTTTCAGCCGAAAGTTCGTGAGTGCGGACAGTTCCTCCAGAATTTGCGCCCGGAGCTGCTCGGTGTCTTTGCCGCCGGAGTTGAAGTGCCGTGCAAGCTGGTTGAGGTTGCTGCCCACCTTGCTGCACTGGGCAGACAAGGCGGCAAGCGCCGCCAGTGCATCCTCGCCGCCCTGCGCCACCACAACGGTGTGCTTGACATTCACGCCATACAGGACGCGACGGACGAGTTCGGATTGGGTGAGGTGGAGTTCTTTGCAGGCGTATGCGATCCGCAGTTTTTCTTCTGCGGTCACCCTGACTTTGATGATGTGTGTCTTTCGTTTTCGCGGCGTGTCATCGCGGTTCTTCTTTGCGTGTACGTTCGGACTTTTCATTTCAGCCATATTTGACCTCCTGTGAAAATGATAAATGCCCGCTCCGGGATGGAGAGGGCTATGTAATGCGACACGCCGCATTCGCACCAACGGTGCGAAGCTAGAGCAGGGTTTGGGGAAGGCACTCCCCAACAAGGATGACTGAGTGGACAGAACATTTTCAAGAATTGAAAATTTGTGGCCACAGGTCGATACTTGCTTTCGCCTTTTCCGTGCAACACTGAAAATTCCAGTGAGCGAACCGCGCAGCACATTGACGAGAACGCAAGCCCAATGTGCAAAGCACACCGGTCGCCCCTGCTCTGGTCACCGTTCACACCGAACGCAGTTCCTGCCCCTGTTTTGCAGCGGCGTATTTCTCTGGCTCGCTGCTTTCAAGGCAGGTCATGGCACAGTATCGCTGTTCGGACGGCTTATGAAGGATTCAAGGTGCGTGCATCAAAATATAACTCAAGAAATTGAGATATATTTTAGCGATATAATAGCACAAGCGCGATGATACGTCAAGTGCAAAAAAGAAAAATACCGCCCACGCAGTACAAGCGATGGATTTTGTCGGGTGAATCGGCGGCAAAATGAATCGGGTGTGTTGCGGGGCGGTAAAAATCTTCATGGGGAATAAACCCACACCGTGCAGTCATTTACGGCTAACACGGCGAGATTTGCGATAGAGGGTATCATGGATTGTTGGGGGCGTCAAGATGGTTTTGCAAAATTTATTGCGGTAAAGCGGTGATAGTAGGACTTATATGATTAGTTGCGGGCATTCTTCACAAAATTCATTTTTACTATTGCACGATATGACGATTTTTTGAAGGTTGACTTGAAAGAGTATTTGAAATCTGCTATACTAACCTCGAAATTAGGATGGTGATCACCTCTTGTGGTGAGCTTGACCTGTTTGCAAATGCTGGGAGAAGTGTTTGTGGACGGGTCTATTTTTTTGGAGGAATGCAAAATGCGGATTTGCCGGATTTTGACCAACAATGCGCTTGTTGTTCTGGATGAAAAGGGTAAAGAGCAAATTGTTTGTGGCAAAGGGATTGGCTATAAAAAACGTCCTGGCGATAATGTAGATGATAAATTGGTGGAAACTGTCTACGTCAAAGAAGGTGATCAGAGCTTTGAACAAATCAGACGAACATTGGAAGCATTACCGGAAGAGTATCTTCTGCTGGCGCAGCATATCGTGGAAGCAGCTAATGTCAGTCTGAATATGAAGCTCAATCCGGTTATGGCGGTATCTTTGGCAGACCATCTCTTTTATGCCATCCAGCGTTTTCTGGAAGGAACTCCAATTGCAAATAGCCTTACATGGGAAATCAAGCGTTTTTATCAGAAAGAATATGAAGTCGGCCTGATGGCGCTGGACATGGTGGAAAGCCAATTCAAGGTGCGCCTGCCAGAGAGTGAAGCCGCCTTTATCGCTATGCATATTGCCAATGGTGAAACAGATGATTCCACAATGGAAGAAACTTTTGCCATTACAAAAATCATTGAGGATATATGTAATATCGTACGTGTGTACTTCCGTATTGAGATGGATGCAGACTCCAGCTACTATTATCGGTTTATCACACATCTAAAATACTTTGCGCGCCGAGTGCTCAGACAAGAGCAATACGAGGATAATTCCAGCACAGACTTAGCCGAAATCATTTTCGCAAAGTATGAGGAAGCCTATCGCTGCGCTTGTAAAATTGGTGACTATCTATCTCGCAAATACCACTATCAGCTGCTGGAAGAAGAACGAATGTATCTGACAATCCACATCCGGCTGGTGGTCAATAAAGGCTCCAAAATGCCGCTCGAAAAAACACCTGAGAAAGGAGGACAGAACAGTTGAGGTGTCGTGCAGCTTTTGCGCATAGAACGATAAACACATAACCCATTTGGAACGGTAAGGATGGTTACATTAAGTTGGCTTGACCTTCAATTTCAAATACAACTTAATTGGAGGAACGATACAAAATGGGTAAATACAAAGAACTGGCAGCAGATATCGTTGCCCATGTTGGTGGCAAGGAAAATGTGACGGGTCTGCGACACTGTTTTACACGACTGAGGTTCAATCTGGCAGATGATAAAAAGGCAGATACCGCCTACCTGAAAAATCGGGACGGCGTAATATCGGTCGTTAATTCTGGTGGAGAATACATGGTCGTTATCGGTGAGCACGTTCACGATGTCTATCTGGATGTGTGTGAAGTACTTGGCGTGGATGCCGGAGACAGTGGTCAAGTTAAAAATTCGGATGCATCCGCTGCTCAGAAGAAAAATCCGCTGATGCAGGTAGTCAACATCGTTATGGCGGCTATGGCTCCACTGATGAATTTGATGTGCGCTGCGGGCATTATCAAAGGCATTTTGTCGATTGCCGTTCTATGCGGGTTGCCATCAGATAGCGGTTATTATCAGCTGTTCAACGCTATTGGTGATGCGATTTTCTATTTTATGCCGATGTTGCTGGGCATGAATCTGGCTAAGAAGTTTGCAATCGATCCAGTCTTTGGATTTTTGGTAGGAGCAGCAATGCTGTATCCTACAATTCAAGGTGTAGACCTGAACCTTTTTGGCATGACGGTCAATGCCACATACACCTCTACATTCCTGCCGGTCGTTTTTACAATGGCAATTGCGATTCCTCTTTATAAATGGCTGGAAAAACGTGTATCCAAATTAGTTAAGTCCTTTATGGTTCCTGCTATTGCTTTAGCCGTGGCTGTGCCGCTGGGATTTTCTTTAGTCGGACCTGCGGCAAACATGGTCGGCAATGCTCTGAATGTCGTTCTTACGGTGATTTTTGACACAGTTCCGTTGGTGGCATTCATTATCTTTGGTGGATTGTATCAGGTTTTCGTTCTGTTTGGTATTCATGGCGCAATCTGCATGGTTCCGTTTATGGAGTTGTTACAGGGTCATCCTGTCAGAATGCTGGTATGCACTCTTATTCCATGCTTTGCCCAGACAGGTGTTGTACTTGCTGTCTGCCTTAAGACCAAAGACAAGAAGCTCAAAGATATCGCGCTGCCTGCTTTCTTCTCCGGTATTTTTGGTGTGACGGAACCTGCTATCTATGGCGTGACCCTCCCGCGCATTAAAATGTTCGTCATTGCCTGTATTGGTGCAGCAGCAGGCTCTGCGGTTGGTGCAATCACTGGCCTGACTCTGTATAGCTATGCGGGCATGGGTGTTATTGGCTTGCTGGGAATGATTAATCCTAATGGTGCAACGAATTTTGTGGGCATTATTTTGATGGTAGCCGTTGCCTTTGGTTTCAGTTTTGTGATGGCTTGGTTTACTTATAAAGATGAGGATGGCACCAGTGAAAATATTCTGACAGAACAAGGGGAAAAGAATCAAAAAAAGAGTGCCCCTCGAACTGAAAAGTCCGCAATGGCTCTTCAGAAAGTGGAAATTGCAGCTCCCCTGTCTGGCACCGTTAAGCCGCTGGGTGAATGTAGTGATGAGGCATTCTCCACCGAGGTGCTGGGCAAAGGCGTGGTCATCCTGCCGGAAAACGGTATTGTGATGGCTCCTTTTGACGGTGTGGTAGAAAATCTGTTTTCTACCCGTCATGCTATTGCCCTGACCGATAAAACAGGCTGCAATGTGCTCATTCATATCGGGATGAATACCGTAAGATTGGACGGTGAAGGATTCAAGGCCTTTGTCAAACAGGGTGATACTGTAAAAAAAGGTGATAAGTTGCTGGAAGTAGATATCAATTCCATTCATGAAAAAGGATATTCTCTGGAAACGCCTGTTCTTGTAACCAACGCCGATGATTATGCAGATGTGATAGAGATGGCTTCCGGTTCAGTAAAGGCCGGTGCTCCACTGCTTACTGCATTAAAATAAAGGGGGATACAGACGTGAGCACATTTCCAAAGGGATTTTTTTGGGGTGGCGCAACTGCTGCTAACCAGTATGAGGGTGGCTGGGATGCTGATGGCCGTGGTCCGGTTATGACGGATGTTACTACGGCAGGTACAGCAAAAACACCACGTTTGATAACCTATCAGCTTCCCAATGGTGATATTAAGGCTTGTCCACAGATGGCGATACGTCCGATTGGAGCAAAGCCAGTGGTGGCAGATGGATACTATTATCCCAATCAGCAAGCTGTGGATTTTTACCACCGCTATAAAGAAGATATTGCTTTATTGGCAGAGATGGGCTATACGATGTTCCGTATGTCCATCAGCTGGAGCCGTATTTATCCCAAAGGAACCGAGGAGAAACCCAATCAGGCAGGTTTGGAGTTCTACCATAAAGTTTTTGCTGAACTGAAAAAATACAATATCGAGCCACTTGTAACGATTTGCCATAACGATACTCCTCTGTATATTGAAGAAGAGTTGGGCGGTTGGGAAAACCGCAATACGATCGCGTTATTCGATAAGTATGCAAAGACAATTCTGGACGAATACAAAAATGAAGTCAAATACTGGCTGACCTTTAACGAAATCAATTGTCCGTTGCTGCTATTGAAAGTCATTCCTGATTGTCCAAAGGAACTGGCTGCATCGGCCTATATTAAGCTGCACCACCAGTTTATAGCCAGTGCCCATGCAGTGCAGTATGCCCATACTGTAAGCCCTAACTATAAAGTAGGCTGCATGAGTGCCGGTGGCTGTAATTATCCGTTGACCTGTGACCCGAAGGATCAGCTTTTCACACAGCAGGATCGGCAAATGATGAATTACTATTGCGGTGACGTGATGGTACGAGGTGCTTACCCGTTTTTTGCCAAGCGTCTATGGGATGCTGATGGTGTGACGTTGGATATTACAGAGCAGGACAAATCTGACTTGCTGGCAGGCAAGGTGGATTTTTATAGTTTCAGCTATTATTCCACCAGCTGTGTTACTACCCATAAAAATGTGGAAATGGATGGAGCAGGAAATTTGACACTTGGGGCAAAGAACCCTTACATCCATTATTCTGACTGGGGTTGGGGCATGGATCCGGACGGTTTGCGCTATTATTTGAACGAGGTCTATGGCCGCTATCAGGTGCCGTTGATGGTTGTGGAAAATGGTCTGGGTGCTGTGGATACGCTGGAACCGGATGGCACCGTGCATGACCCATACCGCATTGATTATCTGCGTGGCCATATTCAAGCCATGAAAAAGGCTATCAACGAGGATGGCGTAGACCTGCGTGCTTATACGCCGTGGGGCTGCATTGATTTGATTTCGGCTTCCACAGGCGAGATGAAAAAACGCTATGGTTTTGTGTATGTGGACTTGGACAGTGAAGGTAACGGCACCCGTGATCGTTACCGTAAGGACAGTTTCTACTGGTATAAAAAAGTCATTGCTTCCAATGGTGAAGATTTGACCTGACCGGTTCAGTTTGTAAGAAGGAAATGAAGAAGGAATGGCCACCTGCCGTACTAGCCAGTGCAGTAGGTGGCCATTTGCTATAATATGCAAATATTTTTCCTTGCAATGTTACATCGATGATGTATAATACCCTTAGAGGATAGCGGCATGACCAGCTATCGGTGGCGTTGAAGCAGTGGACTGGTTCGGCATCAGCCTGTTGTGGAGCCAAACTATGGGTTGAGCGAAAACCACAAGCCGAATAGATTCGATGAATCGAAAGAAAACGCAAAATGCCCGCTCACCGTGGAGAGAAACCTCCACAGGTGGGCGGGCATTCTTTTGTTATTCAGGTAAGACAAGATAACTATATTCATCGGGAAGAACAATCTTTCCCCATTCTACCTTCTTGGCAGTGAACACAATCTCCGAATACTGCTCCTCGCTGCGGCTCTTGCGATATGTAGCAATAATTCGGTCAGCAGCCTTTACCTTGGTTCGGATGTCGCCTTCCAGCACTGTGTTGGGAACGAAACGACCTTCACCGCCATCCCGGACAAACCCCATGCAGGCACTGAGGGATCCAGCGATTTTGTCAGTGTACAGCTTAGGCTGGCTCATGTTGTAATCGCCCAGCATTTTTGCGGAGAGGTTCTTCTTCATCAGGCTGGGCAGAACCCGCATTTTCATTTCGGTGGTTCCATCTGTGGAAAACTCGAAGTCTGCTTCGGTCAGACGCTTGTCATAGCACAGATTGAAAAAGTGCCGAGCGTTGATGCCGGGTTTCCGCAGCTTGAAGCCTGTCATGTGCAGGAAGTTGCCAATATCAAACGTAACTTCCAGACAATGAACATTCTTGTGCTTGTCGGTGGTGATGAACAGCAGGCTTCTGTCCACCAGATTTTCTTTGTACAATGGCGCACAGGAAAAAACGATGGACAATGCTTCCTTTTTCGTCATGGTTGATTCTGCGCTCCTTTGCATTTTTACAAAATAAAAGGGACACCTACAACACCGTGGTGCTGTCCGATGTCCCTTGCGACTGATTTTATCGTTGTCCG
>OGOQ01000722.1_pt1 | contig 30153 bp, 22 predicted proteins | sample 1552691 | NCBI WGS metagenome assembly OGOQ01 (sample SAMEA2580209, study PRJEB22360) | human gut metagenome | biome: human gut; feature: human-associated habitat; material: faeces | place: Denmark | collected 2008/2010
CATAAAGCTTTTGCCCTTACAGGGCGCCTTGCTGATTGCTATTATACCCAGGGCGTTGCCCTGGGCTAGGAGCTTCTGCCCTTTCAGGGCGTGCTGCTTCCAGGAGCTTTTTGGGCTTTCAGGGTGCAAAGTTATAACATTATTCGTAAATAGACGCAAAAACCTATTCATTATTTCAGTTTTTTATGAGATTTTCAGAAAAAGGCTTCCATACAGTTCCTTCTGCTGCCTGTTCTTGCTCTTCGCCGTGCGAGCCTAAGTGGTATAAACCTCCTTCATATTGCTCTATTTCACCTGTTTATCTGTCAATATATGATGAATTTCAGAAAAATATGAGAAAACTATTTGGTTAATTTAATTTTTTAGCGTAATTTTGCACACTGAAATTTAAAGAAGTAACGCCCTTCTGCGGGCTGATTAAACATTAAGCGAATGAATAACAAGGGAAATCTTACCGACGAGCGGCCTCCTTTGCTGCCCGTCATCATAGGAACCGGTTTCGGCAGTGGCTTCTGGCCTTGGGGACCGGGTACGGCAGGTTCTGTATTGGCAACCCTCATCTGGGCAGTCCTGGCTTACGGGCTCGGCATTACGGGTGAGAGCTTGCAGAGCATCACCTTCTTTCTCGTCATTGTTTCTACCATTCTGGGCACTTGGGCAACAGCTCAGTTGCAGCCTTACTGGGGTGAGGATCCCAGCCGTGTGGTCATCGATGAGATGGCTGGCGTGTGGATTCCCCTGTCGTTGCTGACCCCGCTTACGGAACAGGGCGAAGTGAAAGATGCTTGGTGGTGGGCATTGGTGGCACTTGTTCTCTTCCGCTTCTTTGATATGGTGAAACCGCTGGGCATCAAGAAACTGGATAACAGGCAGGGCGCCTTCTACGTGATGGCTGATGATCTGCTGGGCGGCTTCTATGCAGCCGTTTCTTTAATCATCATCAAAATCATACTGGTTTCGGCTGGAATCATCTAGTCTGGCATTTCTTAAAGCAGACAAATTCTTGAGCAAGTGTTTTCTAAAGCAGACATTTCTTAAACAGACAATAAAAAAAAGATAAAAATATGAATTATAGAGATTTCTTACAAAAAGTTATCTATGCCATCATCAATCCACTTATCAAGGCGATGATAGCAGTAGGTATTACTCCTAACATTGTTACCTTCGTAGGATTCCTGGGCAATATTGTGGCAGCCGGTTTCTTCCTCGATGCTGCATGGATGCTCGGAACAGAGCAGGCTGATTATGCATCTTGCATGGTTACTGTAGGATGGGGTGGATTCATCATTCTCGCAGCCGGTCTCTTCGATATGATGGATGGCCGTCTGGCACGTATGAGCGGCAAAAGCAGTCTCTTCGGTGCACTCTGGGATTCTACACTCGACCGCTACAGCGAACTGGTAAGTCTCTTTGGCATCTGCCTCATCTTCGTACGTATGCAGGGCGATATGACCTGGTTCTGGATGAGTGTAGTCACCTTTGCAGCGATGATCGGTTCTGTGATGGTAAGTTATGTCCGCGCCCGTGCTGAGGGTTTGGATATTGAGTGCAAGGTAGGTTTCATGCAGCGTCCTGAGCGCGTTGTGGTTACCGCCGTTACTGCGATGATTACCGGTTTTACAGGCAATATCTGGTGGCTGGCTGGCGGAATGATTCTGATTGCCGTTCTGGCAAACATCACCGCTTTCTGGCGCATCTGGCATTGTTATGTTGTGATGAACGCTCATAAATAATAAAATGAACTTTCGCATATCAGGAAGTTAAAGGAGTTAAGGAAGTTAAGGAGTTAAGACGTATGTCTTTCAGCTTAAAACTACGCCAAAAAGACTATTGTCTTAACTCCTCAGCGACCGTAGGGAGCGATAACTTCTTTAACTTCTTTAACTCCTGAACTTGCGAAACTTGAATAAAACAATAGAAAAAAGTGTTTAGTATCTATCTGATTATCCTCCTGGCGGTACTCGCAGCCTGGAAGAAGACACGCCGTTTTGCCTTCTATTTTCTGCCTTGGTTCCTCTTTGGAATCATCTACGATTCGATGCGCCTTTATCCTAACTATATGGTGAACGATATTGATGTGGCGAATCTCTATCATGCAGAAAAGTCGCTCTTCGGCATTGCTGCTTCATCCAGCGCAGAGTTGCAAGCTGTAGCCGACCATACCCAGCTGATGATTCCGGGCGAATACTTCAAGGTTCACCATTGCGGTTTTGCTGATTTCTGGGCAGGCATCTTCTATCTCTGCTGGGTTCCTGTGCCTATTGCGTTTGCCCTTTATCTGTATCTTACGAAACAGCTAAACTGGTTCAAGCGTTTCTCCTGGGCTTTCCTGCTGGTGAATGTCATCGGCTTCATCGGCTACTACATCTATCCGGCTGCTCCGCCTTGGTATGCGATGAACTATGGCTTTAAGGCTGTGCTCAACACACCGGGCAATGTGGCTGGTCTGGGCAGATGGGACGAAATGACCGGACTGCACGTGTTCCACGGACTCTACGGCAAGAATGCCAATGTCTTTGCTGCCGTGCCGAGTCTGCATGCTGCCTATATGTTCCTCACCACGATTTATGCTGTGATGAGCCGTAAACGCTGGTATACGGTGGTGCTCTTTGCCTGCATCTGTCTGGGAATCTGGTGGACGGCTGTCTATTCCGGTCATCATTATATCATCGATGTTATGTTGGGTATTCTTACTACGATAGTAGGCGTACTGCTTATGGAATCCAAGAGATTATGGGCAAGATTAAAGAAGAACTCGTAACCTTCGGCAAGGCGGAACTGACCGCCTCCTGCGCCTCAGTGATAGACTTCGGACTGGCATTCTTCCTCTCAGATATCGTGGGTATTTATTACGGACTTGCCAATGCGCTGGGAGTGATAAGTGGCGGCATTATCAACTGCATTCTGAATTACCGCTATGTGTTCGGCGATTCCAAGAGCAAGAAAAAGAGTGTAGCCTGGCGCTATTTTATCATCTGGGGCATCAGCTGGATGCTCAATTCGGGCGGCACCATCGCCCTGACCGAATTTCTGAATGCGCACGAACACGTTCAGCTGCATTACATGATTCCGAAGAGTATTGTGTCTCTGCTGGTAGCGATATTCGTCAACTATCCCGGACAGAAGAAATTTGTTTTTAAGCAGAAATAACCATATCAGATGGGGGCAGTATTCAGTATGTGCCCTCATCTTTTTTTGTATCCTGTTTTTTGTATCCTGGCAGGTAATCTGTTGGCATTGGGACATAAAAAAAGAGTTTGGATTGTCTCCCGACATTCCAAACCCACGCTTGTTTCTAACTAACTTATTATCAACTATTCATTACTTTTTCAGTTTGCAAAATTACGAGTTTTTTCACAATAAAATAAACTTTTTCAAAAAAATAATAACGTAAACGTTTGCGCTTTCGAAAGAAATTGTTATCTTTGCAGAGAATTCACTATCTTTGCAGTCGAAAAATCGAAAATATGCAGAATATGTGAATACACAAATGTATATCGATAATAAGCATAAACTGAATATGAAACAACGAAGAACATCTTTGAAAGACCTCGCCGACCGACTTGGCGTCAGCATCGCAACCGTGTCGAGAGCCTTGCGCAACAGCCATGAAGTGGGAGAGGAGATGACCCAAAAGGTGAAAAGCCTAGCCAAGGAGCTCAATTATCGCCCAAACCCTTTTGCACAGAGCCTCAGAAAAGAAGCACCTAGGGTGATTGGTGTGATTGTGCCAAACTTGGTGACTCATTATTATGCTGCCGTGCTGGATGGTATAGAAGATTATGCCGTAAGAAATGGCTACTCGGTAATCAGCGCCAATAGCCATGAAAACACAGAGCATGAGAAGAGAGCGGTAGAAAACTTCCTGAATATGCATGTAGAAGGCATCATCGCCTGCCTGGCACAGGATACGGTTGACTATTCTCACTTCGAGCAGTTGCATAAGATGGGCGTTCCACTGGTGTTCTTTGCCCGTTGCTGCTTAGAAGATAAGTTCTCCCAGGTAGTAGGCAATGGAGATGTTGCCGCCCAGGAGGCTACCCAGCATATGATAGAGACCGGTTCGCGCCGCATCGCCTTCATCGGTGGTCCAAACCATCTCGATATGGTGCGCCGCAGAAAACACGGTTATCTGGAGGCGCTGAGAGAGAACCGCATTCCTATCGACCGCGACCTCGTGGTTTGCGACAGAATCGATTTCGATGTGGCCCGAAACGCTACCCTCCGTCTCCTCGAAAAGGAGGACAGACCTGATGCCATCCTCGCCTTTAACGACATAATCACCTATGCCGCCTTTGATGCTATCAAGGAAAAAGGACTCCGAATACCAGAGGATGTTGCTATCATCGGTTTTACCGATGGTGATACTGCTGCCTTCGTTACGCCGAAACTCTCGGCTATCATGGACAAGGCACACGAACAGGGAACCACAGCCTGCGATCTTCTCATGAGAAGTATCAATGGAGATGAAAAAATCTATAAGAAAGTGGTACCGATGATTCTGAAAATACGTGAAAGCTCTGAAAAAACGACGTGAAATAATTCCTATTTATAGGAATAATTCCTATTTATAGAAATAATTCCTATTTTCATATAACTGTAAATTAAACCTACGATTATGATGATAAAAAAACAAAACTACTTGAAACATGCCATCGTGCTGTTTCTGCTCTTGCTGCTCATGCAACCGGAGAGGGCTTGGGCTGCCTATGAAAACATTGAGTTCAGCAGCCTGACCAATCATGATGGACTTACGAACAGTCAGGTGGGGGCTATCCTCAAGGACACCAGAGGCTACATCTGGTTCGGTACCCAGTCGGGACTGTGCCGCTTTGACGGCTTCCGTATGAAAACTTTCTATTATAGCAATACTGATGATAAGTCGTTGCCTAACAATTCGGTAGATGAACTTCAGCAAGACTATGATGGAAATATCTGGGTGCATACCTCTGTGGGTTACAGCATCTATAAATATGATGAAGAGCAGTTTGACCGCAAACCGGAAGAATGGCTCAAAAACATCCATGTACAGGGACCTCCTTATAAACTCCTGATAGATAAGGATAAGAACATGTGGATAGCTGTCTACGGACAGGGACTCTACTATCATAATGCCAAAACCAAGAATACCTACCTTTTTAAATTTACCAAAAAGGCTCAGCCGGGCTGTCTGAAAGAGGGAAATATCAGTAAAATAACCGAGGTTGACGGCGATGCGCTCATTACCTATGATGATGGTACAATCTGCCGTGTCAACGGACAGAAACAGAAGGTTCTCTGGTACAATTCCTTCCTTGCTAACCATAAAGCTGCCGGTGATAATGGTGCCTATACTTTCTATGATGGTATAGGAGGTTTCTGGGTTTCAGTAAGCAATGCCAATTATGTGTATCAGTCTAAGACCGGGAAATGGACCGATGCCCGTTCTTATCTTACAAACATGGGCATTGTTATTCCTTGCCCAACCCGTATTCTGATGCGTGATATTGCCCGCGATAAGGCAGGCAATCTTTGGGTGGCTTCCGACCATAACGGTCTCTTCTTTGTTGATTTCAAACGCAAAATCTGCCGTCAATATGTTCATTCCGAAGCAAAGGGAAGTATCGTTGACAATTCCCTGCAGAAGGTTTATGTGGATGATGAGGGAGCTATCTGGGTAGGTAGTTACAAGAACGGCGTGGCTTATTATTCGCCTGACGCTCAGAAATTCACAACGATTCCGCTTGGTGATGTGTGTACAATCACGCAGGATCTGAATGGTAATCTCTGGTGCGGAACCAATGATAGCGGTATTGTATGCTACAGTCCGCTTACCGGACAGAGTTGGCGATTCGGACAGGCTGAAACTGGTCTGGCTTCGGATATTATCGTCAGCAGCGTAACCATGAGTGATGGTACGATGTATTTCGGAACCTTCAATGGTGGACTTGCCCAATATAAAAACGGCAGGTGGAAGAGTTTTCAGGCAGCTCCAGGCGGACTTGCCAATAACAGCGTCTGGTGTCTTGCTGAAGATCCGTATCATCGCCTGATTATCGGAACCTTGGGCTCAGGCTTCCAGATTTATAATCCTGAGAGCGGAAAGTTTACGACCTACAATGTTCAGAATTCGGGTATTACCAGTGATTTTATCAACTCGCTCTTCCTGCCGAATAAAGATGAAATTCTGATAGGTCATTCGCAGAACTATTCTATCTTTAATTTCGGAACCCGAAAGGTAACCAATGTGAATACAACCAAGGACGGACAGCCTTTCCCGAGTCCTTCCCTGAATTACATGATGAAGGATAGCCGCGGCATCTTGTGGATGGCTTCGCCTGCGGGCGTCACCATGTATGATGAGGCTTCAGGACAGTTGGAGTCAATCAATGACCTCAATGGTACGCAGGGCACGGTAGGCTGTATGGTGCTCGAAGATAAGCAGCATAACATCTGGCTGGTTTCTGAATTTATCGTTACCCGTGTTACGCTGACCAGGAACAATCAGGGCAAATGGGACATTACGATGATTAGTTTCAATTCGCTCGATGGCTTGCAGAGCCGCCAGTTTAACCAGCGTTCTGCCTGTCTGATGAGAAATGGAGCCATCGCCATCGGTGGACAGGATGGTATTAATATCATCAATCCTGCCAAGATTCTTCCTGCCCAGAAACATGCACATGTCTTGTTTAGCGGTTTCGTACTCTTCGATCATCCGCTGAAGGCAGGTGAGGAGTTTGAGGGAAGAGTGCCTCTGGAAAAATCGCTCGATACTCATCCTGAACTGGATCTCAGTTATAAGGACAAGGCGTTTACCATACAGTTTGCTTCCGACCAGGTAAGTATTCCGGCCCGTTGCCGTTTCCTCTATCGTATGAAGGGACTTGATGACAAATGGATGCTGACACCTGAGGGACGTCCGGAGGCTACCTTTACCAATCTCTCTTCAGGCAGCTATGTCCTGGAGGCAAAGGTGGTGAATGCTGATGGTAGTGTGAGCGAAGAGGTGAACACGCTGAAGATTCATATTCATCCGCCTTTCTATCTCTCTATCTGGGCGTTTATCGTATATATTATATTAATAGGTGTAGCTTTCTATCTCTACCGTAAACGTATGCTCGAAAAGCAACGTGTTAAATTCGAACTCCAGAGCAAGGAAGACAGTATCAAGAAAACCAAGGAGTTGAACGAACTGAAGCTCAACTTCTTCACCAATGTGAGCCACGAACTCCGTACTCCGCTCACCTTGATTATCTCGCCGCTGGTTAGTATGATCAGAGAAGAAAGAGATGAAAGTAAACGCAGAAAGCTGGAGATGATTCATCGCAATGCTACCCGTTTGCTCAATCTGGTAAACCAGATTCTCGACTTCCGCAAGATTGACCAGAACAAGGAGAAACTTACCCTGTCGCGTGTAGACATCGTGAGCTTCGTTGACAATATCTGTACTTCGTTCCGTACTTTGGCAAACAGTAAAGTAACGCTTTCCTTCGATTCTACGGTGCCTAGTCTGCAGATGTCGTTCGATGCTGACAAGGTAGGAAAGATCGTGAATAACCTTCTGAGCAATGCTTACAAGTTTACGCCAGATGGAGGATTTATCACCGTTTCTTTGAGTATTGCCCTCCGCCAGCGTGTTGGAGACAAGGATTCGGATATGCTCCGCATCTCTGTATCTGATACAGGAAAAGGCATCAGCGATAAGGAGAAGGAACATGTATTCGAGCGTTTCTATCAGGTTAATGGTACTGAAATGCAACCGCAGGGCGGTAGCGGAATAGGCCTGAACCTGGTGAAGAAGTTTGCCGAACTGCATGGCGGTAAGGTGGATGTTACAGATAATCCAAGCGGAGGAACCATCTTTATGGTAGACCTTCCGATAGAGAGCAGTACTACCTCCAATTCAACGGCACATCTCGGTTCTCTGCGTGCAGCACCTATCATAACCACGGTGCATCAGGGTGAGGATGATGATCCGGATGCTGGTAAGAACGTTCTCTACGGAATGAGTAAACATGTACATCAGCCAGGAGAATCGATGATCAAGAAACCGGTAGTGCTCCTCGTTGACGACAGTGACGACTTCCGTGAGTTTATGAACGAAGTATTGACAGACTATACGGTTGTTGAGGCTGTCAATGGTCAGGATGCCTGGAACAAGATTATCGACCGTCGTCCTGACATCATTCTGAGCGACGTGATGATGCCTGTGATGGATGGTAACGAACTCTGCCGTATGTGTAAGGACAATGACGAAACAACAGCCATACCTTTCATCATGCTCTCAGCCCGTATGGGAGATGAGCAGCGTAAGGAAAGTCTGAAGTGTGGTGCTGACGAGTATATTGCCAAACCATTCGATATTGATATGTTGAATCTCTGTATTCTGAACCTCTTGAAGAAACGCAAGAATGTGAGCACAGAATATGTAATAACAGAGGCCGACCGCAAATTTATTGATGAGGTTAATGTTTATATCCGCGATAACATGAGCAATCCTGATACATCGGTAGAATCGCTGAGTACCTATCTCCGTATCTCACGCGTACAATTATATAAGCGCATGATTTCGCTGACGGGTATTACACCTTCTGAGTATCTCAGAACCAAGCGTATCAAATTTGCAGAGCATCTGCTGCGTTCGGGCGACTTGAACATCAGTGAAATAGCCTATAAGGTGGGATTCAATAATCCACGTTATTTCACTAAATACTTCCAAGACGCGTATGGCGTTACGCCGTCTCAATATCGTAAAAATCTGTCAGAAACAGAGTAGTTTACGCTTCTAGTTAACATTTAATGCATATACAGATAACATTTGCGCACAAAGATACGGGAAATTTCTCGTATCTTTGCCGCAAATTTTTAAACTTTCCTTTAAACATATAAAATGAGACTAACTAAAACATTATTGATTTCAGCAGTGCTGCTGATGAGTGCCACAGGCATGCAGGCAGCAGGTTTCAACCAGAATGGTAATTATCTCACTGTTCAGTTGAAGCAACACCAGAATTTTGGTCCTAGTCAGATTCGCCTCCAGGTGGTGAGCGATAAGATTATCCGTGTTCAGGCTACAGCTGAACAGAGTTTCCGTAACAAACAGAGTCTGATAATAGTGCCTCAAAACAGCAAGGCAAATTACAAGGTGGAAGAGCAGGGAGACAATCTCATCATTACCACAGCAGCCATGCGTGCTGTCATGAACGAGGCTACGGGTCAGATTACTTTCTATGACTTGAAAGACAATGTCCTTCTCAATGAGGTTGCTCAGGGCGGAAAGACATTCAAGCCGTTCACTGTGCCTGACCGTGAAATCGGTGTAGACATTGCCAAGGTTCCTGAAGCACAGAAGCATGGATGGTCATGGCGTGCGCTCTTCAACTCTCCTGATAACGAGGCGTTCTATGGTCTCGGTCAGCATCAGAGTGAGGAACTCAATATGAAGGGTAAGAACGAAGACCTCTTCCAGTATAATACCAAGGTGAGTGTGCCTTTCGTCATCTCTAATAAAAACTATGGCATCCTCTGGGATTCTTATTCTTATTGCCGTTGGGGTAATCCGGAAGATTATCTTCAGCTCAATCGTGCCTTCAAACTCTATGATAAGGATGGTAAGGAAGGTCAGCTGACAGGTACTTATGTGGATAAGAATGGTCAGAAGATTGTTCGGGGCGAAGATAGCATTTACTTTGAGTATGCAATGCCTGAGGCTTCTGAGATTTGCAACAAGACAGATAAGGGCGGTATTCAGAACCTGCCAAAGGGCTTCGCGCTGAATGGTTCCAAGGTGGTTTACGAGGGTTATGTAGAGGCTCCAACCAACAGTTTCTATCAGTTTATCCTCTATTATGCCGGTTACATGAAGATTTATATCGATGGCAAACTGGTTGTGCCTGAGCGCTGGCGTACAGCATGGAATCCGAACTCTTATAAGTTTGAAACTCCTATCAAGAAGGGCGTAAAGACTCCTATCCGTATCGAGTGGCAGCCAGATGGTGATGTTTCTTACTGCGGTCTTCGCGTAGCAGCTCCTCGTTCTGAGGCAGAGAAGAACCAGTTGAGCATCTGGAGTGAGATGTCGCCTGATATGGACTATTATTTCATCGCTGGTCAGAATCTCGATGAGGTGATTTCCGGTTACCGTACGCTTACCGGCAAGGCTTCGCTTTATCCTAAGTGGACCCTCGGTTTCTGGCAGAGCCGTGAGCGCTATCAGAGCAGCAAGGACATCGAGGACAACATGAAGAAGTTCCGCGACCTGCATATTCCTGTAGACAATATCGTTCAGGACTGGAACTACTGGAAACTGGATTCATGGGGAAGTCATGAGTTTGAGGCTGCCCGCTATCCAAACCCACAGGCTATGCTCGACAGCGTACATGCCATGAACGGAAGATTCATGATTTCCGTTTGGCCTAAGTTCTATGATACGGTCAAAAATTATAAGGAACTCGACAGCAAGGGTTGGATGTATCATCAGGCTATCAAGGATGATATTCACGACTGGCTCGGCTTCCGCGGTTCATTCTATGATGCCTATTCTGATGGTGCCCGCAAGATGTTCTGGCGCCAGATGGACGAGAATCTTTATACCAAGTATAAGTTCGGAATCGATGCATGGTGGATGGATGCATCAGAACCAAACGTTCGCGACTGTACCCCGATGTGGTACCGCAAGGCTCTTTCTGGTCCTACAGCCCTTGGTACATCTACCGAATATTTCAATGCTTACAGCATCGTGAATGCTGATGCTATCTATAACGGACAGCGCAGCGTGAACCCTAACCAGCGTGTCTTCCTCCTGACCCGTTCGGGCTTTGCAGGTGAACAGCGCTACAGTACGGCTACCTGGTCTGGCGACATCGCTACCCGTTGGGAAGATATGCGTGCCCAGATGACTGCAGGTTTGAACTATTCTATGGCAGGTCTGCCTTTCTGGGGAATGGACCAGGGCGGTTTCTGTGTAGAAAACCGTTATGTGGCTGCCCAGCAGGAATTTGATAAGACTGGTAAGGAAAATGCTGACTTGAAGGAATGGCGCGAGTTGCAGGCGCGTTGGAACCAGTTTGGTTGCTTCGTACCTCTTTATCGTACTCATGGCCAGTGGCCTACACGTGAGGTATGGAACATTGCTCCGGCAGATCATCCTGCTTATAAAACCATCGTTGCATACGATAAACTCCGTTACCGCCTGATGCCTTACCTCTACAGTATGGCTGGTATGGTTCATTTCAAGGACTATACGATGATGCGTGGATTGGTGATGGACTTCAACGGCGATGATAATGTTTACGACATCAAGGATCAGTGGATGTTCGGTCCTGCTCTCATGGCTTGTCCTGTAGGCGAGTATCAGAAGTACAGCCGCAATGTTTATCTTCCTAAGCAGAAGGGCTGGTATGATTTCTATACAGGTAAGCACTATGCCGGTGGACAGACAATCGTAGCTGATGCACCTTATGATAAGATTCCAGTCTTTGTTCCAGAGGGCTCTATTCTTCCTGTGGGTCCAGAGATGGAGTGGAGCGATCAGAAAAAGGCTGAGCTCATCGATCTCTATGTCTATGCAGGCAAGGACGGTTCTTATACACTCTATGAGGATGAGGGAACCAACTACAACTACGAGAAGGGTAAGTATGCTATGATCGACTTCAAATATAATGATGCTAAGAAGGCCATTACTATTGCTGCCCGTAAGGGTGCTTTTGATGGTATGCTACAGAAGCGTCGCTTCAATATCGTACTTGTTAGTGATAACAACCAGCAGGGCATCAGCCTCGCCAAGGCGCCTAAGGGCAAGATGGTGAAGTATGCTGGTAAGGCTGTTACTGTAAAACTGAAGTAATATGAAGAAGATATTTGCTTTAGCAATCTTTCTATTGGGCGCTCAGTCGTTGAGCGCCCGTGATAGCCAGTCTTTTGATAAAGGCTGGCTTTTCACTTTAGCAGATAGTGCCGGAATGTCAAAGTCTGATTATTCAGACCGACATTGGCGAAGTTTGAATCTTCCTCACGATTGGGCGATTGAGGGCGATTTCTCTCCTTCGAATCCTTCGGGAGCCGGTGGTGGTGCATTGCCGGGCGGCATCGGATGGTACCGTAAGCACTTCTCGGTGAATCCGAAGGAAAAGTATGACCGGTTTACCATCACCTTTGATGGAGTATATATGAATTCTACCGTGTATATCAATGGTCATAAACTCGGAACCCGCCCTTATGGATACAGTACATTCGAGTATGATCTTACACCTTATATTAATAAGAAGGGTGATAATGTCATTGCTGTGAAGGTAGACAACAGCGACCAGCCTAACAGTCGCTGGTATTCCGGTTGCGGTATTTACCGCCATGTCTGGCTCACCAAAACCATGAAATCTGCTTATATTCCTCAATGGGGACAGTATGTAGCAACTTCTCCACAGGGTGATGTCAGGGTGAAAGTGGATTTCGCTGCTTCCGGTAAAAAGATGAAACTCTCTGTTCGTAACACCATCTATGATGCTGCCGGAAAGATTGTAGCAAAGAGTCAGGGTGTTCAGGAACAGAAACTCAAGGTGAAGAATCCGCATCTCTGGGACATCGGAAAGGGATATCTCTATACTGTCAAGAGTGAGCTGGTAGTAAATGGGAAGGTAGTGGATGTTGCTACGACAACTGCCGGTTTCCGTGATGTGAAGTTTGATGCAAAGAAGGGCTTCTTCCTCAATGGCAAGAATATCAAGATTAATGGTGTCTGTGAGCATCATGATTTCGGTTGCCTGGGTGCTGCTGTCAATGAAGATGCGATGCATCGCAAACTTACCATCCTTCGCGATATGGGTGTGAACGCTATCCGAAGCAGTCATAATCCTCCGGCACCAGAACTCCTGAACATGTGCGATTCGATGGGTTTCCTCGTGATGGACGAGAGTTTCGATATGTGGCGCCGCAAGAAATCGAATGGCGATTATGCCCGTTTCTTCGATGAATGGCATAAGAAAGATCTGTCAAATCTCATCAGGCGCGACCGTAACCATCCAAGTATCATTATGTGGAGTATCGGTAATGAGGTACTCGAACAATGGTCGGATGCGGCTGCTGATACGCTCAGTCTGGAGCAGGCTAACCTGATTCTGAATGCCGGTCATGATGCTTCAACTTTGGCACATAGTGATGAACTGAGTGTCAATTCGCTTCTTACCCAGCATCTTGCCAAAATCGTGAAAGAGTATGATCCTTGGGGCACACGCCCTGTTACTGCTGGCTGTAATGAGCCTGATCCGAAGAATCACCTCTTTAAGAGTGGGGCTATTGATGTTATAGGTTTCAATTATCACCATCAGTGGGTGAAGGATGTGCCAAAGAATTTCCCTGGCAAGCCTTTCATTCTGTCGGAGAGTGTTTCTGCCTTGCAGACTCGTGGCTACTATATGATGCCTAGCGACAGCATTTATACTGCGCCAAAGGAATGGTGGTTGCCTTATACCGATCCTTCGTTTATGTGTTCGGCTTATGATAATTTCCATGCCTCATGGAGTAGTACCCACGAAGAAACCTGGGATGTGGTGAAGCACAACGACTTTGTGGGCGGCCAGTTTATCTGGACCGGTTTCGATTATATCGGTGAACCTACTCCTTATGCTTATCCTGCCCGTAGCAGTTATTTTGGCATTATTGATTTGGCGGGTCTTCCAAAAGACAGCTATTATATGTATCAGAGTGAGTGGACTCAGAAAGATGTGCTGCATCTCTTCCCTCATTGGAACTGGCTGCCTGGACAGACCATTGATATGTGGTGTTATTATAATCATGCCGATGAGGTAGAACTCTTTATCAATGGCAAGAGTCAGGGCATCCGTAAGAAGACTGTCTATGGTGCAAAGAACGAAGGCGATGCTTTCAGAAAGAGTACTGAATATCATGTGATGTGGCGCGTAAACTTTGAACCGGGAGAAGTAAAGGTTGTAGCCAGAAAGAATGGTAAAGTTCTTAGAGAGCAGGTCATAAAGACAGCAGGAGCTCCTCATCATCTTGTGTTGAAGAAGACCTATCAGGGCTGTCAGGCTTTTGGCTCTTCAGATCCGACCACCTTTGTCGAGGTGAATGTGGTAGACAAAGACGGCAATCTCTGTCCGAACGCAGATAACCAGATTTTCTTCTCTGTCTCAGGAGAACAGGATGCAAGTGGTCAGAATATCCCGAATGCACCAAAAATTCTGGGAACTGATAATGGTTGTCAGACTTCTTTGGAGCGTTTTACCGATTCACATCGCAAGGCTTTCTTCGGAAAATGTGTCGTTGTGATAAAAGGTAAGGGAACGCTCAAGGCACAGGCAGTAGACTTAAAGGATGCTTCTGTAGCTTTGTGATTATTGTAATGTTTTGAAAATTAAAACATTAAGGAATTATATTGCGAAGAAGGGTACACTAGCACGGTGTATTCCTTTTTCGCTCTTAAAAACGAAAAAGGTTTTGAAGCATTGGGACCCAAGGGATTTGGGTATCTCTATTATACTAGTAATAGAAATTTAGCTTCAAAACCTGTGGCAAAGATACATCTTTTTTTCGAATAAAAAAACTTTTTCGAATAAAAAATATAAAAAACTTGCTCTTATCAAAAAAAATAAGTAACTTTGTAAAACATAAGGGCATCAAACCCAACTCAGCAATCATGAAAAAAGTAATCTTAACTTTAAGTGTCATGAGTGCAACATTGAGTGCACAGGCACAATTGCAAACAAACAATGGTATTGAATACCTTCAGTGTCAAGCTAGGGATATGTCTGGCGATTTCTCCGATTTGGCCAACACCTATTTCCTGGCAGATAGTATAACAGGCTTCGATCTCAATAAGGGAGAGGGCTTGCTCAACTGGAAGCGCTATCGGCTGGCACCGCGCCAAGCTTTTAATCTTAACGGTTATTGGCCTGTACGCATGAAGATGCTTGACTTTCCTGATACCCAGTATGATAATGATCCGAATCTCAAGATCAGAATTCAGAAGATTGATGACCGTACGCTACGTGTGACGCTGTTCACTTCACCTGTTGAACCTAAGATGGACGAAGCAAACGATCCGATGTTTTCTCCTGAGTTTATTGCAGAGAGTCTGGGCAATGGAGATGCTCGCCTGGCACGTGGAAGATGGAATACTTCTGCCGATAACAGCCGTATCATCTATCAGAATAGAAACGGTGTGCTGGAAATACAAAAGTATCCTTTCCGCCTGATTCTGAAAGATGCCAATGGGAAGATTCTGACGCAAACCCGTCATATCATTGATAATGACAGTACGCAGGTTAAACTCTTGCCATTCAATTTCATCAAGCGTGGATCTGATAATTCGCGTAGCATCAACCCTGTGTTCCTGCTATCGCCTGGTGAACGGATTTATGGTTGTGGAGAAAGCTTTACCTCTTTGAATAAGGTGGGGCAGAAGGTAAACCTGTCGGTTGTAGATCCTCAGGGACCAGAAACTGACGGCATGTACAAGCCTGTGCCTTTCTATTTCTCTAATAGAGGTTATGGTATATTTATGCATACTTCGGCTCCTGCTACTGCCGATTTCGGTGCAAGTTATATAGGTGCCCAGCGCCTCTTTATGGGTGATGAAACAATGGACTTCTTCGTGTTCTTTGGTGAGCCGAAGCAAATCCTGAATGAATATACAAACGTGACTGGTAAGTCGCCAATGTTGCCGCTGTGGACCTTTGGTACCTGGATGAGCCGCATCTCTTATTTCTCCCAGAAGGAGGGATTGGAAATAGCTCATCAGTTGAGAGCCAATAGGATTCCGGCGGATGTCATCCACTTTGATACAGGATGGTTTGGAGTAGACTGGCAGTGTGATTATCAGTTTGCCAAGGATCGTTTCAAAGACCCTGTTGGCATGCTCAAGACGCTGAAGAAGGACGGATTCCATACTTGTCTTTGGCAGTTGCCTTACTTCACTCCAAAGAACCGCTATTTCAAGGAACTGGTAGCTGAAGGTATGACGGTTCGGAATGGGAATGGTACGCTGAACTATGAGGATGCTGTTCTTGATTTGAGTAATCCGAAAACGGTTACCTGGTATCAGGATAAGATTGCTCATCTCATCAAGCAGGGAGTGGGTGCCATTAAGTGTGACTTTGGTGAAGCAGCTCCTTATGATGGTCTTTATGCAAGTGGTAAGACAGGCTTCTATGAGCATAATCTCTATCCGTTGCGCTATAATAAAGCGCTTTGGGAGGCAGTAAAAGCCAATTCTCCAGAGCAGGAAGGTGTCATCTGGGCGCGTAGTGCCTGGGCTGGAAGTCAGCGCTATCCTTTACATTGGGGTGGCGATGCAGCTACGAATGAGGTAGGTAGTGTTGGCATGATGGGCGACCTGCGTGGCGGCTTGAGTTTCGGATTGAGTGGATTCTCTTTCTGGAGTCATGATATGGGCGGTTTCGTAACCCAGAGCCCTGATGATCTCTATCGCCGTTGGTTGCCTTTCGGTTTCTTGAGTTCACATACCAGAGCTCATGGAGCACCTCCAACAGAGCCTTGGCTCATCAGTAAGGATTTCACGGATGCCTTCAGGGCCAATGCGGAGATGAAATACCAGTTGATGCCTTATGTTTATGCACAGGCAAAAGACTGCTCTGAAAAGGGTTTGCCAATGGTGCGTGCGCTCTTTGTAGAATTTCCTCACGATGCTGGAGCATGGCTGGTTGAAGATGAGTATATGTATGGTTCACAGATTCTGGTTGCTCCATTACTGGAATCGGGAACAGACCGTTCGGTATATCTGCCAAAAGGTAAATGGATAGATTATCAGGATGGAAAGGTATATGAAGGCGGATACCAGCATATCAGTGTTGCTGAACATAAGATTCCTTGTGTTATCCTGGTTAGAGATGGCAGCTTGATTCCGCAGGTACCCGTAGCTCAGAGTACTGATAAGATTCAATGGAACCAGATTTCATGGAAACCTTTCAAGGCTGATGCCAGTCAATGTGTGGGATATCTTTACAAACCAGGTGATAAAGAAATAACAATAATAAAACAATAAAACAATAAACAAAAAAAAAGTATAATGAAAATTCAAATAGAACAGGCTACGCCAGACAAGGCTTCGCATATCGCATCGCTCATCATGGAGGCGATGAATGTACAGTGTTGTCAAAATTTTGCTGGTCCTCAGCATACATTGGTCGATTTTCACCGTATGATGACTAAACTTGTAGAGATGGAGGACAGTCAGTATAGTTATAAGAACACATTAGTTGCTATGTCTAATGATGGCATTCTTGTTGGCATCTTGGTTGCATACGATGGTGCTGATGTCAAAAGATTACGTAAGCGCTTTATCGAGGAAGCGATTGCGTCTTTTGGAATAGACTATTCGGCTATGGATCTTGAAACTGAGGAAGGTGAGTTCTATTTGGATAGTTTGGCTGTTTCTAATCAATACCGTGGGAAAGGTATTGCATCTAAACTGTTGGAGGCTGCTATCTCTCGCGCAAGAGAATTAGGACTTCCTGCTGTAGGTTTGCTTTGTGATAAAGGTAATCCGAAAGCGGAGCGTCTCTATACGAAGGTTGGTTTCCAATATGTCAATGATACCACTTGGGGTGGTCATGCAATGAAACATCTTCAGTATAAATTGTAATCTGATAGTGCAAACTGTGCAAACGTTTGCTCACCAAAAAGTATAGAAATCAACAGAAAATGTGCTGTTTATTGCGCAAACTGTAGTATCTTTGCACCATAAGTTCATAACGAATAGGTTTTTTGGTTTTTAGAAAAGATATTTTATTAGTTTTTGTTGATTTAATAATAAAAGCTCGGTCTGCAGTGATGCAATGCCGAGCTTTTGTATTTTTATCCCTTTCAGGGTATTTCCTTTCTGTGTCTTTTATTCTAATTCCTCTATTTCTTTTTCGTCCATGTCTTTATCCAGTTGATCTCTCCACAGATACTTTCTGGTTTCATGCACTATGATACCACTCAGGCAGAGCAGGGAGATAAGGTTTGGTATGGCCATTAAAGCATTCATGCAGTCGGCAATGTTCCAAACCAGTCCCAGACTGATGACACTACCCAGGAAGATAGTAGCAATATAGACTATGCGGAAACAGAGCATCCACTTTTTGCCTTTCAGATATTCTACACACCGTTCTCCATAATAACTCCATCCCAATGTTGTACTGAATGCAAATGTTGCCAGTCCGATGGTCAATATCGGAGCTCCGATATATGGAATCTTACTGAAGGCAGCCTTGGTGAGTGCTGCTCCGTTATGATAGTCAATGTCTGGGTATGCTATGATACTTGAGGTGATGACAAGACCTGTAAGGGCACAGATGATGACAGTATCCCAAAAGGTACCGGTAGATGAAACCAATGCCTGACGCACAGGGTTACGGGTTTGGGCTGCTGCAGCAACGATGGGTGCCGAACCCAGACCACTTTCGTTAGAGAACAATCCGCGGGCTATACCATAGCGGGCTGCAATCATCATGGTACTTCCTGCGAAGCCGCCACCTGCAGCCTTTGTTGTGAATGCTGAGTCAAAGATTACGTGGAGGGCAGGCAATATATAAGCATGATTTACACAGAGAATGTAGATGCAGCCTAATACATAAAAGAGTGCCATGAAAGGTACCAGCATGCCGCAAACCTTGGAGATACTCTTCACGCCTCCAAGAATCACAGCTGCTCCTAAAGCCGTAACGATGGCACCTGTAATGTATGGAGAAATGCCGTATTGGTTTTCTACCAGGGTAGAGATGGCATTTGCCTGTACCGTGCTACCGATTCCGAATGATGCCAATGCGGCAAAGAGGGCGAACAGAACTGCAAGCCATTTCCAGCCCAATCCTTTTTCCAGGGCATACATAGGACCACCCAACATCGTGCCTCGCTTGGTCTTTACGCGATATTTTACGGCGAGTAATCCTTCGGCATATTTGGTAGAAATACCAAAGACACCGGTTAACCAGCACCAGAGTACGGCTCCAGGTCCGCCAAGAGCGATAGCTGTAGCCACACCGATGATGTTACCGGTACCAATTGTAGCTGCCAGTGCTGTTGCCAGTGCTCTGAACTGTGAAACATCTCCTGTGGCATTCTTGTCTTTCTTTACAGACAGTTTGATTGCCTTGAAAATCTTGCGTTGTGGAAAGCGCAAGCGGATGGTCAGAAAGATGTGGGTTCCCAACAGCAGGATAATCATAGGCCATCCCCAAAGGAATGAACTAAATGCGGTGAAAAAATCGTTTATTGCATCCATCTCTTAAAAATTTTATGTTTAATCTTATATCTATATTTTTTATACCTGATATCGCAGTTACTTATGTATTATAACTCAAGTTTCGCATGCAAACTCCATACGCCCTGAAAGGGCAAAAGCTCCTAGCCCAGGGCAGCGCCCTGGGTAATTACGGACACAAACTTGTCGCCCTGTAAGGGCAAAAGCTTTAAAATACAGGGCAATATACAAAGCTTTTGCCCTTACAGGGCGCCTTGCTGATTGCCATTATACCCAGGGCGATGCCCTGGGCTAGGAGCTTTTGGGCCTTCAGCCCGTTCTTGAACCCCATGCGAAAGTTAACTCCTTCACCCTCTTAAATATGTCCTTCCTTATAGAACTTCAACATATTGATGTTGAGGATGGCGAGGTATTTGGCCTGGAGCTCGTTCTGCTTCGCTTTGAGCAGGTTATCCTTTCCTGTTCTTAGCTCAACGATATTCTTCAATCCCAGTTTAAACTGCTCGCTCAGCAGATTGTAACTGGTCTGGGCACTCTCGCTGCTAACCTTTGCCGCCTTAAACTGGCTTTGGTTGGTGGCAGCCTGCAACCAGTAGTTCTCAATGGTAGAGTAGAGCTGGGTCTGCTGGTTCTTCAGGTCGAGCTGGATGCTTTCGCGCTGAATCAAAGCCTTGTTCACCTGAGTCTTGGTGGTTCGGTTTTCAAAGAGAGGGATGCTCACTCCTACGCCGCCTCCAACGCTGAAGTTGGTCTTCAACTGCTTGCCAAGACCATTGTTGTTCATGGAAGTATTGCTGGTAGAAATACCTGCGTTAGCGCTGATGGTAGGCAGCTTGCCCGCCTTCGCAATCTTGATATTCAAGTCGTTCTGAGCCAACTGATTCCTGATGGTCTTGAACTCCGGACGGTTTTCGAGAGCCGCAGCATAGACTCCGTTCATTGCCGGAACTGCCACGAGAGCCATCTCATCGGTGGTATTCGGAATCTCGATGTCAAAAGCTTCATCGCTTGTAATCTGAAGCAGTTCCTTCAACTGTCGCTTATAGTTCTTCACATTGCTTTCAGCCTGCACGATGTTGAATTCATCCTGAGCCCGCTGAGCGGTGAGCTGTGCCAGGTCAGCCTGACTCATCTTGCCTATCTTCACCATCTCCTTGCCCCGTTCTTCGTTCTGCTGGCTCGAGAGATAGCTCTCCTTGTTCACCTGGATAGCCTCAGTAGAATAGAGAATCTGCACGTAGAGCTGTGCAATCTGTTCCTGCAGTTTGATAGCTTGGGTAGCCGAATCGAGCTGTGCAGCCTCGGCAGAGAGCTGGTTCAGTTTAACCTGATTATGGTTCTTGTTTCCATTCCAGATGGTGTAGTTACCCATCACGGAGTAGCTTCCGTTGTAATACACCTTGTCGATGCTGGCTCTTGAGAAACCATCACCGCTGATACCGCTAGCCACCCAAGGAGTATAGTTCACGCTTTGGTTGGTGCTGGCGCTGAGCGACGGAAGCAGAGCAGCTTTCGACTGCAGATAATCTTCTTGGGCGCTGGCCTTGGTGAGTTGCGTCTTCTGAAGAGCGATGTTGTTGGCAAGCGCATAGTCGATACAGTCTTTCAGCGACCATTGTTTTGCCTGTGTAGCTAATGGTGCCGCCACAAGAAGCAGAGCAGCCATTGCGTTTTTTACTTTTCCGTTCATAATCTTCTTCTATTTTCTTTTTTACCTGTTTTATTTGTTTCAGAAAGATATTAATCTGATTGCATTTAGACGGAAAAGTTTAGTATAAAGTTTCAAATTTAACAATCCTTGTGATTTTTGTAAAAAATGGAAAGGGAGGGGAAAAGAAAAATCCGTGAGCAAGATGCGCATCTTGCTCACGGATTTGATTCTGTGGTTATCTGGTATCCGTTAGGCGTCCTGCCGGATTTGCAATCCGCATCAATCATCTTTTTATCTGCTATTTCTGATGATTTCCTCAGCCTTATCCTTTTCGCTGTCAAAGCTGAATACTTTATAGATGAGGCCTGTATTCTGAAGATCCACGATATGTGGCGCCATCATTTTGAGCGCTTTCAGCTGTTCGTCGTCGAAAGGGAATATCTTCATGATGCGGACCACCTGGGCGCAGGAATAATAGCAGCCGAGGCTTGCCACTTCTATCAGGTCGAACTTGTTGTCGTTGAAGCTTGCTTTCTTCACCTTATTATATAGTTTGGAGAAGGACGCATCATCGAGGCTGTAGCCGTAATCCATTCTGCCATCGGGATCACATTTTCCATCGTAGATGGGTGGGGTAGGGTGTTGTGGCTGCTGTACATTCGATGTTTGGCTGTTGGGTTCTATGATTCTTGTATCGTACTGCACAACCTTTCCGTTTCTGTCGAAGAAGACCGTGATGTACTTGGAATCTCCAAACAGATAATTATATTTGTCATATTCCCATTTGTCCCCATACATGTCGAAACTGGTGAGCTTAGGTTCTCCGAGAATGGCAATCACTTCCTGCTTGGTCATTCCCCGCTCCACGTTTCTTTTTCCCTTAGCCGAAGCCGAGAGGCATACGGCAAACATCAATATAGTTGTGGCGATGAGTGCCATTACTTCATTTCTTTTCATAAGCGATACTGTTTTTATAAGTTATTATATTGTTTTATGGTTGCAAAAGTACAGCTTTCTTTTGAAATAAAAAGAGAAGGATTCCCTAAAGTAGAAGGGGGAATCCCTATTTCCGATTTTGGTTATTTGTTTCACTTTTCGGGAATGGCTGTGATTATAAAAAGAGATTATTATTTACTGCTAAAGCCTAATATGACTGAATAAACGCACCGAGATGACTGGGTAAGTAACGAAAGGCGTTTAATCAGATTCAATGAACTAATATATTAAGTATACGAAGCCTGTTTCTAGAAGATTCCGACTGCAGTCAGCAGCTCTGCTGAGCCTAGTCAGCAGGTCTGCTGACTGCAGTCGGAAGGTCTGCTGAGCCTAGTGACAATACTCTTTAGTTGTATGACAATACCCCCTTTAGTTGTACGACTATACACCCTTTAGTTGTACGACTATATACCTTTTAGTTGTACAACTATATACCTTTTAGTTGTACGACTATATACCTTTTAGCTGTACAACTATACACCTTTTGGTTGTACGACTATACACCCTTTGGTTGTACGACTATATACCTTTTAGCTGTACAACTGTATACCAACTTTAGGGTCGAACCATGAAGCGAATAAGTTTACGGCAAGACTTCTGCTCCATCATTTCCTCAGCAAGGAGAATATGGAGTGGTTGGCTCAATATGCCGAGTTTGGCTTGGTGAATGAGCAGAAGTTGGCTCTAGTCTTCGTGAGAGAAGTGGGTGCGATAGATAATGCTACTTATCGCCAGCTGGATTCTTCGATTACTCATGCCCGTGCACGCTTGGAGATTCATAAGCTTTGCGATCTTGGATTTATCGAGAAGAAAGGGCAAGGTCGTAACACTTATTATATAAGAACCTCCAAGGTGGTATCCTTAGGAGAAAGGTTACGACCTCAAGACGAAAGGTTACTACCTCAGCATGGTACATTAGGCGAAAGGTTACTACCTCAGCATGGTACATTGGGAGAAAAGATACCACCTCAACATGGTACATTGGGCGAAAAGATACCACCTCAGCATGGTACATTAGGCGAAAAGATACCACCTCAGCATGGTACATTGGGAGAAAAGATACCACCTCAAGGCAAAATGTACCATGGCAAGCATGGTACATTTGAGATCGAAAGCCAACCGAAAAGTCGTAACGAATTACTGAGGGAACTTCCTAAAGGGCTCCAAGAACGAGTTGCAAAACTAGGAAAGAGGGCATCTCGGGAAAAGGTTAGTCAACTCCTTGTAGATTTATGCGCTTTTAAGCCTTATAGCTACGAAGAGCTTGCTTTGATAATTCAAAGAGCGGCCAAGCCTATGAAGGATAAATATCTGAAACCTTTGAGATTAGCAAACAAGCTCTTCTATTGGATTCCGGAGATGATTAATCATCCTCTTCAAAAGTATGTTGCTGCTCCTTCGATGGCAAGAAGTAATACAAAGAAAAAATAAAAGAAAAGTCCGTGTGGTATTTGCTTACCCATGGACTTTTTGGTTCTTATTTGTACTGATGTTGGTCATTTTGTTACAGAATCTTAAATGTACGTTTAAAAAAAATAATTAGTTTTGTTAGGTAATCTGTAATGTATATATTTGCCCCCGAATGGTTTAGTAATAGTGCTTACCATAATTTTTAAATAGATAAAGATATGAATACAGTTAAAGCTAGACTTTATGTTTGTGGAGATTGTGCGAACAAAATAAAAGATGCAGGTCTTCCTAAAGGTGCTTATAGGTGTCCTCTTATAGCTGATGTTATTAATACTGATGTTGTTTGGGATACCACTGATGCTACAGATTGTATTAGAGAAGGGCGTTATCAGTGCATATGTACTAGTAATGCAGATGTTGAACTTTTTAAGTAATAAATTATGAATAATTGTATTTTTATTGATTTTGTTAATGCAAATCACTATAGAAAACTAAAGGAGAAGTATAGTGATAAAATTATCGGCAGGTGGGATAGAATGTCAGATGTGGTTTCAGTTTTGTCCTGTGCTACGAAAAATGTAGTGATATTGTTGCCACATACAATTATTAAGAATGATGTGGAGTTATGGCTACTAGCTTTTCTAAAAAAGTTGAAGGAAGGTAATGTGTGGTTTGTCTTAAATGTTGGAATATCTGGAATTTCTGAATCCTCAGCTTCTTCAGATGTCGTTTTTGATAAAGATGGCTATATGGCAAGAATTCGATACGTTGTTTCTTATCAAAAAATAGTTTCTTAATAGTAGACGAGGAAGAATAATGGCTTCTGTTCTTCCTCGTTAATGAAATGTTAATTATATATTAAACTATTTGATTGTAATGTTCTGCCTTAAATTATTGTAATATTTTATAGTGAGGAAGTTGTAAAAATATTTACCGCAGCATTTCTCTATATGATAATAGTCTAAGATGCTTTCAATATCTGCCCAGATTTTATTTTTTTTATCTTTGTTAGAAAAAATGTGCTCGTAGTAATCGTTAATGAGGAAATTGATATGGTTAGTTTTTGAGTACATTTTTATAGCATTTGTTTTATCTGCTTTTATTTGTTGGTCATTTTTCCTAGAGAAATCTACTTCATCAGAACTGCGTCCATTACACGAATAATAATTTAGATCATTGCACAAAGGGAGTAGTGATCTTATATATGGATCTGTGGATTCTATACTTCTTTTCTCTTCCATAAAATAATGGTCATCTCTTCCAGGGCGGCTCTGAAACCAAGCGGATTGCGTAACGCTATAAGTTTGTAATTCTTTTTCTATTTTGAAATTTTGAACATATGTGTGAATCTTTAAAAGCTTATCTTCTCTTTCTTTTTGAGAAGGTATATTGTCAACTTCAAATTCCTTTAATGCCAAAAAATACTCAAAAAGAGCATTTTCTTCTGCTGTGAGTACTTTCTCAAGATATATTATTGCTTCTTGTTTTTTTGTTGGATAATATAAGCATTTAAATCCCTTTTCCATTTGTATAAATGGAGAGAAAGTTTGTATTTCATTATCTAGAGGACCATTGATGAGTTTAAATGATGATAATTCCTTTATTTCTAAAGCATGCTCATAATCGTTGTTGTTTACTAGGTATACAATAAAAGTCTTTTTCTTTAGTTGAAATCCACGTTTTTTTTCAAAATAGCTCAATATAGGAAATCCCATTTTTATCATGGTGCTTCCCCGAATTTCTGAGCAAGAATAGCCTACTACAATACCAAAAGTATCATGCTCATTGCATTGTAACACAATACCAATATGTAAAACTTTAGAATCTCTACTGCTTGCGGAAATTATATTAATATGTTGTTTCATACTTTATGTATATTGAAAAACTATAGATGTAAAAATAGGAGATAAGCTACTATATTTTTACAACTTATCTCCTATTATCTTATAAATGTCTTACGCCTTGAAACTCTCCAAGTCTTCTGCCTTGAAGTTCTGGATGTATGCTGAATGACCGAGAACTTCCTCCTCTGCCATGCGAACATAAACATTGGCACTCTTCTGGAACATCTCTGGTGCCTTGGTAGCATCGTCGAGGATGAGGAGTGACATTACGATGTCGCCAGTCATATTGTAGAGACGGCGCGCCAGGAAGTCGTGAACAGCCTGATCGTTTGCCTCCTTCACCTTGTTGATGGCTGCCTCGTAAAGTTCTACGAGCTTGGCAACACGCTCCTTTAATGGCTTCAAATCATCTGATACCTCATTCTCCAACATCTCCTTGATTATGCTGAGATATGTACCGTTGGTGATGTAGCGGATAGCTGCTACTACCTGAAGCTGGGTGGTTCCCTCGTAGATAGAGAAGATGCGGGCATCACGGAACAGGCGCTGGCACTTGTACTCCATGATGAAACCAGAACCACCGTGGATGCTGATGGCATCGTATGCATTCTGGTTAGCATACTCTGAGTTCATACCCTTAGCCAATGGAGTAAATGCATCAGCCAAGCGGGTGTATTTCTTCATCTCCTGACGCTCCTCTGGAGTGAGCTTAGTGTCGCGGGCGATGTCTTCCAAAGCCTTGTAGATATCTACGTAGCGAGCGCAGCAGTAGAGGAGTGAACGACCTGCATCCAACTTAGCCTTCATTCTTGAAAGCATGTCATAAACGGCTGGGAAGTTGATGATCTTCTCACCAAACTGAGCACGCTCCTTGGCATAAGCCAAGCCCTCATTGTAAGCCTCCTGCTCAACACCTACACTCTGAGCTGCAATACCCAGACGGGCACCGTTCATCAGAGCCATCACGTACTTAATCAAACCGAGACGGGTGTTACCGCAAAGCTCTGCCTTGGCATTCTTGTAAACCAACTCGCAGGTAGGAGAACCGTGAATACCCAACTTGTGCTCGATGTGGCGAACGGTTACGCCGCCATCACGCTTGTCGTAGATGAACATAGAAAGACCACGACCGTCCTTGGTGCCTTCTTCAGAACGAGCCAGAACCAGGTGGATGTCTGAGTCACCATTGGTGATGAAACGCTTCACACCGTTCAGACGCCATGTGCCGTCCTCATCCTGTGTAGCCTTCAGCATTACGCGCTGCAAGTCAGAACCTGCATCAGGCTCAGTCAAGTCCATACTCATGGTTTCGCCAGCGCAGATGCGAGGGATGTACTTCTGGCGCTGCTCCTCAGAACCGAACTCATAGAGTGTATCGATACAGCTCTGGAGAGACCAGATGTTCTGGAAACCTGCATCGGCTGCAGCGATGATTTCAGAAGCCATAGAGAAGATGGCGTTAGGCAGGTTCAAGCCGCCGTAACGACGAGGCATAGACAAGCCCCAGAGGCCAGCCTTGCGGGTAGCATCGAGGTTTTCGAATGTCTTGCTGGCATAAATCATGCGGCCGTTCTCCAAGTGTGGACCTTCGAGGTCAACATCCTCAGAGTTTGGTTCGATGATGTTAGCAGCTACATCGCCGGTAATATCCAGCAATCGCTTGTAGTTCTCGATGGCATCCTCATAGTTTACTGGAGCATCTTCAAACTGGTCTTTTTCTGCGTAGTTGCGCTCCTTCAAGTCAACAACACGCTTCATCAATGGGTGATTGAGATGAAATTCAATCTCAGGGTGATCACTATAGTAATTAGCCATTTTGCTTTTCTTATTTAAATAATGTGTAATGCAGATTACTTTGAATTCTGCTTGTAGTACTTGATGAGCTTAGGAACCACATCCTCAACATTGCCGTTGATAACGTAGTCGGCAATCTTGTTGATTGGAGCATCAGGATCGTTGTTTACAGAGATGATGATACCTGAATCCTGCATACCGGCGATGTGCTGAATCTGACCAGAGATTCCGCAAGCGATATATACCTTAGGATGAACGGTAACACCAGTCTGACCAATCTGACGGTCGTGATCTACCCAACCTGCATCTACGGCAGCACGGGAAGCACCTACCTCGCCATGGAGGAGATGAGCCAACTCGAAGAGCTGGTCGAAACCTTCCTTGCTTCCTACGCCATAACCGCCAGCTACGACGATGGCAGAACCCTTCAGGTTGTGCTTGGCAGCCTCTACGTGGTGGTCGAGTACCTTTACTACAAAGTCCTCAGCAGGAACATACTTGCTTACCTCTGGATAAACCACTTCCTTCTTGCACTCACCCTCGTAGATGCTCTTCTGCATTACGCCAGAGCGGACAGTAGCCATCTGAGGACGGTGCTCTGGGTTTACGATAGTAGCCACGATGTTACCACCAAAGGCAGGACGAATCTGATAGAGCAGACCCTCATAGTGCTTGCCGCTCTTCTTATCGTCGTAATCACCGATTTCAAGCTCTGTACAGTCGGCGGTAAGACCGCTGGTCAATGAAGAAGAAACACGAGGACCGAGGTCGCGACCGATAACGGTAGCACCCATCAATGCAATCTGAGGCTTCTCCTCCTTGAAGAGGTTGACGAGAATGTCGGTATGTGGAGCTGAAGTGTATGGGAACAAACCCTCAGCATCGAAAACAAATAATTTATCTACACCGTAAGGGAGAATCTGATCCTCTACCTGACCCTTGATGCCGGTACCAGCCACGATGGCATGGAGTTCCACGCCCTGCTGGTTAGCGAGCTTACGACCCTTGGTGAGCAATTCCTGAGATACTTCGGCAACGGTTGTGCCTTCTACCTCGCAATATACAAATACGTTGTTCATTGTCTTTTCTAATTTTTGAGGAGTTAAAGGAGTTAAGGAGTTATCGCTCCTTGCGGTCGCTGAGGAGTTAAGACAACAGTTTTTGTTGCTTGAGTCAAAGAGAATGACATATAGCCCTAAAGCTGTTGTCTTAACTCCTTAACTCCTTAACTCCTTTTACTCCTCTTAAAATACTATCCGATAATACTTTCGTCCAACAATTCCTTCATCAGTCCGTCGATGTCTTCATCGCTGCTGGTCAAGGTCTTGCTTTCCTTAGCCTGGAACACGATGTTCTTCACGGCCTTCACCTTGGTAGGTGAACCGCTCAAACCGCACTGTGCAGGGTCGCCGTCAACATCGGCAACGCTCCACTGGTTCAGGGTGAGGTAAGGGCGCTCCTCATAGAGGTTGGCCCAAGGTTCATCACCCTTGCGCTCCATAGGGCAGGTAGCGTATTTATATTTCATAACGAGCTTCACGTTGCATGGGCGACATGGAGCAGCACTTCCGTTTACGGTAATTACCAATGGCAATGGAGCCTCTACGGTCTCAACACCGCCATCAATGAGGCGACGTATAGTAGCCTTGCCATCCTCTACCTTGAGGATTTCCTCTGCATAAGTAACCTGGTTCAATCCCAGCTTCTGAGCCACCTGAGGACCCACCTGAGCAGTATCACCATCGATAGCCTGGCGACCACCGATTACGATGTCTACGTCACCAATCTTCTGGATTCCGGTAGCAAGGGCATAGGAAGTAGCCAATGTATCAGCACCGGCAAAGAGACGGTCGGTAAGCAACCAACCCGTATCAGCACCACGATAAAGACCCTGGCGGATGATTTCGCCAGCACGTGGAGGACCCATAGTCAAAATACCAACTGTAGAACCTGGATTCTGCTCTTTCAATCGGAGAGCCTGCTCCAATGCGTTCAAATCTTCAGGATTGAAGATTGCAGGAAGGGCAGCGCGATTTACTGTGCCTTCGGCGGTCATCGCATCCTTACCCACATTTCTTGTGTCAGGTACTTGCTTGGCAAGTACTACGATTTTTAAACTCATATTTTTAAAAATGGTTATTGTTATAATTTCCTAAGTTTGTTAGTGCTCAGTACTCAAGTTGTACGTCGTCTAGTGCGATTGTCAGACTTGCTATCGTCTAATAAGTTACTGTCCAATGTTCAATTTGGGACAAAACACGGGGGCAAAAGTAACACTTTTTTATGGCTTACGCAAATATTTTATTAAAAAAATGCCCATTTAGTCTTGCTTTGTGCGCAAAACGCAAGAAATGTGCAAGTTTTTTAGAACGTCCGTACTTAACTTTACTGGCTTATTCAAAGCTCTTGAGTCGAGCGATATATTTGCCTAGAATGTCGAATTCGATATTCACTACCGTTCCCACTTCGATGTCGCAGAAGTTGGTATTCTCTCTGGTATAAGGAATGATGGCAACGGTAAATGTGTTGTCTGTAGGATCACATACGGTGAGCGAAACGCCGTTAACGGTAACGCTGCCCTTGTCCACCGTGAAATGGCCTTTTCTTGCCATTTCCTTGTTGAGCTCATATTCGAAAGTAAAATAAGTAGAGCCATCAGCGTCTTTCATTGCGATACATTTGGCAGTCTCGTCCACATGTCCCTGTACGATATGACCATCCAGACGGCCGTTCATCACCATCGAACGTTCCACGTTTACCTTGTCGCCCACCTTGAGCAGACCGAGGTTGCTGCGGTCCAGGGTTTCCTTCATGGCAGTAACGGTATAGGTACCGTCCTTGATTTCCACTACGGTGAGGCACACACCATTATGCGCCACGCTCTGGTCGATGCCGAGTTCATCAACGAAAGAGCATCTCAATGTGAAGTCGATGTTCTCCTTATCATGCTTGATAGCTACTACGGTAGCCATTTCTTCTACGATTCCACTAAACATATATTCTATTTTTATTTGGTTTCATTATTATTTAGAATGCAAAGATATTGCATTAGCTAGAAACAGCCAAATTATTTAAGTTCTTTTGATAAAATAAGCAAGATATATTTGTTTAATTGCCATATTTTTTATATTTTTGCACCTTATAATATATGCACATGATAAATGTGATATACATGTCTTTCAAAACTCCACCGAATATGAAGAATAATGAAACCCAAATGTCGCAAAACAATGACTTCGATGGTCTTGTAGCCCATATTC